>Ga0210399_10001359_pt1 | contig 19081 bp, 16 predicted proteins | sample IncBWC14MmetaG_FD_150865 | JGI IMG/M metagenome (GOLD analysis project Ga0210399, IMG submission 150865) | Forest soil microbial communities from Barre Woods Harvard Forest LTER site, Petersham, Massachusetts, United States - Inc-BW-C-14-M | ecosystem: Environmental > Terrestrial > Soil >...
CGTCTTCGTCGGCGATCCCGACGCCGACGAGCCGACGGCGCTGGCCGACACCCTCATCATCGCGACGGGCGCCCGCTCCCTCATGCTTGGCGTCCCCAACGAGGAGCGCCTGCTCGGCTACGGCGTCTCGACGTGCGCCACCTGTGACGGCTTCTTCTTCCGGGACCAGCACATCGCCGTCGTCGGCGGTGGCGACTCGGCCATGGAGGAGGCGCTCTTCCTCGCCAGATTCGGCTCGAAGGTCACCGTCATCCACCGCCGTGACGAGCTCAGGGCGTCGAAAATCATGCAGGACCGCGCCCGGGAGAACCCGAAGATCGAGTTCAAGTGGAACAGCACGGTCACCGACGTCTGCGGCGACACCAAGGTGAGCGGCCTGCGCCTCCAGGACACGGTCACCGGCGAGGAGTCCGAGCTCGATGCCACCGGCCTCTTTGTGGCCATCGGGCACGAGCCCAACAGTTCCCTGCTCAAGGGCCAGATCGAGCTCGAGGACAACGGCTACGTCAAGACGTTCGACGGCACGACCCGCACCAGCGTGGACGGGGTGTTCGCCTGCGGCGACGTCCAGGACCACTACTACCGCCAGGCCGTCACCTCAGCCGGGTCGGGCTGCATGGCCGCCATCGACGCCGAGCGCTGGCTCGAGATGGCGAAGGGCGAATAGCCGCCATCGCGACAGCCACAAACCCCGCCGGGAACAGAACCGTTCACCCCAGCGTTGGACAGCCTGACAAGGAGATGGAATGAGCGAGAAGATTGAGACCCTCACCGACGCTACCTTTGACGAGAATGTCAAAGGGTCTGACGTCCCCGTTCTGGTGGACTTCTGGGCCGAATGGTGCGGCCCGTGCAAGATGATCACTCCGGTTCTCGAGGAGATAGCCGAGGAGCAGGCGGGCAAGGTCCGGATCGCGAAGCTCAACATCGACGACAACCTGGACGTGACGCGCCGCTTCGACGTGATGAGCATCCCGACGCTGATCCTGTTCAAGGACGGCGAGCCGGCGGCCCGACTGATCGGGGCCAAGCCCAAGGCGGCCCTGCTCGAGGAGATCTCGGCGTACCTGTAGGCCTGCCCCTGGCGATCGGTGACCGCGGCGCGGCGGTCTCCGACGTCCAAGAGCGCCTGAGCGCCATCCTCCCGGGCGCGCCCATCGACCCCGACGGCATCTTCGGCCCGGCGACCCGCGCCTCGGTGCAGGCGTTTCAGCGCCTCCGCGGCCTGCGCGTCGACGGCGTCTGCGGCGCGCAGACTTGGAACACCCTGGTCGAGGCCGGTTTTCGGCTCGGCGACCGCTTCTTGTACCGCCGGACTCCCATGCTGCGGGGTGACGACGTGGCGGAACTCCAACAGCGCCTGTGCACCCTCGGGTTCGACACGGGCCGCATCGACGGCATCTTCGGCGACGCCACGGTTCGGGCCCTCGGCGAGTTCCAGCGCAACGCCGGGGTACCGGTCGACGCGATCGTGGGCGCGGCCACCCTCAGGGAGCTCCTTCGCCTCGAGAGCCGCCAGAGCGACCAGGCGTTGGTCTCGCTCGTCCGTGAGCGCGCCGTCCTGCGCGACTCGCCGTCCACCCTGCGCGGTCGCCACGTGGCCGTGGGCGAGAGCGGCGGGCTCGGCAGCGTCACGGGTGCGCTGCGGCGGCGGCTTACCCTGGGCGGCACACGCGTGAGCGAGTTCCACCACCCCGACGCGTCCATCCAGGCCAAAGAGGCCAACGAGCTGGGCGCCGACGTGTTCGTCGCCCTCCGCCTCAATCCCTCGACCTCCTCGTGCCGGACCGCGTTTTGGTCCGGGACGCACGACGAGTCTCCCGGTGGCCGTCGCCTCGCCGAGCTGGTCCAGAGCATGGTCCCCCAGGCCCTCGAAGTTGAGGACGCCGGTGTCCAGGGCATGTCGGTCCCCCTCCTGCGCGAAACCCGGATGCCGGCCGTGGTCGTCGAGATCGGACCGGCGAGCACCGTTGTGGAACAGGCGCCTGCCCTGGCCAACGCCCTCTCGGTCGCTCTCGGCCACTGGGCCGACGCTTCCTGGGACTGATCCCAAGCGAGGAATTACTGGTAATCACCAGGTCGGTGACACCCCAGTTCAACGATCACGCGCCCTAAGCGACGGTTCTGTGATCAACGCTTCCTGCGTGTGACCTAGGTGACAATCCACAACATCATGCACAGGTTGTGGATGAAGCTGAAGGGACCCTTGACAGTTGCGCGAACTACGCGACGCCTCCGTCACCAACCATGGCGCGATAGATGCGCTCGAGGTCCTCGAGGGTGGCGAACTCCACCACCAGGCGCCCCCGCCGGTTCTGTATGTCCACCTTGACGCGGGTGTTGAGGTAGGTCGACAAGAGGTCTTCGAGCTCGAGCACGCCGGGTTCGGGGAGCTTCTTCAGGGACGGGCGCCGGCCTCCACCATCGGTAGTACTTGAGGTACCACCCTTCTTCTCCGCCACTTCGGCCGCCGGCTCCTCCGGAGCGGGTGGCACGACACGCAGGTCCACGCCGCCGCTGCGCACGAGGTCCTCGACGGCCCGGACCGTCAAGCCCTCATCGACGATCCGCTCGACGAGCTTCTCCTGGAGGGCCCGGTCGGGCGTGCCAAGGAGCGCGCGGGCATGGCCCGCCGAAATGGTCCGTTCCGCCAGCGCCCGCTGCGCGCCGGCCGGCAGCTGCAAGAGGCGGAGGGTGTTGGTAACGGTCGCGCGCCCCTTGCCCATGCGAGACGCCACCTGTTCGTGGGTGAGGCCGAACTCGTCGATCAGCTGCTGGTACGCAGCGGCCTCCTCGAGCGCGTTGAGATCGACCCGGTGCAGGTTCTCGACCAGCGCCTGTTCCAGGCTCGCGACGTCGTCGGCCCGCTGGACGAGGACCGGGATCGTCTGGAGCCCGGCCCGGCGGGCCGCTCGCCAACGCCGCTCCCCCGCGATCAGCTCGTAGCTCTCACCCTCGTCCTGGAGCTCGCGCACCAGGACCGGCTGCAGCAGGCCAACGGCCTTGATGGACGCGGCCAGCGAGGCCATGGACTCCTCGTCGAAGTTACTGCGGGGCTGAAATGAGTTGGGACGGATGTGGGAGATCGGCACGACTCGAAGGATCGAGTCGGACTCCCCGACCGCTTCACTTGGAATGAGGGCGCTCAGCCCCTTACCGAGTCCGCTGCGGCGCGCCATTGCTCACCTCCTTAGCCAGCTCGCGGTACGCCACGGCGCCTCGCGATGCAGGATCGAAAACCGTGATGGGCTGCCCGAACGACGGGGCCTCCGACAGGCGTACCGTCCGGGGGATCACAACCCGGCAGACGCGCTCCGAGAAATGCTCCCTCACCTCATTGGCCACGTCCACCGAGAGACGGGTCCGAGCGTCGTACATGGTGAGCACAATGGTGGTGACTTCGAGCGTCTCGTTCAGGTTGGTCGAGACCAGGTTTACGTTGCGCAGGAGCTGGCTCAGGCCTTCCAGGGCGTAGTACTCGCACTGGATCGGCACCAGCACCTCGTGGGCCGCCGCGAGACCGTTGACGGTGATGAGTCCCAACGAGGGGGGGCAGTCGATCAGCACGAAGTCGAAGTCGTCGACGATGCTCTCGATGGCACGGCGGAGCTTCAGCTCCCGACTGAAGGCCGGGACGAGCTCGATCTCCACGCCGGCCAGGTCGATAGTGGCGGGAGCAACGAAGAGGTTCTTGACGCTGGTGGGCTCGATGCAGTCCTCGAGGGGTTGATCCCGCATGATCACGTCGTACATCGAGAGCTCGAAATTGCGTGCCTCCACACCGAGCCCGGTGGTGGCGTTCCCCTGCGGATCCAGATCGACGACCAGGACCCGATAATCCTGTTCGGCCAGGGCCGCTCCGAGGTTCACCGTGGTCGTGGTCTTGCCGACGCCGCCCTTCTGATTGGCGATTGCGATGACCCGAGGCAGCTCGCGGGCTGTCGGCTTCGACCCGTTGAGCAGCTCAGTGGCGTCGTCGCGAATGGATGGGGCCCGCATGCCCGGTTCACTTTCCCGAGCCGGAGCGGGCGCCTTCACTGGCTTTTGTGCCTTCTGCTTCTTCGCCATCTCCGCCTTTGGTTCGGGCGCCTCGACCGGGTCGGGCGCCGAAACCACATCCTCGGTCACTAACTCTGCGTGGGCCGTCTCTGGCCCGGACTCGGCTTCCTGGACCGCTTCCACGACCACCGGCACCGGCACTGCAGGCTCTTCTGGCATAGGAGGGGACACGGTAGCGGGGGAGGGCGGAGCGGGTTTCGACGGCGTGTCTGCCTGGTCTGAAGGCGCCTTTTCCACCCGTGGCTGTGGCGCCGGGGGTGTGCCGTTGGCTCCCGGTTCGGGGTCGGTAGTCAGCCTCCTGACCGGATCGGTGGATGTTGGCCGGTCCGTGGAGGCAGGGCCGTGTCGCTGGCCGGTCGGGGGTGGTGTCGGTGTCTTGTCCCTGCGCCGGATGCGCATCAGGCGGGGAATCCGAGTCGCCACGGCACGACGCCTATCCTGGCGTCCCCGGGGCAGCGGGTCAAGACTTCAGCCTTGGTTTCACGTGAAACTTCACCCGGAACAATGCGGGGGCGTGGAGCCTCCGGTTCCACGTGAAACATTCCCGAAGTCGAGCAGGATACCGGGCTGATGGTCCGATCGCCGGCCTGCGCCAGAGGCCGGAGGGTGGAGCAGGAAGGCCCCAGGGGCTCAGAAGAGGGGCCGCTTGGTCGGAACCCCGTCTCGGCGAGGAAACCGATCGGGGCAGGGATCGGCCTGGCGAAGCGTCTGGTAGTCGAAGTCCTCGTGCACCAGAAGATCAGGCACCAATCCGAGCTGGCGTAGGGGCTCCGCCGGCCAGCGGACGGGTCCGGGGGATTCCGGGGTGGAGCCTGCCGGGTCGTCGGGGGTGTCGCCGGGTGGCTCGGAGACCACCAGCCAGCCGCCGGATTTGAGCAGGGGAGCGGCGCACTCGGCCACCACGGCGGGCCGGCCGAAGGAACGGGCCAGAACCCCGTCGAAGTGGCCTCGGATGCTCGGGTCCCGCCCTGCCCCCTCGGCCCGCTGGTGGAGGACCGAGACCCGGTCCCCGAAACCGAGGCGCCGGACGGCGTCGCTCAGGAAGGCCGTTCGGCGGCCCTGGGAATCGAGGAGGACGAGGGTGGCCTCCGGCCAGCGGGTGGCGACGACGAGGCCGGGGATCCCGCCCCCCGAGCCGAGGTCCAGCAGGACCGGCGGGGTGACGCCGTCAGGCCAAAGGCGGCGGCAAACGGTGACGAAACCCTCGGCGTGGCGCAGGTGGGCGTCGACGGGGCCGGGACCGAGGAAGCCGGCGGCTCGGGCCTCCTCGAGGATCTGGCGGAGCAGCGGAGGCGGAGCCGGAGGAGGAGGGGGCTGGGGGGCCTGTGGCGGCTTGGGGAGGGGAGAGGCGGAGGGGTCGGTGCCGGGCACCGATGGGTCAGGACGCCGGGGCGATGACGACGTGGCGATTGGGGTCCTCGCCCTCGGAGCGGGTGACGACGCCGTCCATCTCGTTGATGGCGTCATGGACCGCCTTGCGGTCGGCCGGGCTCATCGCCTCGAGCGCCTTCTCCTGGCCCGAGGAGATGACCTCCTCGGCGATCTGGACGCTGAAGCGCTTGAGGGCGGCCGAGCGGCGCTCCCGGTAGCCGGCGACGTCGACGAGGATGCGGTCGGTGCGAGAGGGGCACTGGCGCTGGACGACGGCCCGGGTGAGGTCCTGGATGGCGGCGAGGGTGGAGCCTCGGGGGCCCACGAGCATGCCGAGGTCCTCGCCGTTGGCCGCGATCTCGACGGTCTCTTCGTCGAGGAGGCGGCTCTCGACCGTGGCCTCCACCCCGTATTCGGCGAGTAGACCGGCCAGGAACGTGCGTCCGATCTCGCCCTGTTCCTCGAGCGTCATTCCCTCGGCCATGTCCACTGTCTCCTTACCTTCGGTGCTCCGCGGAGCCTTCGCGTGAGCCGGCTCCCGGGTGGAACCGTTCTGCGAACTTTCACGTATCTCGGCGCCCCCAGCGGCCGAGCCGACCGTGGTGGACTTCGAACGGTTGCGGCGGCGGCGGGCCGAGCGGCTGGTGCCGGTGCCCTGTCCGCCGCCGGCGTCCGGTGAGCCCGAGCCTTCGCCGCGGCCCGACGAGCCGTTGGCGCTCCCTGACGCCGCTGCCTTCTGCGCATCGGCATTGCCGTTGCCGCCGGCCGATGACCGGCCGCCCGAGGACCTCGAGCTCGACGAGCCGCTGCGCTGACCGCCGCCGTCCGGGCGGGACCGGCCTCCCCGACGTGAGCGCTCCCGCTTGGGCCGGGCGCCGACCGGGCGGACCCGGGCGCGCACGCGGGCCTCGACCCGCACGCGGCCGAAGAGGCCCATCTTGGGCTCGTTGACGATGATGATCTCAGCGTCCCCGGGACCGACCCCCAGCTGACCGAGCGCCTGCTCGGTCGCCTCGTCGACGGTCTTGCCTGCTACCTCTACCCACTCCACGTCCTAGCGTGCCTTTCTGGCCCGCTTGGATCGCGATCGGTTCTGGGGCTTGGGGGCGGGCGGCTCCTCGGCCGCCGCTCCCTTCCCGTTGGCCGGCCGTTTGCCGGCCCCCGGCTTCCGCCCGTTCGCGTTCGTGCTGGGCCTTCCATTGGTGTCCGCCTTCTTGGGGGGCACCGTTCCCTTGGCCAACGCCGTCCCGTCCGTCGCGGTCGAGGGCTTCGACGCCTTCGACGGCTTGGGCTCCGGCTTGGAGGCCGGCGGTGGCTTGTCCCGTTTGCCCGAGCCGATCTCGCGTTCGACCGCCACGGGCTCCACCATCCCCGTCTTGAACATCACCTCTTGGGTGCCGATCCGCATGGCCGAAGAGACGACCATGTAAATGGTTGCTCCGGCCGGCACTCTTAGGTAAATGAAGCCGAAGATAATTGGGAAGAACTTCTGCATGGTTTGCATCTGCGGATTCGCAGCTGCAGCCCCCGGATTACGGCTATTCATCTGCTTCATTTGGTAATACTGCAAGAACATTGCAGCCGCAATCAGTACCAGGTAGGGGATGACCAATACCGCCTGGCCTGCGCTTCCCGGGCTGGTGTGGCTCGAGAAGGGATAGGACGAAAGATCCATCCCGAACCACCAATGCATCTGGCCCTTATTTACGACCAGGTTGGTGTGCATTTGGGAGCTCGTCGGGATGTACTTCGGGGCTCCACATACGGCTTGAAGGCACTTGGTATAGACGCCTGCGACGTTGGTGTAATAGTGCCCGTGGGTGACCGTGGTCGTGAGCCCGCGGATCAGCGTGTAGAGCACGATCAGGAAGGGCATCTGCAGGAGGCTCGGCAAGCAGGCGCCGAACGGGCTGGTCCCGTTCTCCTTGTAGAGACGCATCATCTCCTGGTTGAGCATCTCGCGGTTCTCTGCGCCCTTGTACTTGGCCTGCAGCTTCTTCATCTCGGGCTGCAGCCGCTGCATCGCGATCATCGACTTGGTGCTCTTCACCGTGACCGGGGTCAGAGCGAGCATGATGATGATCGTCAGGCCCGTGATGGCGAACCCGTAGTTGGGCCAGACGGCGTAGAGGCCGGCGAGGATGAGGCCGAAGAGCTCGAAGACCGGGTGGAAGATCTGGCCGATCAGGTGGAACAGGGCGTTCTCGGCGCCGAGCATCGGGGTCAGCACGGCCGGCCGGTCCCGTGGTGATGGTGCTCAGCGTGGACGGGGATCGGGACCAGGTCCACGCCGTGGGGGCCGAAGGGCCGGCAGCGCAGCAGGCGGCGGGCGGTCAGGGCGAGGCCGTGCCAGAAGCCGTGCACGGTGAAGGCCTCGACGGCGTAGTTCGAACAGCTCGGGTAGAAGCGGCAGGGCGAGACCCGCCCCGAGGCCGCACCCTGGTACGCCCGCAGCAGCGCGACTGCGAGGCGGGCCGGGAGGCTCATCCGGGGCTGGGGCTGGGTGGCCGCGGCGTCGGTCATGGCCGGTCGGCTGCCTCGCCGGCGCGGTGGAGAGCCTCGGCCACGTGGTGGCGGAACCGGGCCGCGCTCAGGTCCGAGGCGCCCGGCTCCAGCCGGAGCAGGAAGGCGCCGCGGGGGAGGGACGGTGCTTGCTCCCGCACCACGGCCCGGGCCCGCCGGCGGAGCCGGTTCCGGACGACGGCGGAGCCGCAACGGCGCCCAATTGCGTATCCGACCTGGGGAAACACGCCGGGGGTGGCCTCGTCGACCGGGGCGAAGACGGCACGCACCGGGCCGCAGGCGCCGCGGGCACGGGCGCGCTGGACCTCCGCGAAGGTGGCGCGGCTGGTGATCCTTCCGACGGTGCGAGGGGGCACGAAGTCCGCCCTCAGACGGTGAGGCGGTGGCGTCCCTTGAGGCGCCGGGACTTCAAGATGGCCCGGCCCGCCCGGGTCGACATCCGCTTGCGGAACCCGTGCGTGCGGGCCCGCTTCCGGGTGTTGGGTTGGTAGGTGCGCTTCACTTCAATCAGCCTTTCGCAACGCCCGGGACGACATCGCAGAACCGGTCCGTCGCAGGGTATGTGCCTCGGCCCTCGGAAGGATCTGGCCGGCGGCGGCGAGTACTCCCATGTTAGGCGCGATTTGCCGGTGGCCTCTAGTCGCATCGGGCCTCACGGTGTACGTTCGTCCAATTACCCGCACCGAGGATCGTTCCCGACTTGTGAACCGACGCCGAGGGGGGAGAAGGGGCGTCGGGCAGGAGCGGTGAACCAAGCAGCAGATCTATGGACAAAGTGCACCGGGTCCCTGCGCGAGCAGGTCTCGGAGAGCACCTGGCAACTCTGGCTGTCCCCGATCGAGCCGGTGCAATTCGCCGACGGCGTTTTCGTGCTCGAAGTGCCCAACGGCCTCATCCGCGAGCGCGTCGAGTCGCGCTACCTGCCCATGATCGAGGACACGCTGGCCAACGAGGTGGGTGCGCCGGTGCGCGGCCAGCTCCAGGTGCAGGAGCGGTCCGCAGTGGGGACGGACGGTGTGGGCGCAGCGGCGCTCGCCGAACCCGAGCTGGGCGAGGTGTTCGGGCTGCCCGCGGACCCCAACCCGGTGACGGCCGAGCCCGAGGCTCCGCGCCCGCCGGCGGGCGCCAAAACGGGTCGCGAGGGCGCCGCGGTGCAACTCGACTCGAAGTTCACCTTCGAGACGTTCGTGGCCGCCTCGTCCAACCGCCTGGCCCACGCGGCGGCCCAGGCCGTGGCCGAAACCCCTGGTCGTTCGTACAATCCACTCTTCATCTACGGGGACTCGGGGCTGGGCAAGACCCACCTCCTCCACGCCATCGGCAACTACGTGACCGAGAACTACTCGCGGCGCAAGGTCCTCTACGTCACCACCGAGACGTTCATGAACGACTTCGTCGACTCGCTGCGCACCTCGACCACGCTCGCCTTCAAGCGCCGCTACCGCGACTGCGACGTCCTTCTCATCGACGACGTGCAGTTCATGGAGCGCAAAGAGGGGCTCCAGGAGGAGTTCTTCCACACCTACAACGACCTCAAGGGCGCGTCGAAACAAATGGTGCTCACGTCCGACCGGCCGCCCAAGTCGATCGAGACCCTCGAGGACCGGCTGCGCAGCCGCTTCCTCTCCGGGCTGATCACCGAGATCGACCCGCCCGACCTCGAGACCCGGCTGGCGATCCTGCGCTCCAAATGCCTGAGCGAACACCAAGAAGTCCCCGACGACGTCCTCGAGTTCATCGCCTCGCACGTGAAGAACAACATCCGGGAGCTCGAGGGTGCGCTCATCCGGATCTGCGCCTTCGCCAAGCTGAACAAGCAGCCGATCTCGCTGTCCCAGGCCGAGCACGTGCTCTCCGACCTGGTTCTCGCCGGCGAGCCCCGCCGGATCTCGCCCCAGTTCATCCTCGAGACCACGGCCGCGAGTTACGGGTTCTCGGTCGACGCCATCTGCGGGCCGAGCCGCACCCGGCCCCTGGTGACCGCCCGCCAGGTCGCCATGTACCTGACTCGCCAGCTCACGGACTACAGCTATCCCGCCATCGGCCGGGTCTTCGGCAAGCGGGACCACACGACGGTGATACACGCTGTCGACAAGATCTCCGGGCAGATGCAGGAACGCCGGCAGATCTACGAGCAGGTGACCGAGCTGATCCAGAAGATCCGTGCCGGCTCGGCCTGACGCCGCGCCGGCGACCACGGACATCCCGAACTACACGTCCTCTCTTGTGGTTCGCCAGGGGCAAAGCCTGTGGACGCCGCACGCTGAGCCTGGGGACCGAGGGGGGCGCCGTCCCCACCCGTCCTCAGGCGTGACCCGCGGACCGGGTCGGGCCGTCGGGCGGCCCACACCACCATGGGGACACCGATCCGGGCACCACGCTGGCCGCGCGGGTGGTCATCCACAATCCACACCCCTTACTACCTTTATCTCTCCCATGTACCTTTCCCTCTCGAAATGACAAGCAGGACCCGTCCCCGAAAGGACCGCCGTCCGTGAAGTTCAGATCCGAGCGCGACGTTCTCGTCGACATGCTGGCCACCGCGGGCCGTGCCGTGGGCGGACGCGGCGGCTCCTCCCCGGTCCTGCTCGGCCTTTTGTTGTCGTGCTCCGGGAACACGTTGAGCGTGACCGGCACCGACCTCGACCTCACGATCCTGGTGACGGACGAGGTGATCGGCATCGACGATGGCAGTTGTGTCATTCCGTCCCGCTTGGCGACCGACATCGTGCGGCGGCTCGAGCCCGGTGCCGTGACGATCGAGGACGAGGGTGACCAAGTCACAATTTCCGCGGCTCGTTCCACGTTCCGGCTCCACACGTATCCCGTCGTGGAGTTCCCGCCGGTCGGCAAGACCAACGAGCCGACGACACAGCTCGCGGAGTCGTCATTGAGCGAGGCCGTGCGCCAGGTCGTGCGGGCCGCCTCCCACGACGACGGCCGGCCGCTGCTCACCGGTGTGCTCTTGGCCCACGTGGACGGGTTCATCCGGATGGTGGCGACGGACTCGTACCGCATGGCGATGCGGGACCTCCCCGGCACCGACACGATCCCGGGTGAGGAGGACCTCCTCGTGCCGGCGCGGGCGCTGTCGGAGTTGCAACGCCTGCCCACGGGGACGATCACGGAGGGGAGCGACACCAACCGCGTGGGTGTGGCGGCGAGCAGCAACGAGATCACGTTCTGGCAGGGCAAGGTCCAGATCAGCACGCGCCTGCTCGAGGGCCGGTACCCGGACTACAAGCAACTGATCCCCGACTCGTACCCGAACCGGCTGCACCTCGGGAAGGAAACGTTCTTGGCGGCCTTGCGGCGCGTGCAGCTGCTCGTGCGCGACAACACGACGCCGGTCCGCCTGGCCATGCGCCAGGGTGGCGTCGACCTGAGCGTGCAGAGCCAGGACGTCGGCGACGCGGCCGAGACGATCGACGGCGACTACAGCGGCGAAGACCTCGTCGTCGCTTTCAACCCGTCGTACCTCATCGACGGGGTCGAGGCGGTCATCGGCGACGAGGTGATCGTCGAGTCGGCGGATGCCTCACGGGCCGCCACGGTGCGCGGTGCGGAGGACGAAGTGTTCCGTTATCTGCTGATGCCGGTGCGGGTGTCCTGAGTAGGCCGCGGGTGCGGGCGGGGGCGCGGGCGCGGTGAGCCTCCGGCATCTGGAACTGACCGACTTCAGAACGTTCGGCGCCGCCCAACTGTCACCCGAGCCCGAGGGCACGACGGCGATCACGGGAGACAACGGAACCGGGAAGACCAGCGTGCTCGAGGCGCTGGCCTACCTCGGAACCCGGCGTTCTTTCCGCGGCGCACCACCCGACGCGCTGGTGCGCACCGGGGCGGAGAGCGCCATCGTCCGTGCATCGTTCGAGACACCCGAGCGCAGCATCCTGGTGGAGGCGGAGATACGCCCGGCGGGACGCAGCCGCACGCGCGTCAACCGCAAGGACGTGAGCGGGCGGGCCGCGCTGGCGTCGGCCGCGCCGTGCACGATCTTCTCGCCCGAGGACCTCACGCTGATCAGCGGCGGGCCGCGGGGCCGGCGGGACCTGCTCGACGACACCCTCTCTCTTCTCGACGCCGAAGGGGCGCGCGCGGCGGACGAGACCGAGCGCGTGCTCCGCCAGCGCGCGGCGTTGCTGCGCCAGTCCGGCGGGCGCGTCACGGCGGACGTGACGACGACGCTCGAGGTATGGGACCAGCGGCTGGCGGACGCGGGGAAGGTGCTCGTCGCGGCGCGGGAGCGGCTGGCGGGCGAGCTCGAGATCCTCGTCGCTGCGGCGTACGGCCGCCTGGCCGGGACGGCCCGCCCGTCGACGGTGGAACAGCACTACCAGCGGAGCTGGGACGGCGAGCTGCTCGACGCGCTGGCGGCCTCCCGGAACGACGACCTGCGACGCGGCCTCAACACGGTCGGGCCGCACCGCGACGACCTGATGATCGTGCTCGACGGCCGGGACGCGCGGACCCACGCCTCGCAGGGCGAGCAGCGCTGCCTCGCCCTGGCTCTCCGTCTCGGGATCCACGAGCTCGTGCGGGCGCGGACCCCGGTGGCGCCGACGCTGTTGCTCGACGACGTCTTCTCCGAGCTCGACCCGGCCCGCAGCCGGGCGCTGGTCGCCGAGCTGCCCGCCGGCCAGGCGATTCTCACGACCGCCGCGCCGCTGCCGGAGGGCATCGCGGTGGCCCGCGTCGTGCCGGTCGCAACGCTGGGAACGCCGGGAGCGGTGTGAGCGAGCGGCGGGGCGGGCGGTGGGGCGGCGGCCCGCGGCGCGTCGGCGAGTCGATGCCGCGGCTCCTCAAACGTCTGGGCGTGCCCGCGTCGCCGGCCACGATGGAGGTCGTTTTCGCCCGCTGGGACGAGGTCGTCGAGGGGGACCTGGACGGCCACGTCCGACCGCTGCGCGTCGACGGGCACACCCTCGTCGTCGCCGTCGACCACCCGGCGTGGGCCACGCGGGCGAGGATGCAGTCGGCGCACAACCTGGCGCGCATCCACGACCTCGGGGATACCGCGATCGAGCGTCTGGAGGTGCTGGTCGAGCGGCCGTGAGCGACCGTTCATGAGTGCCGAATTGTCGCCTGCGTCGGGTAGAATGGTGCGTTCGCATCGAAAGGCCGGAGGTGCTCCGTTCGGGGATTCGATTCGCACCGCGAAGACCGTTGTTTTGAAAGGGCGCGCCTGTGGCAGTAAAGGTGGACGACACGCTGGGTGGAGCAAACGCTTCCTATGGCGAGGCCGATATCACCGTCCTCGAGGGGCTCGAGGCGGTGCGCAAGCGTCCCGGCATGTACATCGGCTCGACGGGCCCTACGGGCCTGCACCACCTCGTCTGGGAGGTCGTCGACAACTCGGTGGACGAGGCCATGGCGGGCCGGGCGACCCGGGTCGACGTGACCCTCCTGGCCGACGGCGGCGTCCGGGTGGCCGACGACGGGGCGGGCATCCCGGTCGGGCCGCACCCCAAGTACCCGAAGCAGTCGACGGCCGAGATCGTGCTGACCACGCTGCACGCCGGCGGCAAGTTCGGCGGGAAGGGCTACCAGGTCTCGGGCGGCCTCCACGGCGTCGGCGTCTCGGTGGTCAACGCCCTCTCGTCACGGCTGATCCTCGAGGTGGACCGCGACGGCCAGCACTGGGAGGCCGAGTTCGAGAAGGGCGGCAAGATCAAGCGCAAGGTCACCGCCACCGGTCCGGCGCCCAAGGACCGCAGCACGGGCCAGCCGCGGACCGGCACCACGGTCACGTTCTGGCCCGACGCCGGCATCTTCGACGAGACCGAGTTCCGGGCCCAGACGGTGCTCGAGCGCCTGCAGATCATGGCGTTCCTGAACAGGGGCCTCGAGATCCGGTTCTTCGACGAGCGCACGGACCCCGAGACCAGGACGACCTACAAGTACAACGGTGGGATCGTCGACTTCGTCAAGCACCTCAACGCGTCGAAGGAGGCGCTGTTCCGCAAGGTCGCGTCCTTCGAGCAGGCCGAGGAAGGCCAGGAGGTCGAGATCGCGCTGCAGTGGAACACCGGCTACCACGAGTCGATCCACTCCTTTGCCAACGGCATCTCCACCATCGAGGGCGGCATGCACGTCGAGGGCTTTTCCAAGGCGCTGACCAACGTCGTCAACCGCTACGCCCGGAACCGCAACCTCCTCAAGGAGAAAGAGGAGAACCTCAAGGGCGAGGACATCCGCGAAGGCCTGACGGCGATCATCTCGGTGCGGCTGCGCGACCCGCAGTTCGAGGGCCAGACGAAGGCGAAGCTCGGCAACGTCAGCATTCGCTCGCTGACCGAGCGCACCGTCAACAAGAAGCTGGCCGAGTGGCTCGAGGAGAACCCGCGCGAGGGCAGCCAGATCGTGCAGAAGTCGACGCAGGCGGCGCGGGCACGCCTCGCCGCGCAGGGCGCGCGCGACCTGACGCGGCGCAAGTCGGCGCTCGACGGCGCCGGCCTCCCCGGCAAGCTGGCCGACTGCTCGTCGCGCGACCCGCGCGAGTCCGAGCTCTTCATCGTGGAGGGGAACTCGGCCGGCGGTTCGGCGAAGGACGCGCGCAACCCGGTGACCCAGGCGATCCTGCCGATCCGCGGCAAGATCCTCAACGTCGAGCGCGCGCGCATCGACAAGATGCTGAAGAACGCCGAGATCCAGGCGCTCATCTCGGCCATCGGCGCGGGGTTGGCCGAGGAGTTCGACGTCGAGAAGATCCGCTACCACAAGGTGATCCTGCTGGCCGACGCCGACGTCGACGGCAGCCACATCCGCACGTTGTTGCTCACCTTCTTCTTCCGCCAGATGAAGCCGCTCGTCGAGGGCGGGTTCGTGTACGTGGCGCAGCCGCCGCTGTACTCGACGCTGGTCGGCAAGGAGAAGATCTATCTCAAGGACGACGCGGCGAAGGCGGCGTTCCTGGCCGAGCACCCCGACCACAAGCACGACTTCAACCGGCTCAAGGGCCTGGGCGAGATGGACTTCGCCGAGCTGCGGGACACCACGATGGATCCCGCGAAGCGCTCGCTGCTGCAGGTCAACGTGGAACAGGCTGCGCTGGCCGACGAGGTCTGCTCCATCCTGATGGGTGACGATGTCGAGCTACGCCGCCACTTCATCCAGACGAACGCCAAGGACGTGCGGTTCCTCGACATCTGAGGAGCCGGACCGGAAGTAGGTAGAGATGCCACGACAGTCGACACGCGGGAGAGGCCGCGGCAGCGCGGGAGGCGGAGCGGGCAACGCACCCCCTCCGGCCCCGCCGGGCGGGGACGAGCCGCCGGCAGGCGGTTCCATCGAGCCCATCGAGATCCAAGAGGAGATGGAGCGCTCGTTCCTCGAGTACTCCATGTCGGTCATCGTCGCCCGGGCGCTCCCCGACGTGCGCGACGGGCTCAAGCCGGTGCACCGCCGGATCCTCTACTCCATGTTCGACAACGGGCTGCGCCCCGACCGGCCGCACAACAAGTGCGCCAAGGTCGTCGGCGAGGTCATGGGCGTCTACCACCCCCACGGCGACTCGGCGATCTACGAGGCGCTGGCGCGCATGGTGCAGGAGTTCTCGCTGCGCTACCCCCTCATCGACGGCCACGGGAGCTTCGGCGGGCGGGCCCCCGACGACGGTGCCGCGGCGATGCGCTACACGGAGTGCCGGCTGGCCCCGCTCGCGCTCGAGCTCATGGCGGACATTGACGAAGAGACCGTCGACATGGTCGCCAACTACGACGGGTCAGCGTCCGAGCCGGTCGTCCTGCCCGCGCGGTTCCCCAACCTGCTCGTCAACGGGTCCCAGGGCATCGCCGTCGGCATGGCGACAAACGTCCCGCCCCACAACATGGGCGAGGTGATCGACGCCGCCATCCACGTGCTGCACCACCCCGAGGCGACCCCCGACGAGCTGATGGAGTTCGTGAAGGGCCCCGACTTCCCGACGGGCGCGCTGATCCTCGGCCGCCAGGGCATCCTCGACGCGTACCGGACCGGACGCGGCTCCATAAAGATGCGCGCCGTCGCAGAGATCGAGCAGGGCCGCGTCGGCGACCGCATCGTGGTGACCGAGCTGCCGTACCAGACCTCCGTGGAGGTGATCGAGCAGAAGATCAGTGACCTGGTCAAGGCGGGCGAGCTCGACGGCATCAGCGAGGTGCTCAACGCGTCCGCCAACCAGCAGCCGAAGCTCGTGATCGAGCTGAAGCGCGACGCCAACGCGAACGTCGTCCTCAACAACCTGTTCAAGCAGACGCCGCTGCAGACGAGCTTCGGCGTGAACACGCTGGCGCTGGTCGACGGCGTACCCCGGACGCTCAACCTGGCGCAGGCGCTGTCGCACTACGTCGACCACCAGATAGAGGTCATCCGCCGCCGCTCGGAGTTCCGCCTCGAGAAGGCGCGCAACCGGGCGCACATCGTCGAGGGCCTCCTCAGGGCGATCGACATGCTCGACGCCGTGATCGCAACGATCCGGGGATCGGACGACCGGCCGGCGGCGCGCACCGCGTTGATGGCCGAACCGTTCTCGTTCACCGAGGTGCAGGCGACCCACATCCTCGACATGACGCTCGGTCGCCTGACGCGGCTCGGCCGCACCGAGCTCGAGGAGGAGATGGCGGAGTTGCGGTCCACGATCGCCGAGCTCGAGGCCATCCTCTCCGACGACGCCAAGCTGCGCGGCGTCATCGAGACGGAGATGACGGCGATCCGCGACAAGCACTCCAACCCGCGCCGCAGCGTCATCACCCACGACCCCGGCGAGATGGGGGTGGAGGACCTGATCCACGACGAGGAGATCGTCGTGACCATGACGCGGGCGGGCTACATCAAGTCCGTCGCCGCGGTCGCCTTCCGGACGCAGGGGCGCGGGGGGCGGGGCGTCCAGGGCGCCCGGCTGAAGGAGGAGGACCTGGTCACGCAGGTGGTCCACACCTCCGCGCTGGACTACCTGTTGTTGTTCTCGAACAAGGGCAAGGTCTACCGCCTGCGCGGCCACGAGATCCCGATGAAGGACCGCACGGCGCGGGGGACCGCGGCCGTGAACCTGGTCCCCCTGGCGCCGAACGAGTCGATCACCGCGATCATTGCGACCCCGGAGTTCTCGCCCGACCAGTACCTCGTCTTCGCCACGGCGCAGGGACAGGTGAAGAAGACGGCGATGAGCGAGTACGACAAGTCGCGACGGGAGGGCTTCATCGCCATCAACCTGCGCGACGGCGACGAGTTGGTCCGGGTCGTGAAGACGTCGGGGAGCGACGACCTCTTCGAGGTCACGCGCAACGGCATGACGATCCGCTTCAACGAAGAGGACGTCCGGCCGATGGGCCGCGACGCCGCCGGCGTGCGGGGCATCCGCCTGCGCCAGGGCGACATCGTGGTGTCGTGTGACGTGGCCGACGACGACGAGACGGACATCCTGATCGTCACCGACGCCGGCTACGGGAAGCGGACCAAGCTCGAGCGGTTCAACCGTCAGGCCCGGGGCGGGCAGGGCGTGCGCGGCATCAGGCTCACCAGCGTGCGCGGGACCGTGGTCGGCGCGTTCATGATTGGCCTGGACGAGGAGATCCTGCTGGTCTCCTCGGGGGGCATCGTGATCCGCACGGCGGCCCGGGAGATCGCGTCGCAGGGCCGCGACGCCACCGGTGTCCGGGTCATGAACCTCGAGGACGGTCAGACGGTGGCCGCGGTGACCCGGGTCGCAGCGGAGGAAGAGGGCGTGGACGGCTGACGCCGCCCGGCCTCCTCGACGAAGCGGCTAGCGGCTAGCGGCTAGAAGAAGCCGATCGACGAGAGGGGCCAGACCCGCATCTCGACCTTGCCGACGATGAGGGACTTGGGGATGGGTCCCCAGTAGCGGCTGTCGCACGAGTCCGTCCGGTTGTCACCCATAACGAAGTAGTCGTCCGCCGGCACCTTGTAGGCGTGCTGGAGGCTGTAGAGGGTGCCGCCCGGTCCCGCCCGCGTCACCCCCTGCTCCGATGCCGGGAGCCAGGACTCGTCGAGGGCCCGGCCGTCGACGTACACGTGGCCGCCGGAGAGCGTGAGCGTCTCGCCAGGCAAGCCGACGACGCGCTTGACGAGGTCGTTCACCTCGGGCCCGCCGCAGTTCTCGGCCGGTGGCCGGGAGAAGACGACGATGTCCCCGCGCCCGACGCCGTGCAGGTGGTAGCTCAGCTTGTTGACCAGGATGCGGTCGCCCACTTGGAGGGTCGGCTCCATGGAGCCCGAGGGGATGAAGAAGGTCTGGACGACGAACGTCCGCAGTAGGACGGCGACGAGAACGGCGACGACCACGACGATGATTGCCTCGCGCAACCAGCGCGACGTGCGCGGTGGATCGGGGGCCCCCGCACCGTCGGTGGCGGGGTCGCCGGGGGGCGGAGCGCCACCCGTGGCCCCGAGGATCTCGGCCCGTCCGGCCGGCGGCTCGTCGACGGCGAGCGCCGGGTCGTCGGGTTCGGGCGTCACCGATTGCAGGCTAGACGGAGGGGCGGGCCCCCTGGTTTCAGGCGGCGGCGGGAACGACAGAGGCGGTGTCGCGGCCGGAGCGCAACAGCGTCCCGGGCACCGCGCCGGTCGGAGTACCGTCCCGCACGATTTCGACGCCGTTCACCAGGACCCGCACCACGCCGTGCGAGCCGGCGTAGAGCCTGGGCGTGTCACCCGGCAAGTCGTGCACCAGGCGAGCCGGCTCCGACGCGACAGTCGCGGGATCGAACACGAACAGGTCCGCCGCGTAGCCCTCGCGCACGAGGCCCCGCTCGCGCAGGCCGAACAGCGCCGCGGGCTGGCCCGTCATCATGTGCACGGCGCGCTCGACGGGCACGAGACGCCGGCCCCGAAGGCAATCGGCCAGGAAGGCCGTCGGATAGCTAGAACCGCACATGCGATCGAGATGCGCGCCGGCGTCGGAGCCGCCGACCATGGCGCGCGGGTCGGCCCAGATTTCGGCGCGCATGTCCCACGTCGCGTTGTCGCCGTCGTCGGTATTGGGCCACAGCACGGTGCGCAGATCGTCGGCGATGACGATGTCCAGCAGCGTGTCGAACGGCGCGGTGCCGCGCTCGGCCGCGATGTCCTCGACCGTGCGGAACGCGTAGCCCTCGTTGGCCGGGGCGTACGTGTCACCGATGACGTAGGT
>Ga0210399_10001360_pt1 | contig 19073 bp, 14 predicted proteins | sample IncBWC14MmetaG_FD_150865 | JGI IMG/M metagenome (GOLD analysis project Ga0210399, IMG submission 150865) | Forest soil microbial communities from Barre Woods Harvard Forest LTER site, Petersham, Massachusetts, United States - Inc-BW-C-14-M | ecosystem: Environmental > Terrestrial > Soil >...
CCCGCCGCATCCCCACCCTGGCCGCCAAACATCCAGAGGTTGCCCGTGCTATCCGTCCAGGTAATGCCGCCCCAGCGAGATCCAGGCCTGGTACAGGGGGAGGTAGAGGCGCATGATACGCCGACGCCCAGAGTGCCATAGTTGGCCACGAGATCCTTAAGTTGAAGCGAAGTTATGTTGGCCGAATAGCTGTTGCCAACACCGTTAAAGACAATTGGTAAGTTGGCAGGGACCCATCCGCCCGGCAGCCACCAGCCATCATCCTGTCCTGAGCTTGGAGTCGTTGGCCAGACCCACATGTCGTTCAAGTAACCGGGTATGCCATCCGTACTGCTATGGGTGACTTCGAAGCCCAAGCCGCCAAACAACCAGCGGTTTCCATTCTTGTCGGTCCAGGCCATGGCGAAATCCCTGCTACCCGGTGTATTCGTGTTGGGAGTTGCAAATGGTGGCGTGGCAATGGGAGATCCAACCGTCCAAGTAGGCAGCGAGGCGGTTCCGTAGGTATTGATTTGGGGAGCTGTCGCCCCGGGGAACATCCAGGCCCAATCGTTGTGCTGGCAATCGACAAGCACATTGGAAACGATCCCCTTGACTACAGACGTAGCGTTGAATACGGTGCAGCCTTGCGTTTGGCTCGTGCCAGGCAAAAACAAGTTCACGCTGTAGGTTGTGCCGAAGGTGAATTGCGTCGGAAAGGTAAAGACAGCGTCGCCAGTGACGAATAGGTTGTCACCGGCGTTGTCCTGCAATTCCAAGGTATCACCTGCCCCAACGACAAGCCCGACGACGGCGCCGCCAATCGGGAACTTCGGCTGCGGGCAAGAGATTTGAACGTTGGTCACACTGCCGATAAGCTTGCCAGTGGCGTTAGAGAGCGTACAAGTCTGAACAGGGTTTGTTGGTTGGGTCAATATCGTTACGGCGTATGCGGCACCGGTGAGAAGAGGCGCCGCAAAGGTGAAGTTAACTGTTCCCTTCCCACTGATCGTGAGATTGTCTCCGCCGTTGTCCTGCAAGACGAGACCCGACCCCGACAACCCTGTAACTGTCCCGCCAACGGTATAAGTAGCAGCGCAGTTTACCTGAACAGTTGTCACGGTTCCGCTGGCTGTGCCGGAGCCATTGGTGACGCTGCAAGTCTGAGATGGGGAGGAAGGCTGCGTTAAGATAGTGACAGCGTAGGTCCCGCTCACGGCCGTGGCAAAGGTAAACGGAATGGACGCGCTTCCTGGTTTGATCGTCAGGTTGTCCTTGCCGTTATCTAGGAGAACCAAGCCCGTTCCGGTTAGACCTATGACGTTGCCACCGACAACAAACGGGCCCCCAGAACCAGAACCGGAACCCGAGCCGGAGCCGCTTCCACTGCCAGAGCCGCTTCCGCTGCCCGAACCACTGCTGCTACCGCCTTTGATACCTGCGCAGCCGCTGATGAGGAGCGCCGCAATCCCGAGCAGAGAAAGTGCCAATTTTTTCCTAGCCATCGTTTTGAACCCCTTCGATTTATCTCGTCGCTGAGGATGCGCGATCCCCGCTTGGATCTCTTTGTCTTGACAGGCCATCACCCGCGGGCGCTCGGCTGAAGCTCTTTCCCCGACCAAAACCCGGGATCGACCCCACCAATCAACCCAGGCACAAAATTTGAACCGAGTCTCCGCCAGGTATGGGAGTACTAAACCTGTATGCGTAGTTTGCTGTTCGCTCAAAGAGTCCGCAAGATTCGGGAGAGGGGGGTGTGTTGAAGTGACTAATAACTGTGCGGGGAAATTGAGTTACTCATTTTCTTACGTACATGATTGACAAGCAGCCGCCAGGCCCAATTCTACAGGGCCGCCGCGCACACCCGTAGCTTCGGTTGCGCCGCCGGCCGCTCCCGGTCATGCCTTTTCTTTTTCTCTTCTGCCTAGTTTGTCTGCCGGGCCACCACGGGCAGATCCACCGATCGCAATTCCGCGGTCATCTGCGTCGTCCGAAGCCAGTCGATCTGCGCTGTATCCACGGCCCCAACGGTGCCGTTCAGTTGGTGATAAGTCACCACGCCGCCGTCGATCCGGTACTTGGTCACTTCCAGCACCTGATTCGACTTCAGCACCAGCGTGGTTACGCGCGCCGCCGGTAATGCCGCAACCGGCGAGGCTGGGTTCACGGTCATCGAAGCGGGAATGATGTTCTCGTTCGCGACGCCCGCCGGCTTTTCCGTTATAGCCGATTGCTGCACCGCGCCGAGCTCAGGCGCGGCGGTATACGCGCCCGGCTTCGGAATGTTGGAGGAAGCGTAAGGCGGCCGGTCTGGATGGCTGGCGGCGGCCGACACGTTGTGCGGCACCGTGATGGAGGCCGGCATGTTGTGCGGCACCAACACGGAGGCCGACATGTTTCTCGGCACCACGATGTCGTCCATCAAGCGCAGTTGCATCGGCTCTTCCCCTTTCAGGGTCGGCCGCGGTCCGCGCGCTGGCAACATCAGCACTTTCCAGGGCCACAGTGGCGGAATCATCCACTCGACGACGTCTCGCTTGGCGTGCCCTTTGCCCTTGATGTCGCCCTGCTTGTCCACCTTGTAGCCCTTCGCCGCGATCACTTTCGCCGGCAGCGGAATATCGCCGGTCGGAACGATCACACGGTCAAAGGTAATTTTCAGGTAGCCTTTCCCTACGAAGTGGCCCGGGTCCTTTGCATCTTCCAGATGCCCACCGAGCATGCTTCCCCGTGGAAACGCCGTGTGGCCAAACTCCTGAAAACTTTTCAAATGACACAACACCGGATCCCCCACCGACGCCGTCGCCGACGAGAAGTTCGGTTCACTCATAGTGCACTGCAACAGCGTCCCGGCGGGCACCAGCAGGTCCTGTGCATGGACCCCGGTTGCCAACACCAGCAGCGTTACAGCGCTCACCAATGCAACGATGAGACGTTTCATGACTTCCTCCAGATTGTGGATTTCCGCAACGGCCTGGCGAGAGACCGTGGTCGCCGGAAGGGACACCCCTGCGGGCAGCTACGAATCCGCACATGGACATCCTCCCCGGCATTGCGCGCCACAACCCGGGTTGGCTGCAAAAGTCGCGCAACGTAAGAAAGAATTATTTTGGTTCCAGCTTGGGGTATGTAAGTACCAGAACTCCTCCGATCTTTTTTGAATCCTCTGCGCTTTCCACCTTTCTTTAAGCCAGGGCCGGGGCGCAAGACTTCCCTTAACTCCCATGTTTGGAGCATGTCAGACGCATTTCGGAGAATCTCCGGGCTGGCCCTGTTAACCGCCGGACAAATACTGGTACGATATCTTTTATATAACCTTCAAGTAATACTTTAAATGTCGGCGCGCCGACATTTTCTTCCGCAGCTTCGCGTTCTGACACAAAGCAGCCGTGAATTTGTACGCAAACACCAGTCACCAGTCACCAGTCACTACTCACCAGTCACCCTCTTCCTGCTACACTATCTTTCATCGCACTCAAGGAGACCGCCATGAGTGAAGCCACACAATTCGCCAAATCCATTCCCACCCGTTCCGAATCCGACAGCATGGGCAACATTGATGTGCCGATGGACCGCTACTACGGCGCGCAAACGGCGCGTTCCCTAATTCATTTCGCGATCGGCAAGGACACGATGCCGCCGGAACTGATTCGCGCGTTCGGCATCCTCAAAAAAGCCGCCGCGTTGGTAAATCGCGACCTCGGGAAACTTTCCGAAGAAAAAGCCAACCTGATCACGCAGGCGGCCGACGAAGTGATCTCCGGCAAACTGCAAGAGCACTTCCCTTTGCGTATCTGGCAGACCGGCAGCGGCACACAGACCAACATGAATGTGAACGAAGTGATCTCCAACCGCGCAATTCAAATCGCGCACGGGGAGATAGGCAGCAAGAAGCCGATTCATCCGAATGACGACGTAAATATGTCGCAATCGTCGAACGACACGTTCCCCGCGGCGATGCATATCGCGGCGGCGACGGAGACTTCGCGTCGACTGCTGCCCGCGGTGAAAAGGCTGCGCGACGCGATTGACGCCAAGGCGAAGGAATTCAAGGACGTGGTGAAAATCGGGCGCACGCATTTGCAAGACGCGACGCCGCTGACCGTTGGGCAGGAATTTTCAGGGTGGGTCAGCTTGCTGGATCGTGATGGGGCGCGCATTGCCGTTGCGGTGGATGGATTGCTCGACCTCGCGATCGGAGGCACCGCCGTCGGCACGGGTTTGAATGCGCATCCCGAATTTGCGGAGCGCGCGGCGAAGAAAATCGCGGAGCTTACCGGATTGCCGTTCCGCTCGCACCCCAACAAATTTGCCAGCCTTTCGGCGCACGATGAAATTGTGTTTGCGAGCGGCGCGTTGAAAACGTTGGCGGCTTCGCTGATGAAAATTGCCAACGACGTGCGCTGGCTGGCTTCCGGGCCGCGCTGCGGGCTGGGCGAGCTGACGATTCCGGAAAATGAGCCGGGCTCTTCGATCATGCCGGGCAAGGTGAATCCCACACAGTCCGAAGCGGTGACCATGGTTGCCGTGCAGGTGCTAGGCAATGACGTCGCGATCAGCTTCGCCGGCACGCAGGGGAATTTCGAGTTGAACGTGTACAAGCCGGTGATGATTTTCAATTACCTGCACTCGGTGGAACTGCTGACCGACGCGATGAACAGTTTTGTGGATCACTGTGTGGTGGGCATCGAACTCAATCGCGAAACCATCGACCGCTACGTGCACAATTCGCTGATGCTGGTCACCGCGCTGGCGCCAAAGATCGGCTACGACAACGCCGCCAAAGTCGCCAAGACCGCCCACAAGGAACACTCCAGCCTCCGCGAAGCAGCCGTGAAACTCGGCTTCCTCTCCGGCGAAGAGTTCGACGCCCTCGTCAAGCCCGAAGACATGACCCACCCATAACCCTAGCAACTGATGGAGCTCAAGGCGAATAATCCGAGTTTCAAGGCAACGCGAGAGGGCGCGGGATCTTGTCCTCACTGCAGAAATATCATGCCGCGCCTGGTAGACTGCGCACCCCAATACTTTAGGGACGGCTTTGTGTCATGCGGCCATTCCGGCCATCAAGTTGACCTGTGGAAGGCTGTGTTGGAGGACGCAATTAGGATGAGCATGGCCCCCGGATGGGCCCTTGCTGCATTAGGCGCGGGAAGCACAAACTTCGTGATGCCTATGGAAACAGGTAAGTATTATCCCGTTGAATTATCGAGCCATGATGTTCCCGCTGACGCTAAAATCCTAACGAGAAATTATACAAGCCAGGGAGGCGATGTGACCGCGATGGAGCAGCACGGCAATGCTCCTCCACTCCGTTTTCCTGGAACGATGCTTCGCCTAGTAGGGGTTCCGCTAGGGGAAGGTCCCTTACCTCGAATGGGCCAAGTTTCGATTAATGTAGTGTGGATTCGCAGCGGTGACTCCGAAGCGTGGTCCTACTTAGTGACGGCTTTTGAGTCGGCAGCGGCGAAGGAGTACGCGCCATCATTAGTATTCGCACAATCGGCAGTTGAGATTTCGATGATGCCTTTGATTGAGAGCAGATTTAGGTTGCACGTCGCTGAGAAGAAAGTGAAGCATTTCACAAACTACAGTCGCGCCTTAAACGTCATCCTGCCCTACCTGTGCGGTGAGGCGGGACTTGCTCAGATGCCCAAAGTTGTTCACGATGCTCTCGAAAGATTGGGAGATAGGCGGAACAAAGTCATTCACCAGGGTGCAAAGGCGGCGGCAATCACGCCTACAGACGCTATGGAGGGCCTTTGCGCCGCGTCTTTCGGATTCGAGTACATGCGTTATGTCGGTCCCTCTCTGTTGAAGGAAGGCAAATGACGCAAAGGTGCTCTGTCATCGCCCTCATGCTTCTCTGTGCACTCTACGCTCCGATCTCTGCGACCTCTGTGTTAAGTCCGTCTCTTTCAGCTCAAACGCAAAATGAAAAGCCGGATTGGTGCAAACCTCTTCCCCGCCCGGAATACAAATCGCTCCAGCGGGTTCTGCCTGATGTTCCTTGGTTTGAGGTCTACAAGGTGGCGCCGGGGACGTTTGCGATTTACGAGCCACATCAGTCGGAGGAAGTCATCTCCTACCTGATTGTCGGCCAGAAGCAGGCGCTGCTTTTCGATACCGGCATGGGCATTGCCGATATCAAGAAAATCGTTTCCCGGCTTACCTCGCGACCCGTCGTGGTCCTTAACTCGCACACGCACGACGACCACGTCGGCGGCAACTGGCAATTCAATTTCGTCTATGGCATGGACACCGCGTTCACTCGCGAAAATGCGAGAGGCTCGACGGCCGATGCCCAGGCGGAAATTGCGCCGGGAGAAATTTGTGGTGACCTGCCGAAGCGTTTTGATCCGAAGACGTACCGAACCAAACCCTGGCACGTTTCCTTTTTCATCCACGACGGATTCCGGATCAAACTCGGCGGCCGCACCGTGGAAGTGATCGCCACGCCCGGGCACACGCCGGACGAGATCGCGCTTTTCGATCGCGCTAACGGGCTGCTCTTCACCGGCGACACGTATTATCCCGCGCCGATCTGGCTGTATCGGCCGGAGACTGATCTCGCAGCGTACGAAAAATCCATCGCGAGGCTTGCCTCACTCGCGCCGGAAGTGAAAACAGTTTTGGGCGCGCACAATATTCCGGTTGCGCCGCCCACGGTTTTGCCCGCGCTGGTGCAGGCGTTCGCGGACCTCCAGGCCGGCAAGGCCACCTGCAAGCCCGAAGGCGCAGGCAAGAAGCTGTGCACCATAGACAAATTCAGTTTCCTTCTCCGCGCGGCCCCTTGAGGAGTAAAATGATGGCCATCGAGGGTGTCCATGCATTGCCGGCCGCAAATTCGCTACCTCGCCGCATGGCTGCTGGCGCTCGCCTCCGCTTTTCTTCCCGCCGCGGCGCAGCCCAATCGCGACAAAAATACTTGGCTCTATGATGGCGGCATTTTTCTGGAGACCGACGGAGCGATTCCGGGCGGCGCGTGTTTTCGCGTGAAGGGCCACGTGACGGCCGAGGATTTCTTCGAGAATTTGAAGCGGCAGGACACGAACTCCGGCACCCTCTTCCGGCGCGGGAACGACATCGTCACCGAATTCCCGAAACGCCTGCATCTGAGCATGTCCATCGCTGACATTCCCTGCGACCCGCATATGCAGCAGACCAATTCGCGCGTGTACCTGACCGCGGAGATGATCCACAGCCTGCGTTTGCATTTTTTCTGGAAGCGCGCGCTGGAACTCCGCCCCGTTCGCGGAATTGCGCAGAGCGGCGGCGAAGTGCGCCCAGTCCCGTGGTATTCCCACGGACTGGAGCAGGAGTTGCCGAAGCGCTTCGAGTGGCTGGTGGAATTTGAGCTGCCAAGCGAAGGCGTGCCCCTGACCGACAACCTGGTGCTGATGATGTACACGCCGGACCACCACCTGATCGCGCGTGGCGCGGCAAGAATGTAGCTCAGGCCTTGAGGCCTGAGGGTTTTCATTCCAGGGGCACGATTGCGCCAACGCAGCGAAAACCCTCACCCCTGAAGGGGTGAGCTACAGGCCGCCTTCATGCCAATTTCATTTGCGGGACCGCGCTGCGCACAGTCAACTTTGCTTCGGTGCGGGCTTGCACTTCTTCACGCGTCCAGCCGGGCGCAGTTTCGCGGAGGACGAGGCCTTCGGGCGTCACGTCGATCACGGCGAGGTCGGTAACGATCGTGTCCACGCATTCGAGGCCGGTGAGTGGGTAGTTGCAGGTCTTTACGATTTTCGGCGCGCCTTCCTTGGTGTTGTGTTCCATGCACACGATTAATTTTTTGGAGCCGGACGCGATGTCCATCGCGCCGCCGATGCCGCCGCTGCCTTTTGATCCGGGAATTTTCCAGTTGGCCAGATCGCCTTTTTCCGAAACCTGAAAGCCGCCGAGCACGGCGATGTCGAGATGCCCGCCGCGGGTCATCAGGTGCGCGTCGGCCTGATGAAAAATCGAGGCGCCGGGAATCAGCGTGACCGGAACTTTCATGGCGTCAACGAGGTCGAAATCTTCTTCGCCGGGTTTTGCGCGGCGCCCCATGCCAAGGATTCCATTTTCACTGTGAAAATAAACCGTGAGTCCTTTGGGCAGATAATCGGCAATGAGATTCGGAATGCCCCAGCCAAGATTCACGTAAGCGCCATCGTGCAGCTCTTGCGCGGCGCGCTGGGCAATCTGTTCGCGCGTAAGTCTGGATTTTTCGGTCATTACGTTTTCCACCTAATCTTGTAGGGGCGGCTTTAGGCCGCCTGTCTTTTGGTCTTCCACTGAGAGGCGGCGTAAAGCCGCCCCTACATGTCCCATCGGGTCGTTCGCACAGCCAAGAGTGGCTGTGCCACATTTATCCTGCGAAGCGCATTCCTTTCGCTTGCACAATGCGATGCACAAAAATCGCGGGTGTGATGACGTCTTCCGGTGAGATGGAACCTACTGGAACAATTTCTTCGACTTCCACGATCGTGAATTTCGCGGCCTTGGCCATGATGGGATTGAAATTGCGTGCGGCCAGGCGGTAAGTGAGATTGCCAAGCTCATCGGCCTTTTGCGCCTTGATCAGCGCGTAGTCGGCATGGATCGGCAATTCCAGGATGCAGCGCTTGCCGTCGAGTAAGCGTTCTTCCTTGCCGATGGCGACTTCCGTGCCAACGCCGACCGTGGTGTAAAAGCCCAGCAAGCCCGCGGCAGCGGTGCGCATGCGTTCGCACAAAATTCCCTGCGGCACCAGTTCGCAAGTGACTTCGCCTTTGGCGAATCGTTCCTGAAAATAATTTGCGTGCGGGCCGGGGAACGAACAGATGACGTGCTTCACCTGGTCGTTCTTGAACATGACGCCGAGTTCGCCCTCGCGCGTGCCGCAGTTGTTGCTGATCGCGGTGATATTTGTCACGCCCTTCTTCGACAACGCCTGAATCAGATTATTGGGAAAACCCGCGCCGCCAAACCCGCCAAACATGATCCGCGCGCCATCGGGGATATCCACAATCGCAGCGTCAAGGGAATTCACAATTTTTGGCTTCATTCTTCGCTCAGGAAAATTCGGATTGTTGTTTCCTATAGATTGTTCCCGACCCCGAAGAAAACCGCAACCCAGCAGGGTCAACACCAGGATGCAAATGTGTTCACCGGCGGCTCACCGCCAAGCGCGAGTCAAAGGCCTGGGTCTTATACGTAATAGGTCCGACCAGATCGTTTTCCTTGACGTTTCTGTTCTTTCACAATAAATTACCCACCTCGTAACCATCTTGTCCCCCGTTAGGGCTAGAAGTAGCCTGCCGAATTCTGCAGTTCAACCTTTCCGTGGAGGTACACATCACTCATGAAATTTCGTTCCGCTTCAAAGAGAATAAGGCTGCATCGCTTGGGTGCTTACGTGAGCGACACCGCGCGTCGTTGCACGTCACTGCTCATCTCGTTTGCGTTTCTTCTGGCCCCTGTCCTGCCCGCGGCGTTTCCCGCAGCCGCACAGGCGTTTCCGACGGCCGCCGAGGAGCATCCCGCACCCGCCAGTGCTGCCGGAGGCTGCCAGTTAAACTCGCCGCGCGGCCACATCAAACATGTAGTCACCATCATCTTCGACAATACGCACTTCCAGCGTGACCCCGCACGCGATGGCTCGACGCTGGTACCCTCCGACCTTGAGCAGATGCCCCACCTGCTCAACTTCATCAAGAACAATGGCGTGCTGCTTTCCAACCATCACACGCAGCTGATCTCGCACACCTCGGATGACATCATCACCATCCTCACCGGCGTCTATCCCAGCCGCCACGGGGTAGCCACCGCCGCCAACAGCTACCTGGAATACAGGCCGGATGGCACCATCCTCCCATCCCAGTCTGGTTTCACTTACTGGACTGACCTGAGTAGGGATAACACCTATAACCTGATCAGCGGCGGGGCGGATGCGGCTCATCCGAACGGCGTCAACGCCCCTGCGCCTTGGGTGCCCTTCACCCGCGCCGGCTGCGACGTGGGTGCCGTCGGCGCCGCGGACATGGAGATCGAGAACACCGGCGTCGACCTCGCCACCGTCTTCGGAGCTGGCTCACCGCAGACCACCGATCCCAACGCCTTCCCCAACTATGAAGGTATTGCCATCCACTGCGCCAAGAACAGCACGCTCTGCTCGAAGGCCAATGGCGGTTTCCCCGACAAGTTGCCGTGGGAGCCGAATGCCGATGGCTCGGCGGCAACGACCGATGTGGCCACCGGGAGCTCCACGGCCTACGAAGGGTATAACGCCCTCTTCGGCCACTTATATGTCACTCAAGCCTTCCACACTCTCGGGCTGGGCAGCAAGGTCCTGGACGGCGACGGGAACCTGAAGGACATCAACGGAAACACCATCGTCGATGACTTCCCGGCTGGCACGTTGACGACGGGCTTCCCGGGCTTCAGCCTGCCGCCTCAATACTCGCTGGGCTATACCGCCGATATGCTGGAGGCCGGCGTCCCAGTGGTCTACGCCTATATCATCACCCCACACCGGCCGCTCCCGGTTAACCCCTACGGCTATGGCTTCGCCGGGGCAGACGGGCTCGGGGACAAAAACGACTATGGTCCGGGTGAGGCGCACTATGTCCAGACACTGCAGCAGTACGACGACGCGTTCAATAAGTTCTTCACACGTCTTGCCAACGACGGGATCACCCCGGCGAACACGCTCTTCGTAATCACCGCGGAGGAGGGTGATCACGTTGTCGCGGCGAACCCCATCAACCCTGGCTGCGACGGCGTGACCACGCCGTGCATCTACGGCAACACGCCTGGCAATGAGGTCGGCGAGCTGAGCCTCAACTTCCGGGGCTTGCTGCAGGCCGAAACGGGCATCACCACCGTCGCCTCGGTGAACAGCGACGATGCGCCCGACATCTACCTGAAGGGTAATCCAGTCCCGGCCGATCCCACCTTGCGGACCTTTGAGCGGGCGTCGGGCACTCTAACTGCCATCAATCCAATTTCCGGGGCTACGGACACCATCGCGCAAGATATGGCCAATGCCACCGAGTTCAAGATGCTGCACATGCTGACCTTCGATCCGCTCCGGACCCCGAGCTTCACCATTTTCGCCAACCCCGACTACTTTGTCACCGGTTCCACCGCCTGCGGCACCAGCGCTACCCCGGCTACCGCCTGCGTCGCTCAGGTCCCAGGCTTTGCCTGGAACCACGGCGACGAGCAGAAGCAGATCACCACCATCTGGTTGGGTATGGTCGGTGCCGGAGTCGATCAGGCAGGGGTGGACAGCGTGACTTGGTCGGACCACACCGACGTTCGGCCGACGATGCTCACACTGCTGGGCTTGAAGGACGACTACCAGCATGAAGGGCGCGCGCTCACCGAAAAATTCACCGGCTGGACCCGGCCCTTCGCCACAAAGAAGGGCGGCAACTTCGTTGCGCTGGCCCAGATCCTCAAGCAAATCAACGCGCCCCTGGGGCCGTTGGGAGTTGCAAGCATTCATGCCTCAACCGTGGCGTTGGAGAGCGGTGACTCGATGAGTGACGCCCTCTACACCAGCATCGAAAGTCAGCTGAGTTCATTCACCGACCAGCGCGACGCGTTGGTGGCGCAAATCCTTCCGCTGCTCGAAGCCGCGGAACTCAACGGAACGCCCATTCCCGATGCGACCGCAGACAGCCTGATCCAACAAGCGCAGTCGTTGCTGTCGAGCGTGGAAGCCTACGCCAGCGGCCTATAAACCCTTCCTTGCATCATTCGTTGATGCAAGGAAACCTCAGGAAGGGCGCGAATCGCATCGCGCCCTTCTTTTTTTCCGGAACCCTGCGTCTCTTTGTCGGATCTGCCTACTTGGCTACCGCCGCTGCCCGCCTCGGAGTGTCAACTGATGTAGCAACATGATTTGTCACCCTGGCCGCACCCGCACAACGGCGCTTAACCAAGGGGGCGAGGCGGCATTCGTCCCCATTTTTTGCGCAACTTCGGGCAGGAAACGGGTATACCCCTTATAGGCTTAAGGGAAATATCGGAGGGCCTGTACCAATTTGGTTCATAATCCACGGAGGGATCGATTCCCTCGCGCACTTTTTTGGTATATTGAATTATCCCGCCCCCAAGCGCCGTTTTCAATTTTTCTTGGTGGCCCCCAGGTGTCCCTGCGCCGCCCACATTGCGGAGGATTTGATGAGCCGTTCCCGTGTATCAGTGGTGTCCTTTCTGGCCGCGTTCGTACTTATTATGAGTGGCTGCGCCAGCACACCTTACAACTCGAATTCCGGGGGTACGGCGCCGAGCATCACGGCACAGCCCGTGAATGCCACGGTCACGGTTGGCCAGACAGCGACTTTTTCTGTCGGGGCGGCGGGGACTTCGCCTTTGAGTTATCAGTGGCGAAAAAACGCCGCAAATATCAGCGGAGCGACGGCGAGCAGCTACACAACACCGGCTACCACGAGCGGGGACAACGGTGCGAAGTTTGATGTTGTGGTGAGCAACGCGGACGGCAGCATGACGAGCAACGCCGCCATATTGACCGTAAGCCTGGCAGGGGCGACGCTTCAGTCGATCTCCGTGACGCCGGCGTCTCCTTCGATCGTTGCCGGCAACACCCAACAATTTACGGCTACGGGGACGTACAGCGACAATTCCACGAAGAACATAACCAGCAGCGTGACGTGGGCTTCTTCCAATCCCCTGTTTGCAACTATTGGGACGGCGACTGGTCTCGCCACGGGCGTAGCTGCGGGCACGACGGAAATTACGGCAACGCTCGGAAGCGTTGTGAGTCCGAACGATCCGTTGACGGTGGCAGTGAGCGGCACAAACCTGACCGATATTGTGACTTATCATTACGACGCCATGCGCACGGGAGTAAATCCCAACGAAACAATTCTGACTCCGCTTACCGTGAATTCCGCGACCTTCGGGAAGCTTGGCGAATTCGCAGTAGATGGTGAGATCGACGGCCAGGTTTTGTATCTCAGCCAGATGAACATTCCCGGCCAGGGCACAAAGAATGTGATCTATGCGGCGACGGAGAAGGACTGGGTATACGCCTTCGATGCCGACAGCGTCAGCGGCACAACGAGTACGTTTCTGTGGAAGGCTTCGGTTCTGCCGGCGGGAGAATCACCGGCAGCCGCGAGCAGTTTGCCATGTGGCAACCTCACGTTCAATGGGGTCACTGCTACGCCGGTGATTGACCGAGGGCGCAACGCGATTTATGTCGTGGCAATGTCGCAAGATGCCAGCGGCAATATCTTTCAACGGATCCATGCTCTTGATCTGACAACTGGCAAGGAACTGTTTGGCGGCCCGACGACGATTTCGGCGACATATCCTGGCACTGGCGGCAACATCAAAAACGGAGTGGTCACGTTTGATCCGAAGGTCCACCACGACCGAGCGGCATTGCTGGAGAGCGGCAATGCGATCTATACGGCGTGGTCTGGATTGGACGGCGATTGCGGCAACTACTCTGCGTGGGTCATTGCCTACAACGCGAACACCCTGGTCCAATCGGGAGTGATCGATCTCGTGCCGAATAACCACGGCGCAGGTATCTGGATGGGTGGAGGAGGACCAGCAGCGGACGCCGTGGGTAACGTTTATGTAATTAGCGGGAACGGGTTCGGCGACACGCCGGGAACCAACAGCAGCTTCGGCAACTCCTTTGTAAAGCTTTCCACTACAGGGAGCCTCAGCGTGGGGGATTACTTCACACCATTTAACACCATCATGGAAGATAACGGCGACGTCGATTTTGGCTCCGCCGGCCCGCTCTTGCTCCCCGATCTCCTTGATAACCACGGTACCGTGCAACATCTGGCGATCGGTGGGGGAAAGGACGGAAACATGTATGTCGTCAGCCGTGACAACATGGGGCAGTTCAACGCGATACAGAATGAAATTCATCAACAGATCCAGATCAGCTCAGGGGAGAATTTCTCAACTCCCGTCTTCTTCAACGGAACTGTTTATGTGGGCCCCAGCGGCCAGCCGCTGAAGGCATATTCGATGTCCCAAACCTTGCTGCCGGCGACGCCATCGTCGCAGAGCACTCAGTCGTTTGGACAAGCAGCAGTTCCCAGTGTCTCGGCAAATAAAACCTCTACTGGAATTGTCTGGGTAGTGGATAATTCCAACCAGGGCGGAACCTTGTTTGCGCTGGACGCGAACAACCTGGCCAATACACTGTACGATACGAATCAGGCTGCCGGAAATCGCGATCAACCTGCCCACGTCTCGGGACACTTCATTACCCCTACGATTGCCAACGGAAAAGTCTTCTTCGGTACAGGAAGCACCGTGGCGGTGTTTGGATTGTTGCCGTAGGGATGAGGGGATTTTTGTGTGCAGAACCCTGCCTGCGGCGGGCAGGCATAGCTCCTGCTTTTGCGATGACAGCGAGCTTAACAAGTTTGCGTTAGAGATGGAAATTTAGACCGTAAAAGCGGAGGCTCCGCCTCCGCACTCAAAAGGATCAGGCTTTGCGAATCCCGTTGAGGAGCATATTGAGGAAGACCTGCTTGACCTGCTCGGGGTCGGAGACGTGGTCAGTGTCGTACCAGCGATAGAGCCAGTTGCACATGCCGAGAATGCCGTTGACGATAAGCCACGGCTCCCCTTCGATCAGTTTGCCTTGTTCCTGACCACGCTTCACCAGATCCACAAAGCGATTGTTGTAGCGCGACATCACCGCGATGACTTTGTGCTGGCGCTTGCCGGAAAGCGAATCGAATTCGTGCAAGAAGAGGCCGAACGGGACTTTGTTCTGGATGATGTAGTCAATCTGGGCGCGGATCGCGCGCTCGAGTTGCTGCACCGGTTCGCCTTCGAGATCAATGTGCTGGGCGATATAGGCGTCGCCGTCTTCAATGCCGGCGAGCAGAAGCTGGAAGAGAAGATCATCCTTGGATTTGATGTAGTAGTAGAGCGAACCCTTGAGCATGCCGACGTCGCGGGCGACGTCTTCGATGGAAGTGGCATGGAATCCCTTGGCGAAAAAAATGTTGGCGGCGCTTTGCAAAACTTCCTGGAGGCGGGTGCTGGGCTTGGATTTGGAGGTGGAACGCCCGGCGTGGCGCGCACGGAGAGGCTTGGGCGCGGACTTTCCGTTGGACTTTTTTGCGGGCACGACTAACCTCGCGAAGCGAAAGAACATAGTAACAGAGGGGAAGGCGGAGAGATGCTGTTCAATCCTCGTTGAGCAGCAGACAGAAGACGTCTTCAAAAAAAGGACAGATTTTCTAACGGACGAGGTGGCAGGAGTGAGTCTTGATGACCAGCCAGACCAGGAGGCCAGGAGACAGGTCCAGGGAGCGGACTGCGCCGGGAGTGACGTGGACGAGGAAAGTTGTGCCTGCCTTTACTCGGAGGGCGACCATTGCGCCGCGGGTTTCGAGGGACTCGATGGTGCCGAGAAGAATGTTGCGAGCGCTGAGGAAATGCGGCGCTTCGGTGGCGACGAGGATGTCGCCGGCACGAATGGCTACCCGGACTTCGCTGCCGGGTTCGGCGTCGCCAAGAGGGATTTCGATTTCGCACGCGGCCTGATCGAGAGATACGCGCATGACACCATCGGCAGGACGGTGTTCCACTACCGTCGCAGGGAGAACATTTTCAAAACCGGCGGCGTGGGCAAGTTCGACGGAGCGCGGGGCGTCGAGGACTGCACGCGGGGCGCCTGTTTCCTGTACGCAGCCGTTGACGACGGTGACGACGCGTTCCCCGATGGCGTCGACTTCTTCACGATTGTGAGTCACGTAAAGAATGGGAATACGGTTGGCGTCATTCCAGGCGCGCAGATCTTCCAGGATGGAGCGGCGCAGGGAGGAGTCCAGGCCGGTGAGCGGTTCGTCGAGCAGCAGGACGCGCGGGCTGGTGACCAATGCGCGGGCAAGGGCGACGCGCTGCTTTTCTCCCCCGGAGAGTTCCGCGGGGCGCCTGGACAGTAGATTCTCGATGCGAAAGGCGTTGGCGATGCTGCGGGTGCGTTCTGTTTGTTCAGATTCGGCGAGCTTTGAGAGACCGTAGCGGATATTTTGTTCGGCGGAAAGATGCGGGAACAGGGCCAGTGATTGAAAAACGTAAGCGAGTTCACGGCGCTGCGGCGGGAGCGAGAGATTGTGGGCAGCGTCGAAATAAAGTTTTTCGCCGAGGCGGATTTCGCCGGAGTCGGGTCGCTGCAGGCCGGCGATACAATCGAGGAGAGTGGATTTCCCCGCGCCCGAAGGACCGAAGAGAACAGTGAAGCCGGGTACGAAGGATGCGCTGACGTCCAGGACGAACGGCTGCCTGCCATTCGAGCGGAACTGCTTGCGGATTTGAACGTTCAGCATGGCGAAGTTTATTTCGCCGGCCAGGGCGACCAGACGCGGCGGTTCACGCCGTAGACAATCGAAAGCACCACAAAAGAAACAAGGAGGAGGAGCAGCGCGGTCTGGTGCGCGGCGGCGTAGTCGAGCGCCTGGACGCGATCGTAGATATCAATGGAGACCGTGCGGGTGATTCCGGGAAGATTGCCGCCGACCATGAGAACGACGCCGAATTCGCCGAGCGTGTGCGCGAAGCTGAGCACCAGCGCGGTGAGGACGCCGGGCCACGCGAGCGGTAGGATCACCCGGAGGAATGTGCGCGCCCGATCCGCGCCGAGAATGGCGGACGCATCGAGCAGGCGCCGGTCGAGCGATTCGAAGGAAGCGACGAGCGGCTGCACGGCGAAAGGCAGGCTGTAGAGCATTGACGCGAGCACGAGTCCGGCGAAGGTGAAGGCGAGCGGATGGCCGAAGAGCGATTGCCAGATTTTTCCGAGCGGGCCGCGGGGGCCCATGGCTACGAGGGCGTAGAAACCGAGGACGGTGGGGGGCAACACGAGCGGGAGTGCGACAACGGATTCGAGAAGGAATTTTCCGCGCCAGGTGCTGAAGGCAAGGCCGTACGCGAGCGGAAGAGCGAGCGCGAGAAGCAGGATGGAGACAGTTGCGGCGAGGCGCAGGGAGAGGAAGAGCGCTTCGGCGTTCATGGCTTTGGCCTCACGGCGCCGGTTGGGGGAGGGGTCGAATAGCCATAAAGCTCGAAGGTGGTGCGCCCTTTAGGGGAATTCACAAAGGCGAGGAAGGAAATCGCAGCCTGTCTATCCGGGGAGGATTTGAGAAGGACTACAGCCTGGTCCACTGGAGGATAACGATCGGGAGGAATGATCCAGCGTTTCCCGGAACTCATAGCCGGAGAGAGGGCAAGCGAAAGAGCGATTAGACCGGCCTGGGCGCTGCCGGATTGCACGAATTGCGCGGCCTGGGAGATGTTTTCGCCGAAGACGAGTTTTGGTTTGAGCTGGTCGTGGAAGCCGGCGTTTTGCAGAGCGGCGACGGCGGCGCGGCCGTAGGGAGCGTGCTCGGGATTAGCGATGGCGATTTTCTGGATGCGCGGATCGAGAAGTGTTTTCAGTCCGGCGCTGGGATCCAAGGGCGAGTCGGGCGGAAGCCAGAGGACGAGGCAGCCGGTGGCATAGATATACAGCATATTGGATTCGGCAAAACCGGCCTGGACTAATTTTTTGGGATAGTCGAGGTCGGCGGAGAAGAACAGGTCGAAGGGCGCGCCGTTTTGGATTTGCGCGAAGAAATTGCCGCTGGAGCCATAGGTGATGGCGAGTTTGGCGCCGGTTTGTTTTTCGTATTGCGCGGCGAGATCGTGCAACACGAATTGGAGATCGGAGGCGGCGGCGATGCGGAGCGTTTGGGCGGAGGCGGAAGGCAAGAAAAGAAAGAAACAGAAAAGAAGAAAGAAAAGCGCAGGCGTCCTCAGATCATTCGTGACGCAAACGGCCTGCCGCTCTTCCTTCGTCAGGGTAAACAGAAGGCGGGCCCAACAAAGGCGATTTGGATTGAGGTTCACCACGGCACCTGAGTCAGACGCGGAGGATCATGACTTCGGTGGACTTGACGAGGGCGGCGACGCGTTCGCCGGGCTTGAGGCGCATTTCTTTGGCGGCGTCGGCGGTGATGATGGAGGTGATGTGCTGTTCACCGATGGCTAGGGTGATTTGCGCAAGCAGGCCGCTGACTTTTATGGCCGTGACGCGGCCGATGAGCTGGTTGCGGCCGCTGATCTTGCGGAAATTGCCGCGGCGAGAAGAGAGGTCGCCGCGGTCGAGGGATTTGGGGATGAGGCGGTCGATCTCGGATTCGGGAACGCGGTGGTGGCCGCCGGGGGTTTTGGCGGTTTTGAGCTTGCCACGGTAGATCCATTGTTTCAGCGTGGGGTAGCTGATGCCGAGGATGTTGGCGGCTTCACGGGGAGCGAGGAGTCTTTGCATAAAGATAAGGATAGACGAATTTAGACGAGAGAACAATACGATTTTAGGCGGTTACTGGCTTCAACATTCCTGTAGCTCACCCCTTTAGGGATGAGGGGGTTCCCCGCGTCGGTGCGACCGCGGTGTGGCCACGAAACCCTCGGGCCTGGAAGGCCTGAGCTACAGGACCGGATTCCATGCGCCGGCAATTTAGTTGCGCAACGGTTTGCCGGTTTTTAGGGTGTGGGCGATGCGTTCCTGGGTTTTCTTTTCGCCACAGAGGGAGACGAAGGCTTCGCGCTCGAGGTCGAGGACGTATTGTTCACTGACGAGTTGCGGTGAAGAGAGAGCGCCGCCGGCGAGGATGTTCGCGAGCTTTCGAGCAACGTGGGCGTCGTAATCGGAGGCGTAACCGCCGCGGGCCATGAGGTGGATGGCCATCTTGGCGGCGGCAAGAAAGGATTCGCCGAGAACTTTGATTTGCGTGGACTGCGCCCCTTCCTGCCAGGTAGAGGCGGCGGGCTTCCAGCCGCCGCGGACGAGTGAGAGAGCGGTTTGCTTGGCGTCGGCGACGAGGCGATCGCGATTCATGGAGTACGTGTCCGTGCGGCGGAGGTAGCCGAGGTCGCGACACTCTTCGGCGCTGGTGCCGACTTTGGCGGTGGCGATGTTTTCGAAAAAGGGCCGGAGAGTGTGGAAGAGGTCGAGGTCGTTTCCGGAAGCGGCGTCTTCATTGGCGCGGATGAGCATTTCTTTGGTGCCGCCGCCGCCGGGGATGAGGCCGACGCCGACTTCGACGAGGCCGATGTAGGCTTCG
>Ga0210399_10001363_pt1 | contig 19056 bp, 18 predicted proteins | sample IncBWC14MmetaG_FD_150865 | JGI IMG/M metagenome (GOLD analysis project Ga0210399, IMG submission 150865) | Forest soil microbial communities from Barre Woods Harvard Forest LTER site, Petersham, Massachusetts, United States - Inc-BW-C-14-M | ecosystem: Environmental > Terrestrial > Soil >...
ACCGGCGTACCACGAGACACCCGTCGGTGGGAGGCGACTTCGATGGAAGAGGCCGTCGACGCCCCTCTCAAAAGAGGAGCGGCTGAATTTCCTGCCTCTCCTTAAGAAACTGGGACGGGTCCGAAAGATAAATGACGCAACGCTGCAGTTCTACAAAATCGAATTCCGTGATCCGCACGTCCTCGGTCACGGTCAGCACCCATTCTGGTGGGCGTTGGCGGTCAACGCTCCTTGTGAGCACTTTGAGTACTCCAGAATGACTTGATTCCCAGAAGAGGTGAGTCAACACAATTGACCCCTTCACCTTCCCTGGAGGAGAATAGTGGTCCTCGGTCAGTGCTGGGGTCTCAGCATCATCCCTGAAGGACGTTTCAGTCGAGGCCGCTGCCCCAGTAGGATTCCGCCATGCAACCGGGCCTGAGACGGGAACCGTGGATAACCACATACTTAGACGGGGGCAAGAACTGGAGACGGATCCAGCACATCCAATCCATTATCGAACCGTTGCAAATGGACTAGACGTTTGTACCGCAGCCTTGGAGGCTGGTTTCGCGCCGAAAGGCCATTCATGAGCGGCGAAAACGGCATGGACTTGTTTTGAGTCCTTATGTGAGGCTTCTCATCAAATCTTTGCTGAAAAGCTTCTTCTACAAGGTGTGCTCTCGGTCCTTATCGACCGATGTCATAGCCTTAAATTGACGCGGTGAGGCCCGCCACGAAACATTGCATTGGCCGGCTGAAACACGAGAGGTCACTCCTTTACAGCGGCGAGCAGGCCGCCGGAGATCAACATGATCAATGTCTCGAAACGCACACTTTTAATTGGCGGGCTCTTTTGCTTGATCGTGATTGGGCTGATCATCGGAGCTGTTCGTCCATTCAAGCATGCTCTGGGCGCGCCGCCGGGCACCGCGCCGGATGTCGAGGTGGTCAAGGTTCAGCAAGAAGATGTTCCGATTTACCACGAATGGATCGGCACCTTCGACGGACTAGTCAACGCCGACGTTAGAGCGCAAGTCACAGGATACCTATCAAAGCAAGGTTACCAGGAGGGCGCGTTCGTCAAACAAGGTCAGCTTCTTTTTCAGGTTGACCCACGTCCGTTTCAGGCTGCGCTTGACCAAGCCCAAGGCCAACTGGCGCAAGCCAAGGCCGCACTGGCTAATGCCCAGGCGGTGCAAGGCCGAACTCAACTTGATGTGACACGTTACACGCCTTTGGCAATGGAGCAGGCGGCCAGCCAACAGGATCTCGACAATGCCGTGCAGAACAACCTAGCAGCAATTGCTACTGTGGAAACGGCGAAGGCGCAAATCAAGACTTACGAGGCCGCCGTTGAAACCGCGAACATCAATCTAGGGTTCACGCGCCTTGTTGCCCCCATCGATGGCATCGCGGGACAAGCCCAGCTCCAAGTGGGCGCCCTGGTGACGCCAAACAGCGGAATAGTAACGTCTGTTTCGACCGTCGACCCAATCAAGGTTTATTTCACCGTCGGCGAACCTCAATACCTCGCATGGCGAAAACGCTTCCCCACGGAAACCAGTAGCGAGGCGGCGGGCAAATCTCTGCACCTCCAGCTGATTTTGGCGGACGGCTCAACCTATCCCCACGAGGGCAGCTTCTACTTTGCCGATCGCCAAGTCAATGAGAGCACGGGTGCAATTCGGATCGCAGGACTGTTTCCCAATCCCGGAAGCGTTCTGCGACCGGGAGGCTATGCCAAGGTTCGCGCAGTGATCTCCACCCAACATGACGCGCTCCTTGTTCCCCAACGTGCGGTTTCAGAGCTCCAAGGCGGCTACCAGGTTGCGGTGGTAGATAGCAACAACAAAGTCAGCATTCGATCGGTAACTGTCGGCGACCGCGTCGGCACGCGATGGATTATTGCGGACGGGCTGAATCGCGGAGAACAAGTCGTCGCCGAAGGAGTTCAGAAAGTGCGAACCGGTGCGCAAGTGAACTCCAAGACCTTCGGCACGGACGCCAAGGACAAATAATGCGATGTCGAAGTTCTTCATAAACCGGCCCATCGTCGCGATAGTGATTTCCATCATTTTGGTTCTGGTGGGGACACTCACCATCCTGACTTTGCCGGTTGCGCAGTTTCCCAACATCACTCCGCCGGAAATCCAAGTCCTGGCCACGTACGTCGGCGCGGACGCGCAGACACTGGAGCAGGCGGTTGCCACGCCCATTGAGCAGCAGATGAATGGGGTGGACAACATGAACTACATGTACTCGCTGAACGCTACCGGGAACTCGAATACCACTCTGATCGTGGACTTTGACGTAAAAACCGATCCGAATACAGACTTCATTTTGACGCAAGCGCGCGAGACTCAGGCCGCTTCTCAGCTTCCTCCCGATGTCACTAATTATGGAGTCACGGTTCGAAAGTCGGTCACCGCGCCGCTCATGCTGTTCGCGCTTTACTCGCCGCGTGGAACCTATGATGCCGGGTTTCTGGCGAATTACGCATTCATCAATCTCGTCGATCCGATCACGCGCTCACAGGGCATTGGAAACGTGCAGGTGTTCGGTGCGGGGCAGTACGCGATGCGGCTCTGGGTACGACCCGACCAGCTAGCCAAGCTCGGCATCACCGTACCGGAAATCGTCAGCGCCATTCAGGCACAAAACACTGTGAACCCGGCGGGCAAGGCGGGTGGTGAGCCTGCACCGAAAGGACAGGAATTTACCTACACAGTTCTCGCGCAGGGGCGTCTCCTGTCGCCGGAAGAATTTGGCAGCATTGTTGTTCGCGAAACCCCCGATGGCGGGATAGTCCGGGTCCGCGATGTGGCTCGAATCGAGCTCGGATCACAGGACTACAGCATTGCTGGCCGTTTTAATGGGAAGCCGAGTGCCGTTGTTGCCGTATACCAGTTGCCGGGCTCAAACGCAGTCGAGGCCGCCAATGGGGTCAAGAAGTTGATGGCGCAAATGAAGCAGAGCTTTCCGGAAGACGTCGACTATGCCATTGCGCTGGATACCACACGCGCGGTCACGCAGGGCATGAAGGAAATTGTTGAAACTCTGTTGATCGCCCTCGCGCTCGTAATTCTCGTTGTCTACCTGTTCTTACAAGGGTGGCGTGCAACCCTGATTCCTCTCCTTGCCGTTCCTGTTTCTCTTGTGGGGACATTCGTACTGTTCCCGCTGTTTGGTTTTTCCCTTAATACGCTTTCTCTCTTTGGTCTGGTGTTGGCGATTGGGCTGGTGGTCGACGACGCCATTGTTGTGGTCGAAGGCGTTGAGCGACACATCGAGGAGGGCATGACGCCAAAGGCCGCCGCTCTGAAAGCAATGGAAGAACTATCCGGCCCAGTGGTAGGTATCGCTCTGGTTCTCTCCGCCGTGTTCGTGCCTACGGCCTTTATTCCGGGTATCACCGGCAGGCTCTATCAGCAGTTCGCGGTCACGATTGCGATCAGCGTGCTTCTGTCGGCATTCAACGCTCTTACGCTAAGTCCTGCGCTGGCTGCGCTGCTACTTCGTCCGCGACAGCCCAGTCGCGGACTTTTGAGGAGATTCTTCGATTGGTTCAACCAGGTGTTCGAGCGGGCGACAAATCAGTACGTTCGTTGGAGTGGAGTGCTGCTCCAGAAAACTTTCGTCATGATTGTGCTGCTCGCTGGTTTCAGCATTGCGGCAGGATTTTTCGCCAATCGGGTGCCCTCAAGTTTTCTGCCGGACGAGGACCAAGGTTACGCCTACATCAATCTGCAACTGCCAAACGCAGCTTCATTGGAACGCACCACGCGAGTCGCAGCCGACGTCGAGAACATTCTAAGGAATACTCCAGGAGTTCAATACTCGACCAGCGTCGTGGGTTTCAGTTTGCTCAGTTTTGTCCGCACCAGTTACAACGCATTCTTCTTTGTGACCTTCAAACCCTGGGACGATCGAAAGACCAGAGCCGAACAATTTCAAGCGATCAAAGCGCATCTCAACCAGCAATTGAGTAAATTGCCCGCGGCAATTGCTTTCAGCTTCTCCCCGCCCGCGATTCCGGGCGTCGGTACGTCGGGTGGATTCACATTTGTACTCGAGGACCGCGCCGGCAACGACGTTCAGTTCCTCACAAAAAATCTCGCTACCTTCCTCGACACTGCGCGCAAGCGGCCGGAAATTGCCGGATTGAGCACGACTTTTCTGCCCAGCGTCCCGCAACAATTTGTCGAGGTTGACCGCGACAAGGTGTTGAAGCAAGGTGTGAACCTGAACGATGTCTACCGTACGATTCAGGCCTTCATGGGCGGCTATTTCATCAATTATTTCAACCGCTTCGGTCGCCAGTGGCAGGTGTACATCGAGGCCGAGGGTGAGGATCGCGCCAAAGCAGAGAACGTCGGGCAATTCTATGTCCGGAATAACAAGGGAGAGAACGTTCCTTTGTCCACCCTTACCGCCGTGAAGCCGCGCTTCGGCCCCGAATTTACGATGCGCTTTAACGAGTATCGTTCGGCGCAGATTAACGGCAGTGCGGCGCCCGGCTATAGCGCGGATCAGGCCAGCGCCGCTCTCGAAGACGTCTTCAGACAAACCATGCCGCGGGAGATGGGCTTCGACTACTCCGGGATGTCGTTTCAGGAGCAGAAGGCTCGGCAAGGTGTGCCACCGTCCGCGATTTTCGGGCTTTCGTTGCTGTTCGTCTTCTTGATTCTAGCCGCACTCTACGAAAGCTGGTCGTTGCCTTTCAGCGTGCTCCTCAGTACGCCCGTAGCGATCTTTGGAGCTTTTTTCATTCTGTGGCTTCGCCGCGTAATCCTAAGCGCGTTCCTGCCTCCTTTCATGGTTCAAATCGAGAGTGACGTTTACTCGCAGATCGGTCTAATCATGCTGATCGGGCTCGCGGCCAAAAACGCGATTCTGATCGTGGAATTCGCCAAGGATCAGTATGAGCACGGGAAATCGCTCTCGGAAGCTGCACTTGAAGGCGCGAAGCTTCGCCTGCGGCCCATCCTGATGACTTCATTCGCGTTCATTCTTGGGTGTGTTCCGCTATGGATTGCAAGCGGCGCTGGTTCGGTGGCGCGCCAGATCATGGGAACCACAGTCATCGGTGGAATGATCGCCGCCAGCGCGATCGGAATCTTCTTCGTGCCGGCCATTTTTTATGTGGTGGAAAAATGGTCCGGGGCCGGCAAGGAACCCGCTTCTGGGATGTTGCCGGCAACGCCCAGCCCAGCGCCCGGAGATTGAGATGTGCGTTAGCACGAGGGGTGAGAAAAACAGGTGGAGCTGCGCAACATGAAGCTCACAAACTTGCTGATTGTGGCCTTGATCTGTGGCATGTTCGCCGGTTGCAAGGTCGGCCCCAATTACCATCGGCCGTTGGTTCAGACTCCGACCACGTATCGTGATCTGCACGCAAATCCCCAGCTTCAGGCTCAGGCCGCCTCTTATGCCGATTTACCGTGGTGGCAGGTCTTCCAGGATCCGAAGTTGCAAGAGCTCATTCGGACCGCGCTCAAGCAAAACTACGATTTGCAAATTGCAACCGAACGCATCAACGCCGCTCGAGCTCAGCTGGCAATCACACGCTCGAACCTGTTTCCTCAGGTCCAAGGCAACGGCAATTTCGCGGGGGGAAAAGAGTCTAACGTTCAGAGCAAGTTCAACTTCCTGACTCTATCGGCTGATGCCGCCTTCCAGGTGGATTTGTTCGGCCGCCTGCGTCGGGCGACGGAAGCGGCGCGCGCCCAGCTCCTCGCGACCGATGCCGCAAGGCAAACCGTTATATTGACACTCGTCAGCGACGTCGCAAGCGACTACTTCGCACTCCTGCAACTTGATTTGCAACTTCAAATCACGAACGAGACGGTAAAGACACAAGTCGATTCGGTCAAACTCACTACGCTGCGCCTTCAGCACGGTGTGGCCACGAAGCTGGATGTTCTCCAGGCTCAGCAGGTCCTCGACACCGCGAATGCGCAGGTTCCTGACTTGGAGCGGCAAATCGCGCAAGAGGAAAACGCCATCAGTATTCTGCTGGGCAATTACCCGCAGGATGTGCCGCGGGGGCTTCCTCTGATCGAGCAACCACTCCCGCCAGAGGTGCCGCCCGGACTGCCTTCCACAATCATAGAGCGCCGGCCCGACATTCGCGAGGCCGAACAGAACTTGATTGCCGCAAACGCCGAAATTGGAGTTGCCAAAGCGCAGTTCTTTCCGCAAATCGCGCTGACCGGTTCCGGCGGTGGAGCCTTTGGTAGAAGCAGCGTCTTCTCGAGCTTGATGAGCTCGCAGGTCGGAATCTGGTCTTATGGCGCTCAGGTGAGCCAGCCAATTTTCACGGGGGGCGCGTTGAAGGGCAATCTCCATCTGGCTGAATCGCAGGACCGGCAGGCTCTCGTCGCTTACCGCCAAACCATTCAGCGCGCTTTCGGGGATGTTTCCGATGCATTAATCGGCTATCAGAAACTCCACCAAGTCCGGGTCGCGCAGGAGACAACAGTCAAGGACCTCCAGGATACAGTCGGTACGTCCCTCATCCGCTATCGCGGCGGCATTACTACCTACCTCGAAGTATTAGACGGCCAACGATCGCTTTATTCGGCAGAGCTCACGCTTGCGCAGGCGCGAGGCAACGAGTATCAGAGCCTCGTGCAACTTTATAGGGCGCTTGGAGGGGGCTGGCGGCCATAGTCATGGCATCGGGCTACCGCTTGCAATAAGATCAACCCAAGTCGCACCCAATCGATTGTTGAATTGCCTTGAACGACAGCCAGCTGCGTGAGTCGAAAGCGTCTATATCCACGCGGATATGTCTCCTCTTGAGCATCCAATAGAACCCCCATTGCCTTCTTGTCACTTTTCTGCAATCTTGTTCCAATCTTGCCGTTGGTGGCCAGACGCCCCCATAGGGCAGTTATTCTCGGTGGAGGGTCAGGAGGTCGTAGAGAAACCCGGAGCGAGGTATCAGTTGCGAGGCCCGATTCCGCGATAACTCGGGAGACTTAACCGCAGGCTCAAGCCAGATACGGACTTGATGGAACTAACTGGCCTGGGTCGACGCCGAGTCGATCTGGCACATGTGCGGGGATGCCGGTCGTTTGCGGTGACGCATTCGTCGGTCCTTCATCGACTGAAGCGGGCTAACAAGCCAACGGATGCGTAGCATTTACGCTGCCTCGGCTTCTATGTCAGCGAACGCAGGCCAGCTCACAAACATCAAGCACCGATCCATCTCGCACCGCAAGGATTTCGAAGACCGACAAGATGGATTCCGCCCCACACCTTCGCGCCCATTGGTCTCAGGATCGTTGACGAGGGCCCAGGGTGATGAATCGCAAAAAAGGAACGGCGAGAGAGCCCGTCCAAGAGAGTGCACCAGAATCCGTACGAGCGAGCCGAAGTCCCTCATCGGAAGCCGAAGCTTGCCTGGAGGCTGCAGCTGATTACGCGCGAATGACCGGCAATCCGCGAGAACCAAATCCTTGTCTCGTGCCTTCTTGAATGTCCTCACTCCGTCGGGCAAACCGCGCCCATTCTGGTTTCCGTCAGGCGAATTTCGGACACCGATAGATCCAGATGGCCGGATGTTTCCAAATGGGCGATGGTCGGGGTTTTCCTTAGGTCCTGCGCGGAAAAGCAAGACAGCGGCAGGGCTAGGGTGGCATAGGTGCCGGCGGGAAGTGCCTTCAATTCAGCGGTCACGGGCACCGAAGCAGAACCGACGCCCAGCCGCACCTCACTGTCCGGAGCCCTATTGACCCGTACCGTGAGGCTGAGCATCATCGCGCCATTAGCCTCGCGGCTGATGTCGCTTGGGCTGTCCCCGCCCATCTGCAGCCATGCTTTCGATTTTTCGTTCCACACCACATGCAGTGCGCCGTCGGCCTGCGATTCCACCATCAGGCCGCCCGAGTCGAGCGCGGTGCGCGTCCCGACATAGTCCATGAATAGTCCGTTACTGTCACCAATGGAGAGTCTGAAGCCGTTCCACGCACTGCCCTTGGCGTAGTAGACGTTCTTCTCGCCGTATTTGGTCGTGCTGGCTACTTCGGGCAAGGGCGGCATTTGCGCAGGGGCGGCATAACTGAGCCCGAAACCGAAGGCGAACTGCGGATCATACGGCGCATCCCCAACATTTAACGGTGTCTGATCGGGATCCTTGGGCCATGAGAAGCTGAGCTTGGCGGTAAAGTCGTACTTGCCGGTTAGCACGTCGGCGACGCCTTCGCCTTCCGAACCCGGGAGCCACGCCTCGACAAAAGCATCGGCGGCATTGATCTGCGGATTGACATAGAGCGGGCGGCCCGACAGCATGACGGCGACCACCGGAACGCCCTGCGCTTTTAGTTTCCTTATCAGTTCCAGAGACTCTACATTGTCGTGATGTAGCGCCACGTCCCTCTGATCGCCCATGAATTCGGCATAAGGAGTTTCACCGAAAACCACGATGGCAACGTCGGCCTTTTGCGCCGATGTGCCGTCGGGGCTGAGCAGCGCCTGTCCGCCGCCTGCGTCGATCTGGGACTTCAGGCCTCCATAAATCGAGGTGGCGCCCGGGAAGTCGTTCGGGCCGTTATCGGCGCCCTGCCAAGAGAGCGTCCAGCCGCCCGCCTGCATGGCGACATTGTCGGCGCCATCGCCCGCAATCAGGACAGTAGCGTTCGGCTTGATCGGCAGGACGCCATCGTTCTTGAGCAGTACCAGCGATTCGCGCACCGCCTGGCGTGCGACGGCGCGGTGCAGAGGCGTGCCAATGGGCTGGTAAGTATTGGGACGCTTGTTCGGCGCGGGCTCGTCGAACACGCCCATACGCATCTTGACGCGCAGGATCCGCCGCACGGCGTCATCGAGGCGCTCCTTCGGAATCGTGCCATCCCCCACTTCGCGCACCAGATTTAAGTAGAGCGCTTTCCAGTCCTGCGGGGCGTTGAAGATATCGAGTCCCGCGTTGAACGCCGGCGCGCAATCCGCATTGGTGCAGCCGGGAATTTGGCCGTGCGCGTTCCAGTCACCCATGATGAAGCCGTCGAAGCCCATTCGGCCCTTCAGCACGTCCGTCATCAGGGCCTTGTTGGCATGCATCTTGATACCGTGCCACGAATTGTAAGATGCCATGATTGATTGCGTGCCGGCGTCGATTGCCTGGGCATAGCCGGCAGCGTGCAGCCTGATCAGATCGGCTTCGGAGGCAAGTGAATCGCCCTGGTCGCGGCCACCGTCGGTTGAGCCGTCGCCGAGGAAGTGCTTGGCGGTCGAGATGACATGATCCTTGTCGAGGAAGTTCGAACCCGAACCTTCCAGCCCCGTCACCATGGCGGAGGCATATAGGGCCACGATCTTCGGATCCTCCGAATAGCTTTCATAGCTGCGGCCCCAGCGGTCGTCGCGTGCCACCGCAATCGTCGGCGCGAACGACCAGTCCATGCCGGTAGAGCGCACCTCGGCGGCAGTGACTTCGCCGATCCGACGAAGCAGATCCGCGTCGTGTGCCGCGCCCAGGCCGACATTGTGCGGGAAAAGGGTCGCGCCATAGACATTGTTGTGCCCATGGACGGCGTCCGAGGCCCAGATCAGAGGAATGATGATGCGGTTTTTCCCCGGATCAACCGAGGCATCGTAGTAGGGCTCGATTAAGTTGACCCAGTCCTGAACGCTCGAATGCTTGTTGCCGCCGGGCACCGCACCGCCGCCGTTTTCAATTGATCCGATGTGGTATTGCGCCACTTCGGCGGGGCTGATCGATTTCCACTCAGGCTGGACGACCTGACCGACCTTTTCCTCGACCGTCATCCGTTTGAGCAGGCCATCGATCCGCTCTTCGATTCCGGCGTCGAGGCCAATCGGTGACTTGCTTTCCGGCCATAGTTTGGGATGAACTACAGGGGCCTGATTGTCGGATTTTGGTGAACCTAAGTGGCGCACCCTAGGGGCCTTCGCCTGGACGCAAAAAGGGTTCATTGCCAAGCTAACCCCGACCAGCATTGCCACGGATGATACAAATGCATTCTGGCGAGAAAGCTTGCGCTTCAGACTCATGAGTAAACACTTCCCGTTGTCGATCCCTACGCCAACAGAATGGCACCGACTTCATGTTTCCTGTCTAGCTTATTCTAGCCAAGACGGTGAGATCGCTGGCTTCACCAGGGAGGAAATTGTATTCCTCGATAGTGGCTTCTCATTGGTCGTTTTCACTAACTACGATGGCGCCAACCTCACACGCTGGTCGTGGCTGTTCCTTACAGGGCGTTGCAGTGCGACCGCTGCCTTGTAATTACAACGTGATCCAGTTTGTCAGAGGCCTTTCACGGCGGTAGCCTGCGTGTTCGGGATCAGTGGGTCGAAACGAGTCCGTTGAAATCTAGCCCGGCATAGTGCTAAGTCGAAGCCGTGTCGATTTGAGGCAAATCTCGCAGGCTCAGATTTTTACAACTTGGCTCCATTTTGGCTCCAATAAAGAGGACAAAAACAGCCTGGTTTTCAGAGCTATGTCTTGCAGAATCAACAGATGGCCTCGGGAGAAGCCAGCCCTGAAAAGGCTGGCGTCGGCGGTTCAACTCCGTCCCTGGCCACCATATCTCTCAATTGCTTAGCGACCCGGCACGAAATTTCACACCGATGATTTCACACCTGTGTTCTCCTAGCACCCCCCTAACGAGTGGCAACTTACGCATTTTCGCTAGCCTCGATCGGAAATACCTGGCCGAGTACCGCCAATACCAGCCGCCGCAAGCAGAGGAATCGCTCCAAACGTACCTGGTTTTAGGCTCGCGACCATCGCTCCAATCCCTCCCACGACTCGGTGGGATTGACGTTTCCGCTCCTAATTCAGTTCCCGTCTCATCCTGACTAGCTCGGGCTCTATTTGTTCCGTAAAAGCGTCGCGAACTTCCCGTTCCCCGAACCTCTTTTTCTTCTTCGCGATCTCAGTGAATTTTCACCCGCCTGCGGCGGTTAAATTTGCCATTCATGCTAAACTCTCGTTCTTTGTTCGTAGCTACCAAGTAAGGTATGAGGAGCACTGGCTCATTGTCATCGTCCAAGGCACTTGAGGTGGGTTATGCGTAACTTCGTCGCGCTTGCTCTACTGACTGCGGCTGCTTTTGCCAAACCGCATGCGCCGCTCCCGACCGCGCTCCTCCACGCCAAGACTGTTTACATTCAGAATCAGAGTGGTGAGGCGAAACTACTCGACGATTGCTATACCGAGATTCAAGAATGGAACCGGCTTACTATTATTGACCGGCCGGAAGACGCGGACGTGATCGTCATCTTGTCCAAAAGTTCTTCTAGCTCTAGTGTTTCCGGCTCCACCACGAAAGTCTGGGAGCCAACGGCCAACAATAGCGACGGAGGATATCAAAACGTTTCTCATGGCGGCGCGATCGTGAACTATGTTTACGTAACGATGGCTTGGGTGGGCCGCGATAAGCAATTGCTTTGGTCGCACACCGCGCGATGGAAATGGATTTGGAGTCATCCCACCCAGGTAATTATCGATGAACTTCGCAAGCGCATCGACGAACAAGAGAGACACTAGGATGTTCCTCGCGAGCGAGGGGCGAGTGGCTTTTCTGCCTCATCCCGGGGGGAATGTCTCCCCAACCGGACGCTTCGCCAATCGCTTAGTCGACTGCAAGTTCAGGCGCGTTACGCTCGCCTAATCTTTGGCGTGATTTTGAGATCGCGACGAGCTTGCTTGGTCTCATGATCCACATGATCTGATTGATGACTTGCGCTGTGGCATCAATCGTCGCGAGCGCCACGGGAACGCCATAGCGCGACATGAGAACGGCTGCGTGTCCATTTGTTTCGACCCGGGCAAGCGTCACGCCCTTCCAGAAATGTGAAGAGACGGCAGCAATGAACGTCGCGACGCGCGTCCGACCAGAAACCGGAATCGTGTCGCCGATATCTGGGCCTGCTACAAAGAATGGAGCGACAAGGATGCGTTTGACGCTGATGGAGACCTGTCGGTACCCGGACATCCGGAAGTCTTTGCAATTGGCGACATCGCTCATGTGGTTGCTCCGGTTCGACCGATTGGCGCTGGGCCCATCTCTGCGGGCTTTCCTCCGGTAAAATAGGCACCGTGTCGGAAGTTAAAGTCAACCACGGTCAGACGCTGTCGAAAGTCCCCATTTTTTCTGGGCTTACAGAATCCGAATTTGCGTTTTTGGTTCAGCGGGCTGTGCCACGGAATTTTTCCGCAGGCGAGACCGTCTTCAGCGAGGGCGAACCTTGCACAGGACTTTATGTTGTTGAGTCCGGGCACATCCGCATCTTCAAGAGTTCCTCTGGTGGACGAGAGCAGGTGCTCAGCATCGATGGACCGGGAAGTTCGGTCGCAGAGCTTCCAGTCTTCGATGGGGGAACCTACCCGGCTTCAGTGACGGCAATCGAGGATGCCACGCTCCTCTTCGTCAGCAAGCAGGATTTCCAATCGCTTTGCCTGGCTCATCCGGAAGTCGCGCTCAAAGTGCTGCGCGTGGTCGGGGCTCGCCTGCGAAGGCTGGTAGGAATCATTGAGGAACTCTCCTTTACGACGGTACGTCACAGGCTCGCCGCGTTTCTCTTGCGTCTCGCCCATAAGGAAGGCAAGCCCTCTGCAGAGGGCGTGGAGATTACACTGCCCGCCAGTAATCAGGAATTGGCTTCGCAGATTGGAACGGTGCGCGAGCTCGTTTCCCGCAACCTTTCCCGGCTGCAGGCGGAAGGAATGCTCAGGATTGATGGCCGCAGCGTAACCATCTGCGATTCCAAGGCTTTGGAAGCCGAAATCGACTCTGCCGAGTGAGTCCCGTAGCATTTGATCTTCTATGGGCCCTGCCGTGTTCCGGCCTGCTTTCCTCCCAATGCGGTCACCTCATCAAGTCATTTGTTGATGCCGTGACAAAAGTCATCGGCACGGCGACGCCCGTTCGTTAGGCTCAGGACATCAAGCGCGGTCGCAATGCACGGAGCTGGGCCGCCAGGAGGATGCGATGACCATGATTGCCGAGAAAACTGTACGTGAATTGGCCCTGGAAAACCCAGCCGCCACGAGAGTGTTTGAAAAATTGGGTATCGACTATTGCTGCGGTGGCAACAAGTCGCTCGAAGAAGCCTGCCGTGCGGCGAACCTCCAAATGGACGGCGTCTTGAATTCGCTGGAGTCAGCGGAACCGTCTGCACAAGCCGCGAAAGGCGACCGGGACTGGCAGAACGAAGAGCTGGCTGATCTGATCTCACACATCAAGAACACGCACCACAAATACACGCGTGAAGAGATTACTCGCTTCGGGCCGCTGTTGGATAAGGTCTGCTCCGTTCATGGAAAGAATCATCCTGAGCTGCGGCGGATTCGTGAGATCTTCCGGGGCTTGGCACAGGAACTGACCATGCACATGATGAAAGAGGAGATGGTTCTGTTCCCATACATAGAAAGGATGGAAGAGGCCGTCATCCAGAAGGAACCCGTCCTGCCACCACCATTCGGGAGTGTGCAGAACCCCGTTTCGATGATGGAGCATGAACACGATTCCGCCGGGAACGCTTTGCGTGCCTTGCGCGAGGGTAGCGGTGGTTATACCCCTCCAGGCGATGCATGCATCAGCTACCAGACGCTGTACAGAGCGTTGGCGGAGTTTGAAGCTGATCTGCACCAGCATATTCACTTGGAGAACAACATCCTGTTTCCGCGTGCGATCGCCATGGAGAAGGCGCACCAACTGTGACGGATTTGCCCACGCGGGAAACCTGGACTCTCAAGGAGCAGGTTTGTTCACCGAGGCGATGAGCCTACGACAATGCAGGAATCAAAAGCAGTACTGAGCTATACAACAAGTCTCAGTCCGAAGGACGAAACGGTTACGACGGAGACCAGTGAAGCTGTTCGTGCGGCTTGCCGTGCGCGTCGGTGGGCCCTGATTGTTCCTCGTGAGCATGGGGCCTGGGGATTACTGCTTGTCCCGCTATTCACCGGCGTGGCATCGGCCGTCGCGTCGGCGCCCCGGCTTTGGCCGCTGCTAGCGTTCACAATTGCGGCGCTGTCCCTGTTCTGGTTGCGGACACCGATCGAAAGCCTCACCGGCACAAGTCCGCTGACGGCCCATACTTCGCAAGAGTGGTGGACTGCATTTCTGGCCTCCGTTTTGTTGTCTGGTATATCGGTCGCTTGTTTGACCGGGCTGATGTGGAAGGGACGAAATTTAGAACTGCTACTCTTCGGAACGGTGGCAGGGGTCGCATTCGTGGCCCAGGCGGTCCTTCGTAGGCTAGGCCGGAGGGCGCGAATGGCGGCACAGCTGGTGGGGATAATTGGTCTCACCTGCACCGCGCCGGCGGCTTACTACATTGGCACCGGACGGCTAAGTGAGCGTGCCTTCGTTCTTTGGGCGGCCAACTGGATCTTCGCAGGCAACCAGATCCACTTCGTCCAGCTCTGCATCCATTCCTCCCGCGCCGTCCGCTTCTCGGAGAGATTTGCCCGAGGCCGAGTTTTCTTTCTGGCGCAGCCGGCCTTGTTGGCCGTTTTGGTCGTCGCGGCACTTTTGAGGGCAGTCTCTCCCTTTATGATTTTTGCTTTTGTTCCGGCTCTGGTTCGGGGGACACGGTGGTTCTTTCGCCAATCGGAACCGCTCAACGTGAAGAGCCTCGGATGGTCAGAGATGAAGCAAGGAGTGATGTTCGGGATTCTGCTGGCGATTGCTTTTATTTGGTCCTAAAAAAAATCAACGCAGTCAGTAGAATGAGTATATGCCTGTTCAGATCGGAGCAACGGCTCGCAACTTTACAGACCCCACGGGTCTGCTCTCAGACTGCCATCGACGCGTAGAAATGTTCCTCGACATGCTGATGGCGGTGGCCAAGATGATCGATCGGCCGGCGACGGTGGAAACGAGTCAGGCACTAGAGTCGGCCTTGCGGTACTTCAGGGAAGCGGCGCCAAAGCATACGGCTGACGAGGAGGATTCGTTGTTCCCCAGGATGCGTCAGATCCAGGACCCTCAAATCGTGGCTGTCTTCTCAAGAATGGAAAAGCTTGAGGAGGAACATCGCTGGGCTGCTCCCTTGCACGCAGCGCTGGAACGCCTGGGCGCCCAATATCTCTCGAATGGAGCCCTGTCCGACGTGGAGATCGCAGAGTTCCGCAATTCGGTTGCGAGTCTTGCATCAATGTATGAACAGCACATCCGCTTCGAGGATGAATTGGTATTCCCCTTGGCGGCGCGGATGTTGTCTGATGCCGCTAAATTGGCCATTGCAGACGAAATGGGAGAGCGGAGAAATGCCAGGATCGATATCCGGCAGTCCTGAACTCTCGTAGGTCGGCCTCGACAAGAAACAAAATCCATCAGACCGTGACTTCGGTCACTGCTATTTCCGGCTCAGCGACCAGGTTCAGTGGCTGGCGTATTCGAGGCGACGGCTGTGGACGAACCACGCTAAAGAGTCAGGGTAGGAGATCGTGAGTACTGTTGCCGAGAAGGAAAAAAGAAAATGGAGCCCACTGCCAAGGTCATCGTGTACGAGAAGCCCACGTGAACGAAATGCCGCGAGGTCAAGCGGGTCTTGACCGCAAAAGGGATCGTTTTCCAGAGCGTAAACTACCTGGAGGAGCCTCTCTCAGAGAATGAGTTGACACAACTGCTACACCGCGCCGGATTGAGACCGCAGGATGCCATACGCACGAACGAAGCCGCTTATCGTGAGCATGTGGCCGGTCAGAACTTAAGCGATGAGCAACTAGTCCGGATCATGGCCGAACATCCAGAACTCATACAGCGGCCGATCGTGGTGCGTGGGAAAAAAGCGGTACTGGCGCGCTCGCCAGACAAACTCGCGGAGATCGACATTGAGTAACCATGCCACGATCACAGATGGTCTCAACCGTGAGTGCCATTGCGGCGTTAAAACAGCAATTTCGAAAACCGGCACGTGGGGGGGACTTGTTGAGCGGGTGCTGATCACTCCAACAACAGCAGCTTGGTTGCATGCTTCCCCGTGCGGGCGGATGGTACGTTTACTCGCGTCGAGCGTTCGGGGAAAAGGCCGCATTCGTGGTCGGTGCGGCATGCTGCGCCGAGGATAGTGAATAAGGATGAGGTTGAGCGTGGAGTGTTACTCGGGCGGAAAGGCCGATGAACGGCCTATTCAATTCTGGATTGACGGAACGCATTATCGTGTCGAGGCGGTGCTCGATCAGTGGTACGACCCAGAAAGCCTCTTCTATAAGGTTCGAGCCGACGACGGCAATCTCTACATCCTTCGACAATGGACATCGACACCCGAGGGAGAGTGGGAGTTGGTCTCCTTTCGCCAGGCAGGATAGCGAACCTGGTGAAACTAGCGGCGCCGTCCGATCCACATCCGACGTCCATACACCGCAAGGTTCAGAACGCAGGCGAGCACGCCTGCAACCGTCAGAGCGCTCGCGGAGATATCGGGATAGACCACTTTGTCCAGATAATGGAGCAAGAATCCGCCCTGGTACGGCTGCACGCCAGCCTTGGCTTCGAGCCAGTTCTCAAGCACAGTTAAAGGACACGGCCAAGGAAGGAGTTCCGTAAGGATTCCCCAGACAAGCGAAACGATGTGCAGCCGGCGAAGAATCGGGCGAGAAAGTGTGAGCAAGGCCCCGAAGACGACCCACAAAATAAACAACATGTGGAGGAAGAGGACGCAAACTGCTAATCCTGAGTAGACACTTGGAGCGATAGCAGCCGTAGACATTCCTAAAATCTACTGCAAGCGACAGATCAAGAGCGTGCGCGCACTGGAGGCATAGGGAGTGAGCGCGTAATCTTTTCTTTATGCGTTTTTCCTCATTACAGTTTCAGTCTCATTTCGCAGGACGGCTCGAAACCGAGTGATTCGTACAACGGCCGACCTTGTTCGCTGGCGTGCAAATAGATCCATCGGAACCCCTGTTCGCGACACCATGCGACCATGGTCTCGGTAAGCCGCCGTCCGATGCCGCGTCGGCGAAACGAGGGTTCGATATAGAGGCTGTGAATCCATGCACGTCGCGGCGTTGGGTCCAGCCTTCCCGGGACCCATTGGACAACCTCAACCGCACCGCAGCCGCCCGGCTCGGCAATCCAGGCGTGCCATCGGCCCTCCGGAATGGCGGACCGAAGGTACGGTTCTAAGGCTGTAATCATCCGATTCACGGCCACTGGATCAGGGGTATTCATCTCTTCCGCCATGGCTCGGCGATAGCTCAAAAGCACGGGCAAGTCTGCCAGCGTAGCTTGGCGAATTGTGACTGCATCCATCGTTTTCATGCTCCTATTGTGCTGGACATTACAAGCTCGTGCGACGACATGATCCGCGCGATAGGCCAAGTCTGACATGTTGCGATCCCTGAGGCCTGACGTGGTGAGTTTGGCGCGAGCGGGCCAATGCGAGGTTCATACCCCTTACGCACCCGGCATAATATGGTTGGCAATGGGCATCCGCAAAATCATCCACGTGGACATGGATGCTTTCTATGCTTCGGTCGAACAGCGCGATGATCCGCAACTGAAGGGTAAGCCGGTTATCGTCGCGTGGAGGGGCAACCGCTCTGTTGTTTGCGCGGCTTCATATGAAGCCAGGAGTTTCGGTGTCCGCTCGGCCATGTCCGCCCTGCGAGCGGAACGACTGTGTCCTGCGGCGATCTTCATTGCTCCAGACTTCACGCGCTATCGTGCGGTATCGAAGAGCGTACGAGAGATCTTTGAGCGCCATACGGACTTGATCGAACCACTCTCGCTCGACGAAGCATACCTGGATGTGACGACGAACAAGACGGGCTTGCCGACCGCGACGCTCGTGGCGCGTACGATCCGCGATCGGATCCGACAGGAGTTAAACCTGACCGCATCCGCCGGCGTCGCGCCCAACAAGTTTCTGGCGAAGCTCGCGTCTGACTGGCGGAAGCCGAATGGGCTCTTCGTGATCCAGCCAGAAGAAGTCGATGCATTTCTACAGCCCTTGCCGGTTGGGCGTCTGCCCGGAGTCGGAAAAGTCACCGAAGAGAAGCTGGCGAAACTTGGAGTAAAGACTGTGAGCGAACTGCGGCACTGGGACTTGTCAGCCCTTCAACAGCAATTTGGCCGCTACGGTGTGCGCTTGTACGAGCTTACCCGCGGAATTGACGAAAATCCTGTGGTGCCAGACCGGCCCACGCGATCGATCTCCGTCGAGGACACGTTCGAGCATGACGTGCCACTTTCAGAAACGGAGCCAATGATCAGGCGCTTGGCCGAAAAGCTCTGGTCTGCTTCGCGCAAGGAGTCACGAACCGCGCGGACGGTAGTTCTTAAGCTGAAGACCAGCGAGTTCAGGATCCTGACTCGCAGCCACACGCCAAGCGCTCCTCCATCATCCTGCGAAGAACTGACAGAGATCGCCGTGAAGCTCCGGGCACGAGTGGATCTTGGTCCACAACAGCGCTACCGCCTTGTAGGTATCGGCCTGAGCAACTTTCAAGATGAGGAAGAGGCCGTGGCACAGCCTGCGCTCTTCGAATGAAGACGCATCAGTCCGCCGCGGCTGTGCTCTCCGGTTGCTGCTTCATCGTCTTCATCATCTCCAGCATTCCCTTCTTCATCTCTTTCGCTGTCGGCTCAGCCTTGTGCGTACCCACCATCCACGTGTAACCGTCCGGGTCGGCGATGGTGCCGCAACGGTCGCCCCAAAACATATCCATCACAGGGCCCTGGCTGCTCGCGCCGAGCTTGGTCGCCTTATCGACTACCTTGTCCACGTTTTCGACATAGATGTAGAGACTGGCTGGCGAGGCGCCGACGCTCTTGGCGGTGCGCCTTCCCATCGCGGGGCTTTCGGGGCCAAGCATGAGCGTCGTGCCGCGCAAGGTCAGTTCGGCATGAATCGGCTTGCCATCCGGGCCGTTCATGATACCGCGCTTGGTGAAGCCAAACGCTTTCTGGTAAAAGCTGACGGCGGCGGGAATATCGGAAACTGTGAGCGCGGCAGAGACCGCACCATAGGCCTTCTTGTTCAACGGATCGATCTTTTTCTTTGCCATAGCACTCCTTTCATCCGCAGGACATTTTAACGAAAGAAAAAGAATGGTGCATCTCGCTGAGAGAGGGGTAATCACGGCAG
>Ga0210399_10001365_pt1 | contig 19043 bp, 13 predicted proteins | sample IncBWC14MmetaG_FD_150865 | JGI IMG/M metagenome (GOLD analysis project Ga0210399, IMG submission 150865) | Forest soil microbial communities from Barre Woods Harvard Forest LTER site, Petersham, Massachusetts, United States - Inc-BW-C-14-M | ecosystem: Environmental > Terrestrial > Soil >...
GAGATACTAACCAAAATGGTAATTTTGGCTGCGCTGCGGGAAGCCCCGGTGTCGTTCCTACTACCAACCTGTTTGTGCTAGCGGTGCCGAGGCACTTCGTGACGCCGAGCACGCAACAATGGAACCTGACGGTCCAACGCGACCTGGGCAAACGATGGATTTGGGAAGTGGGCTACGTCGGGACGCACGCAGTACACTTGCGCGAGACGCGCACCAACCTCACCGCGAAGCTTGCAAGTCCGACAAATCCCATTACCGTGACCGATGTGAACGGTGTGAGCTACAAAATCACTACGAACACCCTGAACAACGCTGCCATGCGGACGCCCATTCCGGCGATTAACGGTTATGCCGGCTTCCAGATTTTTGACAATGCGGCCTACTCCCACTATCACTCACTGCAAACGACCGTGTCCAGGAATTGGGGCCGCGGTTATTTCCAGGCGGCCTATACGTGGTCTAGGTCAATAGACGCGACTTCAAGCGGCAACACTGCTCTGAACACAGCATTCAACGACGAGTCGGACCTGAAAAATTCACGTGGACCTTCCGACTTCGATCGCCCGCACCGGTTAGCGGTCAGCTACCGGTATGAACTGCCGTTCTTTTCCGGGGCCACCGGGTGGCAACGCACGGCGCTCGGCGGCTGGGCTATTAGCGGGATCACAATTATTCAGTCGGGGACGCCCTTCTCCGTGTTTGATGCGACCGCGGGGACGGCGTTTATCAGCCAGGGAGATGCCCCGCCAGTTACGGCGACGCTCGCACCGGGAGCCACCATCGGCAGCGGCAATACGCACGGCGACATTCACCAGCGCTTGAATGGATACCTGAATCCAGCAAATTTCGTGAACGCGGCGCTTCTGTATCCCGCGCAGTGCAAGTTAGACACGAATTTTTGCACCACCGCGTTCGGCAACCTCGGGCGCAACACGTATCGCGGCCCGTATCAACAGAACTGGGATTTTTCACTCTTAAAGAATTTCCAAATCACGGAGCGTGTCGGTCTGCGGTTCACGACCGACTTCTTCAACATCTGGAACCACGCAAATTTTGCGAATCCTTCGCTGACAGATATCAACTCCGGTGCCGGGTTCGGGAAGATTTTTTCCACGGTGGGAACGCCGCGGCTGATTCAGTTTTCGCTGCGGTTGACGTTCTAGGCGAATTACTGGCAACGAATGGCAGCGAGACGCAGCGGTTGGAGTCCCGTTTCGCTTCGGCAGGCTTCAATTTCCAGCAAAGTGATATCATTTTTGGGCTATGGCTAAAATTGCATCGCGTATTGCTCAATTGACGGGCGAAGGCGCCCTGGCGGTATTTACCCGCGCGAAAGAACTCGAAAGAGAGGGACGCTCGATCATTCATCTGGAGCTCGGCGAGCCGGATTTTCATCCTGCAGCGCCCGTGGTGGATGCATTGCGGGCAGCAGTGGCGAATGGACGCGACCGGTACGTGGCGACGCGGGGGATTCCTCCGCTGCGTTCCGCCATTGCGGAGTACCTGAAGCGCACGCGCAGGCTCGAGGTTGCGCCCGAGCAGGTGCTAGTGGCGCCGGGCTGCAAAATGGCGCTGGCCCTTGCGATGATGGCGCTGATCGAGCCGGGCGACGAAGTGCTCTATCCCGATCCGAGCTTTCCGATTTACCCGTCGTTTACGCGCGGCCTGGGTGCGAAATCCGTGGCGTATGCCCTGCGCGAGGAGAACAAGTTTCAACCGGACGTGGCGGAAATCGCGGCGAAAATCACTCCCAGGACGCGGATGCTGATTTTCAATTCGCCGAATAACCCGACCGGGACGGTTTTCAGCGAGATGGCAATCGCCCAAATCGCCGAACTAGCGAAGAAATATGACCTTTGGGTTATCGCGGATGAAATTTATGCGCGCATCCTATTCAGTGGGGAATACAAATCCATCTGGGCGCTGCCAGGGATGGCTGAGCGCACGGTAATCATTGACGGCTTCTCGAAATCGTTTGCCATGACCGGCTGGCGCCTGGGTTACGCCGTTGCGCAGAAACACGTGATAGACGCCCTGGATATGCTGGTGCTCAACACGTTCACTTGCACGGCCGAATTTTCGCAGGTTGCGGCCATCGAAGCGCTGCGCGATTCCACCAACGCTGTTCCCGCGATGGTGGAAGAGTACCGGAAGCGGCGGGACCTTTTTGTCGAGAGGCTCAACCGGATTCCGGGGTTCCGTTGCCAATCGCCGGATGGCGCGTTTTACGCCTGGGTGAACATTGAAGAGACAGGCATACCCGCGGAGGAAGTGCAGCGCGTTCTGCTGGAAGAAGCAGGAGTTGCGGGGATCGCCGGCGCGGCGTTTGGCGCCGAGGGAAAAAATTATCTGCGATTTTCGCTGGTAAGCGCGACGCACCTGCTGGAAGACGCGCTAGAGCGAATCCAACGCGTGTCGTCCCGGTGGCGCGCGGCGGTCGCACGATAGCGAAAGCAATTTCCAGGATGGTGGGGAATTCGAACCCGCTCCATCCCTGATTCGTGGAGACGCGGAATGAGAAGAATTGCAGTACGCTTATCGATTGGAATTTTGCTCTCGGCCGGGCTTGCTTACTCTGCATTTGGCCAGGCGAAGCCCTATCCTTCCGGCGACGTCCAAAAAACCTACGAACGGTTGTTGAAAGAGATCGACAAGATTCCGATGTACGACAACCACGCGCACCCGGGGTATGCGGACGACAGCGACGTGGATGCAATGGCCTCGCCGCCGGATGAAAGCGCGACGCTTCGCCTGCGAGACGACAATCCGGAATTCGTCTCGGGAGCGAAGGCCCTCTTTGGCTACCCCTACGATGATTTGAAGCCCGAGCACGCAAAATGGCTTGCGGAGAAGAAATCGGTGGCGGAAAAGGCCGGCGCCACGGCGTATTTCGACGGAATCCTTGACAAGTTGAACGTTGAAATCTGTTTGGCGAACAGGGCGATGATGCCGGCGTACCTCGATACCAAGCGGTTTCACTGGGTGTTTTTCGGCGACTCCTTCTTCTATCCTTTTGACAATCGCGACCAGACGGCGAGCACGCCGGACATGGGAGTCTACGTTCCGCTGCAAGAAAAAATGCTCTCGCGCTGGAAGAAGCAGGAAGGCGTCGAGAGACTGCCGGCCGACTTGAGCGGGTACGAAGAATTTGTCCGCAAGACGATGGCGGACAATCAGAAACGCGGCGGCGTGGCCATCAAGTTTGAGGCCGCCTATTTCCGCAGCCTCTATTTCACTGATCCTCCGCGCGAAAAAGCCGAAGCGATTTACAACAAATACCGCGCGGGCGGCGTGCCGACGGCCGAAGAGTATCGGATTTTCCAGGACCACATTTTCCGGAGAATTACGGATCAGGCAGGGAAGTTGCACTTGCCAATGCACTTTCACAGCGCCGTGGGAATTGGAGATTACTTCAGTTTGCGAAACGGCAATGTGCTGAACCTGGAAAATGTGGTGCGCGACGCGCGCTACAAGAATGTGACATTTGTGCTGATCCACGGCGGCTGGCCCTACGAGCGGGAAGCGGCGCTGCTGACCGCGGTGAAAAACGTTTATCTAGACACCTCGTTCCAGTCCGAGATGCTCTACCCGTCGCAATTCAAGGCGGTGCTCAAGCAATTGCTCACGCTGTACCCGGACAAAATGATGTATGGTTCGGATGCATTTCCCTTCAATGATGCGTTGGGCGCGGAAGAGAGCATGTGGCTGGCGGCGCGCACCACCCGCACCGGGCTGGCGGCGGCGCTTGCGGAACTAGTGGACGAAGGCGCGTTCGACGAAACAAAGGCTTTGGAATTGGCGCGAAACTATCTGCACGACAATGCCGCGCGCCTTTATGGAGACTTGAAGCGATGAGCGAAAAAACCGAGTGCAAATACATTCCTTGGAAAAACGTCGAACGCGAAAAATTGAACAACCTGATTGATCGTGAAATGGTGGTGGGCGACAAGCTGATGCTGGCGCGCGTGTTCCTGAAAAAAGGAGCTCATGTGCCCAAGCATCAGCACCACAATGAGCAGGTGACGTACATCATGGAAGGCGCGCTGAAATTTGCGATTGATGGGAAAGAGATTGTTGTGCGCGCCGGAGAAGTGCTTTGCATTCCTTCCAACATGCCGCACGAAGCATGGGCGCTGGAGGACACGCTGGACCTGGACGTCTTCGACCCGCCGCGGGAAGACTGGCTGAATAAGACGGACGCTTACTTGCGGCACGGACGGTAACGCACGGGTCGTGCCTGTTCGCCACCTCGCTATAAGAGACCGTTGGGTGGAGAAGTAGGAATCGCAAAAGCGGCAGCTTCGCTGTCGTACTCCAAAGTAGGAGCGGACCGCCGCGGACTGCGGTCCCTATAAAGGAAGTGGTTGCCGGGCGAACCTGTTCGCCAGCTTTTGTTCTCACGATTCGCGCGAGCGCGTGCTTACCAGATCTTGCAGGAATGCTCGCGCACCATCGGGTCGCCCTTTTTGCAGCCGAAGGCCTTGGCAAAAACCTCGAGGTTCGAGATCGGCCCGTTGCCGCGGAAATGCGCCAAAGGATGCGGGTCGGTGTTGGTCTGCAGGCGCGCCGCTTCCGCGCGCTGGTTCGAGCCCCACACTTGAGCCCAGCCAAGGAAAAAGCGCTGCTCGGGTGTGAAGCCATCGATATCCTTCGGGCGCTTGCCTTCGATGGACTTTTCGTACGCCGCATACGCGATGCTCAAGCCGCCGAGGTCGCCGATGCTCTCGCCAAGAACCAGCTTCCCGTTCTGGTGGAGGCCGGGCTCGACTTCGTAGCTGTTGAACTGGTCCACGATGCACTGCCCGCGTTCATCAAAATTCTTCCGGTCGTCGGCCGTCCACCAATTGCGCAGATTGCCCTGGCCATCGAATTGGGAGCCCCGGTCGTCAAACCCGTGGCTGATTTCGTGACCGATCACGGCACCCATTCCACCGTAATTGACGGCGTCATCCGCGTTGGGGCCATAGAAGGGCGGCTGAAGAATGCCCGCCGGGAAGACGATTTCGTTGAACGTCGCGTTGTAATACGCGTTGACGGTTGGCGGCGTCATTCCCCATTCGGAGCGATCCACCGGCTTGCCGATCTTCGCGAGGTCCCGGTTTTCCTCAAACTCCTGGCTGCGGCGCACGTTGGCAAGATACGAGCCGCGGTCGATGGTGAGTTTCGAATAGTCGCGCCACTTGTCGGGATAACCAATTTTCACGTTGAACGCTTCCAGCTTCGCGAGCGCCTGCTGCTTTGTCTCCGGGCCCATCCAGGAAAGCGTGGGAATGTCCGAACGGAGCGCCGCGATGAGATTGTTAACCATCCCTTTCGCGCGGGCCTTGGCCTCCGGCGGGAAATATTTCTGGACATAGACTTCGCCGAGCGCCTCGCCAAGATTCTGATTGGCAGACTGTGCGCAGCGCTTCCAGCGTGGCTGGAGTTCGGTGGTGCCGGAAAGCTGCTTGCCGTAGAAATCAAAAGTTTCCTGAACAAACGCCTCGGAAAGGGCCGGAGCTGCGTTGTGGATCATATGCCAGCGCAAATAGATCTTCCAGTCCGCGAGCGGCGTAGCACTCAGTTGGTGGTCAAGTTCCTTGAAGAAATCGGGCTGGCCGATGTTGATCTCCGCAACTGAAGGAGAGCCGACAGCCTGTACGTATCCTTCCCAGGACCAGTCCGGCGTCAGCTTCTTAAGTTCCGCCAGCGTCATCTTGTTGTAGTTCTTTTCCGGGTCGCGAAGTTCCACGCGTGTCCGTGACGCCTTTGCGAGCGAGGTTTCGAGCGCCATTACGGTTTTGGCTTCGACGGCCGCTTTATCAGCAGGGTCGCCCGCCAGCTCAAACATTTTTGCGACATGCTGGAGGTAGCTTTCACGGAGTTGTTTGGACTTTTCGTCGTCGCGGAGATAGTAGTCGCGGTCCGGCATGCCCAGCCCGCCCTGGTGGGCGATGGCAATCATCTGCGAACTGTTCTTGAAATCCGGAGTGGCGCCAAAAACAAACGCAACATTGTTCACCTGACGATGGAGCCGCGCAATTTCAGAATCGAGTTCCTTGCGATCGTGGATGGCATCGACGGCGGCGAGATCGGCAGCAAGCGGCTTACTCCCCGCGGCGTCGATCGCAGTGGTGTCCATGCAACTCGAATAAAAATCGCCGATTTTCTGTTCGTTCGATCCAGGGGAAGCCTTGGAATTCGCGGCGCTCTCCAGAATTGTGCGCATGCCGCCGAGATTTTTGTCGCGCAACACGGTAAAGGATCCCCATGTGGAATACTCGGCTGGGATCGTATTCGCCTTCATCCAGCCGCCCATGGCGAACTGATAGAAGTCGTCGCAAGGCTTGCAACTGCGGTCCATGTTCGTAAGCGAAAATCCCCACGATGCATCGCCGGCAGTTTTCGTGGCCGAGCCGGCGGAGATCGTCAGAGCCGCACAAAAGGCTACAATCGAAAAGAAGAGAAGCATTGCTACGGAACGGCCATGTTTCATGGTTGACCCCTGTTACCCAAGGTTAGACGAGCATGCGGTTCATTTGCGGGGATTGAGTTTATCAGAAGGTGTCCAGAGTCGCACGCGAAACCCCTACTCGGTAGCGGCGCTGTCAACCGGCTGGGCGTGTATCAAATCGGTGAGCACTTTAGGGGAAATCTGAACGAGGAACCCGCGGTGTCCTCCATTGATATAAATGGATGGAAGCGCCAGGATACTGCGCTCCACATAAACGGGGAGAAGTTTGCGGGTGCCGAACGGAGAAGTGCCGCCCACCTGGTAGCCGGTGTGGCGCTGGGCAACTTCCAGCTTGCAGGGCTCCACTTTTTTCGCGCCAATCTGCCGTGCGAAATTCTTCAGGCTTACCTGGCGATCCCCATGCATCAGGATGAGCAGCGGCTTCGCGTCCTGGTCCTGCATCACCAGCGTCTTGACGACGGCATGCTCGTCAACCCCCAACTGCTTCGCGGACTCGGCGGTGCCTCCACGCTCAACGTACTTGTAGAGATGCTCGGTGAAACTCACGTTGTTCTGGCGAAGAAATGAAGTCGCCGGAGTTTCCGGAGCGTGTTCCTTGCGGGCCATGAGGAGAAAAAGAAGTCCTGGCTATTACTTAGCTGGGGTAGCTAGCGGCGGCAGGTAGTTCTTCGCGTATTTCGCGGTGTCTACCTTTTGCCATTCACCATGGATGATACCCTCGCGGATTTGCGCGGGCGTCTTGCCCTTGCGGGTCTGCTCGTAGGAATAAAAATCCTCCTTCTGGCAGATATCGCACCCGGAACCGTGGCGGCTGACAAAACAATCGAGCAGGCTGCCATGTCCCTGGCTGCGGTCACAGTGGCAATAGCAGGGTTGCTGGTAGAGAACTTTTTTCGTTCGGCCGGCAACAACGTAGGCATTAAACGTCTGAATGTCGGTGAAGATGCTAGCCTCCATGGTCGGCGGCAAGGCATCCTGCGGAGCTGCAGCGTGAAACGCCGGCGTCGGTTCATTCGGGGACGCAACGGCATGCTCCATGCCAGGCATTTGCCGCGCGGGGGACACGGCGAACTGCGGAAGCACCAGCAGTCCCGCTGCGGCTGTCAGAAGGAAGCCAGCGATCAGCATTTTGTGAAACGTCTTCATGGGACCTCTTTCCATTGCGATCCGAGTCTCCCTCCACTCTACGGCGGCTGATTCTGTATTTCCAGCGGAGTGCTCCAAATGGTAAGCGTGAGCAAATCGAGTGAAATTTGTTGGACGATGAAGCGGCGCTCCATTGGACGCATCCACGCGCCGTTCGGCTCAAACGGCAGCGTTTCGGGAACTCAAAGTCGAGTTCCAAGCACTGAGGATTTTGGGATCGACACTGCCCAGGTGTGCATCCGTCCCGGTTTTTTCCGGTGCAGTCCAACGCCAGACGGCGGCGCCGAGCAGGCCAGCTTCGCGGCACTCCGTCAATGATGTTTTCAGCGAATAGCCGGCAGCTTCGTCATCCGCGGCAGGAACTTCGCCCAACCATAAAGGTTTGTCGAGCGGGGGAAGACACGAGAATTGCCTGGCAAGACCGGATTTTCCGGAAGGGTCGTGCACGGGGTAGTAGTGGGCCTGGTAAAAATCGAGCCCCAGCTCACTCCAGGCGCGAACCCACGCAAGGCTCGCAGACCCGAGAGTTACCGGGACGCCGGCGAATTCATGAACCGCCTGCGCAATTTCCGCCGCAAACGCGCGGAAATCCGCAAAGTGCATTCTTGCTGCAGGCTGCCGGTGAAATTCACGGATAGCCCATTCGGGCTCGTTGGCGATTTCCCAGGCAAAAAGCGCAGGGTGCTCTCGAAATTCGCGAAACATCGGGATTAAAACTCGCTGCAGAAAGGCCTCGCGGCCAGCGGCGAATTGCAAGACCTGTTCGTTGGAATGCGCGACGGGCTTCCCGGTCCGGTCCTGCAACCACAGGTAATCAATGAGTGAAAAGCAGAGTTTCAACTCGCACTGTTTCGCAAGCTCCAGCGCGGCCCGAAGATCGGCAAACAAGAATTCATCGGGACGCAAGGGGATGCCTTTCTCGGACAAAAATCCGCCGCGCCCGTCCGCAAACAAAAACCAGCGAACCACGCTTACACCGCAATCGCGAATGCGGGCGAACTCTTCCGCAACTCTGGAAATATTCTCGAGAAGCGAAATCCCCCGGTGTCCCGATGGGCCCACGCCGAAATCTTCGGCATAATTTGCCCAGGGATAGTTGACGCCAAGGGAAAACGGCTGGTTCGTCATGGCGGCTCTGTGAGACTGCTCGTATTTAACGAATCGAAATGGTTTTGGCGAATTGCGCTCTCTCCGCGGCGGCAGCGCGTTCGGCCAGATGTTTTTCGCGCAGGTGACGTAGGACGCGCCGGCCCCACGAGCGGATGAACGTATAGTTCAGCGCCCCGCCAATGGCGGAGCTGGCAAGGGGCACCATGCGCCCCACCCACTTTTCCGCGCTCTCTTCGCCGATGCGCACGGCCAGGCGCCCCGCGATTCGGGGAGCCAAACGCTCCGCTATCTGCTTTTCCGCGAGATCCTTGCCCAGGTCAATGCCCGCCGCCCCAGCCGCCGCCAGCCACATCTGTACGCGGCGCTCCGATTCGCGCTCTTCAAATCCATAGAGAAGACAGAGCCGCTGGATCAGGCGCAAGGCAATGATCGTGAGCAGGCTGGCGTCCGGAAGGATGGTGATCATGCCGCCCAAGCCGAACCCGGCCCCCTGCGCCAGCGCGAGGCGTTGCGCGTTGTGAATCAGGCGGTCCGCAATCGCATCCAACTGCTCAATGGGAACATCCCGCATACGTCCAAAGTGTGGAATCCAGAGATTGTGCTTATCGGCAAGATATTGGCGGAATTCGTCGGGGTCGATCTCCACCGAGCGCAAGCCGCGAAGTACCCCAAAGCGCAGGAATCGCCCAACCGTCCGGCGGGCGAGCGATTTGGGTAACTTCCCCATAGGCTTAAGCATCCTATGCCGATTGGATGCGGTCAAGCGGCCCCGGGTCGTAGGCGGCCCGGGCGGGGATGTTGACCAGCCCGAGGCATCGGGACCCGAGTTCTACTTGACGCGGAAACGATTTTCGGTAAACTGCATTTTCGCTATGGCGACCATATCAACCTGTCTGCCGACCGAAGTCACCGTGGATCTGGAGTATCCGCAGCGGGAAGCGGCATTTTTCTACGGTTTGTTCCTGCGGGGGCATTCCGCGGACAAACTGCGCCAGGACATCGAAGTTCCGCCCGCAGTACTGGTGAAGTGGCATCGCGAAGCCGAGCGAGAACCTCAATTGCGCGATGTTTTCTCGCGAATGCTGGAATATCGCCGGCACGTCCTCGCCATCTTCGATACGCTCGTCGGCTCCGAAATACAAAACCATCGCGTCCAGTAAGACTAACGATCTCGCCTTAAATTCCTCCTCTCAGGCAACGCTAATACGTCCTCTTCACGTCTAACGGGCATCGGGGGATAAATGTCCTTGAATGAGCGAGATTCCCGATTTGACGTCTCAGGTGCACGGGTTTAGAATTCAGTGTCCCTAAAGGTGTCTCTATGCATATGACGTTTCGTAAGGTTTCCGCCAGCCTGACTGCGTACGTATTGCTCTTGCTCCCTGTCGCCGGACAACAGGCCCAGGCTCCCGATCCCAACCCGCAAGCGCCTCCTCAAAATCAAAAGCTCAGCAAAGACCAGAAGCAGAAAATGAAGAAAACGCTAAAGGAGCTCGATAACTCCTTCAAGACCTGGTTGAACGAAGATGTGATCTACATCATCTCCCCGGAAGAGCGAACTGCGTTTCTGCAACTGGAAACCAACGAAGAACGCGAACAGTTTATCGAGCAGTTCTGGCTGCGCCGCAGCAGCAATCCGGACATGCCGGACAACGATTTTAAGGAAGAGCACTATCGGCGCATCGCCTATGCCAATGAGCACTATGCCTCCGGCATCCCGGGTTGGAAGACGGATCGTGGACGCATTTACATCATCTGGGGCGCGCCGGATGAAATCGAATCCCACCCGACCGGCGGAACTTACGATCGCCCGATGGAAGAAGGCGGGGGCTCCACCACGACGTATCCATGGGAACGGTGGCGGTATCGGTATCTCGAAGGGATTCAGGAAAACGTGGAGCTTGAGTTCGTCGATCCGAGCGGCTCAGGCGAGTATCACCTGACGATGGACCCCTCCGAAAAAGATGCGCTGCTCTATGTACCCGGCGCCGGTCTAAGCATGATGGAGTCGATGGGGCTGGCCTCCAAAACTAGCCGCTTCACGCGTTCCGACGGCACCCACATGGCAACCTCGCTTGGCGGGACTCCGGCGAGCTTGAATGAATTCACGCGCCTCGAGCTTTACGCCAAAGTTCAGCGGCCTCCCGAAGTAAAATACAAGGACTTGGAAGCCCTTGTGACCTCGCGCATGGTCCGCGACCAGGTGAAGTTTAATTACCGGACGGATTTTCTGAAAGTAACCAATGATACGGTCCTCGTGCCGGTGACCGTACAAGTGCCCAACAACCAGCTTCAGTTCAAGAATAAAGATGGCGTATACACAGCGCAGCTCAACATTTTCGGCCGCGTCAGCACGCTGACCAATCGCATTGTGCAGACTTTTGAGGACTCCGTAACGCGAGATTATCCAGAATCACTGTACAAGCAGTCCATGAAACTGTCGTCGGTCTATCAGAAGTCATTACCACTGCGGCCGGGATTGTATCGCCTGGACTTGGTCATCAAGGACGTGGATAGCGGCAACGTGGGCGCGGTCAACACGCGGCTTGCGGTTCCCCGCTATGAAGATGAAAAGCTGGAAGCGAGCACCCTGATCCTTGCGGACCAGATCGAGCACGTTCCCGCCAAGCAGATCGGGACGGGGCAATTTGTGCTTGGCTCCTCCAAGGTGCGGCCGCGCTTGGATGCCGATTTCACCACCGCCGACAAGCTCGGCATCTATGTCCAGATTTACAACTTGAAGGGCGACGAGAAAACCCACAAGAGCAATGCCAGTTTCGTGTACAGAGTGAAGAAGGGCGACCAGCAGGTGATGCAGTTCAAAGAGACTTCTGCCGACATGAAGCAGACCGGCGATCAAGTGACCATCGAAAGGCTTTTGCCGCTGGCCACGCTCGTTCCGGGGAAGTATACTCTCGAGGTCAACGCGACCGACTTGCTGTCGAATGCGACCATTTCGCGTTCCGCGGAGTTCACCGTGAAGAATCCGGTGGAACAGAAGACTGCGGCGAACGTCACGCCTGGGAGGTAAACGAGTGAAGCGCGGCGCCCTCCTGTGCTTCGGGGTACTGCTCGGCTCCGCTGTGGGTGTGACTTGTGGGGTGCCGTCCGCCTCCGCGCAATCCAAGAACAAATCTGTATCAAGCCTCGGAAAATTATCCGGCCAGGTGCGTGATTCCAGCGGGGTCCCCCAGTTGGGCGCCACCGTTGCCATTCTTTCGGAAACACCCGGCGCTGTGGCCGCCTACCAGTTCCTGACCAACACCGAAGGCGTCTTCAACGGCGAAAAGCTCGCACCGGGCTCCTACACTGTGCGCGTCACCCTCGCCGGTTTTCTGCCCTTCCTCGAAAAGCACATCCAGATTTCGCCAAATCTGACCACCACGGTTCGCATCCAGCTCGAATCCATGTTTGCTTCGATCGAACAGCTCCGCAGGCCGCCGGTGGCCAGCTCTGCTGAAGCCGACGACTGGAAATGGGTGTTGCGGTCGGCGCCCGGATTGCGCCCCGTTTTGCATTGGAATGAATCCGATCCCTCGGGTTCCGTCACATCTTCGATCGTTGTCGAACGAAATGTGCATCGCCCCTTGGGGATTGTCGCATTGACCGACGGCGCGCGCCGCCCGGGCTCCATTTCGAATGTTGCTGCTGCGCCCAGCACCGCCTTCGCCTACGACCAGAAGATCGCCGGCTTGGACCACATTGTTTTTGCGGGGCAGATTACGCCCGATGAGGAGTCTCCGGCCGGCGGGATTGCAACCGTCTGGCTGCCGACGGGTTCCGCGGAAACCGGGCCTTCGAGCACGATGGTCCTGCGTGAAGCAAAAGTCGGCACCAGCGGCCTGACGTTCCGTGGTGTTCGCCTAGACCAGAGCGAAACACTCGCTCTTGGCGATCGTTTCCTCGTGCGCGCCGGTGGAGAATACGTTCTGGTCGGCTTAGGGACGCCTGCCTCCGGCCTGCGCGCGCGCGTCAAGCTGGAAACACGTGTCACTTCGAACTGGTATGCGGATGCAATCTACGCGGCGCTTCCGAACGGAACCACCCCGAATGACGCTTTGAATGCGGAACTCGAAGGCATGGATGCTCCCGGCGTACTGGCCGACGCCCTGAATCAACTCGATACCTTTCCCGCGCTCCTGCTGCGAAGAGGCCGCCCCGTTCTGGAGAGCGGCCGCCATGGAGAGTTGGCAGCCGAGAGAAAGATGGGAACCCGCGGCGTGTTCCAGTTGGCTGCCTTTCATGACGATTACAGCCACGTTGCGCTTTTTGGACGCGGCAACAGCCTGCCCCCAGAGGAATTTTTCCAGGATTTCTTTTCGAAGGGATTTGCTTACGATGGCGGCTCGTCGAGTGATTGGGGCGGCCGGGTGGCCTTGCGCGAAAAGCTAAGCGATGATCTGGAATTGACGGCGATCTATGCGTTTTCCGGAGCGCTGGTCCCCTTGGCGGAAATGGATGGGGGTTTGCGGGAAGGATTGCGCACTGCCCGGCGTCAATCGGTGGCGACGAAAATCACCGCCAGGATACCTCAGACAGGGACGCACCTGTCCGCCGGCTATAAGTGGGTTAACGACACGGCTCTTTCGAGGGTAGACCCTTATGGTGAGGCTGCCTATCAAGTAAGTCCCTATCTAAATGTGGGCATTCGGCAACCGCTGCCAAAGATGCTGTTTGGGCGCTGGGAGGCTAGCGCTGAGTGCGACAACCTGCTCGCCCAGGGTTACTTTTCCCTGAACACCCGGGACGGTCAACTCCTTCTGGTACCAGCGTTTCGAAGTTTCCGGGGCGGCGTGAGTCTGCAATTCTAGCGATTCGGCGGTCTCTGAAAATCCGTATCCGCACTATTGAAAACCGTATGCGTCCCGCCCCGTGAGCGTTAGGCATCTTTAAGTTATTTATTTACATCTTGTTATGGCTATAGGAATCTACTAAACATTGGAACACCAGTTGCTGCAACTGAGTTAGGATTAGGTGCGAGCTTTTCAGGTTTGCGATGCGACAGAATCTGCGCGTTCGGGTAGGAGCCGTTGTGCTGGCGTTAGCCACGCTGGCTGCCATTGTCTTTGCCTGGTTGAACTTTCTTCAGCGCTCCCGTTACGATTTGGTGGACGATGGCGTAGCATGGTCCGATGGGCCGGCGGGCGTGGAAGCCTGGAAGGTTGCCGCCGATTCACCTGCCTCCGCCGCTGGGATCCACCCTGGGGATGTGCTGCTGGCGATTAATGACGTTGCGGTGCCCCGGGCAGCGTCCGTAGCGAACCGCCTGTACAGGGCCGGGCTTTGGACGCAACTCCGCTACAAGCTCTCGCGCAACGGCGAGGAATTTGAAACTCGCCTGATCACCACTCCGCCGCACAAGCCCATCAGCGTAGAGAATTATTTGCGCGTGGTTGGGCTGCTGTATCTCTTTATCGGCTTATTTATTTTTGCCCGCCGGTGGAATGCGCCGCGTGCCGTCCATTTTTATGTCTTTTGCCTGGTGTCCTTTGTGGTTTGTTCCTTCCACTACAGCGGCAAGCTGGACACCTTCGATCTGGAAGTCTACTGGTCGAGCGTCGTGGCAGGTCTGTTCGCGCCGGCGTTGCTGCTGCATTTTGCGCTGGTCTTTCCAGAGCGGCCGGAGACATCGCGGAAATCCCTGACGAAGTTTGCGGCAGTTTATCTGCCTCCGCTGGTGTTGCTCGCGATCCATGTACTGGTGGCCTTGAATGCGGGTGGTTTCGTGCCCACAACCCGCTCGAGAGTGGAGCTGGACCAACTCGAACTCGGCTTCCTGGGATTTTATTTCCTTGCTGCCGGACTCATTTTCAATCTGAGTTACCGGCGCTCGCGCTCCGGCGTCCTGCGGCAACAGTTGAAGTGGCTCACCGGCGGAACGCTGGCGGGAAGCCTGCCGTTCACGCTGCTCTATATCGTTCCCTACATTTTTGACGCCGCGACGTTGCCTTGGATGCAGTTTTCCGCGCTCAGCCTGGTGCTGATCCCGCTGTGCTTTGGCTACGCTATCATTCGCTACCGACTGATGGACGTGGATATCATCTTCAAGCGCGGTTTGGCGTATACGGCGGCGACCGCGGCGGTGGCAGCGGTTTACTTCGGTTTGGTGGCGCTGATTGCGCAGATTTTCCATGAGCAGACCACCGGGTCCGTCGGCGGCATGATTGCCATCGTGGTTGCGGCATTTCTCTTTCAGCCGTTCCGCGAGGGCATCCAGGCGCGGCTGGACCGTTTCTTTTATCGCGACCGCCTCGACTACCGCCGCACCCTGATTGAATTTGGCCGCACCCTCACGAACGAAGTTCGCCTGGAGCCCATGCTCGGCTCGGTGATGGATCGCGTCTCGCAAACGCTGCTTGTCGACCGCCTGGCCATCTTCGTGGAAGATTCACAGAATCCCGGCGACCTGCGGCTGGCGCGTTCCATGGGAGTGCGCCTCAGCGAGCGCCTCGATCTGAGCTTTTTGAAGTCAGCCACGCCTGAGCTTGCGAACAATACGATTTTCTTCGAGTCTTCCCGCAGCGTTCCGGATGTCGGGGATGCCGTTCGCCGCACGATCGAACAACTGGATCTCAACTACTTCATTCCTTGCCGCATTCGAGAGCGCACGGTCGCCTTCCTCGGGCTCGGCAAAACGGTGGACGGAGATTTTCTTTCGAGCGATGACGTCGAACTGGTGCAAACCATCGCCGGATACCTGGCTATCGCGCTGGACAATTCGCAGTTGTACACCTCGCTGGAACAAAAAGCCTTCGAAGTGGCACGCCTCAAGGATTTCAGCGAAAACATCGTGGAATCGCTCAACGTGGGTGTTCTGGCCGTCGATCTCTATGGAACGGTCGAGGCCTGGAACAGCAGGATGGAACAACTCTTCCAGGTTTCGCGAAACGATGCCGTTGGCCAGCCGCTTGCCGGTTTGCTGCCGGTCGAACTCGTCCAGGAAATTTCCAGCCGTGGCGATGCCGAGCAGGTCACCGGCATCTACAAGCAAAGGCTGCAGCACCAGGGGCATTCGATGGTGGTAAACGTCTCCATCACGCCGCTGGTCAGCAAGGCGGGCGAGCGCATCGGGCGTCTCTTGCTCTTTGACGATGTGACGCAACGCGAGCGAATGGAAGAGCAGATGTCACAGACCGAGAAACTGACTTCCCTTGGCCTGCTGGCCGCCGGTGTTGCGCACGAAGTCAACACGCCGCTCGCGGTGATTTCCAACTACATCCAAATGCTGGCCAAGCAGATGCCGGAAGGTGACCCGCGGCAATCCATCATTGAAAAAATCGTGAAGCAAACTTTCCGGGCGAGCGAAATCGTCAACAACCTCCTGAATTTTTCGCGCACCGGACCGAGCGCGCTGGCCGATGTGGACGTCAACCGCGTGGTGGAAGAAACGCTTTCGCTGGTCGCCCACCCGCTGAAGACTTCGCAAATCCAGGTCGTGAAGCATCTCACCGACGGCCTGCCCGCGGTGCGCGGATCCGCCAACAAATTGCAGCAGGTTTTCCTGAATCTTTTCCTGAACGCGCGCGATGCCATGCCCACGGGAGGAATCCTGGAAGTCCGCACTGGCGCTCATAACGGCAGCGTGGAGATCGAAGTGGCGGACACGGGCAACGGGATTCCCCGCGATCACATCCATAAGATATTCGACCCGTTTTTCACGACCAAGCCCGGAGGCCGTGGCACCGGCCTCGGTTTGTCCGTCAGCTACGGGATCATCAAAGAACATGCCGGCAAGATCGATGTGCGCTCCGCCCCGGGGCGAGGCACATCTTTCCACGTCGAATTTCCGGCCGTGAGGAACGCAGTCCATGCCTAAAGGCTCGATTCTGGTTATTGACGACGAAGCGGAAATTCGCGAAGGGCTGGAACTCCTTCTGAAAACCGAGGGATATCAGGTCACCATGGCGGATACCGGGCAATCCGGGCTTTTGCGCCTGGGGGAACAGCCCTATGACCTGCTGCTGCTGGATGTGAGCTTGCCGGATCGCAACGGCATCGAACTGCTGAAAGACATCCGGCGGCAGGATCCCCGCCTGCCGATTGTGCTCATCACCGCTTATGGGTCCATCGAGATGGCGCGCGCCGCATTCAAGAGCGGAGCGATGGACTATATCACCAAGCCGTGGTCCAACGATGAGTTGCTGGCACAGGTGGCGCAAGCCGTCGAGTCGCATCGCTTGCGCGAGGAAAACGTCCAGCTCAAGCGGGCGCTGAAACAGCGGTTCAATTTCCCGAACATCATCGGCAAGAGCGAAAAGATGCTGACGCTATTTGACCTGGTCGCGCAGGTGGCGCCTTCAAGGTCCACGGTGCTCATCAGCGGCGAGAGCGGCACGGGAAAAGAGTTGATCGCGAAAGCGATTCATTCCGCTTCGACGCGCGCCGACCGCGCCTTCGTGCCGGTCAACACTGGCTCCATTCCCGTCGACCTTTTGGAATCGCAACTTTTCGGCCACGTGAAAGGTGCGTTCACCAGCGCCGTCGCCTCCAAGAAAGGCCTTTTCGAAGTTGCCGACCAGGGAACTATCTTCTTCGATGAAATTGCGACAGTCAGCCCGGAGACCCAGGCCAAGCTCCTGCGCGTGATTCAGGAACGCGAGTTCATGCGCCTCGGCGGCACCGAACAACTCAAGGTGGATGTGCGCATCGTCGCCGCTTCCAACATCGATCTCCTTTCACTGGTGAAGGAAGGAAGATTCCGCGAAGACCTTTATCACCGCCTGAACGTCATTCATCTTCACCTTCCTCCGCTCCGTGACCGCCGCGAAGATATCCCGATGCTGCTGGCCCATTTTCTGGAGCGGTTCTGCACGGAAAACACAAAGCCGCTGCGGATCTTCACTCCCTCCGCCATGAAACTCCTGATGGATTACGACTGGCCCGGAAACGTCCGCGAACTCGAAAATGTGGTGGAGCGCGCGGTGGTGCTTTCCACGCAGGAGCGCGTGGATGTCGATCTGTTGCCCGAATCTTTGCGCAGCAAGGAAATTGTCCGCGGCGTCCGCTTGCAGCTTTCGGAATTCTTACCACCGCTGCCGGGCGAAGCCGGTTCTCGAACCGCCGCCGACAATCCCAACCCGTCGCTTTTCCAGATCATCGATGAAGTCGAGCGTCGCATCATTGTGGATATGCTCGAACGCACCGGTTGGAATCAAACCGAAGCTGCAGAGCGTTTTCTGATTCCGCTTTCCACCTTGAACCAGAAAATCAAGCGTCTAGGAATTGACGTGCGGCGGCGCGGCAGAGTAGAGGAGAGCCAAGTCGCGTGGTCGGGAAAGTAGACTGTTCCAATCTGAAACGAAGTTTTTGGCTCCTGTTTCAATTTATTCTTGCTTCTCCTGTTCTCTCTAGGCACAGTAATTTGCGATGATCCTGCGCCTTTCTGATTCCCTCTCGCGAGGCTTGCTCGTCATCGGCTCCCTGTTGGTTGCGCTGTGGGTGTCTTTCTTCGGTGTGCGTTCAGGAATTGCTGGACTCGCAGCGGATGGCAAATCTATCAATGATCTGCAATGGGCTGTTCGCCTGGAGCCGCGTAATCCTGAGTTCTGGTATCGTCTGGCCCACTATCAACAATTCAATCTGGAACAACCCGATGTCATGGCTTCGGTCGAGTCCTATCAAAAGGCCGTGACGCTCGATCCTGGCTATACCGAGGCGTGGCTGGATCTTGGGACCGCGTACGAACTGGATGGAAACAAGGCCGCGGCGCAGAATGCATTTTCGCGTGCGAAGAAAACATATCCCGCTTCCGCCGAAGTTGCGTGGCGTTACGGCAACTTTCTGCTTCGGGAAGACATGCTGCCGGAGGCATTCGCCGAACTCCGGCTTGCCTTGCAGGCGGATCCGGGCCGCGCCGGTGCTGTTTTTTCACGGGTCTATCGCGCGGACCCGGACATCGACGAAATACTGAATTACCTCCTTCCGCCTGTTCCCGCCGTGTATGTTGACGCGATCGCGGAAGCGGTGGATTCGCAGCAGTTGGCGGTCGCGCAGACGATGTGGATGCGCCTCATGAAACTGAACCCGCATCTGCAGCTTTGGCAATTCGACAAATTCGTCGGAGCGCTGGGGGCCCATCGCGACTACGAAGCCGCCCGCCAGGTTTGGGATCAGGGCACGTCCACAATGAACCTGCCGTTGCTGATCCAGCCGCGCGATTCGGTCATCTGGGATCCCAGTTTTGAGTCCGGCATCAGCAATCATTCCTTCGCCTGGTTTTTTCACTCCCTGACAGAAGGAGTGCATACCGAGTTTGACTCCGCCGAAAAGCTCTCGGGAAAGCAGTCGCTTCGTCTGACCTTCGACGGGAAACACAACCCGGGTGTGGACGTGG
>Ga0210399_10001366_pt1 | contig 19033 bp, 17 predicted proteins | sample IncBWC14MmetaG_FD_150865 | JGI IMG/M metagenome (GOLD analysis project Ga0210399, IMG submission 150865) | Forest soil microbial communities from Barre Woods Harvard Forest LTER site, Petersham, Massachusetts, United States - Inc-BW-C-14-M | ecosystem: Environmental > Terrestrial > Soil >...
CGCCGCTCGGCGTTCGAGGCCCCAGTCCGCGGTGAGAACGGTCACTTCGTGGCCCAGTTGCGCGAGGCCTTCAGAAAGCGCGCGGACTTTTTCGGGCGGTCCGCCAAATTCAAAGAAAGGCGCGTAGCTCTGCGTGACGTTCAGGATTCGCATAATTCGCGCAGAATTTTCTTGAATGCCTTGGAGAACGTGTTGAAGCGATATTCGTTTTCCACGCGCTGACGGCCGGCTTCGCCCATGCGGCGGGCATTTTCCGGATTGGAGAGCAGCGTGTCCAGGGAAGTGGCGAGTTGTTCCGTGTCCCCGTGCTGGACGACGTAGCCGGTGACGCCATCTTGAATAACTTCCGGTGCGCCGCCGTGGGCGCCGCCGATCACGGGTTTTCCATGCGCCATGGCTTCAAGATAAACGAAGCCAAAGCCTTCGCCGCGGCTGGGCAGCGCGAAAATTTCCGCGGCTTCGTAGCAGGCGGAGAGTTCGCCGTAGGAAATGTCGGTCAGGAAATGAACGTGGCGCTCGACGCCGGAGTCGCGCGCGACGTGATCGAGCCAGCCGCGGTCGTCGCCCGAGCCGACGATAGCGAGCTGAAGGTCCGGCCAGCGGAGGAGCAAGCGAGACATCGCGAGAATCAGCGTGTCCATACCTTTATAGCGTTCGGAGGCGAGCCAGCGGCCGACGCTGAGAATTACGCGGCCTTGCGGAAAATCCGCGGGGAGCGGCGAAGGGGAAACACCCGAAAATTTCGTCGCAAAATCCGGGTCCAGCGCCCAAGGAAGAATGCGGATGCGATCGTGAGCGACTCCCTGTACGTTGATGAGGTAGTCCTCGGTGGCGTGGCTGGGGGAGAGAACCAGCGTGGCGCGGCAGAGAGCGTTGCGGCGGGCCGAGGGCAGCGGCTCCCAGACTTCGATTCCGTGCGTGCAGACGATGCTTTTCATTTTCGGGGCGAGCAGGCGCATGTAGCCGATGAGCGGGGCGAGATTGGGATGGGCTGCCAGGACAATTTTCGGGTGGCGGCGAGCGGCGCGGATAGTGTTGGCGGCGAATTTCAGCTTGCCGCGGTCCGCGCCGGTGAAGACGAACTCGCGGTCGCTGACGCGCATGCGGTGGAGTTCCTGCGAGTCGTTGAGGCTGAGGAAACGGGATTCCATTTTGTGAGCGGCGGCGTACTCGCTCATGACGAATGCGAGGTGGCGGCCGGCGCGTTGGATGCCGCCGGGCGCGTTGAGCTCTGGGAAGAGGCCAATAAGCACGCGGTGAGTCTGCCAAACAGGGGATAGGGAAGGCAAGAACTGGTTGCGGGTGGGTTGTCTGGTAGGGAGTCGAGGAGCTCTGCTCCCGCTTTTACGGCGCCGGCGTTTTCGCCCAATTTGAATCTTTGGGACCCTTTTAGTTCTCAAAAGGGGCAGCCGAGCTGGCACTCCAAATGAGAGCCGCTGCGCTGCAGCTGCGGGAATGGTTGAAATGTTGGCCACCTGAAGGTGGCCGCTACTGGAGACACGCTGCCGAATTGAATGTTAGCGCAAAGGCGTGGCCAAGGCAGCGATTTCCTGGAGGCTGTCTACGTACAGATCGGCGGGTTGGATTTGGCGGTCGTGCTGGCCGAAGCCGTAGTTCACGGCGATGGCGAACATTCCGGCATTGCGAGCCGTTTTTATGTCCACATCAGAATCGCCAACCATCGCGGCTTCGTGCGAGCCGGCGCCGAGGTTTTTCAGGATGGCCTGTGCACCTGCCGGGTCGGGCTTCTTCTTTTCAAAGCTGTCGCCGCCGTACACGGCGCGGAAATATTTCAGGAGGCCGAGAGCTTCGAGAATTTCAACGCTCATCTTTCTTGGCTTGTTGGTCAGTACCGCCATCGGGCGGTCCTGAAGCGCTTCAAGACCTTCGACTACGCCGGGATAGGCGCGGGTCGCGTCGAGGTTGTGTTCGCTGTAGTGGGCGAGAAAAATTTCGAGGCCGCGCTTGCGGTCGGCTTCCGCGGCGGTGGGGCCGAGTGCGTCGGCGACCAGCCGAGGCGCGCCGTGGCCGATGTAACTTGCGACGGTGGCGAGAGGCAGAACGTCTCGCTGCATTTTCCCCAACATGAAATTGACGGAGTTTACGAGGTCCAACTTCGAGTCAATCAGGGTACCGTCCAGATCGAAGAGAAAAGCGTTCACCGCGGAAAAGTTTGCGTTAGGCATAACCCTCTATTGTAATACGCCGCTCGTATTTGATTCATCAGGCGCAAAAGGGGCTACGTGGATCTTTTTTCGGATGGCGGGGAATTCGCGTAAACTAGAGGGCTACTGTTGCGGTCAGAATTTCAGGTGGGAGAGCCCATGGCCGTGGTTTATCCGTTTCGCGCTTACCGTTATAACCCGGAAGCTGCTCCGTTTGATCGCGTACTGACGCAGCCGTATGACAAGATTTCACCGGCGCAGCAGGAGAAATATTACGCTGCCGACCGGCACAATTTGATTGCCGTGGAGAAGGGGCGGACTTCGCCGCAGGATACGCCGCATAATAATGTGTACACGAGGGCGGCAGCGGCGCTGAAGGACTGGATTGCCACGAACGCGGTGAAGCAGGACGCGGCTGCGGCATTTTACGCGTATACCCAAGAGTTCACGGTGCCGGGAAGTTCTGCGCGACGGACCCGGCGCGGATTCATCGGGGCGGGGCAACTGGAGGATTACGCGAACAACGTCGTTTTCCGGCACGAACACACGCTTTCGGGGCCCAAGGCGGACCGGTTGGAGCTTTTGCGGCACACGCATACGCATACCGGACAACTATTCATGATTTATTCGGACCCGCAAAAGCGGGTGGATGTAATTCTTGGCGAGGTTGAATCGGCGGAGAAGCCGGTGACGGAGCTGCTGGACGAATACGGAGTGACCCACCGCTTGTGGATGATTAGCGAGCCCGCGCGGGTTGCGGCGATCCAGAAGGCGATGGCTGAACAGAAGTTGGTAATTGCGGACGGCCATCATCGTTATGAGACTTCGCTAAACTTCCGGAACGAGTCGCGGACGAAGACAGGGAAGGTAATTCCGGACGCGGCTTACGAACGTTCGATGATGACTTTTGTGAATACGGACAGCGAGGGGCTGACGATCCTGCCGACGCACCGCGTGGTGAATAATTTGAGGGATTTTTCATGGAGCGCGGTGCGGCGTTACCTGGAGCCGTGGTTTCTGACGGAGGTTTTTCCTTTTGTGGATGATGCGCAGCGGGCGGTGGCGTTAGAGAAGTTTCAGGCGGGGTTGAGGCAGGCGAAATCGCAGCGGGCGATTGGCGTTTATCCTGCGGCGAGCCCGGGTTCCAAAGCGTTTTACCTTTTGACGCTTCATGCTGGGGCGGATCTGGCCCAGATTCTGCCCGGACTTTCGCCGCTGCAGCGGCAGTTGGATGTGGTGCTGCTGCATCAGGGGATATTGGAGCCGGCGCTGGGGGTTACCCCTCGTGCGGTGGCTTCGGAGTCGAATCTTTCTTATGAGCGGGAGTTTGTTGGAGCGATTGAGGCGGTGGATCGCGGGGCGCAGGTGGCGTTTTTGTTGAATGCGGTGGATGTGGACGTGGTGATGAAGGTGGCTACTTCGGGCGAGGTGATGCCGCAGAAGTCGACGGACTTTTATCCGAAGCTGCTTAGCGGGATTACGATGTATCGGGTGGGGGAATAAGAATCGCGGACTAAGAACGGGCAGGCGGGAGCCTGCCCGAGGGCACGATGTATCGTGCCCCAACAGGAAGAATTATACCCTGCAAATTTCAGAGAATTACTTGGAGAAGCTGGCGACTGCTTCGGCTTCGGTGTTGTAGACGTCGAAAATCGTCATCAACTTGGTGATTTGCAGCACTTCGGTGAACTTGGTGCCCAGATGGCACAACCGCAGGGACGAGCCCTGCGCTTTGGCGCTGTGATGCGCCGAGACCAGCGTGCCGAGGCCCGCGCTGTCGATGAACGTAATGTTGTCCATATTAAGCACGATTTTCTTTTTGCCTTCGGCGATCATCGATTTCACTTTTTCGCGCAGCGCGTTTGATTCTTCGCCCAGCACGATCCGGCCGTCCATTGCAACGACGGTTACCCCGTCCACTTCGCGAGTAGTCATCTTCAATGCCACGTTAATTTCCTCCTGGTCCGTGTACAGGTCCGGCGGCAACCCGGCCCGGAACGGCAAAGCATATATGCTTTTGGTAGATTTCGCAAAGCGGTCTTTTCAGGATGCTCACCGCCGGGCGATTACTAGTAGTAGTCCGCGCAGGACATGTAATACCCGCACACGTTGCAAATCAACTTGCAGCGTCGCGACTCCAGTCGCTGCGAACATACAGGGCAATACCGTGAGGCATCTTCCTGCCGGTGAGGGGAAGTTTCGGTTCCCACCAGCGCTGACGGGCCGGACTCCTCGACCACCACGCCCCTTGCTGCCGCAAGGGCGATTTCCTGCTTACCGGTCTGTTTCACGGCCTCTCGGTTATAGCACAGTCCCGGGTGTCGGGAAAGCCCGGTAGGCACAGGTGAATGTGGCTGCGGAAAGAAGGAAACGTTGAAGCTGGTAACTGCGTCTAATACAATGTAGCGCAGTTCAGGACCTTATCCGGGGTAGCGACCATGCGTCAGACATTTCCGCTCCTAGTTCTTCTACTCACATTTCCTGTAATCGGGCAGGCACAGCAGCATGGAGGCGGAGCGATGCCGGCGATGTCTGGTGCGCACGCGTTCGTTGCTTCCGGACCCATGGCGGTTGCGCATGCCGCTCCGGTTCGTTCCGCTGTTTCCGCGCGGCCTGTGGTTCGCCGCGCTCCGGCGAGCACGCGCTTGGGCGCGGCGCCGAGAACGGCACATCCGACAGGCTGGAACCACCCGACCACTCGCCACACGAATTTTTCGACCGACCCGGTTTTCCCGAACGGGGGATTTTCGACGGATGACAATGGGGTGCCGGGATTGGGGTTTGATTACCCGCACTTTTTTGCGGTGCATCCGAACGCCGGGCGTCACCACTTTCGGCATGATTCGGGATTTGTGATTCCTTTTATCGATGGTGGATTTTATCTGCCGGTTCCGATGGAAGCGGATCAGGGTACGGCGGCGCCTCAGCCGGAAGACAGCTCGGCGGCGAATCAGCCGGCGCCCGCGGAGCAGACTTCTGCGCGGGATAGCGACAGTTATTCGCGCAGCCGGATGCGTTCCGAGCCACTTCCTCCGGAGCAGACCGAGTATGTCTTTGTGCGCCAGGACGGCAGCCTGATTTTTGCCGTTGCCTATTCGCTGATTAACGACCGGCTGCAGTACGTTACCGCCGAGGGGCTCCGCCGCACGATTCCGCTGAATACTCTGGATTTTGCCGCGACGCAGCAGTTCAACGCACAGCGCGGCGTTTCGATCCGCTTGCCCGCCTGAGGCGGAAAACCGCTTTGCTCAACACTTTATCTAGTTTTTGCGGATTGGTTCGGGCATAACGTAGCCCGAAGAGGCCGGCAGGCCTGCGCGCTCGAGTTGCACGGTGCTGTGTTCGATCTGGAAGTCGTCCGCGAGCTTCTTTCGAATCGCCGCGATGATTTTTTCGCATTGATCCATGTGCATGTCCGGAACGCGGGCGTGGCAACTGAGGGCGTTGTGCGAGCCGCCGAGAGACCAGATGTGGATGTCGTGGACTTCGTACACGTTTTCGATGGTCAGGATAGCGCGTGCTACTTCTTCCACGCCGGCGCACTTGGGGCGGCCCTCCAGCAGGATGTGCGAGGAGTCGCGCAAAATACCGATGGAGGAATAGAGAACCAGGACGCCGATAGCGAGGCCCAGCAGTGGATCGATCCAGGCTAAGTGAGTGTAGTGGATGATGACAGCGCCGACGATGATGGCGATGTTGGAAAGCGCATCGCCGAAGTTGTGAACCAGGATGCTGCGCAGATTCAGGTCGGAATGACCGCGGACCAGGGCCAGGGTAATGCCGCCATTGACGAGCAAAGCCGCGATGGAAGTCCAGATCATCCAGCTTTCGACAACCTGCACGGGAGCGCGCAGACGTTCTATGGATTCATAGCCCAGCCAGAGGGAAAGCAAGACGAGCAGGATTGCGTTGGTGAAAGCGGCCAGGGTGCCGGCGCGATGGTAGCCGAAGGTTTTTTCGGAGTCGGCGGGACGCTGGGCCCAGCGCATAGCGAGCCAGGAAATTCCGAGCGTCGGGACGTCGCTGAGATTGTGAACCGCGTCATTCAAAAGGGCGACTGAGCGGCCAAGAACGCCGCCAAAAATCTCCGCGACGACCAGGCCGAGCGTTGCCACCATGGCCCATGCCAATACGGAAGGACTCATTGGCGGATGGGCGTGGTCGTGGCTGTGGCCAGGGGCGTGGGAATGGGTGTGCATTGCTACAAGTTCTATTCTACGAGGTTGCCCTCCCGGCTGCACCCTGAAGTCTCGGGCTGTTATTGGAAACTTTGACAACACAGGGCAGCGAATTCGTTGACGCTCCTAGTCTTGGCTGCCACTATCACACAAGGGAACACAAAGCCTTACAAGGGACGGATGGGCAGGGTTCGCTCTGCCCATGTCAGGGACACCCAGGCACCGCGCAGAGACAGATGAGCAGCCCGATCGCCAAATTGAGCTTTTGGGGAGTTCGCGGCTCGACACCAACCGTCGATCCGGCCACCTGGCGCTATGGCGGAAACACGCCTTGCCTGGAATTTGTGGCCCCGGATGGGACGAAGTTTATTCTGGATTGCGGTACCGGGTTGCGGGTGTTGGGAAACCGCTGGGGCGCGGACGGCACGGCAATTCCGTCGACGACCCACATTTTAGTGACCCACTACCACTGGGATCACATTCAGGGGCTGCCGTTCTTCGCGCCTCTCTACGACCAGAAGAATCAGTTCCAGTTTTACAGTTTCCGCTCGAAATTCCTGGGGCCGGATTCGCTGCGGCAGGTGTTTGAGGCGCAGATGGCCTTGCCGTACTTCCCGGTGGATTTTTCAGCGATGACCGCGCAGCGGAGGTTTCGCGAGGTGGACGGCGGCGAGTCTTTTCAGATTGGGGAAAATAGGGTTACGACCCGCTGGCTGAATCATCCGCAGGGGTGCCTGGGATTCCGCATTGAGACTCCCGCCGGGACGGTTGTTTATGCCACGGACAATGAGCCCGGGGTGCCAACACTCGACATGAACCTGCGCGAACTAGCGGCGGGCGCGGACATTCTTATTAACGATGCGCAGTATTCGCCGGCACAGCTGGCGCACGACCGCAGAGGTTGGGGCCACTCAGCGTGGAGCGAAGGGGTGAGAGTGGCGCGCGAGACGGGCGTAAAAACGCTGGTGCTGTTTCACCACGACCCGGATTCCACGGACCGGATTGTGGATCAGCTGTTGCGGCAGGCTCGCGAGGAGTTTGATTCGGTATTCGCGGCAAGCGAAGGCATGGTGATTACGCTGGGTGCGGCCAACGAGCCGGTGCAGGCGCACATGCCCGGGTCGCGCACGGCGTTGCGACGGGAAGCACAATTCCAGGCTTGCGTTACCGGGGTAACTGCGGAAGGCCAGAAATTCGAAGAAGACACGCTGGTGAAAGATCTTTCGATTCAGGGTGCGATGATCTCCTTGAAGCACAGCCCGCGGATGCAATCGGAAGTGCAGGTGGTAATGCGGGCACCCGGAGCCGAGGGTGCGCAGGAAATGATTTTGCGCGGCTATGTGGTACGGATCGAAGAAGGGGCGGAGAAGGGAACGACGGCGGTTGGCGTGGTGTTTACGGATTAGAGCGGCAGGTAGCGGAAAGATTCAGGTGGCGTCGTAAATCCCTTAAAACTCAGCTAAGTTTGGCGATTTTGGAGTCGAGGTGCGCGAGGGCGGCTTCGAGGGATTTTCTGTGATTGGGGTTTGTGGCTACCTGCAGGTCATTGACGATGCGAATGCGGGAAAGCTGGAGGTCGCGGCATTCCTGTTCACGAGCCAACTCGTCGGGGGTTTTTGGCCCTCTGCTTGGAGAGGCACTCATAGTTGTTTTCGCTTCCACCTGAGACTCAACATCTTTGCTCTCCCAACCGCGTGCCATGGCTCTAGTGTGACACACATGGCGCGAACGAATCGATGTTTCAAAGTGCGGGCGTTGCCAGGCTCAGGCACCCGCTGCCCGTTGCTTTCGAACCACGTTCGCGGTCGAGGGGTTTGCCGCGAGGATCGATTCTTCCGCCAATCTTGCGAAGCGCTCCGCGAAAATGCCCTGATAGGAAAATTCCGCCTTGTGATCGCCCCAGCGAACCTGCAGCAGCCAGCCGTTGGGGGCAGGCTCAACGCGCATGCGCGTGATTTCCGGGATCGTGATGACGACGAGCGGGTGAAAGTGGGAATCGAGCGCCCAGATATGCTCGGGAGAAATGAAGAGCCGGACACTGGCGACGAGTGCATTGCCGGGCTGATAGTCTCCGCCGCTGACCACTGTTTGCGCGCCGAGTTCGCGGGCTTTGCGGTCGGTGCTCGATTCGAGTTGGGCAGGCGGCAGCAGAATGGCGACCACGAATACGACCAGGCCAAAAATTGCGGTAATCCAGCCATTCCACAGACTCAGCGGCAGAACCACAACCGCCGCGCCGAGGCATGCAAGCGCCACTCGGAACAATGCCCAGGAACTTTCATTGCGATGGAGCTGGAGCAGCCGCGGGAAACGCCGCAGCGCAAAGAAGAAGGCGGCACCGAGGAAGCCGCGCAGCCGGGGCAGGAATTTTGCGGCTTCGGCGGCGATGGCTGTGGGTGTGGTGCTCATGGCAGGAATGCCGTCTATTTTACATCAGGCTGAAGCCCTTGTATCTCTCTCATTCTGGCAAAGGCCCGGCGGACGTGGGGGATGGCGATGGAGCCTCCAACGACCAGGGCGACGTTCAGGGCGTCGATCACTTCGCCGCGCTTCCAGCCGATTTCGCCGCAGCGGACCAGGTGGTAAGTGATGCAGTCGTCGCAACGAAGCACGGTGGAGGCGACGAGGCCGAGGAGTTCCTTGGTGCGGGCGTCAAGCGGGCCGGCTTCGTAGGCCTGGTGGTCCAGGGCGAAGAAGCGCTTGATGCCGAGGTGGCCGCAGTTGAGGATTTCGTCGTTGAGTTCGGCGCGAAATTTCTGAAAGTCGTCCAGTTCGTGGGGCATAAGTCCTCCGGAAGTGCCGCATTGGCATTGTACCGTCAGAAGGGGAGGGACCGTGCGATTGCACTCTGCAGTGCAAAGTACTTGACAATAACAATTACTTCACGTAGATTGATTCCCGCCGGTGTCCCGGCAGGAGACCATCGCCATGCTCCGACGCATCCTGGCCATTACCGCAATCTTTTTCTGCGCTTCTCTCGCCTGGGCCGTTCTTGGCTCGACTATCTTCCTCCGCACCGACAGCGCGGGCGGTTCTCTCAGTGGGCGCGTGGCATCCACCTGGGGCGCCGCCCAGGAACAGGCTCCGCCGGAAGTACAGTATGTGTGGACGGAAGCGCAAACGGTCACGGCCGAGGAAAATGGAAAGAAAATTACGCGGGAGGAGAAAAAGGAACGCAGCCAGGGCGTTTCCCTGGATTCGAGCCGGGTTGAAGCCCAGATTCATGTTGACTACCGGCAGAAGGGCTTGCTGTGGTTCAGCACGTACACGGTCGCGTTCAGCGGCGAGCACGCGTTCCACAATCCTTCGAGTGCGGAACAGAATTTTGTATTCCGGCTTCCGCTGCCCGCAGAGCAAGCGGTGTATGACGGATTGTCAGTATCACTTGACGGGAAGCCAATGCCGCTGGTGTTCGGCGGTTCGGATGTGACGGCGCGAGCGGTTCTACCTGGCGGTGCGAGCGGCGTTCTGAAAACCGCGTACCGTTCGCAGGGCCAGAAAAGCTGGCGATACCATTTCGGACAGAATCGCACGGGAGCGGCATCCGCCCCGGGGAACGCGGGAATTTCACAAGCGAACGATTTTCACATGCTGATCAAGACCGATTTTTCGGGCTTCGATTTTCCGGATAATTCTCTTTCTCCGACGGAGAAGCGCCAAACCGGCAAGGGGTGGGACTTGCGCTGGGATTATCAGAATCTGGTTTCGGGATACGACGTCGCACTGACGATGCCCGAAAAACTCCAGCCCGGGCCGCTAGCCGGAGAGATCAGCTATTTTGCGCCCGTTTCCCTCTTGTTCTTCTTTTTCATTGTGTTCATTCTCTCCGAAATGCGGGGCATCGAACTGCATCCGATGAACTATTTTTTCCTTGCCAGTGCATTCTTCGCTTTCCACCTGTTGCTGGCTTATCTTGTGGATCACATTTCGATTCATCTGGCGTTCGCGATTTCCTCCGTGGTGTCCATTCTGCTGGTAGTCAGTTATCTGCGGCTGGTGGTGAATTTCCGGTTTGCGCTGGTGGATGCAGGACTGGCGCAACTGATTTACCTGGTGTTGTTTTCCTACGCATTCTTTTTTGCGGGATTCACCGGGCTGGCAGTCACCGTGGGCGCGATTCTAAGCTTGTTTGTGGTTATGCAGATGACAGGGCGTATTCGGTGGAATGAGAAATTCGCCAGCCCCGCGACGGCATCGGTTCCCGTGCGTCGTTGAACTCCCACTGGGCGCGGAGCCGAAGCGCGTTACAACACGCCCCCGCTCAAGGCATTGTGGGGAAGCTCGGCGGCGCCGGTTTTTCCAGCGAGCCCGAGAATCGCGCCTTTGCTGCCGATCAGAGTTCCCGGTCGGGCGCCGGTGGGCTTCCCGGAATCCCAGACCATGACGCCGTTAACGAAAACCTTTTCGATGCCCGTTGAAAGGGCGGCGGGATCGGCGAAGGTCGAACGATCAATCACGGTCGCGGGATCGAAGAGCACGAGGTCGGCGAACGCGCCGATCCTGATGACGCCGCGGTCTTTCCACCCGAGGCGTTGCGCGGGGAGCGAGGTCATTTTGCGAATCGCCTCCGGCAAGGTCAGCCAGTGTTTTTCGCGAACATAAAGGCCCAGCACGCGCGGAAAAGTTCCCGCGCCGCGGGGATGCTCGGAATTTACTCCACCGTCGCTGGCCACCATTACCCAGGGTTGTTGATAGAAGGCCTTGATATCGCTCTCGATCATCGATTGGCCGATGATGAGCGCTTCCGTGTGTGCGGCGTCGCCTTCGCGGATCAAGCGGATATACATGTCCGTTTCGGAGAGGCTGTTGGCTTTGGCAAGCTCGGCGATGGTGTGCCCGGCATAAGTCTTGTTGGGAGAAAATTCGGTGATCGTGATGTGCGAGCCGCCACCGTAGCTTTCGAGCGCCGCCGAAACGCTCTTCGGGTTTTCATACTGCTTGTCCGGGACGACGACTTTCAGATTGGAATGCCACGCGTCGTAGGGATAACAGTCGGCCAGAAAATCCACGCCACGCTTTCTGGCTGATTCGATGATCTGGATGTATTCCGCCGCTTTGCCTTGTACGTTTACCGTGCCGAGCTTGATATGCGAGTGTTCCACGGGAATGTGCGCTCGCTCGCCGATGGCGATTTCTTCCTGCAGCGCTTCGAACGATTTATCGGCTTCATCGCGGATGTGGGTCATGTAGACGCCGCCGCTGACAGCGGCAATTTTGGCGATCGCCACCACTTCCTCGGTGGCGGCGTAGCTGCCAACCTCGTATTCGAGGCCGCTGGAGAGCCCGAGCGCGCCCGCATTCATCTCCTGCCGCGTCCGTTCTTCCATCACGCGAATTTCCTGGGGTGTCGCGGCGCGTTTGAAGTCGTTGCCCATCGCTTGTTGGCGAATTGTGGCGTGGCCCGCGAACGACCCCACATTCACCGCTGCCGGATGGTCTTGCATCTGGTGGAACCAGGAAGCCAGGGGCCAGGGCGATTCGCCATCCGCTCCCACAATGAGCGTGGTAATTCCCTGAGAGACCTGCGTTTCGGCCGCCAAATCTTTGGGCAGTGTTTGTTCGGAATGGTTATGAATGTCGATGAAGCCGGGAGCGAGAACCAGGCCCCTGGCATCCAAGGTTGATTCGCCGGGTTCCGGCGCCAGTTTGCCGATTGCAACGATTCGGCCGCCCAGGGTGCGCACGTTACCCGGATAGAGCGGTGCACCGGTGCCGTCCGCGATTTGCGCGTTCAAAATCAGCAGCGATTGCGGACTTTTCTGGGAATAAGAAGGAACGGATGCCGCACTTCCGAGCAGCATTAGCGCGAGAAAGGCTCTGGTGATTGGTTGAAGCATTCGTTGAATGAGTCCTTTGCAGGTTTGTAGAGACGTCCGATGTCCGCAAAACGATAACACGCCGGGAGAATTTCCGATGTTTAATCGGGTGATTGGTAACTCTAGAGCAGGACTTCGGTCAGTGCTTTGTGGGCGAGATCGGCGGCGCCGGGCCTCCCGGCGAGGACGAGGTTGGCCCACTCGACGCCGGCGCGGGAGATGCGGACGGCTTCGCTGGTGAGGGATTCGGGGCCGCCGGAATCGGAGTTGCCGAAGAAGATGCGGTCCATTGGTTTTGAGGCGATCATCCGGTTCTTCGTGTATTGGCCTGGGACGGCCATGAACATCGGGTGGCCGCGGCGGTAGATACGGATTTCAACGGGGTCGACGTTGAATTCCGGGAGCAGGCCCTGGAAGTCTTTCAACGCTTTTGCCGCGAGCGTTTTGCAATCTGCTTCCTCGAGCAGCGTGGAGCGTTCGGATTCGCGGAGCGGGGTGTAGAAGGTGAGGATGTTGTATTTGGGCTGGTAGCCGGGATTGTTGCGGATGGTCCAGTCGGCGACGATGAAATCCGTGAAGGTTTTGCCTGGGCACCAGTTGTCGTAGCCCTTGCGGTAGATGGGCTTGTCGAAAATCATGTTGATCATTGGATAGGGTGCGTAGCGCATGCGGCGCATGGCTTGTTTTTGTTCGTTGGGTAGGCCGGCGACGAGGCGCGAGGTGATGTACTTCGCTGTACACATCAAGACCACATTTGCGGCAACCGTTGTGATTTTGTCGCCTTGCGTGTAGGTGACGCGGACTTCGTCCTTGTCGGGGACGACGGCGAGAACGGTGGCGTCGCTGAGCATGCGCTCAGCGTAGTGGGGCTTGAGGATTTCAACGAGTTTGTGGGTAATGCAGCCGAGGCCGCCGGGAAGAATTACGCGCTGGTCGTCTAACCCCTGAATCAGATATTGCGTGTCCGCGATGCCAATCAGCGCGGAGGTGTCCTCGGAGAAGGCGCCCCAGTTGGAGGGGCCGTAAGCGTCCCAGAGCTTGGTGATTTCGGGGGCGTAGGGAGCGAGATATTTTGTGAAAGGTTCCTGGTCGAGTTCGGCCATGTTTTTGCGGATGTCTATTTTCATGATGTCGTCGCGATATTTCTTGAAACTGGCGACGACTTCTTTCGAGTAGGGAAGATCGTTGATGCCGGTGCGCCATATGTCCGGAGCGTATTTGCCATTGTCGATGATGGGATCGGGCATGTTGATAAGCGGCATATCGAGGCCGATTTCTTTGGCGAGCTCGTCGCCGGGGTCGCCGCGATAGCCGTAGGCGGCGCCGGTGCCGAAGATTTGGCCTTCGTATTCTTCCTGGTAAGCGTTGCCGCCGAAGTGGTCTTCTTTTTCGAGGAGCAGCCAGCCCTTGCCCTTGAGGAAATAGGCGGCGGAGAGGCCGGAGACGCCGCCGCCAACGATGACGACATCCACTTTTTTGGTGGCCTCCGGTTTGGGGAAGGAGTGCCCGTCGCGCACCTGGTGGCAGACGGCGAAGTGCTCGCCTTCGACGAGCGGTGTCGCGGCGGCGCCGCCAGGTTCTTCGAGGAGCGCTTTGTCGATTGGGCAGCCGGAAGCGATGGAACCGGCTACGACGTACTTGATGAAATTGCGGCGTGATTGCGACATGGGGTCTTTCTCCTGAGAAATCTTAAGGGCGTTCCAAAAGTTCTTTTACTTCTTTGCCGGTCGTGCGGGCGCGAATCTGGTACCAGATCAAAATTAGGATTACGGAAACGGCGAAAATCAGGGTGGAAATGGCGTTGATCTCCGGGGTGATGCCGCGGCGCAGGCGGGCCCAGATTTCGAGCGGGAGAGTGTTGTCGCGGCCGATGAGGAAAAAGGTGACGGCGATTTCGTCCATCGAGAGGGTGAAGATGAGGAGGCCCGCGGCGATCAACGAAAGTTTTAGATTCGGCAGCGTTACTCGCCAAAAGGTCTGCCAGGGCGTGGCACCGAGATCGAGGGATGCTTCTTCCTGGGCGCGGTCGATTTTTTGCAGGCCGGCGAAGAGTTCGGTGGTGGCGACGGAGATGAGCGCGGTGCCGTGGCCGAGGAAGACGGTGGCGAGGCTAAGCTGGAGTCGGTAGAAAACCGCGAACATCAGCAGGGAGAGGCCGGTGATGATGCCGGGAAGGATCAGCGGGAGAAGGACGAGGCGGCGGAAAAGGGATTTGCCCGGGAAGGTGGAGCGATCGAGAGCTAGAGCGGCGAGAAGCCCGAGTGTGAGGGAGAGAACGACCGCTGCCGCGGCGACCAGCAGGCTGTTGAGGACGGAGTCCCAGATGGCGGAGTCGCTGAAGAGAATGTGATACCAAGCGAGAGTGAGTTGTTTTGGCGGAAAGCCGCCGACGCCTTCGCGATTGAAGGAGTAGACGATGAGCACCACGATCGGCAGATAGAGAAACGCGAAGACGAGAAGCGCGTAGGCGGCGAGCAGCGGCGAGCGCGAGGCGTATTTGGAGTGGCGGCTCATCGGTAAGACCACCGTTTTTCCAAGCGTTCGGTGAAAAAGAGGAGCGAGAAAGTCAGCAGGAGAATGCAGACGGAGATTGCGGCGCCCAGCGGCCAGTCGTAGGCGGTGCCGAAGAGGCTTTGGACGATGTTGGCGATCATGATGCTGGAAGGGCCGCCGACGAGGAGCGGAGCGAGGAAATCGCCGAGGGTCAGCACGAAGGCGAAGGTTGCGCCGGCGAGCAAGCCGGGAAGAGAGAGAGGCAAGATGACGCGCAAGAAAGTGGCACGCGAGTTGGCGCCCAGGTCATGGGAGGCTTCAACGAGATTTCGGGGGATGTGTTCAAGCGAGGCATAGAGTGGGAGAAAAACGAAGGGCGTGTAAATGTGCGTGAGCATCAGGACGACGGCGAACGGGCTGTAAAGAAAAAAGCTGACGGGTTCTTTTGTGACGTGGATGTATTGCAGGAAACCGTTCAAGACGCCTTCGGAGCCGAGAATAGTTTTCCAGGCGTAGCCGCGGACGAGGTAGCTCACCCAGAGTGGGACGATCACGAGTTGGTAGAGCAGGTCTTTGCGGACGCCAGTGTGGAAGGACATGTAGTAGGCGAGCGGATAGCCGAGGAGGAGAGCGAGCAGCGTGACGCCGGCGGCGATGCGCATGGTGCGGAAGAGGACTTCGAGGTAGAGGGGATTCTGGAAGAGCTTCGCGTAGTTTTGCAGATTCCATTCGTGGACGAGTGTGCCGTCGCGCACCAGCCAGAAACTGTGGGCGAACATCAGCGCGTAAGGGAGAAGCAGGAAGATTCCTACCCAGAGCAGGGGAGGGGCCGAGACGATCCATTTGTACGCGCGCGAATACATTTTTATTTCATTCGCGGACCGGTACCGCATCCGCGGGAGAAAACCAGAATTCGTATTCGCCAGCGAGCGGACCGCGGGCGGGAATTCGCGCGCGCAGCGCCTGGCCGGCGAGATCGAGTTCCAGATGTTCGCTGGAACCGGAGAAAGATTGTTGACGGACTACGGCGCGGAATAGGACGGCGCCGGCCGGAACCGGGCCGTCGGGTGAAAGATGTATGGACTCTGGCCGCAAAGAAAACAGAGCTGAGCCGGTGGATTGCGTTGCGTGCCAGTGGATGGAACCGCAAGTTGCCACGCCGTCTTCCACTTCGCCGCGCAGGAGATTGGTTTGACCGATGAATTCGGCGGTGTAGCTGGTGACGGGATGGGCGTAGATTTCGCGGGGGGAGGCGACCTGTTCGAGGCCGCCGTCCTTTAACAGGGCGATGCGGTCGGAGAGGGCCATGGCCTCGTCCTGATCGTGGGTGACGAAGAGAAAGGTGATACCGAGCTCGCGTTGCAGGGATTTCAGTTCGCCTTGCATTTGCTTGCGGAGATTGGCGTCGAGGGCGGATAGGGGTTCGTCGAGCAACAGGAGTTTTGGACGATTCACCAGGGCGCGGGCGAGGGCCACGCGCTGCTGCTGGCCGCCGCTGAGTTTTGCGGGACGCGAGGCTGCGAATTCCTGCATTTTTACCATCTCTAGCGCCTCATTTGCGCGGGCGGGAATTTCGGTTTTCGCCGCGCCGCTGACTTCGAGGCCGTAGGCGACGTTTTCCCGAACTGTTAGATGCGGGAAGAGTGCGTAGTTTTGGAACACGGTGTTTACGCGGCGCTTGTAGGGCGGCAGGGTGTCCAGGCGCTCGCTGCTCATCCAGATTTCGCCGCTGGTGGGTTGTTCGAAGCCCGCGATCAGGCGCAGCAGGGTTGTTTTGCCGGAGCCGCTTTCACCGAGCAGGGTGAGGAATTCGCCAGAGGCAATTTCGAGCGAGATGTGCTTCAGGACTTCGCGTGCGCCAAAATTTTTGGCGACCTTGCGGACCTCGAGCAGCACTTTTCCCGAGTCCGAGGTTGCGGCGGCGGCTTGCTCCGTGCTGGCGCCCGGTTGCGTCACGGGGCGGCCTTTGCCTCGTTCCAGATTTCGATGTACTTCGCGCGGCGGGGCACGTCCTGCCAGAAATAGATGCGCTGCATGTAAGCGTCGGGGTTGTCGAGGTGTAAGCCTTTTTGTTCCGACTCGGTCATGAGTTGCGCCGCGGCGGGATTTGCGGGCGTGTAGTGCGTGACGTCGGTAACTTTTTTCTGGGTCTGCGCCTGGATCATGTATTCGAGGAAGGCGTAGGCGAGTTGTTTGTGGGGGCTGGCACTGGTGATCATCAGATGGTCGATCCAGCCGGTGGTGTTTTCCTTGGGAATTGTTTCGCCGATGGGGAAATTCGCCTGGTGCAATTGGTTGGTCATCAGCGGCCAGCCCATCGCGGCGATCACTTCGTGATTTTCGAAGAGATTCGTCAGCTCGCCGCCGGTGGACCAGATCTTGCGAATGTTGGGTTTCAGCGCCAGGAGTTTTCCCTTTACGGCGGCGAGTTGCTCGTCGGAAAGATTGTAGAGTTGCGAAGGGTCGGGCTTGTCGTAGCCGAGTATTTGCGCGGCCATGTATAGGGTGGAAAGATCGTCCCAGACGGAGATTTTGCCTTTGTATTTCGGGTCCCAGAAAATTGCCCAGGAGTCCGGAGGTTTCACAAAAACGGTGGTGTCGTAGAGAAGAGGATTCGGACCCCACATGAAGGGGACGCCGTAGGTTTTACCATTCGATTTTACGAGCGAGAGTTCGCGGAGTTTTGGAGAAAGCTGGGAATAGGTTTGCAACTTGGTCAGATCGAGCGGTTGGGCGAGGCCGGCGCTCGCGATAGACGCGGCGACGTCGCTCGAGGGCGAGATTACATCGTAGTTACCGGCGCTGCCGCCGCGCAGCTTGGCCACCAGGTCGTCGCTCGAGCCCATGTAGGACGCGGAGACCTTGCAATGGTGGGCTTCTTCGAATGCGTGGACGAACGTGGGATCGGCGTAGCCTTCCCAGACGAGCAAGCTGAGTGATTCTTCCTTTTTTTGGCAGGACGCGAGCAGTGTCACGCAGGAAAACAAAATGGCAGCCACGCGGAATGCACGCAGCCTATTTCTCGTCGGCTTCATAGACGATCTTGCCTCCCACGATGGTGGTAACCACCTTTGTATCACCGATGGTGTGCGAGTCGATTTCAAAGATGTTGCGGTCGACAATGATGACGTCGGCGGCCTTGCCCGTGACAAGGGAGCCTTCGGTTTTTTCACGGTGTCCCGCGAAGGCCGCGCCGAGCGTGTAGCCCTCGACGGCTTGCGCGACAGTCAAACGTTGTGAAGGCACAAAACCCTCCTTCGGAGTACCTTCCGCCGTTTGCCGGGTGACCGCGGTTCTGATCCCTTCCCAGGGATTTAGTGTTACGATGGGCCAATCGCTGCCAAATGCGTAGCGCCCTCCAGCGTCGGAGATGCTTTTCCATACCCAGGCACGGGTAGCCCGTTCAGGACCTACGTTGCGCGCCCAGACGTCCAGGGTATCGCTGTCCGGATAGGAGTGCAGCGGTTGCATGCTGGCAATCACTCCGAGTCTGCCAAAGCGCGGGATATCGGCCGCGTTGATGTCTTCGATATGCTCGATGCGGTCCCGGCGATCTTTCGTCTGGTTGCTCTTTTCCGCGGATTCGTAAGCGTTCAGGGCCGTGCGAATGCCGTTATCGCCGATAGCATGCGTGAAGATCTGGAAGCCGCGCTTGTCCATTTCCCGAACTGCAGACTGGTATTTTGCGGGATCCCAGAACAGCGGTCCACGCGTCGAAGGATCATCCGAATACGGTTCGAGAAATGAAGCGGTGTGGGATTCGACGACTCCATCCACCATAAACTTCACGACTCCGGCATCGAGCCAATCGTCGTGGAATTTTTTCCTCGCCGTCTCCATGGCTTCGATGTCCTGCTTGCGGAGTTCCGGCGGGTCCTGGAAATAAGCGATGTAGAAGCGGACAAAGAGCTGCTTTTCCTGGCGCAACTCATCGAACAAGTCGAGCTCCGGGAAATCCCCGCCGGCACTGTGCACGCGGGTCAGGCCGTGTTGGTTGGCCCATTTCAGGCCGCTTCGAAGAGCAAGTAACTTGGCCTCCCGGTTGGGCTTGGGGATCACTTTTGCGACTAACCCAGCTGCGCTCTCCTTGAGCGCGCCGGTTGGCTCTCCGGTCTGAGGGTCACGAACGATTACGCCATTCGCAGGGTCAGGCGTCTCTTTGCTGATGCCTGCGAGCAGCATGGCTTTCGAGTTTGCCCAATACGTGTGACCGTCATAGCCTTCGAGGAAAACAGGCCGGTCGGGGAAAAGTGTATCCAGGTATTTCTTGTGGGGCAGGGCTTCCTGCCCAAACATGGCGTAATTCCAACCCCGGCCGAGCATCCAGTCGTCGCCGGGATGCTGGGCAGCGTAGGCTTTCAAGCGCTGCTGAATATCTGCG
>Ga0210399_10001367_pt1 | contig 19024 bp, 9 predicted proteins | sample IncBWC14MmetaG_FD_150865 | JGI IMG/M metagenome (GOLD analysis project Ga0210399, IMG submission 150865) | Forest soil microbial communities from Barre Woods Harvard Forest LTER site, Petersham, Massachusetts, United States - Inc-BW-C-14-M | ecosystem: Environmental > Terrestrial > Soil >...
GGGTGGAGGCAGTCGTGGGCGTGGAGCCGTCGGTGGTGTAGTAGATCGTCGCTCCTGCCGTGCTGTCGGAGATCGTCACCGTGACTGACGACGTGTACGTGCCTCCGGCCGGGCTGAGCGACGGTGCCGCCACTTGCGACTGGGAGATCGTGTAGGCAGCACTGGCCACGCTGCTATTGGCCATCCCGCTCGCCACCGCCATGGCCTTGACGGTCGCGGTCTGGCTGAGGGTGATCGGGCTGCTGTAGGGGGTGGAGGCGGTCGTGGGCGTGGAGCCGTCGGTGGTGTAGTAGACCGTCGCTCCCGCCGTGCCCTCCGAGATCGTTACCGTGACCGACGAGGAGTACGTCCCGCCGGCCGGACTCAGAACTGGCGTGGCCGCGGTAGGACCGCCGCGGACGCCGAGTAGGATGGAGATGGTTCCAGAGTCGTAGTTAGTCACCACGAGGTCTGGGAGACCATCCCCGTTGAAGTCGCCCATTTCCGTGTTCACGGGACGGCCGCCCACGCCTACGTTCGCTGGCGCCTGGAAGGTGCCATCCCCATTGCCAAGGAGCACGGAGGAGAAAGTCGTGCCCAGGTTGTTTACGGCCAAGTCCGGCACACCATCGCCGTTAAAGTCCCCCGTACCGATCCAGACGGGATTGACGCTCACCGCGTAGGTCGGCCCGGCGCGGAACGTGCCGTCGCCGTTGCCCAGCAGCACCGAAACGTCGTTGGCGTGGTAGTTGGCGACGGCGAGGTCCAGCTTGCCGTCGCCATTGAAGTCCGCAATGGCCACAAAGCAAGCGCCCCAATCTGCGACGAAGGTCTGCTGCGGCCGAAAAGTTCCGTCGCCGTTGCCCAAGAGCACGGAGACCGTGTTTTGACCGAAATTGGACACGACCAAGTCCAGGAAACCATCGCCATTGAGGTCACGTGCGACTGGCGCGAAGGGACTGTTGCCCACCGTGTAGTTCACGGCCGCCTGGAAGGTTCCGTCGCCGTTGCCCAGCAACACCGAGATCGTGTTGGATCCACTATTGCTCACGACCAGGTCGGGCTTGCCGTCGCGATTGAGGTCGTACACGACAACCGACGACGGATTGGGACCCACCGCGTAGTTCACGGCCGGCTGCAAAGTCCCATCACCGTTGCCAAGCAGGACGGATACGTTGTTGGAGCCGTAGTTGGCCACGGTCACATCCAGCCTGCCGTCCCGGTTGAAATCGCCCACCGCTACGGAGTGCGCATTGGTGCCGGTGGCGAAGCTCAGCGGAGGCTGGAAGGACCCATCGCCGTTGCCGAGCAGCACGGAGACGTTGTTGGAATCATAGTTGGCCACCGCCAGATCCAGCTTGCCATCGCCGTTGAAATCGCCCTTGGCCACGGAGTGAGGACCTGTTCCGGCGGCGAAGCTCCGGCCCGCCGGGAAGGTTCCGTCGCCGTTGCCTAGAAAGATCGAGAAGGTGGTGGCGGCAGCATTCGCCACCGCCAGGTCCAGCCTGCCGTCCGCGTTGAAGTCCGCCACGGCAACGGATGCGGGATGGTCGCAGGGACCCAGGGTCCGCGCCGCCTGGAGGGTCCCGTCGCCGTTGCCCAGCAGCAGGGAGACGGTCGGGGAACCCTCGTTGGGAACCACGACATCCACCTTGCCATCGCCGTTAAAATCGCCCACGGCCACGCCGTAGGGAAACTGACCCGTCGCGAACATGCGCTCGGTCTGGAAGGTCCCGTCGCCGTTGCCTAGGAGCACGGAGACGCCGGTGGGGTCATAGTGGGCGACGGTCAGGTCTAGCTTGCCATCGCCGTTGAAGTCGGCCACGGCGACCGCCATCGGGCCAGGGCCCACGGTTGCGTTCAAGGCAGGCTGGAAGGTCCCGTCGCCGTTGCCCAGCAGCACGGAGACGGTCATGGAATTGTAGTTGACCACGGCCAGGTCCAGCTTGCCGTCGCCATTGAAATCGCGCGCGGCTACCGAGGTGGGCATATTGCCCACGGTGAGGGTCCTTGCCGGCTGGAAAGTTCCGTCGCCGTTGCCCAGCAGCAGCGATACGGTGCCGGAGCCCGAGTTGACCACCGCCAGGTCCAGCTTGGAATCGCCGTTGAAGTCGCCCACGACCAAAGAGCGAGGATTCACACCCACGGTGATCGTCTGCGCCGCTTGGAGGGTCCCATCGCCGTTGCCCAGCAACACCGACACGGTGCCCGCGCCATAGTTGGCAGAGGCGACATCCAGCTTGCCGTCGCCGTTGAAGTCGCCCACGACCACAGCGAAGGGGTTCGTGCCGACCGCGAAGCTCAGCGCCGGCCGGAAGCTTCCGTCGCCGTTGCTCAGTGCCACCGAGACCGTGCTAGAACCGTAGTCCGCCGTGGCCACGTCCAACTTGCCGTCGCCGTTGAAGTCGCCCACGGTGACGCCGAAGGTGTTGGTCCCGACAAGAAAGTCCCTGGGAGCACTGAACAATCCAGTCGGGGAGGGCGTGCCCGTCGGCGCTGTCTGGGATGGCGCGTTGGATGGCAGCGCTACGAGGAAGAACAGCGTCGCGGCGGCGAGCAGCGACGAACTCGCTGAGTTTCTAGTCATAGGCTCACTTTGAGCTTCCTGACCTCGAGTCAGGGGCTTCCTTTTCATGTCTGCGTGAAGGGACCATTAAAGAGGTGGCACTCACGGTCGCTTACAAAGTTATGGAAAACCATAAGCTGCGACAATTGGGGGGAGCCGGAAAGTGGTGTGGGAGAAACCCCCAGAGTGGCCTCGGCGAGCCCCGGACCGAGCTTTCAGGGGTGGCCAACGACGAAGATCCCACGCTCCGGGAGGTTCACGATCGCCTACCCAAAGTGAGCGAGGGTTGGGTAGAGCTGAGGGGAGGCCTTGGAAGTCAATTTTGTAACGCATTCTTATGGAAGGAGTTAGCAGAAGAAGCTTGCGTCAACATTGCGGAAGGCGTGTCGGGGGAGCCAGGGAGTAAACTTCAACCCCAGGTTTCTTCCGGAGAGAGCGGGGGGTAGGTGGAGCAAGTAGGGGGGGGAGCGCCCGCACCAGAAAGCGCTGAGTTCGTCCTCGAAAAGAGCCAGCGCCTGTCCGCCTCGCTCATCTGGCGTGCGCAGCGCGATTTCTACGATCGGAGGGGCGAGCAGGCCTGGTTGTCGGACCGGATCCCTTCCTACGCCACGAGCAACGCCTTAATTGCCAAGTCCTACGCCCGCGTCGTCTCGGGTTTTCTACGGGACTGTGCAAGGGCTTCGCCGCCCCTCGGCCCCCTGGACCCCCAAGCACCGCTTTACATCCTCGAGATTGCGGCGGGGTCCGGCCAGTTTGGCTTCCTGTTCCTAAAAAAGCTGCTGGCCCTCCAGCGCGAGCTGCCCGCCCTGGCCCACTTCTCCTTCCGTTACGTCATGACCGACCTCGCGCCCGCCAATGTGGACGCTTGGCGGTCCCGTGACGTTTTCAAGCCCTTCTTGGAAGCGGGAGTACTGGATTTCGCGACCTTCGATCTCGAGCGGGACCAGACAATCACCCTGGTGCATTCAGGAGAGACGCTCTCCGCAGACACCCTCCACAATCCCCTGGCTCTGATCGCCAACTATGTTTTCGATAGCACGGCCCAGGACGTCTTCTGGGTCTCGGAGGGAGAGCTCAAAGAAGGTTTGGTCACGACAACGTCGAGCCGGCGGGAGGAAACGGCCTTGGATCCGGAGGTGTTGAAACGGGTCACCACCCGCTACGAGCAGAGGCCCGTGGGGGAGGAGTACTACGAGGACGAAGCCATGAACCGCGTCCTCGCCGCCTATCGAACCAGACTGGGCAATACATCGTTCCTGTTCCCGATCGGGGCCCTCAAAGGCATCCGTAACCTCATACGCTTTTCGGGTGGGCGTCTGCTGCTGCTCTCCGGGGACAAGGGCCATACCCATGAGGATGAGCTCAACGGCCGTGGCGACCCCCAAATGACCCTTCACAGCGCCGCTTTCTCGATGATGGTGAACTACCACGCTATTGGTCTCTATTTTCGTGAGCGGGGCGGCCTGGCTCTGCACTCCTCCTCCCGGGACAAGCGCCTCAAGGTGTCCGCCTTTCTAATGGGGGCGCCCGATTCGCTGTTTGGGGAGACGCAGTCGGCATTCCACGAAGCCGTCGACGGCTTCGGCGCCTGCGAGTACTGCGCCCTCGCCGCCGGCATCCGCAAAGAGCTCCCCGCGCCTTCCCTGGACGTGCTCCTCGCCCTCTTCAAGCTCGGAGAGTGGGACCCCTACCTGATCTACCACTTCGCGGGGCCCCTGGCCGACCAGGCTAAGACAGCCTCGGAAGCCGCGCGTCGGGAGTTGGTCAAGGCGCTCCGGCAAGCCTGGGATCTCTTCTATCCTATGGACAAGGACTTACCCTTCGAGATGGGACGGATCTACGCCGGCCTGGACCGGCACCTAGATGCGCTCCGCTTCTACCTGGAGTCTGTGAAGCTGTACAAAGACCACCCCGCGACCCTCTTCAACGCCGGGCTCTGCCTGTACAGCTTGCACCGGCCTCAGGAAGCTTTGACACTTCTGGAACAGGCCCTCGAGCTACGAGAGGGCTACGCCCCGGCCGAGGAGTGGAGGGCCCGCATTCAGAGCGAGTTGGCCGCGCGCTAATTTCTCCCTAGGAGCCTCCCGCCGCTGCTCAGGGACCCGTTGCTGAGCCCCGGGCCGCCCGCGAGCCAAGACCCTGGACCTTATTCTTTCGGCGGGATGCGGCTGATATCGCGAAGTCTCTCCGCGAGCGCCATCTTGTCGAGGGACTCCAAGGGAAGGCTCGTGAAGAGCTGGATCCTTGCGTCGAGCTCGTGGAGTGCCCGGTTGAAGGCTCGAAGCCGCGTCTCCTTAGGGCCATCGATGACGGCAGGGTCGTCGACACCCCAATGGGCCGTCATCGGCTGCCCGGGCCAGTGTGGGCACCGCTCCTGGGCGGCGTTCCCGCACACGGTGAACACGAAGTCGAGGGCCGGCGCACCCGGTCCCGAGAACTCGTTCCAGCTCTTGCTCCGGACACCATGCGTCGGAAGGTGGGCGCGCTCGAGGATCTCCAGGGTCAGGGGGTGAACCTCGCCCTTGGGTTGGCTCCCCGCGCTGAAGGCTCGGAAACGGCTGTGGCCCCGACGGTTCAAGAGCACCTCGGCCATGATGCTGCGGGCCGAGTTCCCCGTGCAGAGGAAAAGGACGTTGTGGACGGTCATGGCCGCTCCCTATTCGAAGGCTATTTGCATGACTGGGGCCCGCGAATCCTTATTAGCCGCGAAAGGTCCTTCCGCAGGACCGACCGTCTGCCGAAAGAACGCATCAGCGCCCGGAGGTGTCGCTCACAGTCAGGATCGCCTTGGCGCGCGAGCCGGTAGTAGACCCAGCTACCCTCGCGGCGGTGTTCCACCACGCCCGCCGCCCGCAGGGTGCCCAGGTGGCGGGACACGCTCGGCTGCGCCAACCGAAGGGCCTCCTCAAGGTGACAGACGCAGAGCTCGCCATGAGAAAGGAGGGCAACGATTCGGAGCCGTGTCTCCTCGCCCAAGGACTTGAACAGCCGAGCAAGAGGCCCCACCTCGACTGACATATGGAAATACGTATATGCGAATGCCCGTCTTAACGCAACCACGCTGCCCGCGGTCGGCGAAGACACAAGACCAGGGCGGGCGTCTCCATGGCGAGGCTACAGGCAGAGAGCTGCCGTTGCCCTCGCGGAGGGACTCGGGTTCTCAGCGGCGTCTTCCCGGCGAGCAACTCCTCAAGCTCGACGGGCTGCACCCGACGCTCACCCGGTCTGATCCGCCTCCGTGGGCCTATCTGGGAGCGCCGTCTCCCCTCGGCCGGCGAGGCCGAAGTATGCGGCGAGGGCGCAGACCCCGGAGATGGCGCCGCAAGTGGCGAGCGGCAGCGTGAGCGAGTCCCTGAGCAACCACGTGCCCATCGCTGCTCCCCCGATGGTGGCGGCAACAGATGCGATTCGCCTCGACGAGCCTGCATTGCTTCCCCCGGCCAGGGTGGAGTCCGCGGCGAGAGCGGCGAGGGTGAGGGTCAATACGGTTGTGGTGAGGTCGGGCACCCCGAGCTTGCGGACAGTGGCGTTTCGGATCCCCATGGCCAGACCGGTTAGGACGATGATCATGTAGAGGCGGACCGGCTCGCCGGAGACGCTCTTCCCGTGGCCGAGGGCGACGGCCATGCCCGCAAAAAGCAGTGCCGCCTCCGTTCCAAACGCCACGCCGGTCCAGCGAGAGCGGGGGCCTGCGCTCATCCCGGTAGCCAATCGCCCGCCGAGGACGGCGCCGACAAGGAAAGCGCCCAACGCGGCACCCGAGCGGACGACGGACAGCCCTTGTGCGCTGGCGATGGCGAATCCCAATAAGGCGACATTCCCGGTCATGTTCGCGGTAAAGACGTGCCCGAGGCCGAGATAACTCGTGGCATCGATGACGCCGGTGACGGCGGTGAGGCCGAGAAGAACGAATGTTAGGACTGGCGGCGGGGAGCTGGATGTGGAAGCCATAGTACCCCTGTTTCAGAAGACAAGGCGGACCCACGCGCGGAGGGAGGTGACGGGTAAACCCGGTCCGGGCTAGAGCATGCGGCCCACTGTGTGGCCCTCTTGGGGAGCGGGCATGGTCCCGGTGGATCGATCTCGAAGGGCTGAGGCGGACGGTCTAGCGGCGAGCGGCTACATTACGGAGGCCGCCGAGCCGCCCAGAGCGCCTGGTCGAGGATCAGATCGACGTGGGCGGCCCTCATTTGTCAAGGATCGCCTCAGCATCAATCGTAATCGCCACCTCGTCGCCGACCACAACCCCGCCCAGATCGAGGGCACTGTTCCATCTCACGTCGAAGTCCTGACGGTTGATGCGGGTCGTGGCGAGAAACCCCGCGCGGCTCTTGGGTCCCTTGTCGACGCCGTCCTCCCACCAAGGTGTCTGCCACTGCCCAAGATAGTGAACATCCAGACCCACGGCTTTTGTGACCCCGCGGATTGTCAGCTCACCAAGGACCAGGGCCTCATTGCGGCCGCGGAGACGGATGTCGCTCCCGCGAAAAGTAATCTGGGGAAAACGTTCCACATCCAGGAAGTCGGGACTTCTCAAGTGGGCATCGCGAGCGGGTTCGCCCGTCCACAGCTCGCGCGCCTCTATAGTGGCCTCGACGCGCGACGAGGTGGGGAGGTCCGGGTCGAAGTCCAGGGTGCCGTGCACATTCTTGAAGTGGCCGCGAACGTGAGTGACCATCATATGCCTCACGCAGAACTCAGCCGCCGTGTGTCCGGGCTCAAATGTCCATCGCTTCATGATGCCTCCTCGCCAGCATGAGTCGCGTTCGATGACTAGGCGGAACGAGCGGGTCCCAACCCTTCCGTGATTCTGGGTGCCGGGGCACCGGAGAGGGGACGCCCCGCGCGGAGCACGACGCGGTCACGAAACCGATAGACACAGTCGACCGGGAGGAAACCCGCGTCTTCGAGCTCTTGGACGAGCTCGCGGAAGTCCAGTCGGCGGACGGGGTCGCGCGCGCCCCCCCGAGCCCAGGGTGCGGCCAAGGTCTCGATATCGTAGAAGGGCGCGCCTGGCTGCAGCAGCTCGCGCACATCAGCCAACGCGGCCCGAAGCCAACGCCGCCCGTCCTCTAGGGTCCCGCCACCCAGCTCCATGGTGGGCATGAGGACGCTCCCGGCCATGACTAGGGTGGCCTCACCCTTGGGAAGAGCGTGGTCAACGCCTAGAGCCGCCCGCACCACGCGCAGTTCGGAGGCCGGCATGGCCTCGCGGAGTCGCTCCTCCGCCCGCGCCAGCTTGTCGGGGTTGGGCTCGATGAGCGTGATGTGACCGACCCGGGGATAGGCCCGGCCGACGAGGAGTGCCAGCTTGCCCGTGCCGGCTCCCACGTCGACGAGATGGTCAGCCCTGTCCAGGGGGGGAATCGCAATCACCGTCTCCCGATAATGCTCCGGTTCGCGCTCCGGGCCCGCGGTCCAAGTGGTGTCGTGCAGATCGTACCAGTCGGGGTGGTCCCAGGGCTCTTTCATGCCCAGCAAGGCTAGGTGGCCCAGGCCTTCGCGTCAACCCGCACCCCCACCGAGCCGGAAGGGCTCCCGAGGGAGGAGTCGCCGGAGTGTTCAGGCGGCGACCCGGTCGCGCGCGTTGGTTTTCCCCGTCCGGCATCACGGGCCGGGTCCGATCACGCAAAGCCGCTCGCGTGCTGTCACTGCCGCCCCGCTTCCAGAAAGTGGCACCGGGATTCCCAGGAGTGCACACTCAGAGTAGATGCACGCAGACCCGGAGATCCCAAGTTGCGCTAGAGGTTGAGTAAGCCCCTCCGACGGCGGCCGGCACGCTACGTGCTTGTAATGCCCAATCTTGTAGCGAGGCCGCCCCTTACCTTAGCCCCCGATGAGGACGTCCCCGGCGAGAAGCGGCAAGCCGGTCCTTCCCTGGGTTGGGGCGGGGGCCCCCGGGGGGACTTGGACACCGGCACCGGCGGCTGACTGGGTAGCTCCGAGGGAGCTGGAGGCGTGCGGTCTTGGGTATGATGATGCCTTGGGCGTGCAGCTCGTGGCTCCAGCCAGAGTTGGGCCCAGGTCGCTCCAACGCTTGAGAGGGGTGTCCGCCCTGGGAGCTCCGGTTCACCGAGTGTAGCCAAGGAATGGAACCACTGTTTCGGCTTCGTCTCGAGCTCTCGGACGAAGATCCAGGGCCCGCTGGTACGGGCGCCGCCCGAGCGGGGATCGCTGCCGATGCCATGGCCGCGAGGGAAGTGCTGGCCACCTTTCGAACGGCCGCGAAACTGCAAGTGAACGACCCCGACTATCACTACATCCTGGGCGACGCGCTCGCCCAGCTCGGGAGACATGCAGAGGCGGTGCCGGTTCTTCGCGAGGCCATACAGATGAACCGGGACGAGGCCGCCTATCACACGGCCCTGGCCAAGAGCCTGTGGATCCTCGGAGAGCATGAAGCGGCCGTGGCCTCCTTCCGTGAGGTGACGCGACTGCGCCCCGACGACGTCAGCGCCCTCAACGCGCTCGGCGTGGCCCTGACCGCGGCCAGCCGCTATCGTGAAGCAGTTCACACCTTCCACTCGGCTCTCCAACTGGACCAGGGCCAGGCCCCGGTCCATAACAACCTGGGCGTGGCCCTCTTCAGATCCGGAAGGGAGGGCGAAGCGTCGCGCGCCTTTCGAAGGGCCATCCAGCTCGGGCCGCCCGACGACGCGGAGGCCCACCGCAATCTCGCCCTGGCCATGCAGGCTTCTGGACGGCCTGAGCAAGCCCTCTCGTCCTTCCGGGAGGCGATCCGGCGGCACCCCGAGGATCCTCAGGGGCACTTGGACCTCGGAGACCTCCTGAATGCCCAAGGCCGCTCCGCCGATGCCTTGGCCGCGTACGACGAGGCGGTCCGTCTGGATCCCGGTTGCCTTCGTGATCGGCCGGAGAGCCATGAGAATCGCGAGGCCATCCGGCTTCAGCAGCTGCGCGATGAGGTCCGCTCCGAGGCGCAGCCGAGCCATCCCGCAGTGCAGCTGTGGAAGGGCCTGCTGGCCGCAGGCCACGCCTTGAGTGGGGCGCTGCCGAAGCCGAAGAGGGCGGGGTGGGGGCTCTTGGCCCTCCTTGTGCTCGGCCGCGTCACTTGGGCGACTTCGATTCCGTACGTGGACTATTGGATGTTCAGGGACAAGGTAGCGGAGATCGCGGGCGCCCCCGTCCGCGAGGATGGGGAGGTCTTGCAGCTCATCTTGCAAGCCGCCAATGAGCATGGTCTAGAGGACCACGTGAAGGTCGACAGCTGCTCTGTTGAGACCAGGAACAGGTGGCGCATCATCCGCTGCGATTACAGTCATCCTCTTCAGCTCCTCCCTGGGGTCGCCCCCACCCTCCATTTCCGGTTCAAGGTCGAAAGGCCGTTCTTCGCGGGGGAGACCATTTTCCTGTGAACGAGTTCTCCCGGCGGCCGATTGGGCGCCGCTCGAGTCGCGCGTAGGGTCTCCCTCGGGTGGGGGTGACCCTGGGCGGACACCCGCGGGACCTCCCACCGCCCGCCCCAACGGCCGTCCCCGTGCCGGGGTTGGAGAGCCCGCCCGCTATCCCTCCATGGCCGAGAGGGTCTGGGGGTTCCTTTTTGACGAGGTGCCATCACCGCGGGCAGTTCAGCACCTATCTGCCCCCGATGGGAGGCAAGGTGCCCTCGATCTACGGCCCGTCCGCGGACGACTCCGGGCACTAAGCGCGTCCTTCCAAAGGCGGTGCCGTGGCCCGGCCAGTCGCGGCGGTCTTGGGGGTGCCGCGGCTCGTCGATGACACACGCGAGACGGAGCGAGAAGCGGTAGGATCTCCAGGCGGAGGATCGCGCGCGACATGAAGGATCTCACCGAGGGTCCGGTCGGCAGACACATCGTCCAGCTCGCGACCTTCATCGCCTTGAGCACCGTCTTTCAGACCCTCTACTTCCTGGCCGACCTCTACTTCGTGGGAAGGCTGGGCAAGGAAGCCATCGCGGGCGTCGGCCTCGGCGGAAATCTGATGCTCCTGGTGCTGGCGCTCACGCAATCCCTGGGCGTGGGCACGACCTCCTTGATCGCTCAGGCCATCGGACGCAAGGACAAGGAGCGTGCGGAGCTCGTCTTCAACCAAGCGCTCCTCCTATCGAACATCACGGGACTCGGCTTCGGTGCTTGCTTTTTTGCCTTGCGCGGCGCCTATAGTCGCTGGCTGGCCGCGGACGCCACCACCGCCGCCCTGGGTGCCCAGTATCTGGACTGGTTCATCCCCGCGCTCTTTCTTCAATTCCCCCTCGTGGCCATGGGGGCGGCCCTGCGGGGGCTGGGTGACTTGAAGGTCCCGACGCTCATCCAGGTCGCTACCGTGATCCTCAACATCCTGCTGGCGCCGGTGCTCATTTTCGGCTGGGGCACCGGGCACCCGCTCGGTGTCTCGGGGGCGGCGCTGGCTTCGTTCGCCGCCGTCGCCGTCGGTTGTCTCGCATTCACGGCCTACTTCCAAGGGGGGGCCGCCGACCTGGGCTTCCGACGGGCGGACTGGAGGCCACGCCCAGGGTTGTGGGGCGAGATGCTGCGCGTGGGGCTTCCCGCGGGCGGTGAGTTCGCCCTCATCTCCGTCTACTTGGTCCTCGTCTACGACATCATTCGGCCCTTCGGCGCCGCCGCCCAGGCGGGGTTTGGCATCGGCAGCCGGGTGATGCAGGCCCTTTTCCTGCCGGCGGTGGCGATCGCCTTCGCGGCGGCTCCCGTCGCCGGGCAGAACTACGGCGCCCGCCAGGGAGGACGTGTTCGCCAGACCTTTTATTCCGCCGCGGCCATGAGCGCGGTGATCATGCTGGCCTTGACCGCGCTTTGCCACATCGCGCCCGCCGGCCTGGTCCGCCTCTTCAACCGAGATGCGGCCGTGGTCGCAGTCGGCGCGGACTACTTGCGCATCATCAGCTGGAACTTCCTCGCTTCCGGCGTTGTCTTCGTCAGCTCCAGTGTCTTCCAGGGCATGGGCAACACGTTGCCTGCGCTGGGCAGCTCCTCAATACGCTTGATTCTGTTTGCCCTTCCTGCTTACGCTCTGTCGCAGCAGCCGGGCTTCCAGGTGCGCCAATTGTGGTATCTGTCCGTGGCCTCCGTGACGGCACAGCTCTGCGTGAACCTCTGGCTCCTTCACCGGGAGTTCGCCAGGAAGCTGTCCTTCACGCCCGAGTCTGCACCCTTGCCCGCAGAGCGACGAGAGGCTTAGGGGGCCTAACGGGCCAGACATGGCCCCCGGACGGAGGCTCCTTCGCACCGGGGGTTGAGGGCATGACACCAGGAGGGACCGTACGGGCCGGCTCTCATCTTCGGGGAAGCGACGCGACCGCATTGATGGAGCTGGCGGCGGCGGCGGGCCTGGAGGGTCGTCTCCGCGAGGGCGAGCCGGGCCGGAGAGCTTCTGAGGTCAGCTTCAGTGGCGGGGGCGGCAGGCTAGGCGAAGAGGTGGGCTTCGCCTCCCGGAGGGGTTCCGTTTTTGCCCTCTCTCTCCGCGGGTGCGAGTTGCCGTTCCTACCGGACTCCCTGGCGCAGCTGGGAGGGCTGAAGCAGCTCGATTTGGTGGGCAACCGGCTTTCTGAGCTCCCGGGGTCGATCCGCGCCCTTCTCGATCTTCAGGCTCTCTATCTAGACCGGAATCGTCTGCGTTCGCTCCCCGGGTTCCTTCCGGGTCTGGTTCGCCTCCGGGAGCTGCATTTGGATGACAACCTGCTGCGCGCTCTCCCCTCCGGCCTCGATCGGTTGAAGAGCCTCCGCCGGCTGAGCCTACGCGGTAACCGGCTTGTCTCCATCCCTGAGAGCCTCGGGGGCTTGCGCCGTCTTACGGATCTGAGCCTGGGGAAGAACCGGCTGACGTCCCTGCCCGCGTCGCTCTGGCGCCTCATCGGCCTTGAGGCGCTCAACCTCGCGGAGAATCGCCTGTCGTCCCTTCCCGCCGGGATCCAGAAGCTCACCCGGCTCCGGCTGCTCGATCTCGGTCATAACGAGCTCAGCTCACTGCCCCCGGAGCTCTTTCGCCTGGCGGGTCTCACGGATTACCTCTACCTGCACGACAACCGGCTGACCTCGGTGCCGAAGACGATCGGGAACCTGGCGGCCCTGCGCTACCTGAACATCGGTGGCAACCGCCTGGGGACCCTTCCCGACACGATTGGGAGCCTCAGGAGCCTCCGGGAGCTGAGGCTTTCCGACAACCGGCTCGTCGTCCTTCCTTCCGCTCTCGGCAATCTGTCCGCCCTCTTGGAGCTCCATCTTGGAAACAACGAGCTCGCTTCGATTCCATCGTCGATCGGCAACCTGGTTAGGCTCCGGGAGCTGCGGCTGGCCAACAACCGCCTGACCGGGCTCCCGGAGTCGATCGGTGACTTACGCGGCCTGTCCCGTCTGGACCTGAGGAACAACCGCTTGACCCGTCTTCCCGACTCGCTCCGCAATCTCAAGAACCTAAAGGAGCTGGATCTGCGGGGCAACCGCTTGGTCTTCCTTCCCGCCTCCATCGCGGAGGCGGCGAGCCTCCAGAGGCTGGACTTGCGCTGGAACAAGCTGGCCGCCCTGCCCGCGTGGGTTAAGCGACTCGAGGAGCGGGGATGTGTCGTCTGGCGATGAGGCGAAACCACGGGCCCGGCTGGCCGCAGCCTCCTACGAGCGAGGGGGCGGGCTCGGGGGCGGCGCCTAGCTCCTAGTCGGCGGGGCTCGGGGGAAGCGTGAGGGGAGGGAGCGGCTCGCCCACGGGCTTCCGGCGGTGGCTCACCCAAGCCTGGAGCCGCTCGAACACGAGATAGACGACCGGGGTCGTGAAGAGGGTTAGTAGCTGGCTCACCAGAAGCCCCCCCACGATGCTGATGCCGAGGGGTCGCCGCAGCTCGGAGCCCGTTCCCGTCCCGAGGGCGAGGGGCAGACTGCCAAAGAGCGCGGCCAAGGTGGTCATCATGATGGGCCGGAAGCGGACCCGGCAGGCCTGATAGATCGCCTGCTCGGGCGTCAGTCCCTCGCGGCGCTCCACGTCCAGGGCGAAATCGATCATCATGATCGCGTTCTTCTTGACGATCCCCACGAGAAGGATCACGCCCACGAGGGCGATGATGCTGAAGTCCGTGCCCGTGATCAGAAGGGCGAGCAGCGCCCCCACCCCCGCGGAGGGGAGGGTGGAGAGGATGGTGATGGGATGGATGTAGCTCTCGTAAAGGACGCCGAGGGTCACGTAGACGGTGATGAGCGCAGCCAGGATCAGGAGGGGCTCGTTGGCGAGGGAGTCCCGGAAAGCGGCCGCGGTCCCGGCAAAGTCGGCTCGGATGGTGGGGGGAAGCCCGATCTCGCGCCGGGCCCGGTCGATGGCGGCGGTGGCCGTGCCCAGGGCAATCCCCTGGGGAAGGTTGAAGGAGATGGTGACGGCGGGGAACTGTCCCTGGTGGTTGACGGCCAGGGTGGTGTTCGTGGTCTCGAGACGGGTGAAGGCGCTCAGGGGAACGTCGGGGCCCCCGGTGGAGTGGACGTAGATGTTCTTGAGGGCGTCGGGATCCTGGCGAAACTGGGGCTCCACCTCGAGGACCACGTGGTGCTGGTTCATCTCGAGGTACTGGGTGGCGACCTGCCGCTGGCCGAAGGCGTCGTAGAGGGTGTCGTCGATCACTTGGGGCGAGACCCCCAGACGGGACGCGGTGTCGCGGTCGATGACCACCGTGGTTTGGAGGCCGTGGTTGAGCTGGTCGCTCGAGACGTCGCGGAGCTCGGGGACGGTGCGCAGCTTCCGGAGCAAGCGGGGCGCCCAGCTCGTGAGCTCACCCAGGTCGGAGCTCTGAAGCGAGTACTGGTACTGAGCCCCCGCCAGACGTCCCCCCATGCGGACGTCCTGGACCGCCTGGAGGTACATGGTGGCCCCGGGCACCCGGGCCAGCGGGCCCCGCAGGCGGGCGATCACCCGGTCCGCGCTCGCGTTCCGTTCTGACCGGGGCTTGAGCTGGACGAAGAGCCGCCCCGAGTTGGTGCTGCCCGCGCCGCTCCCCACGAAGGAGGTCACGCTGTCGATGGCGGGATCGGCCATGAGGATGGCGCACAGCTCCTTCTGCTTTTGGGCCATGGCCGCGAAGGAGATGTCCTCCGCGGCCTGGATCTGTCCGGCCAGCCGGCCCGTGTCTTGCTGGGGGAAGAATCCCTTGGGGACGACCGCGTAGAGGTAGATGCTGAGGAAGAGCGTGGCCACGGTGAGGGCGAACACGAAGTGCTGGTGCCGGAGCACCCACTTGAGCCCCCGGTCGTAGGTACCCAGCATCCAATCGAACACGCGCTCGCTCGCGCGATTAAAGCGGCCCCTTCCCTCGTGCTCCTCCGGGCGCAGAAAGCGGGCGCACAGCATGGGCGTGGTGGTGAGGGAAACCACGAGGGACACCCCGATGGCGATGCTGAGGGTGGCCGAGAACTCGCGGAACAGCCGCCCGACGATGCCACCCATGAGCAGGATGGGCAGGAAGACGGCGACCAGGGAGATGGACATGGAGAGGACCGTGAAGCCAACCTCCCGCGCCCCCTTGAGGGCGGCCTCGAACGGTGGTACCCCCGCCTCCTGGTGACGGGCGACGTTCTCGATGACGACGATGGCATCATCGACGACGAAGCCGGTGGCAATGGCGAGGGCCATGAGCGAGAAATTGTCCAAGCTGTAGCCCAGGAGGTACATCACCCCAAAGGTCCCCACCAGTGATAACGGCACCGCGATGCTCGGGATCACCGTAGCCCACAGCCTGCGCAGGAAGAGAAAGATGACGAGGACGACCAAAATGACGGTGAGAATGAGGGTGACCTGGATATCGTGGACGGAGGCCCGGATGGTCTGAGTAGGGTCGGCCGCGATGGCGATCTTGATGGCGGGCGGCACGGAGGCCTGCAGCTCGGCCAGCAGCGACTTGATATTGTCGGAGACCTCGATCACGTTGGCCCCGGGCTGGCGGAAGACGAGAATGATGACCGCCGGGAGGTTGTTGGACAGCCCCGCCGCCTTCACGTCCTCCACGGAATCGAAGACTTGTCCGAGGTCGCTCAGCCGAACGGGGGCCCCGCCGTGGTAGGCGACGATGAGCGGCCGGTAGAGGTCCGCGGGCAGAAGCTGGTCATTGGCCTTGAGGACGAAAGCCGTTCGCTCCCCGGCCAGCTCTCCTTTGGGGGCGTTGGCGCTGGCCGTCCGCAGCGCGGTGCGAACATCTTCCAAGCTCAGGCCCCGGCTAGCCAGCGCCCCCGGGTTGATCTGCACCCGCACCGCGGGGCGGGCCCCCCCCGCCACCACCACCTGCCCCACGCCGTCCACCTGGGCGATCTTCTGGGAAAGGATCGTGTCCGCGGCGTCGTAGATCTGGCTCAAAGGGAGCTCGGTGGAGGTAAGGGCCAGGAGGAGGATGGGAGCATCGGCGGGGTTGCTGCGGCGATAGAAGGGGTTGCTGGGGAGGTTCGTGGGAAGCTGCCCGCGGGCGGCATTGATGGCGGCCTGGACATCGCGCGCCGCGCCGTTGATGTTCCGGCTGAGGTCGAACTGGAGCGTGATGTTGGTGGTACCGAGCTGACTGGTCGAAGTCATCTCGGTGATGCCGGCGATGCGGCCAAACTGGCGCTCCAGGGGCGTGGCCACCGCGGAGGCCATGGTTTCCGGACTCGCTCCGGGTAGCCCGGCGGACACGGAAATGGTGGGGAACTCGACCTGGGGCAGGGCGGCCACGGGAAGGAACTGGTGCCCGAGAGCGCCCGCGAGCAGGACGGTCAGGCTCAGCAGGGAGGTGGCGATGGGGCGGCGGATGAAAGGGGCGGAGATATTCATGCCTTCCCTTCCGTCGCGGGCTCCTCGATCGGATTCCCGATGCCAAAGCGCTGGAGCCGTTTTGCCACCCGATCGAAGGCGAGATAGACCACCGGCGTCGTGTAGAGGGTGAGGAGCTGGCTCACCAGGAGACCGCCCACGATGGTGATGCCGAGGGGACGGCGCAGCTCGCTCCCGGTGCCGGTGCCGAGGGCGAGGGGCAGCCCGGCCAGGAGAGCGGCCATGGTCGTCATCATGATGGGCCGGAAGCGCAGAAGGCAGGCCTGGAAGATCGCTTCCTCGGGGGCTTTCCCGTGGCTTCTCTCGGCCTCGAGGGCGAAGTCGATCATCATGATCGCGTTCTTCTTGACGATCCCGATGAGGAGGATGATGCCGATGAGGGCGATGACGCTGAACTCCGTGCGGCAGACCATGAGGGCCAGGAGCGCGCCCACTCCCGCCGAGGGCAGGGTGGAGAGGATCGTCACGGGATGGATGTAGCTCTCGTAGAGCACGCCCAAGACGATGTAGACGGTCACGAGGGCGGCCAGGATGAGCCAGATCTCGCTCGCGAGGGCCCGCTGGAAGGCCGCCGCCGTGCCCTGGAAGCTGGCCCGAATGCTCGGGGGCAGCCCGATGGCCTGCTCGGCATCCGCGATGGCCCGTGTGGCATGGCCCAGCGACAACCCCGGGGCCAGGTTGAAAGAGAGGGTGACGGCGGGGAACTGGCCCTGGTGGGTCAGGGACAAGGGGGTGGGGCCGGTCTCGAAGTGCGCGAAGGACGCGAGGGGGACCTGCTTGCCATCGCCCGAGCGCACGTAGATGTCCTTGAGGGCCTCCGGGCTCTGCTGGAAATGGGGATCCACCTCCAGAACCACGTGGTACTGGTTGAGCTGGGTGAACATGGTCGAGACCTGTCGCTGGCCGAAGGCGTCGTAGAGGGTGTCGTCCACGGCCTGGGGCTGAATCCCGAGCCGGCTGGCGGTGTCCCGATCGATGACCACGGTGGCCTCCAGCCCGCGGCTCTGCTGGTCGCTGGCCACGTCCCTGAGTTCAGGCAGGGTCTTGAGCTTGTCGACCAGCCGGGGCACGAAAGCGGTGAGCTCGCTCGCGCTCGCGTCCTCCAAGGTGTACTGGAACTGGGTGCGGCTGACCCGGTTTTCCACGGTCAGGTCCTGCACGGGCTGCATGTAGAGGGTGATCCCCTCCACCTGCTCCAGGGCGGGCTGTAAGCGGCGGATGATCTCGGACGCGGTCACCCTCCGCTGATCGCGGGGCTTCAGGGTGATCTGGATCCGGCCGCTGTTGGGCGTGGTGTTGATGCCGTCGACTCCGATGAAGGAGGAGAGCCCCGCCACGTCGGGGTCCTTGAGGATCACCCGCGCCAGGGCCTGCTGGCGATCGCTCATGGCCAGGAAAGACGTGGTCTCCGGAGCCTCGGAGACGCCGAGGATGACGCCCGTGTCCTGGACGGGGAAGAACCCCTTGGGTACGACCACGTACAGGAGAAGCGTCAGGACGAGGGTCGCTACCGTGACCGCCAGGGTGGCCGTCTGGCGGCGGAGGACCCACTGGAGGGTGGTCCCGTACCACCGGATGACGGCCTCGAAGCCCTGCTCGGAGAGGCGATAGAAGCGACCCTGGCGCAGCACTTCCTTGGAGCGCAGGAGCTTCGCGCACATCATGGGCGTGAGGGTCAGGGACACCACCGCGGAGACGAGGATGGTCACGCTGAGGGTGACCGCGAACTCGCGAAAGAGCCGACCCACGATGTCCCCCATGAAGAGGAGGGGGATCAGGACCGCGATCAGGGACACGGTCAAAGAGACGATGGTGAAGCCGATCTGGGCGGAGCCCTTGAGCGCGGCTTCCAGGGGCGAGTCGCCCTCCTCCACATAGCGGTCGATGTTCTCGATCATGACGATGGCGTCGTCCACCACGAAGCCGGTCGAGATGGTGAGGGCCATGAGGGAGAGGTTGTTGAGGCTGTAGCCGAGCAGGTACATGACCCCGAAGGTTCCGACCAGGGAGAGGGGCACGGCCACGCTCGGGATCACGGTGGCGGAGAGGGTGCGGAGGAAAAGGAAGATCACCAGCACGACCAAGACCACGGTGAGCATGAGCTCGAACTGGACGTCGTCCACGGAGGCACGGATGGTCTCCGTACGGTCGGCCAGGACCATGACCTTGACCGAGGAGGGCAGGGCGGCCTGGAGCTGGGGCATGAGGCCCTTGATGCGGTCAACGACGGCGATGATGTTGGCCCCGGGTTGGCGCTGGATGTTCACGATCACGGCCGGGCGATCGTTCATCCACGCCGCCTGCTTCGCGTTCTCCGCTCCGTCGATCACGTTCGCGACGTCGCTCAGGCGCACGGGGGCATCTCCCCGGTAGGCCACGATGATGGGCTTGTAGTCCTGGCTGGAGAGGAGCTGGTCGTTGGCGCCCACCGTGAAGGATTGCCGCTGACCGTCGATGGCCCCTTTGGCCAGGTCAACGTTGGCCAGGGACAGGGCCGAGCGGACGTCTTCCAGGCTCAAATGGTAGGAGGCGAGGGCGGTGGGATTGGCCTGGATGCGGACGGCGGGTTTCTGACCGCCGCCGATCGAGACCATGCCCACCCCCGGGAGCTGAGAGATCTTCTGGGCGAGGGTGGTGTCGGCCAGGTCTTCGACCCTGGACAAGGGCAGCGAGTCCGAGGTGAGGCTCAAGGTGAGGATGGGGGAGTCGGCG
>Ga0210399_10001368_pt1 | contig 19023 bp, 17 predicted proteins | sample IncBWC14MmetaG_FD_150865 | JGI IMG/M metagenome (GOLD analysis project Ga0210399, IMG submission 150865) | Forest soil microbial communities from Barre Woods Harvard Forest LTER site, Petersham, Massachusetts, United States - Inc-BW-C-14-M | ecosystem: Environmental > Terrestrial > Soil >...
TCGTTGCTGCAGGATCGCCATGTCAGTCAGTCCGGTTGGTGGCGCCGTACCTGCTGACCAAGCCGGCGCGACAGGGTCTCTCCAGAGCCCAAGGATTCGCACGGAGCCTCCTCGGGAAGCGGCCAACCCCGGTGGCGCCGGTTGCGCACGCTACGGTCCCCCGACGCGGAACGTTCCTTCCCCAATTGGGCGCACGAGTGTTACTTCCCTATTGGCCGGGGCTCACAAGCCTGATCCATTGCCCTCCTTGCGCAGCCACGGTTCCCGGGCTGAATCCTTCGGCTTGGGAGATCGGTGTCAACGCCCCGGTCGTTGCGTTGACCGAGTAGCCCAGTACATCCGCGGACCGCAGGACATAGAGGAAGCGGCCCGCCGGGTCCAGGGCTAGCTCGCCCGCGGAGGAGTCGGGCTCGTTATACCGGAGGCCGGATCGCGTGTCCGTGACGCCGGAAGCAACGACGCGGATCAGGGACGGGGCTCCCGTGACCGTGTCCAATCGGTAGGCCACGATATCATAGGCGTTGGCGAGGTAGAGGAGCTGACCAGAAGGATGCACCGCCAACGAGCCCGGTGTCGCAAGCGAGGGAGCCCCTCCCATGGCGGAAAGGCTCCCCGTGCCGCTGTCAATGGCGAACTCGCCGACCTGGCCCGCCACCGGCATCGAGCTATAGAGATGCTGACCGGAGGGATCGATGGCAACGTGCGTGCCCGCGCCGAGCTTGCCAATGTCGGTTAGCTTCCCTGTGGTGAGGTCCGCTTGCCAGCCCTGTAGGGGTGGATCGACGTCGGAAGGGCGATGGTTGAGGAAGGGAAGGTAATCCGGGTAACCGTAGTAGAGGAAACGCCCCGTCGGGTCGACGGCGGAGGCTTTTACTAAGCCAAGCCCATACCTTGTAGAGTTGAGGGCCCCAGTGCTGTCGACTTCTTCGACGTCGGTGCCGCCATCGTCCACGTCAGTCACAAATAAGAACCGGCCCGAAGCGTAGACCCCGATGGCCGCCCCATTTGCGAAGAATCCGTCCTTCACGCTCGCCTCGGACAACGCACCGGTGGAAGGGTCGATCCGGTAGGTGATGACCTTCGTCACCATGCCACACGAGGAGCCACCCTCGCTGCACACCTTCGGATCCCCCAGCGCCGCGAAGAGATAGCGGCCGTGCGGGTCCAGGGCCACGGGACCAATATCGCCCAAGATGGTTCCGACCAGGCTCCAAGCACCGGTGGCAGCGTCTACTTTGTAGGCGGAAAGTCCCGGCCCCGCGCCCAAAACATAGGCGAACGTCGGGCGAGTTGGGAGGTCGCTGCCGCAGGCCAGGAGGATCGCTAGAGAGAGGCAACCACCTGCGGCCCCCAAACGAGACATCGTTTCCCTCCCCGCGAATATCCTCTCTCTCGGCAGTTCGGGTCAAGAGGGAAAGCTCCGTCCCGAGTTCCCGCGGCCTACGTCCAGACATCGGCGGGAGCTTGGTTCCGCGGCCCAGCGACGATCATGACGACGCGACGGGGAGAGGTCGTTGCGAGCTACGGGTAGCTGACGTTGAACCCCCCGCAGACGCCGGTGGAGGAGCAGGCCAGCACGCTTCCGGCGCCACGTACGATCACGAGGAACTGGTTGTCGGGATGATTCTCACAGCCTACTGTGCCTCCGGCATCGGTCCCGACCGGGAAGCAGGCCCTGAATGGCGGCAGACCCGTCAGGTCGTCGCTCCAGGTCCAGGTGGGACCCGGGCGGCCCGTGTCACTCGCGAATCCGCTGACCAGGATGTCACAGGGAATGGCCCGGGGATCTCCCTCGGGTGCGGTCGAGCAGTACTTCCCGCCGAAGCCGAATTGGGCGCAGTAATTGGTGTCAGGTCCCACCACGGGTCGTGAGTCCAATACCTTCTTGAAGCCGTTATCAACGTGGATCTTGATCGCGTACTTCGCCAGCGGCGGGGGAGTGGGCACACACTGCCCAAAGGGCGAGGGCGTCGGGGTGGGACTCGGGGTCGGGCTAGGTATCGGCGCCGGTGTCGGGGTCGGGGTGGGATTCGGCGACGTTGTTTGGCCGCAACCGGCCAGGCTAAACGCGGCAATGAGGCTAAGAATAGAGCGCACGGTGTCAGGGTTCCTCAAAAGGCTTCTTCCTCCTGGATTCGATTGGGGCGGAGCGCCGGTAGCAACCGTGTCTCCTGATGCGTCAAGAGAGCCCGCGGACGCAGAATAAGCTCCACGAAACCGCTGAGCAAGAGTCTTGAACGGTTGTGCAGTCGACCTTTACAGAACTGCTGGGTGTGGAATCACGACGCCGAGTGGCGCGCTCAATGAGGTCGGGGAGGCAGAACGGGAGACCCACCCGGCCACCTAGCCCGCGTCTCCCTCCACTTCCACAAAGCGTTTGGTGCCAATGGAGACGACGAGCTTGTCCCCCCGGGTGACGCGAAGCTCCTGGGTCGGGCTCTCGACCAGCGCCCCGTTGATCTTCACCGCCCGCGCGCGGATGAGGCGGACGGCCTCGCTCTTCGAAGGGGCCTCGCCGATCGCGACCAGGAGCTCGTGGGCCCGGAACGCTTGGCTGGGGAGCGTCTTTTGGCGCATCTCCGTGGGGGTCTGCCCCCCCTGGTGGACCCGCCGCCACTCGGCCTCCGCTTCCTCACCCGCCTTGACCCCGTGGAAGTCGGCCACGATGCGGCGGGCGAGGGCCAGCTTGGAGGCCATGGGCTGGCCCTTCGCGTTCTCCGCCTCGATCTGGGCCGGGGACAGGTCGGTGAGGAGGGCGTAGTACCGCCACATGAGCTCGTCGGAGATGCCCAGCAGCTTCGCGAAGATCACTTCCGGCGGCTCCGTCACCCCCACGTAGTTGCCGATGCTCTTGGACATCTTCTGAACGCCGTCCGTGCCTTCGAGGAGCGGCGTCGTCATCACCACCTGCGGCTCGAGGCCGTAGGTGGGCATGATGTCCCGGCCCACGTTCAGGTTGAAGAGCTGGTCCGTGCCCCCGAGCTCCACGTCCGCCTTCAAGGCCACCGAGTCGTAGGCCTGGGCCAGCGGGTAGAGAAACTCGTGGATGGAGATGGGCTGACCGGCCTCGTAGCGCTGGCGGAAGTCGCGCCGCTCCAGCATCCGGGCCACGTTGTAGGTGGCGGCCAGGCGGACGAAGCCCTCCGATCCCAGCGCCCCCAGCCATTCCCGGTTGAAGCGGGTCTCCGTCTTCCCGGCGTCGAGGATCTTGAAGGCCTGCTTCTTGTAGGTCTCCGCGTTGCGCTCGATCTCATCCCAGCTCAAGGGAGGGCGGATCTTGGAGCGACCGGTGGGATCCCCGATCATGCCCGTGAAGTCCCCGATCACAAAGACCACGCGGTGGCCCAGGTCCTGGAAGTGCCGCATCTTGCGCATGAGAACGGTGTGGCCGAGATGGAGGTCGGGGGCGGTGGGGTCAAAGCCGACCTTGACGGTCAGGGGCCGGCCGAGGGCGAGCTTGGCCTTGAGCGCGTCCGGGGTCACCACGTCCACGCACCCCTTCGTGAGGTGGGCGACGGCCTCGCTCGGGTTCATGCTTCCGCCTCCACGACCACCCGCCGACCCTCCATCCGGTAGCGCCCCTCGAGCAGGACCCTGACCGCCCGCGGGTAGATACGGTGCTCGGCCAGGAGAATCCGCGCGGAGAGGCCCTCCACGGAGTCGGACGCGAAGACGGGCACCGCCTCCTGGAGCAGGATGGGCCCCGAGTCCAAGCCCTCATCGACGAGATGGACGGTGGCCCCGGTGATCTTCACCCCGTGCTCAAAGGCCTGCCGCTGGGCCTCCCGGCCGGGGAAGGCGGGAAGGAGGGAAGGGTGCACGTTGACCACCCGCCCGGGGAAGGCGCGGATGAAGCCGGGCGAGAGCAGGCGCATGTAGCCGCCGAGGCAAACGAGATCCACCGCATGCCCGTGAAGGATCTCGGCCAGCTCGGCGTCGAAGGCTTCGCGCGCCCGCTCGCGGTGGTCCCGAAAGAGCGCGGGAATGCCCGCCTCGTGGGCGCGCTCCAGGGCGGGGGCCGAGGCCACGTTGGAGATCACCACCGCCACCTCGCCCCCCAGGGCACCCGCGCTCGCGGCGTCGATCAAGGCCTGGAGGTTGGAGCCGCGGCCGCTGACGAGCACGCCGACCTTCTTCACTCGAAGACGACCCCCGACCCCCGGATCACGGAGCCGATCACGAAGGTCGTCTCGCCCCGGCGCTCGAGGGAGTGCTCGACGTGGTGGAGATCCTCGGGGCCCACGATCACCACCATGCCGATGCCCATGTTGAAGGTGCGGAACATCTCCTCCTCAGGCACGCTCCCTCCTGCCTGGATGACGCGGAAGAGGGGAGGTACCTCCCAGGAGCCCAGGCGAACCCGAACCCCGAGGCCGGCGGGCAGAACGCGCGGAATGTTGCCCGGAAAGCCGCCCCCCGTGATGTGGGCGAGAGCGTGGATCTTGTCCCGCTCCAGGAGCGGTTCCAGCGCGGCCACATACCCGCGATGGGGAGCGAGCAGGGCCTCCGCCACGCTCGTCCCCAGCGCGGGGAGGCGAGTGTGCACATCATGGCCGAGCTGGTCGAAGAGGACCTTGCGAGCGAGGGAGTAGCCGTTGGTGTGGAGTCCGGCCGAGGGCAGCCCCAGGAGGGTGTCCCCCTCCCGCACCCGCTCGCCGGTCAGGGCTCGGCTCCTCTCCACCACGCCCACGATGAAGCCGGCCAGGTCGTAGTCTCCGGGGGCGTAGGTGCCCGGCATCTCCGCGGTCTCGCCCCCCAGCAGGGGGCAGCCGAACTCGGCGCAGCCGCGGACGAAGCCCTTCACGATCGCCTCCACCCGCTCGGGGTCCATCGTCCCGAGGGCGATGTAGTCGAGGAAGAAGAGAGGAAGGGCTCCCTGGACCAGGATGTCGTTCACGCAGTGGGCCACCAGGTCGTAGCCCACGGTGTCGTGGATTTCCGCGGCCCGGGCCACCTGGATCTTCGTCCCCACTCCGTCCGTCGACGCCACCAGCACCGGCTCTTGGTAGCGCGCGAGGTCGGGCCGGAACATCCCGCCGAAGGACCCGATCTCGGACAGCACGGAGGGGTTGAAGGTGCCCCGGGCCAGGGCCTTGATTCGGGCTTTGGCCGCGTCCGCGGCCGTGATGTCGACGCCCGCCTCGCGATAGTCCACGGAGCGGATCTTACCTCGGAGTCGGCGTCCTCGACGTGACGCTCGGGCGGGCCTCTCTCCGCTTCCCTTGCGTTTGCGTCCCGCCCACCGGGCCGGGCGTCGGTCCCGGGGGGGACGCCTATCCCCTCCGGGGGTTTCGGGCGGACTCCGGGGGTGACGCCGGGGAGTCGCGGCCGGTGCTCGCCCACGCGCGCGGCGGGCCCGGGCTTGGCAGGTACTGAGACCGGGGGGTAAGATGCCGCGAAAGGCGTGGGAGGCGGGACGGCATGATAAAGGAAGGGCGGAAAGCCCCTGACTTCCGGCTCGCCTCCTCGGAGGGAGGAGAGGTGAGTCTCTCCGACCTGCGTGGCAAGACCGTCGTTCTCTATTTCTACCCCAAGGACGACACCCCCGGCTGCACGAGGGAGGCTTGTGGCTTCCGCGACGCCCAGACCCTGATCAAGAAAAGGGGGGCGGTGGTGCTCGGGGTCTCCGGCGACTCTCTCCTCTCCCACCAAAAGTTCAAGACCAAGTACAAGCTGAACTTTCCGCTCCTTGCCGACCCCGACCGGGCGGTGGCAAAGAAGTACGGGGCCTTCGGCGAGAAGCTGATGTACGGGAAGAGAGTCCAGGGAATGATCCGTTCCACGTTCGTCATTGACGGGGAAGGGGTGGTGCGCAAGGTCTTTCCCAGGGTGCGGGTGGATGGCCACCAGGACCAGGTCTTGGAGGCGCTCTCCGCGCTGTGACCGGCGCGCGCATGGCTGGCTCCGTGATCTCGGAATTCGTCGTCCTCGAAGCCACTCTGGAGGAGCGGCGCCTTCAAGTGGAAGCGGCGCTCCGCCGGCTCCACCAAGCGGGCCACGCACCCGGAGTGGCGGCCGCCATCGAGCACAGCCTCTTCGGCCCCGCCAAGCGTCTGCGGCCCATCCTGTCTCTGCTCGTGGCGGAAGTGCTCCGCGGCGACATCGACCAGGTGCTGCCCCCGGCCTGTGCGATCGAGATGGTCCACACCGCAAGCCTGATCCTGGATGACCTGCCCTCCATGGACGATGCGAGCTCCCGGCGCGGCCGCCCCGCCTGCCACATCGTCCATGGAGAGGCCACCGCCATCCTGGCCGCCTTCGCCCTCCAGAACCGCGCCTTTGCCATCCTGGCCGAGGGCTGGCCAGGGGGGCCGGGGGCGGAAACGCGGGCCGCGGTCGCCCGGGATCTCGCCCACGCCGTGGGCCTCGAGGGCATGATCGCGGGTCAGGCCCAGGACCTGGCCGGGACCGACCGGACCATCGACTTTCCCACCCTCGAGTTCATCCACAGCCGCAAGACGGGGGCCCTCTTCACGGCCGCGGCCGCCCTGGGGGCCCTGGCCGCCCGACCCGGGGAGCGCGCGGCCATCATTAGTTACGCCAAGAACCTGGGCCTGGCGTTCCAGATCGTGGACGATTTGATCGACGTCGGGGGGGTGGAGGCGGAGGCCGGCAAGGACGTGGGAAAGGACTTGAAGAAGACCACCTTCGTGTCTTTCTCGGGGGTGGAGGGGGCCCGTGATCTCGCGCGCGAACTGATCGCGACCGCTCAGGAGGCCCTGGCGGGGTTCGGCTCCCGGGCCCAGCCCCTCCGGGACTTGGCCCGCTACGTGGTGACGAGAGGGAGGTAAGGCGCGGACTTGTTCTGCGCGATGCGGTTGGACGACGTCTAAATCCCGAAGCGAGGACGCCCACAATTATGACCCGCTGCCCGGAATGCGAGTCGGACCTGGAGTTGGACGGTTACGATCTGGACGTGGGAGAAAACACGTCCTGTCCGCAGTGCTCGATTGAGCTGAAGGTCGTCTCCCTGGATCCCGTCAGCGTGAGGCTCGCCGACGAAGACGAGGAATGACCCCCGGGGGCGTCAGTTCGGGCCGAAGCCCCTCAGGGCCTCAGTCTCCTCGGCGTAGACCTCGAAGATCGGGAGCAGGCGGGCCATGTAGAGGGTGGAGTGGACGCGCGGGCTCTGGTTCAGGAGCTTCAGCTCCGCTCCGAATCGCCGGGCGGTGCGCAGGCCCGCCACCAGCTCCCCCACGCCCGCGCTGTCCAGGAACGAGACCTCGGAGAGGTTGAGCAGGATCTTCCGCTTGTCCTCGGCCAGGAGCTCGTCGATGGTGTCGCGGAGGATCTGATCACCGAGCCCCGCCGACAGCTTTCCCTTCAGATCGACGATCACGACGTCGCCCGACTGGCGTATCTCGACGTGCATGGGCTCAGGCTTATTCTACCGGCTCTAGCCCCCCTGGCCTAGCACCACGCGCTTGAAAGCCTCGCCTCGGCGCTCCAGAGGGAAGCGCTGTCGGGCCTGGCCCATGTAGTCTTGGAAGAGCTGGTTGCGCTTGTCCTGCCGCAGGGACTCCTCCAGGGACGCCCTCTGCTCCGCGAAAGCCGCGGGGTCGAAGGTCTTCTTCTCGAGCACGCGCACGACCGCATAGCCCGCGGCCACGCGGACGGGGTCGGAGAGCGTCTTCTCGGGCAGCGCGAAGGCCACGTCGTCCAGGGCCGCCCCCGAGCCGAGGTCCCCCAGGGGCATGCCGCGGCCGGTGAGGGAGGGTGTCTCCTTGCGGACCAGGCCGGCCGCCGCCGCCGCCTTCTCCAGGCCCACGCCCGCGGCCTTGGCCTTGATCTCCGCGGCCTGGAGCCCGGCCTTGTCCAGGGCCTTCTCCTCGATCAGGTCGGCCTTCACCTTGGCTTCCACCTCCTTGAGCTCGGGAAGCCGGGAGGGCTGCACCTCGGCGAGAGCGATGAAGGCGGCGCCCCGGGGAAGGGAGAAGCCTTCCTTCTCGATGTCTCCAACCTTCATCTCGAAGACACGGGCCGAGAGGGAGGGGGAGGCGAGCGGGTCGGGGGTCTCTCCCCGCGCGAGAGGAATGCTCTTTTGCACGGTCAAGGCCTGCTCGCGGGCCGCGACCTCCAGGCTCTTTCCGCGGGCCAGCGTGCCCGCGATGGCCTCCGCCTTCTGGGAGGCGAGGGCCTCCACGCGCTGGCTGGTCAGGATCTGCCGGACGCGGTCTTTCACCTGGATCAGGGGGAGAACCGTCTCCTCTTTCCGCGAGGTCACGCGGATGATGTGGTAGCCGAACGGGGTCTTCACGAGGTCGGAAGTCTGGCCTGCCTCCATCTGGAAAACGGCCGAGTCGAAAGCGGGGACCATGCGCCCACGCGGGAAGCACCCCAGGTCTCCACCCGTGGAGGCCGAGCCGGGGTCCTCGGACATCTTCTTGGCTAAGGCTTCGAATTCCTCTCCCGCCGTGAGGCGGTCCCGGACGGTCTCCGCGATCTTTTTCGCCTCCGCGTCGGAATGGCCCTCCTTGGCCCCCGGGCTCGACTTCACCTTGATCAGGATGTGGTGGGCGCAGGTCTCCTCCTCCTGCTTGAACTCGTCGCGGTGGTCCTGGTAGTAGAGACCGAGATCCCGCTCCGTGACCGTGACCTGCGGCCGGAGCGCCTCCCCGTCGAGCAGGATGTAGGACACCACCCGCCGCTCGGGGAAGCGGTAGGACTCGCGCTTGGCCTCGAAGCGCGCCTTCACTTGCTCGTCGTCCACCGCCACCTGGGGGCGGAACCGGGCTGCGTCCACCAGCACGTATTCCGCTTTGATCTGCTCGTTCCGGCGGCGGAACTCTCGCTCCACCTCCTTGTCCGTCACCCCCACCCCGTCCGTGACCAGCGCTTCGAGCTTCTCCCGGAGCAGCGAGCCCCGGAGCGCCCCCTCGAACTCCTCGACGCTCACTCCCTTGAGATCGAGCGTGCGCCTGATCTCCTCCCCGCCCAGAAAGCGTCCGTTCTCCTGGAATTCCGGGGAGGAGGCGATGGTCTTGGCCAGGGCCTCATCGGGCACGGAGAGGCCCAGCCGCTTCGCCTCCAGGAGCGTCACCCGTTCGAGGACCAGGCTGTCGAAGGTCTGCTCTTCCAGGCCCAGCCGGCGCAGGGCGGCGGGGTCGAGCCGCCCCTGATAGATGCGCTCGTAGAACTGGCGCTGACGCTGGTAGGTCTTCTGGTATTCCCCGACCGTGATGGGGAGCCCGCCAACCTTGGCCAGCACCTCACCGGGGGTGCCGCGGTCTATGCCGCTTCCGGTCAGGGCCGGGATGTAGAACCAGATGAAGGAAGCGACGACGATGACCAGGAACCATTTGAAGAACCACAAGTAACGTCTCATGAAGCCGAGAACCATGTCGTCTCCGTTTCCAGGATCTCCTCGGGGAGATATCCAGAAAACCTCGATTTTATTCTCGAGGGGGATCGCCCCGCAACCCGGGGGGCGGGTCTTTGCGCCCACTGTCCGCTTGCACTATACTCTTGCCCGCCCCTAAGTCACTTGGGCTGAAGGAATTTGAGGAGCCGGGGGAGCCACTTGAAGCAACCCGCCGACCGCCTGCATGGCGCCAGACAAGGGTAAGCCGTCCCGCCCCAAAGACGACCTCATCGACTGGTTCACGGTCTCCTACCGGAGCATCTACATTGCGGCCAGCGTAGTCGTCGTGATCGCGGGCGGCGGCTACTTCTACTACGCCAGTCAGAACCCTCACGCCCCCCCCGCGAGCGTCCCCCCGGTTTCGACCTCCGCCCGCTTCACCAACATCGACGGCAGCGTCCAGGTCCGGGTGGCGGGGACCCTCCAGTGGGTGAGCGCAGACCGGAACATCGTCCTCAACAAGGCCGACCTCGTGCGCACCGGCTCCGGGGCCTCGGCTGAGATCCGCTTCTTCGACGGCACCGTCTTCCATGTGCGCGCGGACAGCCTCCTCGCCATCGAGGAGACCTCCGAGGATCCGGCCTCCAAGAGGCGAGTTGTGGCGGCCAGGATCTCCTCCGGGGAGGTGAACTTCCAAACCGTGCCCCGGAACGTGCCCGGCAGCGCGGCCGTCTTCTCCACCCCCACCGTGCGCACGACCGCGGGAGACGATTCCGCGGGCAACATCCTCGTGCAGGACTCGGGGGACAGCGGGATCAAGATCTTCAAGGGGACGGCCCGGGCGGAGAGCCGCACGGGCGAGAAGATCGAACTGGCCGCGAACACGGGGGTACGGGTGGACGCGGCGGGCAAACTCGGGCCCAAGATCACTCTGCCCGGCATCCCCATCCTCCTCGCCCCTCCCCACCAGGCCGAGATCTCCTATCCGAATCCCCCCTCCGCCACCACCCTCCTGGCCTGGAAGGCGGTGGCGGGGGCGGTCTCCTACCACGTGCTCGTGGACTACGCGCCCGCCTTCAGCCGGCCGGTGGTGGACCGCAAGAACTGGCAGAGCGGCTCCATGGAGCTGCGGGGTCTGGACGTGGGGACCTACTATTGGAAGGTGGCGGCGGTGGACAAGGAGGGGGTGGAGGGGAGCTTCTCGGAGTTCGCGCGCTTCGCGGTGACGCGGCCCCGAGGGATCCTGACCGGCGGGCCTCCCCCGGCCCTCATCATCGACCCCCTAGAGCCCCGCGGGAACATCCTCCAGGTGAAGGGGAAGACGGAGCCGGGCGCCTCTCTGACCGTGAACGGCCAGCGGGTGGACGTTCAGACGGACGGCTCCTTCAACGAGTTCATCACCCTGGAAGGGGGCAAGCAGCTGGTGGTCTTCCGCGCGACCGGGATCAATGGCGGGGTCAACGAGCAGAAGCGACCCCTTGTGGTGCCGTTCTAGCGATGGCGCGGGTTGCGGTCTTCGGCGGCTCCGCGCTCCGGCGCAAGCTGAAGCCCGCGCCCACCCGGGGCCTGGCCTACGAGTTCTTCCCCCTCCCCGCCCGCGGGGCGCGCCTTCCGGATCTCCGCGGCTTCGACGGGGCTCTGGTCGAGGTCGGGCCGCATTTGCGCCCGGCCGCGGTGCGCACGGTTCGGCGCGCCCTCCCCCGCAAACCGGTGGGGGGCCTCTGCCGGGCCCCGAGTGGGCGCGCCCTGCGCGAGGCCGAACGCCTGGGCCTGGACTTCCAGCTCCTCTGCTGGCGCGCCGGCGACCCCCCGGCCGCGGCCGTGCTCGCGCACCTGGAGTCCGCGGGCTCGCGGGGGAACCCCGCCGGGCAGCGCGATCTCGGCCTGGCCCTCAAGAAGACGGCCCAGCGACTGGCCATCCTGAGCGACATCGTGAAGACGGCCAACTCCATCCTGGAGCCCCGGAAGGTGATCGAGCTGATCATGGCCAAGATCCAGCAGCTCATCCCCTCCGAGGCCTGGTCCATGCTGATGGTGGACGAGGAGAAGCAGGAGCTGGCCTTCGAGCTGGCCCTGGGGGCCAAGGGCAAAGACGTCTCCGCCTTCCGGGTGAAGATCGGGGAGGGGGTGGCGGGCTGGGTGGCTCAGACGGGAAAGCCCGCCATCGTGAACGACACCACCAAGGACCCCCGCTTCTCCCGGAGGTTCGACAGCAAGACCCAGTTCGAGACCCGCTCCATCCTCTGCGCCCCCCTCATCTCCCGGGGACGCACAATCGGGGTGGTGGAGATCATCAACCGGCTGGGCGGGCGGTTCACCAACACCGACCTCGAGGTGCTTCTGACCCTGGTCGAGCCCTGCGCGATCGCGATCGAAAATGCCATCCTCTTTCAGCGCACGGAGCAGCTCACGATCACGGACGACTTGACCAAGCTCTTCAATTCCCGCTACCTGAACCTGTACATCGGGCGCGAGATCAAGCGCTGCAAGCGGCACGGCATCCCGCTCAGCGTGATCTTCCTGGACCTGGACGGCTTCAAGGGGATCAACGACCAGTACGGCCACCTCGCGGGCTCGGGCACCCTGGCCGAGGTGGGGACCATCCTCGCCCTGGCCGTCCGGGAGTCCGACATCCTGGCCCGCTACGGGGGTGACGAGTTCGTGGTGGTGCTGCCCGAGACCCCCCCCTCGGGGGCTCTCGTCATCGCGGAGAGGCTCCGCAAGGCCATCGAGGAGCATCACTTCCTGGCCTCTCAGGGCCTCTCCGCCCAAATCTCGGCTTCCTTCGGGATTGCTTCCTACCCCGACCACGCGCTCACCCCCGAAGGGCTGATCCAGAAGGCGGACCAGGCCATGTACCGGGTGAAGGAGCGGGACAAGAACGGCATCGAGGTGGCGGTCTAGCAAGGCCCAGCAACCGAAATAGGAGAATCATCCAGAACCATGAACTTGCGCTCTCTCTTCAACTTGAGCTTCTTGTCGAGCGACCTCGCTATCGACCTGGGCACCGCCAACACCCTCGTGTACGCCAAGGGCAAGGGGGTAGTGGTCTCGGAGCCATCCATCGTGGCCGTGAACCGCGTCACCGGGAAGGTAGAGGCGGTGGGGAAGGACGCCAAGGAGATGCTTGGCCGCACCCCCGGCAACATCGTGGCCATCCGTCCCATGAAGGACGGGGTCATCGCCGACTTCGAGATAACGGAGAAGATGCTCAGCTACTTCATCCGGCGGGCCCACAACCGCAACACCCTCGTGCGCCCGCGGATCATCATCGGCATCCCCTCCGAGGTGACCCAGGTCGAGAAGCGGGCGGTCAAGGACTCCGCCCTCAAGGCCAAGGCCTCCGAGGTCTATCTCGTGGACCAGGCCATGGCCGCCGCCATCGGGGCCGGCCTCCCCATCACCGAGCCCAGCGGGAACATGGTGGTGGACATCGGGGGCGGAACCACCGACATCGCGGTCATCTCCCTGGCCGGGATCGTGTACTCGAAGTCGGTGCGGGTGGCGGGGAACGAGATGGACGAGGCCATCATCCAGTACACCAAGAAGAAGTACAACCTGCTCATCGGCGAGCGCACGGCCGAGCAGATCAAGCTGGAGATCGGCAGCGCGTTTCCCCTGGACGAGCCGGTGACCATGGAGATCAAGGGCCGTGACCTCATCGAGGGCATCCCCAAGACCCTGACCATCACCGACGCCGAGATCCGGGAGGCCCTCGCCGAGCCCATCAGCCTGATCGTGAACGCGGTGCGGGTGGCCCTCGAGCGCACGCCCCCCGAGCTCTCCGCGGACATCGTGGATCGGGGGATCGTCCTCACCGGAGGGGGGAGCCTGCTCAAGAACCTGGACAAGCTCCTGCGCGAGGAGACGGGGCTGCCCGTTTCCGTGGCCGAGGACCCCCTCTCCAGCGTGGTCCTGGGTACGGGTAAGATGCTGTCCGACTTCGACCTCCTGAGGAAGATCAGTCTGGACTGACGGGGCGGCCATGGCCGGGCTCATCATCGACGCGCGCAAAAGCGGCTTCATTCTGGTGGGCCTCGTCCTTCTGCACCTGGTCGTGATCAGTCACCAGGTGGACGGGGGGAGCGGGGCCTCGCTCCTCCAGCGCATGGTGTTCGCGGTGCTCTCCCCCTTCCAGGAAGCGGTGGCGGCGGCGGTGCGGGGGGTGGAGCGGTCCTGGAGCGGTTACGTCGACCTTAGGGGCGTGCGCGAGAAGAACGAGCGTCTGCAGGAGAGGCTCTCCATCCTGGAGACGCAGCTCCAGGAGAAGCAGTACAAGGCGCGGGAGGCGGAGCGCCTTCGCGAGCTCCTCGGGCTTCGGGAACTCCTTCCCCACAAGACGATCGTGGCCGAAGTCGTGGCCCGGGAGGGCATGCCCTGGTTCCGGAGCATCACCATCAACAGGGGCCGGGAGGCGGGGGTGGCCCTGGAGGCTCCGGTGCTGAGCCCGACCGGAGTGGTGGGCCGGGTGATCTGGGTGGGACCCCGCTCGGCCAGGGTCCAGCTTCTTCAAGACCGGGACAGCGGGGCGGGGGTCTTGATCGAGCGCAGCCGGGTGAAGGGCGTGGTGGCGGGCCAGGTGGGCTTCGCCGAGTCCAGCTCGGGCGACCTCTTGATGAAGTACGTGCCGGAGCTGGCAGACGTGGTGGTGGGGGACGTGGTGGTGACCTCCGGCCAGGATCGGATCTACCCCAAGGGCCTGGTCGTGGGCCGCGTGCGCTTCGTGAGTCCGGGCTCCCTCTTCAAGGAGGTCCTGGTCGAGCCCTCCGCTCGCTTCGAGCAGCTGGAGGAGGTTCTGGTCGTGCGCGGGAGCCAGGAAGAAGCCCTCCCTAACGAGGCGGTGCGATGAGGATGTTCTGGACGGCCCTCGCCATCCTGGGCGCGCTCCTCGTTCAGTCCGCCCTCACCCAGCTCCTGCCCGGGCAGGCCCGCGTCTTCGACCCCTTCCTGCTCGTCCTCGTCTACTGCGCGCTCACGGAGGGCGAGACCCATGGCATGCTCGCGGGCATGGCCGCGGGCTGGGTCCAGGACGTGCATTTCGGGGGCACCGTGCTCGGCTTCTCCGCCCTCACCAAGATCCTGGTGGGCTTCGGGGTGGGGATGGCGGGGGCCCGCTTTCTCCTCATCGGCCCCGGAGCGCGCGCCCTCGTCCTCCTCGTCACCACCCTGGCCGACGCGCTCGTCTTCCAGTGGTGGACCGCGGTTTTCGACGTGCGGACGCTCGATCTCAGTCCGCTGGGTCTCGCGACCCGCGCCACCGTGAACGCGGTGGTGGGGGTCGCCCTCTTCGAGTTCCTGGACCGCCGCCTTCCCCGGGAGGGGCGGGCGTGAGGATCTACGAAGACCTCCGGGTGGTGCAGACGCGGGTAGGCATCCTCCAGTCGCTGGTGGCGGGGCTCATCGTCCTCCTCATCATCCACTTCTGGACCCTCCAGGTGGTCCGGGGGAAGTACTTCCGCACCCTGGCCGAGAACAACCGCAGCCGCACGCTGACCCTGGCCGCTCCCCGCGGCCCCCTCCTCGACCGCAACGGCCGGGTGCTGGTGGAGAACCGCCCCTCCTTCAACGTGCTCCTCACCCCCGAGGACGCGGAGGACCTGGACGGCACGGTGGCCCGGCTGGGGCGGACGCTGGGGATGGGGGAGGCCCAGCTCCGCGAGCGCCTCGTGCGCCGCGCCCCCTTCCGTCCGGTGGTAGTGAAAACGGACGCCCCCCTCGCCGACGTGGCCGCCCTGGAGGCGCGGCGGCCGGAGCTCCGCGCGGTCAGCGTGGAGGTCGTACCCCTGCGCTCCTATCCCCTGGCCGCGGCCGCCGCCCACGCCCTCGGCCGGGTGGGGGAGGTCACGGAGCGCCAGCTCCAGTCCCCGGAGTTCGGGGACCTGGCCCAGGGTGCCCTCGTCGGCCAGGCCGGGCTCGAGTCCCAGTACAACCGGAGCCTCATGGGCAGGGACGGCTTCCGGCGCGTGATCGTGAACAGCCGGGGCCTGGAGGTGGCGGAGGCCGAGCGCCGGTCCCCGGTGGACGGGCCCAGCCTCACCCTCACCCTGGACAGCCACCTCCAGGCGGCCATGGACCGCGCCTTCGCGGGCCGGGCGGGGAGCGCGGTGGCGCTCGATCCCCAGACGGGGGAGATCCTGGCCATGACCTCCACCCCTGCCTACGACCCCAACAAGTTCACCACCGGCATCGACCCCGCCCTCTGGGGCCGCCTCAGCACCGACCCCGGGACCCCGCTCATTAACCGGGTGATCCAGGGCCAGTACTCCCCGGGCAGCACCTTCAAGCTGGTGATGGCCACGGCCGCCCTCGAGGAGGGGATCATCTCTCCCGACACCACCTTCTATTGTCCCGGCTACCTCTCCGTCTACAACACCGTCTTCCGCTGCAGCAAGGCCTCCGGCCACGGAGTGATGGACGTCCACCGGGCCCTGGCCCAGTCCTGCAACGTCTTCTTCTACCAGGTGGGGATGCGGCTGGAGATCAACCGCATCGCCGCCTACGCCAAGCGGATGGGTCTCGGCGCCCCCACCGGCATCGACCTGCCCTACGAAGCGGGCGGGCTCATCCCCAGCCCGGAGTGGAAGCTCCGCACCCAGAAGGCCCCCTGGTACGGGGGGGAGACGGTCTCGGTCTCCATCGGTCAGGGTCAGGTCAACGTCACCCCCCTGCAGATGGCGCGTCTGGCCGCCATCATCGCCAACGGCGGGAAGCTGGTGCGTCCCCACCTCGTGCGGTCGCGGGGAGGGCAGCCGGTGTCGGGGGAGGCCCCCCTCGACCTGGGATTCAAGCCCCAGGTCCTCCAAGTCGTGCGCTCGGGCATGGCCGCGGTGGTGGCGGAAGGCACGGGAGGGCGGGCGCGCCTGCCAAACATCGAGGTCTGCGGCAAGACCGGCTCCGCTCAGGTGGTGGCCAAGTCCCGGCTCGAGAAGACTCCCACCTTGGCCGGCATCCTCCCCCACGGGTGGTTCGTGGCCTTCGCCCCCGCCGACAACCCGCGGATCGCGCTCGCGGTGCTGGTGGAGCACGGGGGGAGCGGAGGCGAGGCCGCCGCACCCGTAGCCCACGAGATCCTGGCCGCTTTCTTCGGCCTGCACGCCCCCGGCGGTCCGGTGGCGGCGGGCGTCACCGACGTCGAGACCGAGGACTGATCCCGGCATGGCCATCGACCGGCGGCTGCTCGTCAACGTGGACTGGGTCCTTCTGGGGGTGACGCTTCTCTTGAGCGGCCTCGGGGTGCTCACCATCCTCTCCGCCGCTCACTCCGGGCATGGCTCGGGGCTGTATCTGAAGCAGCTCTACCTGGTCGGCATCGGCATCCCCTGCCTCCTGATCTCCCTGCTCGTGGACTACCGACGCCTGGCCGACCGCGCGGTGCCCCTCTACCTGCTGGCCGTGGGCGCGCTCGTCTACGTCCTGTTCTTCGGGCCCCGGATCGCGGCCACGCGCCGGTGGATCTCGCTCGGGTCGTTCCACGGATCGATCCAGCTCCAGCCCTCCGAGCTCGTCAAGCTGGTGGCTGCCCTCTTCGTGGCCAAGGTCTTCGCGGAGTCGAGATCGGAGACCTTGGGTCTCCGGGATGTCCTGGGTCCGGGGGCGGCGGTGGGGTTGCTCGCCCTGCTCATCGCCGCCGAGCCCGACCTCGGCACCGCCTTCTGCCTGATCCCCCTCTTCCTGAGCGTGGCCTTCCTGGCCGGGCTCCGCATGAAGGCGGTGCTGGCCCTGTTCGTGGTCCTCCTCATGGTGGGCGGGCTGGGCTGGCAGTTCGCCCTCAAGGACTACCAGAAGACCCGCATCTACACCTTCCTGGATCCGAGCCTCGACCCCAAGGGGGCGGGCTACCAGAAGATCCAGTCCCAGATCGCGGTCGGCTCGGGCGGCCTGCTGGGCAAGGGCTACCAGCAGGGCAGCCAGGCCCAGCTCGGCTACCTGCCCGCCCGCCACACCGACTTCGTGTTCTCCGTCCTGGCCGAGGAGATGGGCTTCGTGGGCGTCCTCACCGTCCTCGCCCTCTACCTCCTGCTCCTGTGGCGAATGCTGGAGACGGCCCAGCTCGCCCGCGACCGGGTGGGGGCCTTCCTGGCCGCGGGCATCGCGGCCACCTTCGCCTTCCAGGTCGTGTACAATGTCGCCATGGTGGCGGGGCTCTTGCCCGTCAAGGGCTTGCCCCTCCCCCTCATGAGCTATGGCGGCTCGTCCATCCTTTCTTCTCTTCTCGCCGTTGGTCTCATTCTGAATGTCCGCATGCGGCGCTTCGCCAACTGAGCTCCCCTCTCGCCCGACGCGCCCAGGGCCGCCCGGCGGGGCCCTTGTACCCTCTCTCCTAAGACTTCTTTCGCGGCCCCCGCGCCGCTTCCGGGGATCCCTGCCCTCCGCCGCTCGCGGAGGAGGGACCCCCTTCGAGCCATTCCCTCACCCGCTGGCGCGTCCGGGACCGGACCCGTGCTGAGGACGCCCGCCCCCTCCCGGAGGAGCCGGGAGGGCTTGGCGCAGGGGGCGGGAAGGCTCATGGATGGGACCTTCCATGACCAGGGACCTGATCGTCAGCAGCACGCCGCAGGAGACGAAGGTCGCCCTCCTTGAGGACGGCGTCGTCTCCGAGCTTTTCATCGAGCGGGAGGCGCACCGAGGGATCGTCGGCAACATCTACAAGGGCCGCGTCACCCGGGTCCTGCCTGGCATGCAGTCGGCCTTCGTGGACCTGGGCCTCGAGCGCGACGCCTTCCTTCACGCGGACGATGTCCTCGAGGAGCTGCCCGAGAACCTGCTCACCCCCGAGGAGCAGGCCCCGGCCGAGACCGGCAACCGCCACGCCCCCATAGAGGATCGGCTGCGCGAGGGTCAGGAGATTCTGGTCCAGGTGATGAAGGAACCGCTGGGCACCAAGGGCGCCCGCATCACCTCCCACGTCTCCCTTCCCGGCCGCTACCTCGTGCTCATGCCCACCGTGGAGCACGTGGGGGTGTCGCGAAAGATCGTGGACGAGGAGGAGCGCCGCCGTCTGAAGGGCCTCCTCAAGCAGATCCGGCAGGAGCGGGGGGGCGGAGGCCTCATCGCCCGCACCGCGGGCCAGGGGCGAAGTCCGGAGGACTTCGAGCGGGACGGCCTGTACCTGGCCCGGACCTGGGACGAGGCGCGGGCCCTGGCCACCCGCGAGGCCGCCCCCGCCCTTCTCCACCGCGAGCTCTCGCTCGTGCAGCGGCTCCTGCGCGACCTGCTCTCCGGCGACATCGCCTCCATCCGCCTGGACAGCGAGCGGGAGTTCCAGCGCACGCTCGACCTTGTGAACCTGCTCCAGCCCGAGCTGGGCCCCCGGGTGCGGCTCTACGACACCCCCCAGAACATCCTGGAGGAGCACGGGGTCGCCCCCGAGCTGGAGCGGGCCCTCCGCTCCAAGGTCTGGCTCCCTTCCGGCGGCTACATCGTGATCAACCAGACCGAGGCCCTGGTCGCCATCGACGTGAACACCGGCCGCTACGTGGGGAAGAAGACGCTGGAGGACACCCTCCTCCGGGCCAACCTGGACGCAGTGCGCGAGATCGTGCGCCAGATCCGCCTGCGCGATCTGGGGGGAATCATCGTGGTGGACTTCATCGACATGGAGGAGCGCAAGAGCCGGCAGAGGGTCATGGCCGCCCTCGAGCAGGAGCTCCGCAAGGACCGCTCGCCCTCCAAGGTGCTCTCCGTTAACGAGTTCGGCCTGGTGATCCTGACCCGGAAGCGCG
>Ga0210399_10001369_pt1 | contig 19021 bp, 16 predicted proteins | sample IncBWC14MmetaG_FD_150865 | JGI IMG/M metagenome (GOLD analysis project Ga0210399, IMG submission 150865) | Forest soil microbial communities from Barre Woods Harvard Forest LTER site, Petersham, Massachusetts, United States - Inc-BW-C-14-M | ecosystem: Environmental > Terrestrial > Soil >...
GGGCGACGCGCTGGGCCATCCGGCACCCGGGCTGTCTCCGGAAGAAGCAATGTAGACGACACCAGGAGTCGTAAAAATGCTGTCAAAGAGCGTTTCCTGGGTGAACTCGCCGGAGCCAAAGCTCATCGAAACTTGGCCCCCGCCGTTCGCGGCAACCAGGTTGGCGGCCAGGATTATTGCCGGGAACAGACTGCTAAATCTGTTGTTTTTGGCTTCAACCAGGAAGATCTTGGCATTGGGGGCCATGGCGTGAGACCACTCAATGTCCAGTGATGTTTCGAGCTCCCATCCGCCGCTGGGATCCAACGCAGGCTGCGTGCCGGAGGCGTAGACGACCGTGAAATCCGCAGCCGGCAAGCCAAACTGAGCCGAGAAGGCCGCCAGATCGGCCGCCGCTTTGGGAGTATCAAACGCATCGACGATCGCGATCGCGCCCGAACCACCCGTGGGATTTCGCGTTGTGACGTTGGGATTGCAGTCATGCCCGGGGTGCGGCACGAGACGATAAATGCAGGCGATGGACGCCGGCGTTTCAAAGAAAAAGCCTGGGAACGGCGGAAGTTCGCTAGGTTGCGGCGTGCCGGAGAAGACGCCACTCTCTGGCATCATGACTCGAAGGTGAGTGTGGGCCATGATTCCGTTGTCGCCCGATTGTGCCACACTCGATTCCGGGATGACGACGTGCCCTTTTCTGGATTGGTTTTGCGCCGCGCTGACTTGCGCGAAGCAAAATGAAAATGCCAGTGCTACTGCTACTGCCGAGATTGAGACGGACCACCCCTTACTTCTCATTCGACCTCCTTGCTTACCTTGTCTGTCTTTGGATTTGATACCACTCCTACCTGCGTTCATCTTGGCGCGCTCGCGGGGGACAACCGCAGGCTTGCAAGAACAGGAATTGCCTGATCGTGCGCGAGTCTATACCTGATGGCTTAACCGAACAACCAATATTCGTTGAATTTGCCGCAAAAATTGAACATTGTGGCGGGCGCTGGATGCAACGGAACTAAGCTGTACGTGGAGCTTGCAGGATGCGAATGGACACTTTGCGGCAGGTCAAGCGCTAACACCAAGAAATAAAAGAGAATCCTAAGGAGCAGCAGAATTGTCCAAAATTTGTTGTCTTAGGAGGAATTCTCAAAGGGCGATGGAGGCCAGGCGGCTAGAGTTCGCGGACGTCGGTAAAAAGCGAAGTCACCGCTCTCACTGGCGCATGAAAGGCCAGCAGAGCCAGGGAAGCGAGCGCGTAAATGAGGAGCCGAAGTCTCATGCATATAGAAACCCCGGTGAGGAGAAAATGTTGCGCCATTCTTCTTGAAATGGCGAAATCGACTCCGACTACCTCAGGGTAAGATCGCCGGCCCCAACGTGAGCGTGGAGTTTGTACTTGCCGTTGCCCTCTTTATGGAAGGATCGGAAAAGACCGCCGTGGGATTCCCCGAACGGTTCAGCTTCCAGGCCGCCGGTACTCACGGAAGCCTCCACATGGGAATAATCTCCGGGATTGCCGACGCCAACGATCAATTCGCCGGCATGAAGTTGCACGTCCTTGTCCCCGCGGATATCGCTAACTTCGAGTTGTCCGGCAGGCATGCGAACAAAGAGGCCCGTGGATTTGGGGATTTCAATGGTGATGTGCAGGTCGTTTTTGGGACCGCCGGAAACGTCCAGTTCGGCGGAGTTCTCAAAGCGTTCGAACCGAACTTTGACTTCCTTGGCCCTTTCGGGGTCCTTGGCATCCACTTTGACGGACACCTTGTTGTCGTCGCGGCCGACAATACGGACATCGCCCGAGCGAACATGGATGTTGAGTTGGCTGCCAGAAGCGAAATCCACACTAAAAGGGTGACCGGGGAGGTCGGTGACTTCCATCTTTTTGGATTGGCCTGAGGCTAAAGGGGCGAACAGAGCGGCGACGGCGAGTAGGCGGATAACTTTATGCATGGGCACACTCCTAGGGCTGCTTGGTATTAGAAACGTGAATACGGAGCAAAATGTTCCCTGGTTCTGAGCGAATAATGCGGATTCAGCCGAAATGGAGGATGCCTGCGCTGGCAACAGAGACCGGCTGAGACACCAGGCTTCTAGAGTTCCGACCCGCCGGCGATGGAGGGGACCAGAAGAACACGATCGCCTTCTTTGAGAATGCAGGATTCGCCCCCGAGGAAGCGGATGTCTTCTTCGTTGAGGTAAACATTGAGGAACTGGCGGATTTGGCCCTGATCGTCGCGGACATGGCGGCCGAGATCGGGGAAGCGTGAAGTGAGCTCGTTGAGCGCCTCGGCGACGGTGGCCGCACTACAATCAACTTTCGGGGCGCCGTCGGTGAAGCGACGGAAGGCCGTTGGGATTTCGATCGTTACGGGCATTCTCATTTCTCCTTGTTCAGATCCTATTTAGGCCCATGCGCTAGCTGCGGTGGTGCCCAGTTGCGCATCGAGGTAGGCCTCAAAAGCTTCGAGCCGCGGGGCGATGGCCTCGCTCGCCGGGAATTCGGCGGCGATGGCGTCGGTGGTCTTCAGGCCGTTGCCGGTGATGCACACGACGGTGGTTTCGTCCGGCTGGATGCGGCCCTGAGCGATGAGCTTTTGCGTGACGCCGGCGGTCACTCCACCAGCTGTTTCGGTGAAGATGCCTTCCGTTTCGGCGAGCAGCTTGATGGCAGCGACAATCTCCGGATCGGAAATGTCGTCGGCCCAGCCGCCGGATTCGCGGATTTGTTTGATGGCAAAGGGGCCGTCGGCGGGGCTGCCGATAGCGAGCGAGCGCGCGATGGTATTGGGTTTTTGCGGCTCAAAGCGCGCGAGGTTGCGCTTCACGCCATCGGAAATCGGCGAGCAGCCGGTGGCTTGCGCGCCAAAGAATCTCACTGGTTTTGCTTCTACCCAGCCGAGGGTGACCAGTTCACGGAAGGCTTTGGCGATTTTGGTAATGAGTGAGCCGCCGGCCATGGGCACGACGACATTGTCGGGGAGCGTCCAGCCAAGCTGTTCGGCGATTTCGTAGCCGTGCGTTTTCGAGCCTTCGGAATAGTAGGGGCGCAAATTCACGTTGACGAGTCCCCACTGGAAGCGGTCGGCGATCTGAGCGCAGAGGCGATTGACGTGGTCGTAGTTGCCATTGATGCGCACGATGCGCGCGCCGTAGACCGCGGTGTTGAGCACTTTGGCGGGCTCGAGATCAGCCGGGATGAATACACATGCGTCGAAACCTTGCTGCGCGGCTTGTGCGGCCACGGCGTTGGCGAGATTGCCGGTCGAAGAGCAGCCCACGGTCGTGAAATTAAATCGACGCGCTGCCGAAAGCGCGGTGGCGACGACGCGATCTTTAAAGGAAAGCGAAGGGAAGCAAACCGCGTCATTCTTGAAATAGAGATTTTTCAGGCCCCATTTTGCGGCGAGTTTGCGCGAAGCCACCAGCGGCGTGCCGCCAACGGCGTTCGGAGCAGTAAAACCTTCGGGAAGAGGAAGAAGTTCGGCGTACCGCCACATATTGAAGTCGCGGCCGGCAAGATTTTCGCGGCGGACGGTTTTCTTGAGGGAATCGTAATCGTAGGCGACTTCGAGCGGGGAGAAGCAGTCTTCGCAGAACGAACGGGGGATATTGCCCCAGGTTTTGCCGCATTCTCGACAGCGAAGTTCGTAGAGTGAGTTTGTAGACATTGAGCAAATTCCTTTTGCAAGCGATTCGAGATCGGTGCATGCCACAAAGAGCGGCAAACACGGATCAGCCAAGGCGCGAGCACGTGGAATTCGATTAGGGCAGCAGGGAGGGGAGAAACGAAAAACCCTCCGTGCCAAAGTGCTCGGAGGGTCTCAGAAAATCTTCCAAGAAACTCGAAAAGCTCTTTAGCAGTTTTTTACGTGGAGCAAGTTGCCCTAAATCGCCACGTGTCGCCGCAACCGCAGCTCTATTATTTATGCCTGAGCCGGTCGCGGATGTCAAGAGCGGCATACTTACTGGCTGCCGCTATCTTCTCGATTCCTCATACAGAGGGTTTACCCCCATGAGACTCTCAGCGGATCGTAGGAGAGCGTTCATCGCTTCTAAAACGCGCGCAACGTTTTCCGGCTTCAATTGCCGCTTCGAGTAGTGTCGAAGAACGGCCGTTAGGCCTGACTTTGATGCCGGGAGCTCTATTTTTCCGGGATACTCAATTTGCGTGGAGAGATAATCCACACCGCAGGAACGGAACAAAGTTTCAAATTTACCCAGGGTTTCAGGTTGCTGAAGCCATGAGATTAGCCTTCTTTGGAGTTGATCTTGGAGGTTTTTCGAAACCTTCGAACTCCCAAACAGTTTTTGGTACATTCCGAAACCGGTTAGCCTCATCAAATCGGTGACGTAATACTTCCTGTCAACGTCTTTGTTGCCAGTCCTCAATAAATGGCCTGGCTGGGGCTGGCTCACAATTCCGAATAGCATTCTTTTCTGGACAGAAAAGACAAAAGGCATGGTAGCTGTACTTCCCAAGACGACCCGAAACAGAGAGGATTCGTGCCCTCGCACAGGATCCTTCAATGAGAAAAGAACATCCCTACCGTTGTAGTGGCCTTGTACGTGATCTTCTCCGGCCCAGATCAGGCTTGCAGTCTGCATCTCTCCTGAATGTTCATCCAGCAATGGCGTCAACAAGTTAAACAGCGCCCTGTGTGTTCTCCCTCGGACGTACCAAATCAAGAGCAGCCCGACTAAGCCCAGGATAAAGATGAGAGGCCCGGAAGGGTTATTGGACAAGTAGGAGATCGCCTGTGCCAGCGACGAACTGGAGGGCATAGTGCAATTTTATACGATCTTTCTCTTATGAGGAGGTTGCTTTTTGTGAGATACGAACTCATCTGGAGTTTGGCTGGCGATGTGACCATTCGCGTTCGTAGGTACGCCATAGGGAGATGTCGCCGAAGCCGAAGGAACTCCACCAGCTGTCCAGCATGGTGCGGTCGAGGCGCAGAATGCCGTCGCGTGTAACGTCTGCGGGACGCGGAGCCAGCACATTCAGCCGGTGATACACGGCGGCACGGTCCGCTTCACTCACGCGCGAGAGCAGGTGCCACAGCGTAAGCGCATCTTCCTTTCGCGCATACTTCATAAGAAGGCTCACGAGCGCGCTGCGCTCTTCTGGGGTGATGGTTTCAAAATCGAAGCGCGACAAGGCGTCTTGGAAGGTCGCGGAAGCGTCTTCCATGTACGGCGTGCCTGGACCGATCTTCGGGCGCGTCTTGCAGACGGCGCCCGCAGGAATGAAGGACTCGTGGCCGTTCAGCTTGAAGCCGACCCAGCCCATGGTGGTGCGCAGGAGGCCTGCACCGGAATCGTCCACATGAAGCGTGTACTTGCAGCCGAGATCGACGGCGACGGCGGAAGGCGTATCCACGACAAATTCGCCGGGAGGCGCCCAGATGAAAGCATGAATGGTGCCGCGCTCGAGGGAGAGACGCTTGTGGCCAGGGCCGCTCGTGACCAATCGGAGCCGAGAATTCGAGTCCACTTCTACCTGGCCGGTTTCATCCAGCGTAATGCTGGCTCGCGATGAACCATCTGTCACAAGCGTTTGGCCGACACTGAGTTTTCCGACGCCGGAGTTCGCGCCGATAGCTTTCGATCCAACCTTGGGTGCGCCTTCCAAGCGAGCCACGTCCCACCCCGGCCCGGAATCAACTAGGGGTTTCGGCCGCAGCAAAAAATAGTAGAGCGTTGCTGCAACGAGCAGGGTTGCCGCAATTGCGGCCAGCTGAAATGAGAAGCGCAGGAAGAAATATCGCTTGGGCGGCCTCGCTTCCGGAACAACGGCGATTTGATCGAACGCAGGCGCAGGTTGGTTGTGGCGATAGCGTCCCAACGCAGATTCGAGTTTTTGGACCTCCGGGTCAGGCTCCCCTTCGCCGTCCCACAAGTAATCGTCTTTCATAAATTTTTCCTTGGGCTCATGATGCGCCTCGCGCCGTTTCGCCCAGCTTTTCGCGCAGCAATTGCATGCCCCGGCAAAGATTTACACGAACCGAACCGTGCGTTAACCCCGTGCGAGCGGCGATTTCCGGCCCGGTCATGCCCTCGACCAACCGAAGAATGAGCGGCTCGCGGTAAGGCTCCGGAAGCCCGCGCACCACCGCGAGAATCAGGGCAGCCTCTTGCTCGGAAGCGTCGTTAGCCGTGCGGGTTTCGGGTTGGTCTTCCGAAACCGGTTCGGTGACTCTTTCGTCGGGAATCGATTTCCTGAAATAATCATTGGCGCGATTCCGCGTGATGGTCCCCAGCCACGCTCCAAACCGCGAAGCGTCCCGCAGGGCATGGAGTTGCCGAAGCGCCAAAAGAAAGACTTCCTGCACAAGGTCATCTACTTCGCGAGGCGGGACGCGAGCGAGCAGAATGCCGTGGACCATACGCGCGTACCGATCGTAGAGGCGCCCAAATGCGACGCGGTCCCCGCCGCGAGCGGAGCTGACTAGCGAGTCCTCCTCGCGCGTTTCCGTGGCCGGCCAGACAGTCACAACCTGACGTTCTCCGCTTGCGGTCCGAAAGTCAACGCTGTATCCCACGGTTAAGCCATCGAGCGGCAATGTCCTTACGAGATAAAGACGCAAGGGAGGACGGAAGTGTTAACGCAGTGAAAGCGCTCTATCTTCTGGCTCTCGCCGAGTAGGGGCGCCCGCCGCGGCGGGCTGCGCCCCTACAACGGGCCCGGATTAGCCGTTGAATCGCAAGCGCTTATCCCTGCGAGGACCGGAGATTTAAGAGCGTTGACAACATATTTAGGGTTTCCTGCGTCCAATGGGGAGGAGAACAAAAATCGGAAGCCCCCGGCCAGTGGGACAGTTATTGGTAGGCCGAATCGTTTTCTGCAAGCAACCCCGCCGAGTTAGCGGTGTTATACTTTAAAGGTTGTGTTCCGGCTGAATTGGGCCGGTCGATCGGCGTTGAACCGAGACGAATTGGCCGTGGGGGCCTCCACTAGGAGTAACAGACATGGGAGAGCAAGTGAGAGAGCTTTTCAATTGGGCGCGGCGCCGCAAGATACTCGCCGCGATATTTGTCGCGTTCACTCTGGCAGTGGGAATTTTGATAGGGTCGGTGGTTTCCGGCCGCGTCTCGGCGATGAAGAGCCTGGGATTCCCAGGCACTTCAGCTACGGCCTTGGCCGTGCCAGACCCAATACCCGCTTCAAACTCGTTCGCATCGATCGTGAATCGCGTGGAACCCGCAGTGGTGAACATCGCTACGACCCAAGTGTTGGAGCGCAAAAAGGGTCCGAAAGCACGCCGCACGCAGCCGAACGACCAGCAAGACGATCCAATGCAGGATTTCTTCGACCGCTTCTTTGATGGCCGTCAGGACGGTCCCCCTCAAGCGGAACGCAGCTTGGGCTCCGGCGTAATCGTCGACAAGCGGGGGTACATCCTGACCAACAATCACGTGGTCGAGCAAGCGACGAAAATCCAGGTGCAATTGAACGGCGAAAGCACGCGCTATACGGCGAAACTCGTCGGCGCGGATCAGGAAACAGACTTGGCGGTCATCAAAATCGAGGCCAACAAAGACTTGCCCATCGCAAAGCTGGGAAATTCCGATGGCGTGCAAGTGGGAGACTGGGTGCTGGCCATTGGCAGTCCGTTTGGACTGCAGGCTACCGTGACCGCTGGAATTATCAGCGCCAAGGACCGCGGCGGGATTGGCAACCGCCAGTTCCAGCGCTTCCTGCAGACCGATGCGGCGATTAATCCGGGAAACTCGGGCGGGCCGCTGGTGGATTTGGCTGGCCAGGTGATCGGAATCAACACGGCGATCATTACGGGTGGACGCGGCTACGAAGGCGTCGGATTTGCCCTGCCGTCGACTGCCGCAATCAACGTATACGACCAAATTATCAAGCAGGGCCGCGTAACGCGCGGTTCCATCGGCGTCAGCTTCCAAGAAGAGTTGAGCACAAACGCGATTACGCTGAAGTCGCTGGGCGCGCAGTACGGCGTAGTGATTGAAGGCGTAGCGCCGGGCAGTCCGGCAGAGAAGGCCGGCTTGAAGGGCGGCGACGTAATCACCAGCGTGAACGGCCAACCGGTGAAGACCGGGAATGACTTGGTGAACCCAATTGCGCAAGCGCCCATCGGCAGCAAAGTGAAACTGACCTACATTCGTGAGAAAGCTCAGAAAGAAACAGTCGCAGAAGTCGGAGACCGCACGAGAGTGTTCCCGAATTCGGCAGGCCCGCTGGGTGACCAACCCGGCGAAACAACGCCACCGGAGTTCGGTTTGCACGTCGAAGAACTCACCCCGGACCGCGGGCACCGCGTCGGCGTGGAAGGGCAGAAGGGCGTGCTGGTGACGGAAGTCGACCCGGCTTCGTTCGCCGATGATTTGAATTTCGGACGCGGCGACGTGATTTCGCAGGTCAACGGCGAAGCGGTGAGTTCGGTTGCCGATTACAAGAAGGCCGTGGCCAAGCTGAAGCATGGCGAAGATGTGGTGTTCAAGGTGCTTCGCCGGCAGGACAGCGACCAGATACTGACACTCTTTTTGTCAGGCAAAGTTCCGGCGGACAGCCAGCAGTAAGGGCAGCAGCAACGAAGCTGGATCAAACGCTAGATAACCCATGCGACGACGAGCTCGAAACGCGAGTCACCTGGCCCTGACGCTTCTGGTAGCGGCGGGGCTGGGTGTTTGCGGAGCTTCAGCGCAAACGAAGTCCACAGCACCAAAGAAATCCACGGCTTCCAAGCCGGGCAGCTCAGCGCACCGGTCGAAATCTTCGAAGAAATCAAGCCGCCGGGAGCGCGGGCAAAAAGCCCCCACTCCTGAGCGCATTTCCGAGATTCAGCAAGCGCTCGCGAAAGACGGATCGTTCCCTGGAAAACCGAACGGGAAATGGGACGAATCCACAATAGAGGCGACCAGAAAATTCCAGGAAGCCCACGGTCTGAATCCCACGGGGAAGCTGGATGCGAAGACTCTTCAGCGATTGGGACTTGGTTCCGAGACGGCGGGAATCGCGCCACCCGTGCCTCCGGTAAGTTCGTCGGCTTTGCAGAAGTCAGCGCATCCTCAAACAGCCCGCCAGCCGTAATCCTTAGTTCTTCGCGATTGCATTCCATCGACAACTGAATTAGAAGTCAGACGTTGCGCTGCCAATTTGCGCGCGGACGAAGGGGTACACGTGTCATGAAAACGTTGAGGATCTTTCTGGCGGTTCTTCTCGGTGCATTGTGCGCGGGAGGAACTTTTGCGCAGGACAAGCCAGCCGCCAGGTCGGTGAAGGCCGTGCGCTTCGGAAAGCTTTGGGACGCCAAAGGAAAACTTTGGACCAATGCCATCGTAATCGTGGAGGGCGACCGCATCCGCACGGTCACGACCGATGCTTCGGCAATTCCGGCGGGCGCGGAGACGATCGACCTCTCGAAATACACGGGACTGCCCGGACTGATCGACGTGCATACGCACATGACCATCTATACCGACGAGACTCCTGGCGAGCCGATGCTGAAACAGCTCACCAACAATCCACCCGCAGTGGAAGTATTTCTCGCGCGCAAGGGCGCGTTGCGGACGCTGGAAACCGGCGTGACGACGGTGCGCGATCTGGGCGCGGATCAGTACATGGACATCGCCATGCGCGATTTGATCAACCGTGGGGAAATGATCGGGCCGCGCATGTTTGTTGTCGGCTACGGTCTGACTATCACCAGCACGGCCTTTAAGCCCGGGTTCAATCCCCCGGCGGGCGGAATTGCCGATGGCGTGCCGGAAGTGTTAAAGGTGGTGCGGCAGCAGATCGCGGCTGGCGCGGACGTTATCAAGCTTTACGCTTCGACTGGTACGGACGACGACGTAACAGGATTTCAGACCTACAACTACGAAGAAATCAAGGCGGCCGTGGATGCCGCACACAAGTTCGGAAAGAAAATCGCGATTCACTCCTACGGCCCGGATGGAGCACGCGACGCGGTCCGCGCCGGAACAGATTCGCTGGAACACGCCACCGACATGGATGACGCCACGATTCAGGAGATGGCGAAGCGTGGAACCTTCTACGTGCCGACGATCGATCACAATCGCTATTACCTCGATAACTGGCAGAAGATTGGCTATGCGAACGGTTTTCAGGAGAAAACCAAGGCGTTCATTGAGCGCAACCTGGAGACGGCGCGAAAGGCGCACAAAGCTGGAGTGAAATTTGCGATGGGCTCCGACGCGATTTACACCATGTTTGGGCAGAATACGCGAGAGCTTGGCTGGTTCGTGAAAGCGGGAATGACGCCCGAACAGGCGCTGCGCACGGCAACGACTAATGCAGCCGAGTTGCTCGGGAAAGAGAAGGAACTGGGCGCCGTTGCTCCGGGTTACTTCGCGGACCTTGTCGCCGTCGAAGGCGACCCGCTGGCGGACATCGACGTGGCCATAAACAACGTGCGATGGGTGATGAAGGGCGGCGCGGTTGTCGTGGACAAGGCCAAGGGACAAGTTCGCTAGTGAAAAACCGAAGCGCAGAAGGACCCACCCTTTCAAAAACCAAAGATGAAAGGCTGCGGCAACCGCAACTGGCAACGCCGAGCCGGCGGCGGAACAAGGTTTCGCGGCTCCTGCTCATTCTTACTGAATTCCCGCCGAGCTTCGGTGGCATGCAGACCCACGCCGTCCATCTCTGCCGCTACTTGCATCAGCGCGGGTATCACATCGAAGTGGCCACGTATCGTGGTCCCGCGGTCGAGTTTCCATTCCCTGTGCACCGTTGTCTTAGCCGCATCGGATTCACGGAGAACCTTCACATCCTGGAGTCACTCACGCGTATTGTGCGACCCGAACTCCTATACGCCTCAACTATCTTCTATGGTCGCCTGTCTGCCTCCACCGGCGTCCCGATGATTGCCCGCTCAGTCGGCAACGACGTACTGCGTCCGTGGATCGTCTGGCCATACCGCTGCTTCAGCCGCATGCTGAGTACGCCGTGGCTCGAAGATCGTCTGTACCAGCGGTTCCGCAAGCTCGATTACCCGGAGGCCATTGAAGCGCTGCTACTCGCCCGCCGTAAGGCCGAAATTGCGGAATCGGCTCGTCATATCGCGCACATCCTCGCAAATAGCGACTATACAGCCGGACTATTGCGGCAGTTCCCAGTCGCCAGAGTGACCGTTCTTCCCGGAGGAGTAGACGCACCTCGTTTCCACCCGCTACGTGACACGCGTGATGAACTGGGTCTGCCCAAAGACAAATACCTCCTCTTGACCGCATGCCGCCTGGTGCCGAAGAAGGGAGTGGACCTGCTGATGCGCGCCGTGTCCAAGTTGCCTGGAATACACTTGGTCATCGCAGGAGAAGGACGCGAACTGCCGAGATGCGTGGCGCTCGCCGAGCATCTCGGCATCGCCGAACGAGTGACCTTCGCGGGGCGCGTTCCACACGAGAATCTCCGGTGTTACTACTGGGCTGCCGATCAGTTCATACTAGCCAGCCGCGAATACTTCGATGCGCGCACTGGCCTGCGCGACGTGGAAACGATGGGCCGCGTCCTGTGTGAAGCCCATGCCGCGGGAGTGCCGGTCATTACCTCGCGTTCCGGTGGCATCCCAAGCATCGTGGAGGACGGCCGCAACGGCCTGCTGTTTGAGGAGAACAATCTTGACGCGTTGATCCACTGCATCGAGCGGCTTCGCGACCATAGGGACCTCTCTCGGGCCCTCGTCCACGAGGGTTTCCGCGACGCCGCCGAAAAGTGGGATTGGTCCGTGATCTGCCGCTCTCACGAACGGATGTTTCGCGAAATTTCGTAGATTCGAGGCTCGCCTCAGGGGGAATTGTGACGGAGGGGAGACAGGCGGGAAGTTTCCCTTTCTCTGAAGTGTCCAGTCATTATGAGGCGAGCGAATCTTGTGAAACAAATATCAGAAAACGTCCCGTTTGTTCCTCCGTTCCCGATTGACGGAACTAATACGGTAATGTAAATGCCCACGAATCCGACGTTCGGACGGAGCAACAGGAGAAGACAGTCATGGCCAGGCGCAGATTCTTGTCACAGTTGGTCGGTCTTCCTTTTCTAGCACTGGGGTCGAAGGCGCAGGAATCGAAAAGAGTTCTGAAGATCATGATGAGGAGTTCCTGGGGAACCGACGACCCGACCCGCGCCTCCTTTGTGTTTGCACATGCGCTCGCGTTGTCGGACGCAGGTCACGATGTTCAGATATTCCTAACTGCTGACGCCACGTATCTGATGCGCAAGGCCACGTCCGATGCAGTGCTTCCCATTGGTTGGCCACCACTCAGTGAATTGCGCGAGAAAATCGTCGCCAAGCACATTCCTGTTTTCTCTTGAGGAGCTTGCTCCCGAGCCCGTGGGGTTTCGGAAAATGATCTAGCCAATTGGAGTGCGAAGTTCGGTAACCCTGCCATCTTTGTTTCTCTAGTGGAGTGGGCCGATCGCATCATCGCCGAATAGGGTCGCATTGCAGCGCGCCGTCTGGTCCCACTACGAACTTCTCCGCTTACGCGTCTCGCGGGTCGGTCTGTGCTCCACCCGCCTTCAGTCGTTCGCATTTGTGGACAGCGAGCCGGGCTTGTGATTCAATCTACACACCGAGCCATTGCTTTTTGGTGAGTGCCACTCCATGTCGCAATTCGACATTTTCAAGGTGCAGCCTGAGGGCAGCCTTCGTTGGCTGGCGGCGGCGGCATGTATGGAAGCTGCCGAAGGCCGCGTTAAAAGGCTTCCGCCAGGAAACTATGTCATCATCGCCGACCAACATACGCCAAAAAGAATTTCAATCAAGTCACCAGCCAAACAGATAGTTTTTCAGATCGGCTACGATGGCGACAAGGGGACGACCTCGAGGGAAACGCTGTTCAAAAGTTTCGGCCATGAGGTCACTTCGGTTGCGGACAACGACGCTGCAAAGTGCGCGCTTGCTTCGATTCCCAACGTGGATGTATTTGTCCTCGGCCATGCCGCACCCGAGCAGACGCAAAAAGAAATGGTCGATTGGCTGAAGGTCAGTTTTCCGAAGGCGAAGATAGTTGCACTGATTCCCTCCGCCAGTCCCCAGTTGTTATGTGCCGATTACAATGTCCCGCAGTGTGATTGGGCCGCGTGGGTTTCTCTATTCGCCACGAGTTGAGACAGCGCCACACCGTGGTGGCGGACAAGACCAAGGGACAAGCTCGCTAGTGAAAAACCGGACCGCCGAAGAACCCACTCAAACCAAAGACGAAAGGCGGGGCGCCCGGCTTTGTTTCGAGCACCGTTTTAGGCGAACTTTCAAGGAAGTGGACGGGCTCTGCGTAGAGAATTGGTGATCCGTCCTGCATAAGGGCTGGAAATTTTTAGGGTAAGGGAACTTCCCGCCTGTCCCCCGCCGTCCGTCCCCGCAGTCCACGCGGCGCCCACTTCTTGGCTCAAGCGCTTCCCGCGTATAATCCACTGCTATGGAGAACTCCGGCAATTCTCACTTGCCATTTGGGATGGACCACCTTCCCCTCCGCTTGGACAAGGAGGACCCCTACGTCTCTCTGCACTTCATCATGATCTTCGTTCGCGATCAGGAGCGCAGCGTGCGCTTTTACCTGGACCAGCTCGGCTTCCGCCTGATTGTGGATCAAAGCGTCGCCGGCCACCGCTGGATCGAGGTCGCGCCCCCCGACGGCACGGCAAACATCGCGCTCGCACAAGCTCTGCCGGATTCCGTCGCGACCCTCGTAGGCCGCGACACCGGCATTTACTTCATCACCGAAGATATCCAGGCCAAGTACGACGAGTGGAACAGCCGCGGCGTGCGTTTCGCGTCTCCGCCCCAAAAGCCGCAGTGGGGCGGAATCTTCACGCGATTCGAGGACCCGGACGGGAACTCGTTCGGCCTGGCTGGCTTCGATGAGCTGACACTCGGAGTCGCAACGCGCCGCCGCGCGCTGGCCCAAAAGCTCGAAGCCGAACGTCAAGCCGAGCGCGAAGTCGAAATTGCGCGCCAAGTCCAGGAGAGGCTGTTTCCCCAGAGGATGCCCGAGGCCCGTACCCTCGATTATGCCGGTGCTTGCCTACCGGCCCGCCACGTCGGCGGAGACTATTACGATTTCCTGGACCTCGGGCAACAACGCCTTGGTCTGGTCATCGCTGACATCGCCGGAAAAGGCATGGCCGCCGCGCTACTGATGGCCAACTTGCAAGCCAATCTGCGGAGCCAGTGCGCTACCGCCGCCGAGCAGCCCAACCAGTTTCTGCGTTCCGTGAATCAGTTGTTCTTCGAAAACACTGCCGATAGCGACTATGCCACCTTCTTCTTCTCTGAGTACAATGACGTGTCGCGCCGCCTTCGCTATGCCAATTGCGGCCACCTGCCCGCCCTGCTTCTTCGGCGCGATGGCTCGCTCGAACGGCTTAACTCCACCGCAACAGTTCTCGGGCTCTTCGACCAATGGGACTGCGCTCTCGAAGAATGCCAGCTATTCCCGGGCGATACCCTCTTTCTCTATACCGACGGGGCCACCGAATCCTTCAACGATTCCGGCGAAGAGTTTGGTGATCATCGGCTGGTCGAATCCTTACACCGTCATCGCGCACTCTCTCCGCGAGCCTTGATTGATTCCGTTGTCGATGACGTTCGCAAATTCAATCCAGGTGAACAGCAGGACGACATCACGCTCATCGTAGGACAGGTTCGCTAGCAGCATGCGTTGCTACTCAATCAGAAACATAAACTAGGGATAGAGGAGTAAGCGTGTCGACCAAAGTCAGAGAATTTTCACAGAGTTTCTTTCATGGTACCAAGGCTGATTTGAAGCTGGGAGACCAAATTATTGCTAGCTATAACTCAAATTATGGAGAGAGGGCGTCAGCAAAATACGTTTATCTGACCGCGAATTTGAGCGCGGCTGTTTGGGGCGCTGAGCTGGCCATTGGTGAAGGGCCCGGCAGAATTTATGTAGTAGAACCAACTGGCCCTTTTGAAGATGACCCGAATTTGACGGACAAAAAGTATCCAGGCAATCCAACTAATTCATACCGTACCCGCGATCCACTTCGTGTGGTGGGTGAGGTGATAGAATGGCAAGAGCATACACCCGAAGAAATTAAACTTAGGAAAGAGAACCTCGAACGACTATTACAAAACGGCGCCAAAATTATCGAGGATTAGTACTAGTTTATGCTTCTCAAAAAATTGATCTTGGTTCAAGTATCCCGTGGATATTAAATTGAATGCTTGGCGATCCGAGCGTTCAGTCCTATAACGAAGGGACGAAGGGGGACAGACGGGAAGTTTCCCTTTCTCTGAAGTGTCCGCTCATTATGAGCCAAGCGAATCTTGTGAAACAAATATCAAAAACGCCCGTCTGCCCCCGAGTTCCCGTCCCCGAGTTCCATCTCTCATGTGGGGCGACATGCACCGGAAAGACTCTGATCTGCAGCCGACCTGATCTCACGGACGATGATTCCGCCAATGACAATCAGGAACGAGGCGCTCAATTGGTCGATAAAGATTTTCGGAAAGAGGGCTGGATCGACAGGGTAATGCATGGCAACCGATTCCCAGAAGATTCTCACGGTCATTATCAGAGATACAAAGCTCAGGGTCATCGTGGCTATCATTTCCCTCCGTTTAGCAACCATCGCAACAAGAGAACCTATGATTAGCGATGCGAGGAGACTCCCCAGAAAAACGGTGTAGTACATCCAGAATAAGTGGCTGGCCACATGTTTGGAATCGTAGTAGGGCATCACATGGTGGTTGAGAAGGGAAATGAATTCCATAATCACTCGCTGAAGATTGCCAGTAACAAACTGCAGCAGAAAAGCACCGCTAAGGGTGGTAATGAGGATCAACCACGGCGCGGTCCGAAATCCGCTGGCAACGAGACCTGCAATTGTTTTCACGCACTGGCTCCAATACCAGCGACGGGCGCGACCTGTTCCGCACCTTGACGCCATGTCAGAGAATCTCTCGTCGAGAATCTGCTGTTGCATGCCTATTTGCTCTTCCATGATGAATAGACCAACAGACCACACAGCGATGCGAGGCGGCTGAACTGTCCGCACTCGACGAGACATCACCAGCACCCCTCAGTTAGGTTCAACTCGTGCGCCATACTTGGAGCCTCCTGGCGGGCCTTCCGCACCAGACCAACGCATTCTACGATACAACCGACCAAACTTATCCGGAGACGAACAACTACTTGAATTGGTGACCTACCTGGTAGGCAGGATTCATCGCACAAGGCGCTATGGGGAAGAGTTGGCCTGTAACACTAGGATCCCTCCTTACTTCCATTTCCGGTCTTTCTCTGGACGGGAAGGGGCGGGATGAGCTTGCCGGCGGCTAGGTCGTCGAGAGCGCGGAGGCGGCCGGTGAGTTCGTGGGCGCTCAAGCGGCGGTCGCGGTAGAGCGAGCGCACAAATTCGACGGCGTCGCGATCCGCCTTCAGTGAGTTGCAATCCATGCAGCAAGACACGAGGTTGCGGTAAGAGTTGCGGCCGGATTGCGCGCGCGGCACCACGTGGTCGAGGCACCATCGTTTACATGTGATGGAGCGCAAACAATAAAAGCAGCGGCCGTCTTCGCGGGCGTGGATGGCCTGGCGCAAGGGCCGCGTTCGCAGGAAATCCTCCTCGAGGTCGACAGCGGCGCGTAACGTGGGGGCTGGCCGATAGGCCGCGATTTTGGCGGCGTGTACGGCGCGAATCTCCGAGGGGAGCCGCAGGCGCACCACGTGATGGGCGTGGCCGTTGCGTTCGACCAAGCGCAACACGCCTCGCGCAATCAAGCGCCGCACGGCGTCGCGCGCGGTCGTTCTGGCGACGCCAACGCCGCGGGCCAGCCACGGAATCGAGAACTGGAATCGCAGCTTGCCTTCGAGGCGGCTATGCCGGAAAAGATGCGAGTAAACAGCTCGGTCGGTCACGGAAAAGTTCAGCTTGGGCGCGAGCAGGTCTTCAAAATCTTTCCAGACCTGTCCGGCGTCGATGTTTCTATTTTTCATGGTTTTAGTTCCTGAAAGAAGAAAGGTGAATCCTTTCCTCTGTAGTGGCGGGTCTTTAGACCCGTCTTTGCGAGGTTGAGCCGACAGCTAACCGGGAATGGAAAAAATGACGTAACGCAGAGACCCCAGAGGCCAGGGCACAAAGACCACGGGGAAAACGCGAGCAAGGAGATTACCCGGCGCGCGTCGCAAGCCTTGCCACTTACAAAAAAAGCGGCGGGCCGCACCCCAAAAAAGAAAAAGCCCCGACTGGCATCGGGGCGCACTTTTCTACGCCAATAAGTCTACCACACGCATAATCGCCTTGTCAAGTAGAAAATACATTATCTATAAGTTATTGAAGAGAGGTAGTTTAGGATGTACTAAAGCGGCGATGCAGTAGTCGACGAGAAAAAACTAATCCGACTGAAAGCGTTCCACTCTGATGAGTAACGGTTTCGATTCGGGAGGTTCGTCGACGGCAGGAATCATCTGCCGCCGGCGATTGTATTCATCCCAGAAGCGAACTCACTGAATCGAGACGTTATCGAAGGTAGCAGTGGCCAGAGCTGAGGTGTTGCCGCTGCTCACTCCCAAGCCGATGCGGACGCTTTGTCCCATGCTGATGGTCTGGCTGGTCCCGATTTGTACCCAGTTTACTCCGTCCGGCGAGCTGTAGCTGCTCAAGGTATTTCCGCTGCGGACCGCCTTGAACCAATAGGGCAAAGTCCCGCTGGCCCCTTGCGCTTGGCTGGTAGTGCCGCCGGTAGTGGTGCGGTAGCTCATGTAAGTGCTCTGGTTGTAGAAGCTCGCGAACACTTCGGCAGAGCCGGGGTCGAGGGTGTCGCGAATCATCACCCCGCCCGTGGAGGACGGACTGACGCTCACCACGCGGGCTATGATGGAGCCGTCGCCCGATAGCACCTGATCGGCAAAATGAAATCCATCGGCGGTGGACCAAATGGACGTTCCCGCACCTTTGACGGTGAAGGTGCCGTTGGCGTAGCTAGCACTTCCCACTGCGCCTACCTGCCCGACGTCCTGATCCAGCCAACCCGCTGGCAGGGATTGTGTGGTCACCACGAAAGTCACTGGATTGCTGGCGTTCATGCTGGGGGCCACGGAAACCATCAAGGATCCCGAAGTCGCTCCCGCAGGAATGGTGATGCTGATGGAGGTATTGTTCCAAGTGTTGACGGTCACTTGCGCGCCGTTCAGCGTCACCGTGCTTCCGTTCTGAGTGGCTCCGAAACCAGTTCCTGAAATCACTGCCTGGCTCCCGATGGTTCCAGTGGCGGGAGAAACGCCAGTAATCGCCGGCGCCGGTGCGGTTGTCGAGTCGATGGACACGCTGTCGAAGGTGGCGGTGGCCAGGGTCGAAGTGCTGCCACTACTCACGGCCAGGCCGATGTAGACGTTCTGGCCCATGTTGATCGTCTGGCTGGTGCCAAAGGGCGTCCAGGTAATGCCATCCGAGGAGGAATAACTGCTGATGGAGTTGCCGCCGCGCACCAACTTGACCCAGTAAGGCAGCGGGTCGAAAGTTCCAGTGCTAGCTTGGCTCGTGGTTCCGCCGGTGGTGGTGCGGTAATTGGAATAGATTTGCGAGTTGTAGTAAGCCACAAAGACGCTCATGGCATCGGGGTTGAGAGAATCGCGGAGCATGACTCCGCCAGTGGACGAGGGGCTAACGGTGAGGACGCGCGCGACGATGGAGCCGTCACCGAAAAAGGGCTGATACAGGAAGTTGACTCCGTCGGCGGTACTCCAAGCGGAGGTGCCCGCGCCGCTGACGGTGAACGTTCCATTGGCGTAGCTGGCACTCCCGGCTAGGCCAACCAAACCAACATCGCCATCCGACCAGCCTTGAGGCAGAGGCGAACTCGCCGGAGTGACGGTAAGCGTAACCGAGGCCGTCTGCATCAAGCTGCCGGGGGTCCCGGTGATCGTCACGGTGACCGTGCCGGTAGTGGCAGTGCCGCTGGCTGTCAACGTCAAGGTGCTCGAGCTTGTCGCGCTGACCGGGTTGAAGGAGGCGCTTACGCCGCTGGGTAGCCCGGAGGCGGACAAACTGACACTGCTGCTGAAACCGTTTTGC
>Ga0210399_10001370_pt1 | contig 19013 bp, 8 predicted proteins | sample IncBWC14MmetaG_FD_150865 | JGI IMG/M metagenome (GOLD analysis project Ga0210399, IMG submission 150865) | Forest soil microbial communities from Barre Woods Harvard Forest LTER site, Petersham, Massachusetts, United States - Inc-BW-C-14-M | ecosystem: Environmental > Terrestrial > Soil >...
CCATCAGCTCGACGTAGCCGCGGTAATAGGCCGCAATGTCACTCAGGCTGTAGGTGAAGTCCTGTCCGTGCGCATACAGCTGCTTGAAGTTGCTGAAGCAACAGGCCATCGGCTCACGCCGTGCGTCGATGATCTTCGCGTTCGGGAGGATCAGCTGAATCATGCCGACGTGACGGAAGTTGTTGGGCATCTTGTCGATAAAGAACGGCTTGCCGCCGCGGTAGATCCGGGTGTCGGCGAGGTAGCGCTCGCCAAAGGACTGCAGCTGCTCGGGGCTCAGGCGCTCGAGCGCGCGCGGGTAGGCCGGGTTCTGCTCGTCCGGCATGCGTCCGTTCAGCTGATGCGCCAGGCGCGGGATGTCCGCCAGCTCCATCGTGCCCTCAATCTGGGAGTGCGAGGCGAGGATCTGCTCGAGGAGCGTCGAACCGGCCCGCGGCAATCCGACGATGAAGATGGGATCGGCTCGCGGACAGCCGTCACCGGCGTGCGCCGCGAACAGCTCCGGCGTGCACACCGCCTGCTGCAGGCGCAGGTTGCGCTCCATCAGGTCCGGGCGGTAACTGCTGCGGCTCTTCTTGAGCGCGTTGCCGCGCTCATAGAAGCGGAAGGATTCGGCGTAGTCCTTGCGATCCTCCAGCGCCTTGCCGAGCGCAAAGCACAGGTGAAAACGGTCCTCGAAGCTCGTGCCCGGATCGGCTTCCGCGTCGCGCATGCGCGCGATCTCCTCGTCGGAGAACCGATAAGTCTTGAGATTCGCCAGGCTCCAGTAGGCGTCGCCATAGCTCGGTGACACCGCCGCTGCCTTGCGATACGAGTCGATCGCTTGCTGCTGCCGCCCCAGGGTTTTCAGCGTGTGGGCGATCGACAGATGCAGATCGCGCGCCTGCGGCGCGGCCTGCGAGAGCTCGCCGTAGACGCGCAGCGCCTCTTCCTGATCGCCGAGCCCTACGCAGACGTCGCCGTAGAGCGTCCGGTACATGCGGTTGGCCGGGTCGACGCTCAGGAGCTTCTTGACCTCCGCGAGCGCCCGCTCGTGCTTGTGTCTCTGCAGCAGAACGCTGGCGTACTCGAAGCGCGCGACGTGATAGTCCGGAGCGAGCAGCAGGACGCTTTCCAGGAGAAAGTCAGCGTCGTCGAGCACCTCGAGCTTGACGCCGATCTTGGCGAGCAGGCGCATGCCCTCGACGTCGTCGGGTTTGCCGAGGAGAAACTGCCGCACCAGGTGCTCGGCGGCGTAGGTCTCGCCCTCGGACAGCAGATTCGTCGCGCCGACGATCGCCGGCGGCAGGCTGGCGAGCTTGCTGATGTGAGCGGCCGCCGTCTCGGCCTGCGTCGCCTCGCCGAGAGCGCCGTACAGGTCCTGCAGGGCGTTCCAGCTCCCCACCAGTGTGTGGTTCAGGTTGACGGCGCGCAGGTAGGCTTCGATCGCGGCGGCTCGTTCGCCGACGGCGCGGTAGCAGTGGCCGCGCTCCTGGAACAGGCGGCCGTAGTCGGGGTGCAGTGCCTCGAACCGTGCGAGGGTCTTGAGGGCGTCGGCGATGCGACCGAGATAGCGCTGGCTGACGGCGAGCAGGTAGAGAACGTCGCGGTTCTCCGGTACCTCGGCGAGCAGTGATTGCGCGAGCGCGAGGGCCTCGGCGAACTGGCGTTTCTCGAGCAGCGCCCGGCCGCGGCGGACTTCGGCCTCGATGCGCGAGGCGGGTGCGTTGGGTCGGGCTGCTGCCAAAGGCGCCTCGGGTGGGATTGACGAAAGAAAACGGCGGGCATCGCTGCCCGCCGCCGATTCTACCTAAAGTCCCCACCCGGAGCCGACGGCCCCGGGCCGCCTGCGCCGCTACTTGCTGGTGAACCGATAGGAGATGTTCAGTCCCAGGGTGCGCGGGCGATTCACCGTCTCGGCCTTGTACCACTGCCGATAGTTCGTATACAGGTCGGCGCGCACGTCGGTCACGTTCTGTCCGTACAGCGTCACCACCCAGGCATCCTTGCTGAGGCCGACCGACGCGTCGTAGGTCGAGAACCCCGGCTGGTCATAGGCAATGGAGTTGCCCTGCAGATCCTTGGTCAGCTGATCCGTGGAAGCGAACGAGTGGGCCTGATGAATGCCCGCAAGCTGACAGAACGCTTCGTAGTCCCCGAGCGTGAACTCGTAGCGGGCGCGCAGATTACCCTGGAATGGCGGCGAGCCGGCCAACGGACTGCCGATCGGTCCGGCCGGATTGACCAGCGGCACCCCGCCGATCGAGTACTTGGAGAAGTCGATCGGATTGCCGTTATCGTCGAGCAGTATGGCGCCCCGGGTCAGCTCACTGTGATTCCACGAGGCACCGGCACTCAGCGTGAGTCCGTGGGTCACGCGAGCGACCAGCGACATCTCGAGTCCCTTGACTTTGTAGTCGCCACCATTCGCCGTGAAGGTCAGATTCCCCGTGACGCCCGGATCGAACAGCGAGATCTGCGAGCCCTTCCACTGTTCCTGGTAGACCGCCCCGTTGAACTGCACGCGGTGATCAAGCCACTCGGTCTTCCACCCGACCTCATTGTTGGTCAGCGTGTCGGGCCCGAAGAAGGTCGGTGGCGTGAATACGCCAGCGAGCGGCGAGGTCGTCTCGACCGAATTCGGCCGGTTGAATCCACCAGCCCGGAAGCCCTGCGACCAGGTGTAATAGAGCATCGCGTCGTCGGTAACCTTCCAGGTCAGGTTGGCGCGGCTTCTGAAGCCCGAATAGCTCTTGTTGAAATTGAGCGCGTCGAGGTTGCCGAAGTTGGAGTGATTGAGGCAGGGATTCGGCGGCAGCGAGCTCGCGCTGAAGATCTTGCAGCCGAAGCTGCCGACCGCCGAGCCGACCTCGTTGCTCTTGATCTGGTAATAGCGAGTCCCGAAGGTCACCGTCAGCCGGTGCGGCACGATGTCTAAGTCGCCCGAGCCGAACGCCGCCTTCTGGGTATAGCCGCGCTGCAGATCGTCGAAGAATGCATCGCCTGGCGGGCGGATATTCGGGTTGTTGGTCGTGGCCGGGCCGGGAACGAATACAGCCCCCGGGGTCGTGAACTTGACCGGATGACCGCTCGGCAACAACGGCGAGCCGTTCAGCGTGTAGTAGCCGGTCGGCGGACCGATCGGCTCGAAGAACTGGGTCGCGGACTCATAGAACCAGTCGACCTGCTCGTCGACCTCGTATTTCTCGTAGAACAGGCCGACGAGACCGCGTGCCCGCCAGTCGTCCGGAGTGCTCAGGCGAATCTCATGGCTGATGTGCGTGTTGCGCTCGACGTCGCGCCAGATCGAGCTCGGCGAGAAGCACTGCGGCACGCCCGCACTCGGGTTGGCGGTGAAGATCGCGTTGTTGGAGACGCACTGATAGTAGTTGGCGTATCGGCCGCGCGAGTAGTTGGTGTAGTCCTGCACCTGCTCGACGTTGCGAACCAGATAACCACCGGTGTAGATGGCCTTGAGGTCTCCGAATCTGCCGTTGAGGGTCCACGAAGTGGCCTCAAACCGGTCCTTGTCCCAGGACGGGTTGTAGAGCTGCACCGACAGGTCGGGTTGCGCATTACCGAGGGAGTCGGTCGCCATCTCGGCAAACACCCCGTCGGCGCGCATGTTCTGATACGACTGCGTAACGAGGGCGTTCCATTCGTCGTTGAACTTGTAGAGCCCCTCGATCCGGATGCCCTGATAGGTGACCGGGTTGATGGCGTGGCTGACCAGGTTGTTGTTGTTGATTACGAGGCTGTTGGCCGGCGGCTGATGGTTGGCGGTGTAGAAATAGGGGCTGCCCCGGTCGCTGGCCGCCCGGGCAAACGTCCCCGGGATGTTGTTGATGTAACCGCCGCGGGAGTCGTTGTAGATGACGGCGCGGACCGCCGCCTGCTCCCCGACCGGCAGGTTGATGGTGGCGTCGATGTTGCTGCTGGGATCCCCGTGGGCCGTGGTCGCGTAGCCAGCGTTGAAGTTCGCCTCGGTTACACCGAGCTTCGGCTTGTTGGTGATGTAGCGCACCACGCCCGCCTCGGCTCCGGCGCCGAACAGCGTGCCTTGGGGTCCCTCGAGGACCTCGATGCGCTCGAGATCTGCGGCGTAGATGTCGAGGTTACGACCGGGTATCTGTCCCGACTGCTCGTCGAGGTAAATCGCGACGTTGGTGAAGGCGCCGACGGCTCCCGATCCCTGCAGTGCGCCGACCGCGGTCGACAGGCCGCGCATATAGACGTTGCTCTGTCCGGGCCCTAGACCCTGGCTGGTAACGTTAGGCAGGAACTTCACGTAGTCGTCGAAGGTAGTGGCGTTCAGCTGGCTCAGCGATTCAGCGGTGAGAGCCTGGATCGTGATGGGCACGTCCTGCAGGTTCTGCTCGCGACGGTTCGCCGTGACGATCACCTCGGCGAGCTGATCACTGCCGGCCGTGGTGGCGGCCGGGCCGGCGGGCTGATCGGCCGGCGCGGCGAGCACGAGCGGGGATCCCGAAGCGCTCACAATTGCCGCCACCGCCGCAGAGATCTTGGAATTAGGCTTCATCGCGTTGCCCCCTGAGGGTTGGTTGTGATTTCCCCACGCGGACGCTTCCCCCGGCCCGGGTGGCTCCCCATCGCCCTTCTTATACCAGTCACCTGGACGGCGCTTGTACAAACGCGTCATCCGCACATTACATTAGCGCTTCGGCGCACTTCCCCGGCGCCGCGGAAGGGGCCAGTCGCGCGCCGATCGCCAGCTTTTCACAGCTAAAGCAGTGGCGAAAGTCTATAAATTGAATACCGCCATCTCAAAACGGTATCGGCGACGGTTCAGCACGCCCGGACTGGGGAAAACCGCAGCTGCCGATCAGGCCCGCCCTGTCGCGGGAGCTTCGATCAGCTCTGTTGCGTACAAGCATCAGCTGCTCGCCTCCGGTGTCATATGATCGTAACATGCACTTAGGAGGATGCGGGGCCGTCGCATCGCGGGGCTCGAGCAAGAACTTCTAATCACAGCGGGGGGAGTCGTGATCAAGAACAACCGGGTAAGACTGGCCGTTGCGACCGTGTTGAGCAGCTGTGCGGCCGCGGCAGCGCATGCCGATGCGGGCCCCGCGAGCACTCCGGCGGCTGCGGGTCCTGCCGCTGCCCCCGCTGAGAGCGGCGGCCTCGCGGAAGTGGTGGTGACCGCCGAGCGTCGCTCCGAGACGGTGCAGAACGTCCCGATCACCATCCAGGCGATCACGGGTGAGCAGCTCGCGGTGATGCAGGTCCAGACGTTCGACGACGTCCTCAAATACCTGCCGAACGTGACTTTCAGCCCGAATGGCCCGGGCCAGGGAAACATCTACATGCGCGGCCTGAGCGCGGGATTCGCCGGCAACCAGTCGAGTGCGGCGATCGACCCGTTTCCGAACGTTGCGCTCTACCTCGACGACCAGTCGATGACTTTCCCGGCGCGCAACGTCGATGTCTACATGGCGGACATGGAGCGCGTCGAGGTTCTCGAGGGACCGCAGGGCACGCTGTTCGGCGGCGGCGCCGAGGCCGGCGCGGTGCGCTACATCACCAACAAGCCGAAACTGAACGTGACCGAGGGCAACGTCGACGCCTCCTACGGCACGACGGCCCATGGCGATCCCAACTCCTCGGCGATTGCGGTGATCAACCTCCCCGTCCTTCCGGACACGCTCGCGGTGCGTGCGGTCGTCTACACCGACCACCGCGGCGGCTACATCGACAACGTGCCGAGTACGTTCACGCGCCTGCCGACTTCGACCGACCCGGGTCCCGCTTCCTTCGGGCTCACTTACCCGGCGAACCTGCCGGTCGCGAACAACTTCAATCTCGCACAGAACGCGCAGAACCCGCTCACCTACAACGGCCTGCGCGTACAGGCGCTGTGGCAATTCGATGCGGATTGGAGCCTGCTGATTCAGCAGAGCTACCAGAACATGGAGGCCGACGGCTCGTTCCAGCAGTACCCGTTCGGCAGCGACGGCCAGCCGCTCGGCGCCTGGCAGGAAACCTCCTTTGTGCCGCAGTGGGACAAGGACAAGTGGGAGAACACGGCCTGGACGGTCAACGGCAAGCTCGGTGACATCAAGGCGGTGTACACGGGCTCCTACCTGTCGCGCACCATCGACAACGCCGTGGATTATTCGAACTACACGCGCTCCGGCGGCGGCTTCTACTACACCTGCGCGGGCAGTACAAACAAGGGCTTGATCGGCGGCGGCAAGGGCTTTCCGCTCGCCTGCTACTCCCCGGTGCTCTCCTGGAACGACTACGTCCAGACCACGCACCAGAGCCACGAGCTGCGCTTCAGCACGCCGGACGATTGGCGGCTGCGCGGGCTGCTCGGTGGGTTCTGGGAAGACTTCGATATCAAGGACGACATGAACTTCCGCTACAAGACGATTCCGTCCTGCACGCCGGCGAACCTGTTGCTGTATCAGGCCGGCACGCAGGTCTGCGTCGGCAACGTCATCCCGCCTGCGGGTACTGCGGCTCTCGATCCGACCGCGCGCGACGACAACACGGCGTTCGGCGAGGACCTCGACCGCGGCTACAAGCAATGGGCGCTGTTCACGTCCATCGACTACGACCTGATTCCGAAGGTCCTGACGCTGACTGGAGGCACTCGTTACTACAAGTACACCGAGTTCATGCACGGCACGCAGTACTCGACCAGCACCGCTTGTGCCGGCATCCCGAACGGCACCTGCGTCGGCTCCAACCTGACGGCTGCGACACACGCGGCGGACTACAGCGGCTTCAAGAGCCGCGGCAACCTCACCTGGCACGTAACACCCGACGCGATGCTTTACTACACGTTCTCGCAGGGCTTCCGGCCAGGCGCCGGCAATCGCAAGAACAGCAAGGAGGTAAAGATCGACATCAACCCCGTGACGGGCCTCCCGACCGTCGGCGTCGATCCTACCCCCGACCTCGTCACGCAGTTCCGCAAGCCCTACACCTACCCGCCCGACACGCTGACCAACAACGAGATCGGCTGGAAGAGCGAGTGGCTCAACCACCGCCTGCTGGTGAACGGCTCGGCGTACCTCATGGACTGGAAGGACGTGCAGACGCTGATCTACAACCCCCCGGTGTACGGCAATACGACCTTCGGCGTGCAAGGTCCGAACTACCGGATCAAGGGCGTCGAGCTGCAGCTCGTGTGGCGGGCCACCGAAGGATTGACGCTGCAGGGCTCGCTCTCCCACAACAACGCGTCCGAGACGAACTCCCCCTGCATCCAGTCAGTGGGTGGAGCGGCCGCCCCGAACGGTATCGCCGGCAACCCGACGCCGGCCGGCGCCTGTATCACCCAGGTGTGGAACTCGACGCTTAACATGAACGTCCCGCTGCTGAATCCGCTCGGCAGCGTCAGCGCAACGCCGGCCTTCTCACCCACGATCCAGTACAACCTGCACGCACGCTATGACTGGGAGGCGAGCGACTACAAGATGTTCTTCACCGTCGGCGCGAGCCACACGGGCGACATGAACAACGAGCCAAGCAGCTTCACCCCCGCAGTGCCGGGGACCGTTCCGACTACGACCTGGTTGCTGTACAACCAGCCGGCCTACACGGTCTATGACGCGGAGTGCGGCATCTCCAAGGACAACTGGCGCGTCGAGCTCTATGGGCAGAACCTCGGCAACTCGAGCGCGAGCCTGTTCACCTCGTCGGCGCAGTTCATCGAGTCACAGGTGCCGATGCGGCCGCGGGTGCTCGGCTTGACGATCGGCATGAAGTTCTGAGGCTTCCGGCGGTTGCGTTAGACTCGAAGGCGGGCGCCATGCCCGCCTTCTTTTTGGGGGTCCATGACCACCGCCAGCGCGCCGTCCGAGCCGGCCCCCGACCTCGAGCTCGGGGAGATCCGCGCGCTCCTGAAGGCACGGCAGTTCGCTGCGGCCGGCGAGGCCGCGGTGCGGCTCGCGGCCCGGGCGCCCGGGCACCGCGAGGCGCTCTACCTGCTGGCGCTCGCTCAGCGCCAGCAGCAACGGCCGACAGATGCGCTCGCGACCCTCGATGAGGTCGAGCGCCACCATCCGCGGCTCAGCCGCCTGTTTCAGGAGCGCGGCCATTGCTACGTGGCGCTCAAGGACGCCCCGCGTGCCATAGCCGCCTATCGCAAGGCGGTCGAAATCAACGCCACCCTGACGGCGAGCTGGGGCATGCTCGAGGGCCTCTATCGGCTGACCGGTGAGGCGAGCGCCGCTGTGTTCGCCGCCGCACAGCTCGCACGCCTCAAGTCGCTTCCCTCCGCGGTGATCGCGGCCACCAACCTCTACTGCGACGGCGAGCTCGCCGCCGCCGAGAAGATGATCCGTGCGTTCCTCGTGGAGCACGGCGATCAGATCGAGGCCATGCGACTGCTCGCGCGCATCGGCCTCGACCTCGAGGTCTACGACGACGCCGAGCTGCTGCTCGCGGCCGTTCTCGAGCGCGTGCCCGACTACGCCGCGGCGCGCTACGACTACGCGTCCGTCCTCATGGCCCGCCACAAGTACGGCGCGGCGCGTGCCGAGCTCGATCGGCTGCTCCGCGATGACCCCGGCAACCGCGACTTCCGCATCCTCCACGCGGCAGCGACCGTCGGTCTCGGTGAGCACGAGGAGGCCCTCGAGCTGTACCGCGCCCTGCTCAAACAGGAACCGGTCGAGGGTCCCGAGGCCGCCGATCTGCATCTCTCGGCGGCCCACGCGCTGAAGACCCTCGGACGCCAGGCGGATGCGGTCGAGGAGTACCGCGCGGCGGCGCGCGCCCGCCCTGCCTTCGGCGACGCCTACTGGAGCCTCGCAAATCTCAAGACCTACCGCTTCACCGCTGCCGAGTTCGCAGCGATGCGCGCCGCGGAGACGGCGCCGGCGACGGGCACCGTCGATCGCTACCACCTGTGCTTCGCGCTCGGCAAGGCGTATGAGGACCAGGCCGACTATGCGACGTCGTGGCATTTCTACGAGCGTGGCAACGCGCTCAAGCGCGCCGAGAGCCGCTACCGCCCCGAGCCGGTCGAGCTCAACACTGCGAATCAACAGCGGATCTGTACCCGGGAGTTCCTGCGCGAGCGCGCCGGTTGCGGCCTCGTCAGCAGCGAGCCGATCTTCATCGTCGGGCTGCCCCGCTCAGGCTCGACGCTGATCGAGCAGATCCTCGCCTCGCACTCCCAGGTCGAGGGGACACACGAGCTCGCCGACATCCCGCGCCTGGTGCACGAGCTGCAGGGCCGCGACCCGGATCTCGACGACCCGCGCTATCCTGCGATCCTCGCCGGGCTGCCGCGCGAGACCTTCGCAGCGCTCGCGCGGCGTTATCTCGACGACACGCGCATCTACCGCGGCGGCAAGCCGCGCTTCATCGACAAGATGCCGAACAACTTCCGGCACATCGGCCTGATCCATCTGCTGTTTCCCAACGCGAGGATCATCGACTCCCGCCGCGAGCCTTTGGCCGGCTGCTTCAGTCTCTACAAGCAGCTGTTCGCGCGCGGCCAGGAATTCGCCTACAGCATCCCGGACATCGCCCGTTACTACCGCACCTACCTCGAGCTCATGGAACACTGGGAGCGGGTGTTGCCGGGCCGCGTGCTGCTCGTCCATCACGAGGACGTGGTGGATGATCTCGCAGGGAGCGTGCGGCGGATTCTCGAGCACTGTGAGCTGCCACCCGAGCCGGCGTGCCTTACGTTCTACCGTACCGAGCGCAGCATCCGCACCGCGAGCTCCGAGCAGGTGCGCCAGCCCATCTTCCGGGAAGGCCTCGACCAGTGGCGCCACTTCGAGCCCTGGCTCGGGCCCCTGCGTGAGGCGCTCGGCGACGCGCTCGAGCGCTATCGGCGCGCGTGAGCAATCCCCGCCCTCCGGACACTGCCGAGGCGCACTACCTCCAGGCGCAGGCGCTCGAGGAGCAGGGGCAGCTCGAGCGCGCGGCCGAGAGCCTGGCACGGGCGACGGCGCTCCGTCCCGACTTCGCCGACGCGCATAACGATCTCGGCCGCGTGCTGCTCGCGCTCGGGCGCACCGGCGCGGCTCTCGCGAGCTGCCGGCGCGCGCTCGCGCTGCGTCCGCGCTTTGCGGCCGCCCTCGGCAATCTCGCCAACGCCGAGCGCGCGCGCGGCGCTCTCACCCCGGCGATCGAGGGCTACCGCCAGGTGATTGCGCTCGAGCCTGGGCTGGCCGAAGCCCACCGCAATCTCGGCAGCGCGCTCATCGAGGCCGGCGAAGCCGAGGCCGGGATCGAGGCGCTGCGGCGCGCGGTGGAGCTGCGGGCGGACTACGCGGCCGCCGTCACCCAGCTGGCGCGCGCGCTGACCGCTCGCGGCCGCGCCCCGGAGGCACTTCCTTACTACGAGCGGCTGCTCGCGCACGACCGCCGTCCGGAAACGCTCAACGATTTTGGCACCCTGCTCGCCGGGCTCGGCCGCTTCGAGGCGGCGGCTGCCTGCTTCGGCGAAGCACTCGCAGTCGCGCCCGGGGATGCGCGGCTGCACGCCAACCTCGGCCACGTACGCCACTGCCTCGGCGATCACCGCGGCGCCATCGCTCATTCCCGGCGCGCCATCGAGCTCGATACGCGGCTGCCGGAAGGGTATCTGCATCTCGGCAACGCCCTGCTCGCGATCAATGAGATGCACGCCGCCGAGGCGACCTATCGTGCTGGTCTCGCGGTCGCCCCCTCGCAGGCGCAGCTTCACATCGCCCACGCGATGGCCGAACGGGCGCTCGGCCGCGTCGACGAGGCCGCCGCCAGCGCCCGGCGCGCGCTCGCGCTGCGTCCCGACGCCCCCGATGCGGTTGCCCTGCTCGGCAGCCTCGCGATCGATCGCGGCCGGTTCGAGGAGGCCGAGGGCCTGCTGAAGGAGGCGCTCACCCTGAGCCCCGAGCTACCCGAAGCGCTGATCGGCCTCACAGCGGTGCGCAAGATGACCGCCGCCGATGCACCGTGGAGGGAGGCGGCCGGGCGGGCGCTCGCGCGCGGGCTGCCGGTCGCCCACGCCATTGGCCTGCATCACGCGCTCGGCAAGTACTGCGACGACCTCGGCGAGGTCGAGGCGGCATTCGAGCACCACCGGCGGGGACACGAGCTCGCCCGTCGCAGCCGGCCGCCCTACGACCGCGCCGCGACCACCGCGCGCGTGTCGCGGACGCTGTCTGCGTTCGACCGGCGCACGCTCGAGGAGCTGCGCGCGGCCGGGCTCGCGTCCGAGCGTCCGGTGTTCGTCTGCGGAATGCCGCGCTCGGGCACCACACTCGCCGAGCAGATTCTCGCCTCGCACAGCCGGGTCCATGGGGCGGGCGAAGTGCTCTACTGGCAATTCGCGGCCGACACCGAATACAGCGCGCCGCCGGACCAGCGCGGCGCGACCATCAGCGCGCTCGGCCGGCGTTACCTCGAGCTCCTCGCGGGGCTTCCTGCGACCGCGGCGCGGGTCATCGACAAGCTGCCGAGCAACTTCAAGAACCTCGGCCTCATTCACGCGGCCCTGCCGCAGGCGCGGTTCATTCACCTCGAGCGCCATCCTCTCGATACGTGCCTGTCGATCTATTTCCAGGGTTTCACCGCCGCTCATGCCTACGCCACCGATCTCGGCGACCTCGCTCACTACTACCGCGAATACCGGCGACTGATGGCCCACTGGCGCCGCACATTGCCGCCACAGACACTGCTCGAGGTCCGCTACGAGGCGCTGGTCGAGGAACCCGAGTCCTGGAGCCGCCGCATGCTCGAGCACATCGGGCTCCCCTGGGAACCGCGCTGCCTGGAGTTTCACCGCACCGAGAGGCCGATATTGACCGCGAGCAACTGGCAGGTCCGTCAGCCCATCGGCAAGGGCTCGGTCGGACGCTGGCGCCGCTACGAGCGCTTCCTGGCACCCTTGCGCGAAGCCCTCGGCGACGACGTGCTCGGGGCGGACGGCAGCGAGCGCTGACCGAACATGCCAACGAGCGCGCCGTACGTCCTCGCGATCGACCAGGGCACGACTTCCACCCGTGCCATCGCCTTCGACGCGGGCGGACACGCGGTGGCGCTCGCCCGCCGCGAGCACGCACAGCATTTCCCGGCGGCGGCCTGGGTCGAGCACGATCCCGAGGACATCTGGCGCGACACCCTCACGGTCGTCCGTGAGGCCCTCGGCCGCTGCGGCGGGGCCGAGACGATCGCCGCCCTCGGCATCACCAATCAACGCGAGACCACCGTGATCTGGGAGCGCGCGGGCGGGCGGCCCATTCACCGGGCGATCGTATGGCAGGACCGGCGCACGGCGGAGGAATGTGCCCGGCTCAAAGCCGCGGGCGCCGAAGCGCTGGTACGCGCACGCACGGGCCTGCTCCTCGACCCATACTTCTCGGCCACCAAAGTGGCGTGGATCCTCGATCGGGTGCCGGGTGCCCGGGCGCGCGCGGAGCGTGGCGAGCTCGCCTTCGGGACGATCGATACGTTTCTCCTCTGGCGGCTGACGGGCGGCGCGGTGCATGCCACCGATGTCACCAACGCTTCGCGTACGCTGCTCTTCGACATCCATCGGCAATGCTGGGACGAGGAATTGCTGCGCCTCATGCGTGTGCCGCGCGCTCTGCTGCCCGAGGTGCGCGACAGCAGCGGGCTCTTCGGCTCGACGTCGCCGGCGCTCTTCGGCCGCGCACTGCCCATCTGCGGTATCGCCGGCGACCAGCAGGCGGCGCTCGTCGGCCAGGCCTGCTTCGCGCCCGGCATGGCGAAGTCCACCTACGGCACCGGCTGTTTCCTCCTCCTCAACACCGCCGACACGGCGGTCGACTCCGCCAACCGCATGCTCACCACGGCGGCATATCGCATCGGCGGACGGATGGCCTACGCGATGGAAGGATCGATCTTCGTCGCGGGCGCGGCGGTCAAGTGGCTGCGCGATGGCCTCAGGGTGATCGACAGCGCCGCTGCGACGGCGGCGCTCGCGGCGCGCGTTCCCGACGACCACGGCGTGTTTCTCGTGCCCGCGTTCGTCGGTCTGGGTGCGCCCTACTGGGAGCCCAATGCGCGCGGCCTCATCTGCGGGCTGACGCTCGATGCCTCCCCGGCGCACCTGGCGCGCGCGGCGCTCGAGTCCGTGGCCTTCCAGACGCTCGATCTGACAGACGCCATGGCGCGCGACGGTGCGCGCCGCGCCGAGGCGATCCGCGTCGACGGGGGCATGGCGGCAAACGACTGGTTCTGCCAGTTTCTGGCCGACATGCTCGAGGCGCGGGTGCAGCGCCCCGCAGAGCTCGAGACCACGGCACTCGGGGCCGCGTTTCTCGCCGGGCTCGCCGCCGGCGTCTGGAAGGATCTCGAGTCAATTGCCGCGACCTGGAACAAGGCGGCGGAATTTTCGCCGTCGATGCCCGCGGCGCGCCGCGCGGGGCTGATCGCGGGCTGGCGGCAGGCGATCGAACGAACGCTGCTGGGCGCCGCCGTGCGGCCCTGAAGGCCAATGACTCTTTTAGATGGAGCTATTCCTTTTCTAGGCTTGACGCCCCCGACAGCTGTGGAAATTTAAGGGTAAGAGCACACCATGAGCACCTCAGCCTTGCAGCGCGACCGTGGGACCTGGGAACGCCTGGCCGCCAGCCTGAAACCCGAGGGCCGCGCCTTCATCGGCGGTCGCCTGGTCGGGGCTCTCGACGGCGGCGTGTTCGATGACGTGAGCCCGATCGACGGGAAGCCGATCGCCGCAGTGGCGCGCGGCCGCGCTGCGGACGTCGATGCGGCGGTTCGGTGCGCGCGTGCGAGCTTCGAGAACGGGCCGTGGCGGCGCATGGAACCGAAGGACCGCAAGAAGATCCTGCGGCGCTTCGCGGAGCTGATCCGCGCCGACGTCGACCGCCTGGCGCTGCTCGAGACGCGCGACGTCGGCAAGCCGATCCAGAACTCCGTGGCTGTAGATGTCGCCAACTGCGCCGACTGCATCGAGTACTACGCCGAGCTCGCCGACAAGCTCTACGACGAGGTGGCCCCTACCGGCCCCAACGACCTGGCGCTGATCCGGCGCGAGCCCCTGGGTGTGATCGCGGCGATCGTGCCGTGGAACTACCCGCTCATCATCAGCTGCTGGAAGGTGGGGCCGGCGCTGCTCGCGGGCAACTCCGTAGTGCTGAAGCCGGCCGAGCAATCGCCCCTTTCCGCCATCCGCCTCGCGGAGCTCGCCGCCGAGGCCGGGGTGCCGCCCGGTACGTTCAACGTGGTGCCGGGCTTCGGTGAGGAAGCGGGCAAGGCGCTCGCGCTCCATCCCGAGGTCGATCTCATCGCCTTCACCGGCTCGACCGAGGTGGGACGCCTCATGCTGCGCTACGCGGCGGAGTCGAACCTGAAGCGCGTGGCGCTCGAGCTCGGCGGCAAGACTCCCCAGGTCGTGTTCGCGGATGCCGATCTCACCGAGGCGGCCAGCGGTATCGCCTGGGGGATCTACTACAACAGCGGCCAGACCTGCCACGCGGGCTCGCGCCTCATCGTGCACCACTCGGTAAAGGAGAAGCTCCTCGCCGCGATCGAGAAGGTTGCGGGCACCATCACACTCGGGCATCCGCTCGAGCCCACCACGCAGATGGGGGCGCTGATCGACGGCGGCCACCTGCAGCGGGTCCTCGGCTATATCGACTCGGGGGTCGCCGACGGCGCCCGCATCGCGCTCGGCGGCCACCAGGCGCTGAAGGAAACCGGCGGTTTCTACGTCGAGGCGACGGTGCTCGATCACGCGCGCAACGACATGAAAGTGGCGCGCGAAGAGATCTTCGGCCCGGTGCTCTCGGTAATGACTTTCCGCGACGAGGCCGAAGCGCTGCGCGTCGCCAACGACACGCCCTACGGGCTCGCCGCCGCAGTGTGGACCGCCGACATCGACCGCGCGCACCGCCTCTCGAGCGCACTGCGCGGCGGCACGGTGTGGGTAAACGCCTTCGACCGCTCCACGATGGCGACCCCGTTCGGCGGCTTCAAGCTCTCGGGCTCGGGACGCGACCGCTCACCGCATGCCATAGACAAATACTGCGACCTCAAGACCATCTGGACCGCCTATCGCTGAGGCCCACCTTGAAGCTCACCGACATCAGAACCTTCGTCGTCGGCAATCCGCCGCCTCACTACGGCGGGCGCTACTTCGTGTTCGTGAAACTCACCACCGACGGCAACGTGCACGGCGTCGGCGAGGCCTACTGCGTGCCGTTCCACCCCGACGTCGTCGCGCGCATGCTGGTGGATGTCTTCGAGCGCTACCTCGCGGGCGAGGACCCGCACAACATCGAGACGATCTGGCGACGCGTGTACTCCGCCGGCTACACCCAGCACGCGGACCTCGCGCTCATGGGAGTGTTGTCGGCGCTCGAGATGGCCTGTTGGGACATCGTCGGCAAGGAGGCCGGCCAGCCGGTCTACAACCTGCTCGGCGGCCGGGTGCACGAGCGGCTGCGCAGCTATACCTATATCTATGCGCGCCCCGGCGACAAGACCGACGTCTACCAGGATCCCGAGCTCTCCGCCGAGCGGGCCGCCGAGTACCTGGCGCAAGGCTTTACCGCCATAAAGTTCGATCCCGCGGGGCCCTACTCGGCATTCGACGGCCGGCAGCTGTCGCTGCCCGCGCTCGAGCTGTGCGAGCGCTTCGTGAAGCTGCTGCGCGCCGCCGTCGGAAACCGGGCGGACCTGCTGTTCGGTACTCACGGCCAGATGACCGCCGCGGGAGCGCTGCGCCTCGCGCGACGGCTCGAGCCTTACGACCCACTGTGGTTCGAGGAACCGGTGCCGCCCGATGCCCCCGAGGAGATGGCGCGTGTGGCACGCGGCACGCGCATACCGATCGCCGCCGGCGAGCGGCTCGCCACCAAGTACGAATTCGCTCGCCTGCTGCGCGCAGGCGCGGCGGCGATCCTGCAGATGAACCTGGGAAGGGTCGGCGGCATTCTCGAGGCCAAGAAGATCGCGGCGCTGGCCGAGGTGCAGCACGTGCAGATCGCGCCGCACCTGTACTGTGGCCCGGTGGTGGGAGCCGCCAACATACAGCTCTCGACCTGCAGCCCGAACTTTCTCATCCTCGAGAGCATCGAGCGCTGGCAGGGCTTCCATGCCGAGGTGCTGAAAAAGCCGATCCGCTGGGAGGCGGGCTACGTCATTCCGCCGACCGACCCGGGTCTCGGCATCGAGCTCAACGAGGACGTCATCGCGCGCCACCCCTATCACGGGAAAGCGCTGCATCTCGACATGGCGCAGAACCCGGTGGTCGGCTGACCGCCGCCCGATGCCCGAGTACGACTACATCGTGATCGGCGCGGGCGCCGCCGGCTGCGTGCTGGCCAACCGACTGACCGCGAGCCCCACGGAGCGGCTGCTGCTGCTCGAGGCGGGCGGGTCGGATCGCTCGCCCTGGATCCAGGTGCCGATCGGCTACGGACGCACTTTCAATGACCCGCGCTTCAACTGGATGTACCAGGCCGAGCCCGATCCGACACTCGACAACCGCAGCCAGTTCTGGCCGCGCGGCAAAGTGCTCGGCGGCTCGAGCTCGATCAACGCCATGGTGTATGTGCGCGGCCAGCCCGGGGACTTCGACGACTGGGCCGCCGCCGGCAACCCCGGCTGGTCGTACCGGGAGCTGCTCCCCTACTTCATAAAACTGGAGGATCACCCCTTTGGCGAGCCGCAGTTCCACGGCGTCGGCGGACCCGTCGGGGTGAGCGACGTCTCGGCGAAGGTGCACCCCTTGTGCCACTCCTTTCTCGAGGCGTGCGACAGCGTAGGTGTCGCCCGCACCCGCGACTTCAACGGTTCGCACTCGGAGGGCTCGGGGCTGTGGGAAGTGACGATCCGGGACGGCGTGCGGGTTTCGGCGTCGAACGCCTATCTGCGCCCCGTATGGCGACGTCCCAACCTCGAGATCCGCATGCGCGCCCAGGCGACCCGGGTGTTGTTCGACGGCCGGCGCGCAACGGGCGTGGAGTTCATCGAGTCGGGCGCGAGGCAGGTCGCGCGGGCGCGGCGCGAGGTGATCCTCTCCGGCGGCGCCGTCAACTCGCCCCAGCTTCTCGAGCTATCCGGGATCGGCGATGCCGAGATACTGGGGCGCTTCGGAATTGCGGTAGTCGCCGACTCGCCCGCAGTCGGCCGCGGCCTGCAGGACCACCTCGCCGTCAACTATTACTACCGCTCGCGCGTGCGCACCCTGAACAACGAGCTGGCCCCGTTCCTCGGCAAGGTGCGTGCCGCACTCAGGTACGCGCTCGGCGGGCGCACCGGACCGCTCGCGATGAGCGTCAATCAGGCGGGCGCGTTCCTGCGCAGCCGCCCCGGGCTCGCCCAGCCGAACATGCATATCTATTTCAATCCGGCGAGCTACTCCACCACCACGCTCGGCTCGACCCGGCGTCTGATGAATCCGGATCCCTATCCCGGGTTCCTGATGTCCTTCAATACCTGCCGCCCGCTGAGCCGCGGCACGATCCACGTCCGCTCGCCCGATCCACTCGAGCGCCCGGCCATCCAGCCAAACGCCCTGTCCTCGTCCGAGGACGTCCGGGATGTGTACGAAGGCTCGCGCCTCGTGCGGCTAATCGCGGCAGCCAAGCCGCTCGCCGCCATCATCGAGGCCGAGCGCGAGCCCGGCAGCACGGTGACCAGCGACGAGCAGATCCTCGCCGACTTCCGCGCCCGCTCGGGATCGGTATTCCACGCCTGCGGAACCTGCGCGATGGGGTCCCATGCGCGCACCTCGGTACTGGATCCGCGCTTGCGGGTACGCGGGGTGGCGGCGCTGCGGGTGGTTGACGCCTCCGCATTTCCGAACGTCACTTCGGGCAACACCAACGCCCCCGTCATGATGCTCGCCGAGAAGGCAGCGGACCTGATCCTGGAAGACAACCGCGCGCCGCAGGCGTAGCCTGAGACACGATATATGCGCTGCGCGACCACATGAGCGAGCTTCAGTCGAGCGTTGCCGCGGAAGCTTCCACGCTACGGCTGGCCGAGCCCCAATCGGCGTCGCTGGCGGAGCGCTGGTACGTCCTCATCATGATGTGCCTCGTGTACACGCTCAGCATCGCCGACCGCTACGTCGTCTCGACGGTGCTCGACCCGATCAAGAACGACCTGCACCTGACCAATCTCGGCGTGTCGCTGCTCACCGGGATGGCATTCGGGGTTTTCTACATCATCCTCGGCTTCCCGCTCTCGTGGATGATCGACCGCTATAACCGCCGCAGGATCGTCGCCGTTTGCCTGGTGCTCTGGTCGGTGATGACCGCGGTCTGCGGACTGGCACGGACCGCCTTCGAGTTCTTCCTGGCGCGTGTCGGCGTCACCGTCGGCGAGGCCGGCGGCACGCCCGGCGCGAACTCGCTGCTCTCCGACTACTTTCCCGCCACGCGGCGTGCCATGGCACTCACCGTGTTCTCGCTCGGCGCGCCGATCGGTGCCTGGCTCGGCTACAACGTCGCCGGAGCCATCGCCGATCAGCACGGATGGCGCTCGGCGTTCTTCGCGCTCGGCGTTCCGGGCGTGCTCGCCGGCCTCGCCGTCTGGCTCACGGTGCGCGAGCCCAAGCGCGGTTGCCTCGACAGCGGCAAGCAGGGCCTCGCGCCATCGGTCGAGACCACCATGCGCTTCATGTGGCAGCAGCGCTCGGCGGTCCACACCATGATGGGCACGGCGGTGTGCGCCCTGTGGGGCTGGGGCCTGATGTTCTGGACGCCGGCCTTCCTGCAGCGCACCTACCATCTCACCGTCGGGCAGGCGAGCGACGTGACGCAGAACATGCACCTCTGGGGCGGCGGCCTGGCCACCGTCGCGACCGGCTGGCTCATGGCCCGCAGCACCATGATCGACGCGCGGCGCATCGTCTGGGTGCTGGCCGCAGGCATCGGCATCGCCACGGTCGCTTCCGGAGTCTTCTACTACACCCGGGATCTCGCCCTCGGGAAGGCCATGCTCTGGATCTTCATTCCCTCAATCTACTTTTACATCGGACCCGGGTTCGGGCTCCTCAACAACCTCGCGCCGTGCCACATGCGCGCGATGTTCTGCGCGATGGTGCTGTTCCTCGCCAACCT
>Ga0210399_10001371_pt1 | contig 19002 bp, 16 predicted proteins | sample IncBWC14MmetaG_FD_150865 | JGI IMG/M metagenome (GOLD analysis project Ga0210399, IMG submission 150865) | Forest soil microbial communities from Barre Woods Harvard Forest LTER site, Petersham, Massachusetts, United States - Inc-BW-C-14-M | ecosystem: Environmental > Terrestrial > Soil >...
TCTGAAACAGGATCGGAAACGAGCCAATCATCGGCGCCACGCGCAAAGCCGTCGTGCCCCAAACGGCCATGGCTGCTCCGAGGCCCGCTCCCAGAAGAGCGAGAAGCATATTTTCCGAGAGCACCAAGCTGATAATGCGCCAGCGTCCCGCGCCAAGCGCCACGCGTACGGCCATCTCGCGCTGCCGAGTGCTTCCGCGAGCCAGCATCAGGTTTGCTGTGTTCCCGCAAACCGCCAGCAGCAGGAGCAGCATAACGCCCTGCATGACGGCAAGTCCGCTGATCAGCGACCGCTGCGGACCGCGCGGCGAATCCCAGAATGGAAGAATCTCGCCGCCAATTCCGGCGCTGGCGTCGGGATAGTCGCGCGCCAGCTGAGCCATCGCCGTGCTGAACTCGGCTTGTGCTTCCTGGCGTGTCGCCCCAGGCTTTAACATTCCGATCAAAGAAAAAGCGCGGCTGTTGCGATCTTCCAGGTCACGTGTTCCGCCGAGCAACGCAGGCGCCATCGTGGCCGGCGCCCACAGTTCGTACTTCAAGGGGACCAATGTTCCCTGGAAGTCCCTGGGCGCCACGCCAATGACAGTAAGGTCGCGCTCGTTCACTCGAAGTTTTTGTCCCACAACGCCCTGCGCACCGCGAAACCGCGTTTGCCAGTAATCATACGAAATCACAATGACGGGCTCAGTTCCTGGCCGTTCCGCTTCCTCCGGCCGAATAAACCGTCCGATCGCAGGGTTCAGTCCCAGCGCGGAAAAATAATTACCGGAAACGAGTTGCCCGAAGGTCCGCTCCGTCTGGCCTGGCTCTCCCACGTTGAACGGCACCATCTCAGTGGCCACAATGTCCCGCAGCGCCGGCACTTGCGTCTGCAAGTCGCGATATTCCAGCCAGGAAGCGCCTGGATACCCGCCCGTCTCCGTGCGAGGCTCGACCAGTAGAAAGTTCGCTGCCCCACTCACGGCGGGCATTGGTTCGAATAGGATCATCTGAATCCATGAAAAGATCGTTGTATTCACGCCAATTCCGATGGCAAGCGAAACGATGATCACGGCCGCAAGCCCCGGCATGCGTCCGATCGTTCGCCCTGCGTTTCGCAAGTCCCCCAGCAGATTTTCGATAAATAGAAATCCTCGCTCGGCTCGATAGTCTTGTTTCATCGCCTCCACGCCGCCAAACTTGAGCATAGATTGGCGCCGTGCCTCCACGGGTGATAAGCCGGCGCGAAGATTTTCTTCGGTTTGCAGAGCGATGTGCTCCGCAATCTCTTCCCGCAATCGTTCTTCCCGTTCGCGCCTTGCCCCCGAGTTGAACAGCCGGGTGAAAAACCGCCGCAGAGATTTCATGACAAATCCTCGCATTTCGCATCGAAGAACCGAGCGATGATCGCTGCCGTTTTTTCCCAATCTTGAGTCTCGACCTGCAACTGCTTGCGTCCTTCCCGGGTCAGTCGATAGAACCGCGCCCTGCGATTATTCTCTGACGCGCCCCACTCGGACGCGATCGCGCCTTCTTGCTCCAGCTTCAACAGCACGGGATAAAGAGTCCCTTGATTCACGGCCAGCAGATCTCCGCTAATCTGCTCGATGCGCCGCGCGATTCCATAGCCGTGCAGCGGTCCCAGGACATCGAGAGTCTTGAGGACCATCAACGCCAACGTGCCCTGTAGGACGTCCGTTTTTTGTTTCATAGCACCGCCGTTTTGGTTTCCAACAGGAGGATGCCACACTTCCTTTGGGAAAACAACAGGTAAGTCGTCGGGCGTGCCGCCGGTGCGGCGCTCCTAGAGACTCATGAAGGTGCTATCGCCAAGTAAACGGGGAGCGAGGCTATGGGCGAATCGGCAGCCTGGAAGTATCGCAAGTTGCGTGTTTTCAATACCTCTAGATTTTCCGACTGGCCCCGCCTCCACCAACTCATAACGCGCGCATCTGCGGCCGCCTTCGTCAGGCTAGCCGCTGAATCTCACCGCGGCGCGAGCTTTCGCTTTCGCCGCCTCTTGTTCTCGATTCTTTGCTGGTGCGTGCGTTTCAAGCGAATGGACAAGGCGAGCCGAGACGGCAGCTATTTCGTCGACCGCAGCCAAGAACGCAGCTTCGTTGGCCTGCGAAGGTTTGTTGAATCCGGTGATTTTCCTGACGAACTGGAGCGACGCAGCGCGAACCTCGTCCGACGTGACCGGCGGATCGAAATTGAAAAGCGGTTTGATGTTCCTGCACATTCCTTTGACACCCTTTGCCTTGTGGATGGCCGAGGCTAGCCTTTTGTATCGCTGATCGCAAGCACCGTTTATTGTTCCTATTTGCCGCCAGCCGACGTTGCCGTTTTGGAAGAGGCGAGACGTTGACGGGCATATCCGCACCAGGGGCTCGCAGGGTCCAGTCCAATGTAAGCCTGCCAGTGCCTACGCGCCTCGTTATACGCGCCCAGCTTCTCGGAGACGAAAGCCAGATTATAGTGAGCGTCGGGATAATTCGGATTAAGACGCACAGCGTTGCGGAGGTGCAAACGTGCAGCTTCCAGCCTGCCGACTTCTTCCAGCACGCTCCCCAGATTAAAGTGGGCGAGAGCGCTCTCAGGATCCACTCGCAACGCCCGGCTAAAGTATTCGGCGGCTTTCTTGAAATCCCCTTCCTCATAGCAGAGGGTGCCGCAATTGAGCAGGGCGTCCAGTTTTTCGGGATCGAGGCAAAGAGCTTGCTCGTACGCGTCGATGGCCTGAGCCCTGGTTTCCCCTTCGGCTTCATACTCCAGCGCCGTGGCGAGCCATTCGTCGGCATCGGGCCCTCGCCTGGCCATGACTCGTACTCTCTGGTCCAATTCGCTGGTTTCGAAATTCAAGACAAACTGGCCCGAGAGCGGCTCCAGGCGGGTGCCGCCGCGTTCCACGAGAATATCTTTTCCATCGGAAAGAACACGAAGTTCCGACAAGGAGGCCTGCGCATGGAGAAGTTTATCGCGAAGCGCGGCCAGGGCGCGCCGCAGCCGGTTGGCAGGCACCCCTTCTTCGACCAGTTGCTTGACGGTGCGCAGGCCAATCAGATCGCGGAAATCGTAGAACCGGTCTCCACTTTCTTTCCGAGGTGAAACGAGGTGCAAACGGTCCCAATATTCCAGCTGTTTCGCGTTTAGACCCAAAATGCGCTGGACTTCTTCGGGGCCGAATCTATCCGTGGTCCCCATCAAATATTAACCGACTGCCTTTTTCCCCGCTTTTTTCTGCACAGATGAGATCGGTTGCACCGCTCGAGCCGGAGGCTTCTTGCCCACGGGCGCTTCCGCTGCGAGCGCGGGTGCGGCGGCCGCAGCCGGCGCTTGCTTTTCTGCGAGACTCTTCTTGAGGGCCTCCATCAAATCAATCACCGGAGCCATATGCGGCTGGGCCACTTCGGTTACTTCCTGGCCCTTGAGCTTGGCAGCGATCATCGCGCGCACATTTTCTTGATATTCATCCCTGTATTTCTGTGGCTCGAAAGGCGCCGCAAGACTTTCAATGAGCTGCCGCGCAAGCTTCTTTTCCTGGTCCTTCACTTCGATCTTGTCGGTGGGAACAGACTCGGCCGCGCGAATCTCATTCGAATAGAACATCGTGTGCAGCGTCATGCCCTGGGTTCCCGGCCGGATAATCACGATGTGCTCTCGCTGATGCATGGTGAGCTTTGCGATCGCTCCATAGCCGGACTCTTTCATCGCCTTCATTAACAGCTGATAAGCCTTCATCCCGGCGTCTTCCGGGCTGAGGTAGTAGGATGAGTCGAAGTAGAGAGGATCCATCTCATCCAGCTTCACGAACTCCAGAATCTCCATTACGCGCGCCGAGGAGGGCTCGATCTTGTCGAGCTCCTCTTCGTTGAACAGTACGTATTGATCTTTCTCGTATTCGTAGCCCTTCACAATCTCGGATCGTTCCACGTTGCGGTTGCAAACCGGGCAAAACAAGGGCTGCTTGAGCCGCGAATGGCACTCTTTATGAAGTTGGTTGAAACTGATTCGTTCACCGCGAGCCGCCGTAGTCATGCGGACGGGCATCGAGATCAGGCCAAACGTGAGGTGGCCTTTCCAGACAGTCGTGGCCATGTGAGCGCTCCTTCGACAACAGCCTTGGAACTGTGCACGAGCTTTTTTAAGGTTAGCCGCACGCCAGGCAAGAAGCAAGATGCATCCACGCACGGTAATGTCATTTTACAGAATAAGTCACTACCCCGGCTGAAAGCCTGAGAGCCAAAGCTGCGACCCATACATCCGGCCTGGGATAGAATCCGTGTATGGCAAAGCTGGAAGAATACAAGCGAAAACGGCGGTTCGAGCGAACGCCCGAGCCATCGGGTGAGCCGGAGCCCTCAGGCCGCCCCGTGCAACCTGCGAAGCCCGAGCCACTGGGCAAGCGCACACGCTTGCCCAAGCCGAAACTGCCACAGTTGGAAGTCCACCCCGGGGCCGAGCATGGCGACACGTTCGTGGTTCAGAAGCACCGGGCAACGCGGCTGCACTACGATTTCCGGCTGGCGATTGATGGAACGCTGAAGTCGTGGGCTGTGCCCAAGGGACCTTCTCAGAGCCACGCCGACAAGCGGCTGGCGGTGCAAACGGAAGATCATCCGCTGGACTACGCCAACTTCGAAGGGAAAATTCCTGAAGGCAACTATGGCGCGGGAACGGTCATGGTATGGGACCGCGGGACTTTTCACGTGGAGGGCAATCTCGACGCGCTGAAGCAATTGGAAAAGGGAGAAATCAAGTTCAGCTTGAACGGGGAGAAATTGCGGGGCAGCTTTGTTTTAGTGAAACTGAAACAGAGCGAAAAAGGCAACGAATGGCTGATGATCAAGCACAAGGACAGCGCCGAAGATTCCTCCTGGAACATCGACGAGCACGACGGCTCGGCCCTTACGGGACGCACGCTGGATGAGATTAAGGAAGAGCTGCCGCCCAAACGGAGACCAACCCTAATTCAGGTGTCTGAGTTGCAAGGTGCACGCAAGGGCGGGATGCCGTCACGCTTGGAACCCATGCTCGCGACGCTCGCCGACCATCCCTTTTCTGATCCCAACTGGCTCTTTGAGATTAAGTGGGACGGTGTTCGCGCGCTAGCCCGCATCGAGAATGGCGCCCTTGCGCTACGTTCACGTAACAGCATTGACATCACCAAACGCTATCCCGAACTGGCCTCTCTTCCCGACGCACTAGCCGCACGCCAGGCAATTCTTGACGGAGAGATCGTTGCTCTGGATGCCCAGGGGCACAGCGACTTCGAGCTCTTGCAGGAACGGATGCATGTGCGCGCGCCCAGCGAGAGCCTTGTCACGCAAATACGCGTCGTTTACTTCGCCTTCGATCTTCTCTATTGCGATGGATACGACCTTCGCGAAGCGCCTCTGCTCGAGCGTAAGCAACTCCTGCAACGCTTGCTTTATACGTCCGAACGATTTCGCTACGCCGATCATCAGTTGGAACACGGAAAAGAGCTGTTCGCGTTGGCGGAGCAAAATGGTTTGGAAGGGATTGTCGCGAAGCGCGCCGACAGCCCGTATGTTTCCGATCGAAGCCCGTACTGGGTGAAGCTGAAGAGTACCAAGACAGTAGACGCCGTCGTCGGCGGCTGGACCGAAGCTCGCACACCCGCTCTTCCCTTTGGTTCACTGTTGTTGGGCTTGTATCAAGGCAAGAAACTTCGATTCATCGGGCACGTTGGCAGTGGATTCGACACGAAAAAACTGAAAGAATTAACCAGCAGATTAAAAGAACTGGCAGCTCCCGCTAGCCCGTTCGAAGCCGTGCCCGAAACGAACGAGAAACCATCCTGGGTTTCTCCCGCCCTCGTCGCACGCGTCAAATTCAGCGGGTGGACGCAGGAGCACGTTCTGCGTCATCCCGTTTTCCTTGCGCTCTGCGAGGATGCGCGTCCCACAGATTGCCAATGGGAGAACGAGGTTGCTCCTGACGCGCCCGCCGCCCCAACCGTAGTTCGCGCGCCCGAGATCGTCGGGAAGATTCTCAACACAACAGCACAAATCGAAAACGAGTTGTTCAAAGGCCGCTCGGAAACCGTCACCATCGAACTGGACGGCAAACGGCTGCGGCTAAGTCACCTGAACAAAGTCTATTTCCCCGAGTCCGGCCACACCAAACGGAATCTGCTGGCCTACTACTACCGCATGGCGGATTTCATCTTGCCGTTTCTACGTGATCGGGCTTTGGTTTTGCGGCGTTATCCCGACGGAATTAAGGGACAGGCTTTTTTTCAAAAAGATTTGCGCGAAGGCGTCCCGGAATGGTTCAAGACCGTGCCGATCGATTCCGAAAAAAAAGGGGAACCAATTAGCTATGCGACCGCCAACGACCGCGCTTCCCTGCTCTTTTTGACCGGCCTAGGCTGCATCGATCACAATCCGTGGTCCAACCGTATCGACGATTTCGACCATCCCGATTACTTCTTCTTCGATTTGGATCCCTCGGATGGCACGGAATTCTCCGTGGTCGTCACTATTGCCGCAGCGTTGCACGAGAAACTGGAAGAATTGCGGCTGGCGCACTTTGTGAAAACATCAGGCGCAACCGGGATGCACATCTTCATTCCCGTGGAGCCGGCTTACACGTACGAGCAGTTGCGTACTTTTGGCGAAATCATTGCGCGCACGGTGACTGCCGAGCACCCCAATCTGGTCACCAGCGAACGCATCGTTGCGAAGCGGCCAGCGGGCCGCGTGCTGATCGACGTTCAGCAAAATGCCCACGGCCGGCCGCTGGCTGCCGCGTATTCCGTGCGCGCTTTCCCGCAAGCGCCGGTTTCCGCTCCCCTGTTACCCCGCGAATTGCGTCCCAGCTTGCGCCCCGAAACGTTGAACATAAAGACAGTCTTTGCGCGCCTAAAGGAGAAGGGAGATCTTTGGGGTGATTTTTGGAAGCGGCGTCAACGCCTGGAACAGGCCATCGAACTCCTTAGCGCCCGCATGCCTCCGAGAACGAAGCCATCGGGAACAAAGTAGAAGGCCACTTGATCGCAAAGCGCGCCAGTGCCTTTTCCCTAACACAGTGGCTGTGATTAAATGCCAGGGCACAGGAGGTGCATCATTCCTGACACGGGCCGGCTTCTTGTGGGGACTTCTGGATACTCCTATAAACAGTGGAAAGGCAACTTCTATCCCGAGAAGCTTCCGGACCGCGAAATGCTCGGTTTCTACGCCAAGCAGTTCCCGACGGTCGAAATCAATCACAGTTTCTATCGCATGCCGACAGAGAATTTGCTCCTGCAGTGGGCGAAAACTGTTCCCGAAGGCTTTCGCTTCGCCTTGAAGGCCAACCAGCAAATCACTCACATTCAGAGGCTCCGCAACTGCGAAAGCACTCTGAAACGTTTCCTGGAAGTCGCCAGTGTGCTGAACGATGGCGACCACCTTGGCCCGGTGCTCATCCAGCTGCCCCCCACGTTTAAGTTCGATCGTCCCTTGCTGGAAGACTTTCTTGCCCTTCGCCCGGAGGCTTTTTCTTTCGCCTTTGAGGTGCGTCACGCGTCTTGGTATACCGAGGAAACGTACGCCGTTCTTCGCCAGCGCAAGACGGCGCTTTGCCTCTCCGAAACCGACAAACAAACGCCACCGGACGTGCTCACTACCGGCTTTACCTACGCCCGCCTGCGCCTCGAAAATTACACTTCGAAGCAAATCGCGGCCTGGAAGAAACGCTTCGACGCCTGGCTTGGCCAAGGCGTGGATGTGTACGCCTATTTCAAGCACGAAGACGCGGGCAAAGCACCCGCGTATGCCCGCCAGCTACTAGGAAACCCGCTTTGATCATAGATTCTCAATCGCGTGCGTGGAAATAGCGGGATGCTGTGACTCCCGACTGCTCATCGAGAGTTTGCAGGGCTCCCGGTCACGGGCAGCGACATCGCGCCCGTCGCATCGGCAATCGGTGGAATCAAGAACGGCGGTCACGCTTCTGCGTACTTCGTTTGCGTTCGCCACAGTTCTTCTTATTTCTTGAGCGAGCTGGAAGTTAGAAACTGCACGGTAACTCTAAGACCTATCGGTAATGATCGAGAGTTGTCCTCTAAGCCGATCACCGCCTCCAGGATATCGCGGTCGCTCTTGTCAGAGGGATCGCCCGTGGTGATGCTTTTCCTTCCCATCATCGCAGATATTCTCACCACCGAGCCGTTGAGCCTCTTCCCGTCAAGAGCGTCCGCCTGGATAACTACCTTCTGTCCGACCGACACTTTATCCACATCACTTTCGTCTATCTCCGCCTTGATGTGCCGAGAGGAAGTATCCGCGAGACTGAACAGTGTGCGGGGAGTTACCGTGCTAAAGGACTCGCCCCGTCTGGCATAGACCCTCAAAATGGTTCCGTCGATCGGTGCAAGGATGGAGCACTTCCCGATGCGTTCCTGAACCGTTCGAGCGCGACCCTCCGCCGCGAGCACCTCTGCATCAGCCCGCGCCTTGTCTTCCTGCAACGGAGGCGCGGCAAGCAACTCCTCAGTTCGAACAGCGGCTCGGAGGTTAGCATCCGCGACCCCCAGATCACGGACAGCTTGTTCAAAAGTAGACCGGGAGACCTGCTCCCTTTGATAAAGAGCTCGCTGCATGTCCGATCGCGATTTGGCCTCTTCAAATGTCGCGCGGGCCGCTGCTGTCTTCTCACTCGCTATTCTCTTCTCCTCGTCGCGTGCGCCTCGCAGAATCCGGGTTCTTGCCTGGCGTGCGCTATCGGCTTCGGCTATCGCCGTTTGTAAACTCGCTTGCAATTCATCACAGCCGATCTCGCCAAGTAAGGTTCCTCTTTTTACGAACTGATCTTCTTTTACGTAGACGGCCTTTAGGACGCCGTCCGTAGCGGCCCCTAGCTGTGTAGTTTCCGAAGCTCCCTCGACCCTTCCGGGGGAGGCGAATGCAACGGTCGCGGTAGCGTTATTGGAGGGTATCCCACGAGCTTGCACCGAATTCCTGTTCCGCGTGGTCCCCAAGAACGCGACCGTCACAATCACCAAGACAATCGCGGAACCACCTATGCCCCACCTACTGCGGGCCGTCATAGATTTTTCTCCTCTTGTTCTACTTGGCCATCGCATAGATTGATTGTGCGATCGGTGAATTCCCGCCATCGCGGATCGTGGCTCACGACAACAACAGTTCTCCCATCGTCATCCACTTGACTTCGGAGAATTTGACAGATGTTCCTTCCGGCCTGGACATCCAGAGATGCAGTCGGCTCATCCGCGAGAAGAATAGGAGGATTTCCGGCCAAGGCCCTTGCAATTGCAACCCGCTGTTTTTCGCCAGGACTGAGTTCGTTGGGCTCTTGATTGAGCTTGTCTCCCAAACCGAATCGAACGAGCAGATCTCTTGCCATTTCCATTCGGCCAGGCAGTGCTGCATCACGGAGTTCAAAGCCAAGTGCGACATTGTCAATCGCGGAAAGGGAGTGAAAAAGCCGGAACGCTTGGAAAACAAAACTGATTTTCTTTTGACGAACAGCTGTCCGCTCCGCTTCACTTAGTCCGTTTACCGCGACACCGTCTACGAACACGGTCCCTTCATCGGGAGACAGCAAACAGCCCAGCAGAGACAATAACGTGGTTTTCCCGCTGCCGGAGGGCCCCATAACCAGCGAAAGCGTGCCCCGCTCGAAGAATTGTGAAACGCCTCGCAGTGCACGGACTTGTGCCTCCCGCTTGCCGAAAGAGACACTCGCACCTTCAACGCCCAGGAAGTGATTAGGCACGGAACACCCTCCCCGGCTCAACTGTGAGGGCGCTTCGAACTGAAGCGATAGATGCCAATGCGCACATCGTCAAACTTGGCACGACCATGACTAGAAGCAACCACCACGGAGTGTAGATCCAAGGAATCAGAGATTTTGCGTAAGCAATGCTTGGAACAACCGCCAGTAGCCCCAGAATGCTGCCAACTGCCCCGCAAATCAGGGCCTGCGTAAGCACAATGCGCGCCACGAAAGCCTGGGATGCTCCGAGAGCTTTCAACGTGGCGTATTCCTCGATGTTTTCCATTGTGTTCGCATAGATGGTTTGGGATACAACCACCAGACCTATTAGAAACCCCAACAGCGCCGCGGTTAGAATCGCGCCCCCAGCACCCGTTTTTATCGTCCAGTACGTGCGAGACTTACGCGCAAATTCGTCCCGCGTGAGAACATCGACCTCGGGAAGACGCTGCCTAAGGTTCTGCCGCACTTCGGATGTTGAATATCCGCTGTCGACGCGCAGGAGGACGTACATAGCTTCTTCAGGACCAAACCCCATATAGCGAGTGGCATTTCGGTACGAAGTAAACAGAAAAGGGACACCAAGGAATGCTCCATAGCCTTCGATCTGATGCTCGATGCTGGCACGGTGCCGGTTTACTTCCACTTCTGCAGGCAGTGCCGTCACTTGAATCAGGTCCCTGTCGCTCACGTCGTAGAGTACCGCATCGGGCGACATCCCTTCGGCTGAACCTGGGACATCGGGAACCGGGAAGCGCTTTCCCACATTGCGATCCGCCCCAACCAGAGCCACAACCTGTTGCTTTCCGTTTGGTGTGCGGTACACCGCAAAAGCCATGCAAACTCGGCTCGTTTCCAGCACACCTGGTACGCCGGCAGCCATCTCCCTCACCCGGCTTTCGATGGGAGTTCCAAACTCAAAAGCCTGAACTCCTCTCGCAGTGATCCAGATGTCGGAGTCGCTGGCATCTACAAGCCTGGATGCTGCCCGCAAGAAGCCGGCTAAGAGACTTCCTTGAAAGACCATCAGGAACACCGCAAAAGACACGCCGAGCACGGTTACCGAGAAGCGGGCTCGATCGTGAACGATATTTTGCCAAGCGAGTTTCATAAGTGCTGAACTACCGGCAAACTTGGAGAGCGGGGAGTACGTTATCTAATTCTGCGGCCGCGGCTTTTGCGCTGCGTCCGGACAGCGCTCTCAGTTCCTGTTCTCCCTGCACTGACATTTGTTGCGCTACTTGGTTTGCTCGCACGCTTGCCACGTCAGATCTCCTGCCAATAATGCCGTGGTCCCCTCAGCCGTCAGCGGTCTGGAAAAGTAAAATCCTTGGCCATATTTGCATTCCAGTTTTTTCAGCATCGCCACCTGTTGAATTGTCTCAACTCCTTCGGCAACTACGTCTAACCGGAGATTATTGGCCATGGGCAATATGGTCCGTGCAATCTCCATACCTTCTCCCTCATCCCCCATGCCGCTGATGAAGGAGCGGTCAATCTTCAAGGTGTCGAGGGGAAAACGGTGTAGGTAACTCAATGAAGAATAACCCGTACCGAAATCATCGATAGCCAGACGGATTCCCAAGGATTTAATTTGCTGCAACATCTCCACGGCGGCGGAAGGGTCTGCCATCACCGTGCTTTCCGTGATCTCCAGCTTCAAAGCTTCTGGAGCAAGGGCGAGTTCACACAGCAGCTTTTTAATGTCTTCGACCAGGTTCGGTTGTAAAAATTGCTTGGCGGACAGGTTGACGCTAACCGTTAGATGGCCATGCGCAATTGAACCTGCTCTCCACTCGCTGATTTGCCGGCAGGCCTCCCGCAAATTCCACCAGCCCAGCTCGCGTATGAGGCCGGTTTCTTCAGCAACTGGGATAAATTCAATCGGTCCGAGCAGTCCGCGAGTTGGATGCTGCCATCGTAGCAGGGCCTCAAAGCCGGCAATTTCTCCGGAAACGAGTGCAACAATCGGTTGATAGAAATTGCGAAATTCTCCCCGTTCGAGCGCGCGACGCAGATCGGTCTCCAGCTGCAATCGAGCCATCACACTGGCTCGCATATCTGCGTCGAACACCTCGTAGCGTGCCTTGCCCAGAGACTTGGCTCTGTACATTGCTGTGTCGGCATCTCGCAGGATCTCTTCGGGTAGCTCGTAGGCGGAGTTGCTCAAAGCAATTCCGATGCTCACGGAGGTGAACACCTCTTTCCCACCCAAAATAAATGGCGTCGCCAGAGCCTTCATCATGCGGTCCGCGGCGCGCTTGGCATCGCTCGGATCTTTAATGTCGTCGAGCAGGACTGTAAATTCGTCTCCCCCTAAGCGCGCGACGGTGAAGGTTTCCCCGAGACGCGCGACGGTATCCGTTGCCCGCAAACACTTCTCCAATCGATTGGCTACTCCAAGCAGGAGTTGATCCCCAATCAGGTGGCCCATGCTGTCGTTGATCATCTTGAACCCATCAAGGTCCATGAATAGAACCGCAAACAAATGGTCTTTACGGCGCTTCTTATGCTTGATGAGCCGGCCTACCCGGTCAATAAACAGCAGCCGATTCGGTAAGCCCGTCAGTGGATCGGAGACCTTTCCTTCGGTTATGTCGGTCTGCGATCCGGCCATTCGCAAAACATTTCCGGATGAGTCATGAACGGCGACCCCTCGGCTCAGCATCCAACGAAAGCTTCCATCTTTATGCAGCACGCGGTGCTCACTCTCGAAATGCGGAGTCAAGCCTTTTTGATGGGCGGCAATCTCCTCTTTGACTCGTTCTCGATCCGCGTCATGGATCCGGTCAAACCATTCTTCAGGTCGGCCCCCAATTTGGTCTTCCTGATAGCCCAGCATGGCCTTCCAGCGAGGGGAGAAATGCACGACATTGGCCGGCAGATTCCAGTCCCAAAGCCCATCATTAGAGCCGCGAGCCGCTAGCGCATAGCGCTCTTCACTTTCCTTCAACGCCTCCTGCGCTCGTTTGTGCGATAACTGCGTACCTATGCGCGCCACAGCCACGGGAAAGTCAATCGGCTTCGTCAGATAGTCGTTGGCCCCCAAGTCCAGCGCCCTGACAATATCGTCGCTCTGGCTCTTCGCGGTCACCATAATTACCGGCAGCTCGATCGCAGAGTAGGCGTCACGCAGCGTTTTCAGCGCGTCAAGGCCACTGACTTCCGGCATTTCGATGTCTAATAGCACCAGATCGGTGCCGTCTTGTTTGACGCGCTGCAGCAATCCGTGCGCGCTCTCGGCCATCGCGATCTCATAGCCTTTGCGTGCCAGCCGGCGGGCCAGCATGTCCCTGTTCATTTCATTGTCATCTACGATGAGCAACCGGCTCGGCCGCGGGTTCATGATAGTTTTTTCTCGAGTAGCAGATTTTCGATCTTTTCGCTCAGCCGTCCAAAATCGACCGGCTTGGTATCGTACTCATCGCAACCTGCACCGATGGCCTTCTCCCGGTCGCTGACCATGGCGTGAGCGGTCAGCGCGATGATGGGGATATGGCGAGTAGACGGATTTGCCTTCAGGAGACGCGTGACCTCCCAGCCGTCCATCGCTGGAAGACTTATGTCCATGAGAATGAGGTCGGGTGCTTCCGAACGCGCCAGTAAGAGTCCCTTTTCGCCATCCTCCGCGTTGACCACACTATAGCCCCTGCGCTGAAGCCGTCTGGATAGCATGTCCCTGTTCATTTCGTTGTCTTCGACTAGCAAGATTTTCTGCATTCTAGTTTCTCCTGGTCCTGGACATTCTGGTTCCGGCTGTCTTGCTGCCCGCTGGGCGGTCTACTACATAAGATAAGGGGGCCGGATTGTCATCCGTGATAGTGGAAGATCGGGTGACCCGGTGCTTTTCTACAAGAACGGCCAGACGGTCACGGTCGACCGGCTTGATAAGATAATTGGAGGCGCCCAGGTCCAGGCCCATGGCCTCATTGTCAACGACGGTGACCATAATGACCGGAATCTTCGCCAGCTTGGAATCGCTCTTGAGCCTATTCAGCACGGTCCATCCATCGCAGTCAGGCATGACCACATCGAGAGTTATAAGTAGCGGACGAACTTGCCTGGCAAGGCGAAGCCCTTCTTCTCCATTCGCGGCGGCGACCACGTGGAAATCCAGTTTTGTCAGGAAGCGCGTCATCAGATCGCGGACCGACGGGTCATCATCTATCACCAGAATCGTTTCCAAACCGGTTTTGGTTTCGGACGATGCCGCCGGAACTTTGCCGGCACTCTCTGGCTGCGCGGATTCAGATGTCTCGGTGACGACTTGAGCCGGCAGCCGGACTGTAAAAACGGCGCCCTGGCCGGGCTCGCTCTCTACCCAGATGCACCCCTTCATCAGTTGAACGAAGCGGTGAGTAATGGCGAGTCCCAGTCCGGTCCCGCCATACTTGCGGGCAATCGAGGCATCCGCCTGGGCAAACTCTTGAAACAAGTTTTCTTTTTGCTTGGCGGAGATTCCAATCCCGGTGTCACGGACCTGGAATTGAATCCAATCTCGATCCTCGGTCTTGATTTCCTCCACATTCACGGAAACCGTGCCGTGGTCCGTAAACTTGCACGCGTTGCTGAGCAAGTTGAACAGGATTTGACGGACCTTTGTGATATCCGCCCGCATCATGTTCACGTTGTCGGCCAGGTGGACGTGAATTGTGTTGCCGTTCTTTGCCGCCGCGGGCTGCAGGGTCGTGACCATCTCCTCGATCACCTGCGACACTTCGAAGGTCTCTAGATGCAGCACCATCTTGCCGGCTTCGATCTTCGAAAGGTCCAGCACGTCATTGATCAACGACAATAGGTGTTTTCCGGACGCCTGGATTTTTCGGAGGTCCTGAACATTCTCGATCTTGCCGGAGTCCCGGGTTTCCTCCTCCAGCATTTCGCTATATCCGATGATGGCGTTGAGCGGCGTTCGCAACTCATGGCTCATATTTGCAAGAAATGTGCTCTTCGCGCGATTCGCTTCCTCGGCCGCGTGCTTCGCATTGAGCAGCTCTTCCTGAGTCTGCTTGCGGTGGAAGATTTCTTCCTCTAACTCCTGCGTCCTCGTCTTCAATTCACCATTCGTGCTCTGCAGTGCGGTATCCCGCTGCTGGATTTCCGACAGCATGGTATTGAATCCATCGATCAATCGTCCAATTTCGTCTCCATAGGACTTAACAGCTCGCACCGCGTAGTTCTTGTTTGTGGAGACCATTCTCATGGTGTCTTCTAGGTGCAGAATGGGATTTGAAATCAATCCTTGAAGCCTGGAAGAGACGAAAAATGCGAACAAGCCGGAAATCAGCACGAAAGCAATGAGGATGCTTGCGTATCGTCTGGCCCTGATGCTCCACTGGCGCATATTCGACTGCAAAAACAGCGTTCCGACGTGTTCCCCGTTCAGGGTCACGTCATGGAAGACCTCCAGGTATCCTCCTGCGTAGCGGTACCCTCTCTCCTGTAAACGGGAAGGAAGGTACGACGGAAGGGTTGTACTACCTCGAAAATAGTGCGCAAATATCTTTCCGTCGGGTCTATACAGAACGGCAGTGACGATGTCTTCTTTGGCGGTGAGCGCGGACAATGTAGCGGTGGCGGCGGCCTCGTCTTTAAATTCCAACGCTCCCGCGCTGTTGTACCCGATAATCTCAGCTTGAGTCATCAGATCTTGAGTGAGCAGGTGGCGAAAGGAAACGAGGTCATAAATGAGAAAGCTAACGGAGGACAAGATCAGAGCGAGGCTGCTCGTTAGCATCGTTATCAGCGTGAGTTTCCGCTTGATGGATAGATTCTGGAGGATCATCCTGGCTTCCTTACCTCTACGCTGGGTTGTTGGACGATTCTCGCCAGAGTAAGCAATCTTGAACTGATGGTCAGCTCCGCTTGGTGCGCCGCCTCGACGTTGATCTCGAATCGAACTCTGTTGTCTTCCACGGTAAACCGGATTATGCCGCCGCGCTCGGCAAATCCCGGCGTTTCACCGACTGTTAGAATTGGCTGGCCTTTCACAATTTGTACCAATTCGTCGATGTGCGCTTTTTCCGAAGCGCTCACAAACAGGATCTTGCAGTCCCTCAGTTCCTTGATGTCGCTGCCCCATTTCAGCCGTTTCACGACGAATCCGCGCGCCCCGATTTTCTTATCTTGGACGATTTGATCGATAATCGTTCCGAATGGATCGATTCCCAAAATGCCGATCACAATCGGAGAATCGGGCTGAGCAAAAGCGGTCGCCGGCCATTCCACAAATTTCGCAAAATTGAAAATGAAACCGGCCTTGATCAGATATTCCGAGGAATCGGACGAGTCCCGGACCTGTGCAAAGGCGTCGGGAGCCCAACTCAGCGAAACACTGAGCGCTACGATCAGAATTCCCAGTCGTCTCAAGATCAATTTAACCGCCACTGGTAACCGATAATCTGAAAGCTCACCCGGCAATCAACTTAGAACTTCACAGTAATACTTCCAAAAATGCTGCGCTTCACTACCGTCGGGGAGGTGTTTACGAAATCCGGCATGAATTCAAAGTGCCAGTTGTTCAACAAGTTCTGGCCGCCAATTGACAATTCCACCCTTGTAACCGGCCTCCAGCCCAAGTGCGCATCCAAAGAGTAATAACTGGGCACATTCAGGCCGGGAAGCTGGTCCACAAATCGAAGTGTCGTGTCCTGGTCAAAATGCTTGGGCAAGTCGATTGAAGACCTCAAATACCATTGATGACGAGGGCTTGAGCCGTTTGGATTGTCCGGAGTTGGATCCAGACTGTTCGCATTCTTGTGAATGTCCATTTGCAGATAGCTGTAGGAGCCCGCTAGCCTCCACTTCGGAACGACTTTCCAGTCTGCAAACAGTTCGACGCCGTAAGTTCCACCGCTCATCTTGTTGCCTGCGACAAAGGGGATGACGATATCGGTTGGAGCGGGGCTCCCTTCCACACGAGGCGCACCCGGCTCTGCCGTACGAAGATTCGAGTAATTGTTGTAGAAGGTCGCTATATCGAGCGAAAGGTTGCTGGTTGCCTGTACTCGATAACCGAGTTCGTACGCGAGAAGGTCTTCTGAATTGAACTGATGGCTGCCGAAAACCGCAATTACCGCCGGGAACGGCGTGGGGTTCGAAGGCGCCCCGGGGGGTATAACCGCTGAGTTTAGCCGCAGACCCTCCTCGGTTAGCGCCGGAGTCCGTACGGCGCGTGATACCGCAGTCCAAATCGATTGATTTGGAGTGAGGTTCCAGAGCAGTCTTGCGTTGGGCTCAATTTCGAAACCCGTGAACTCGTTGCGTTCGAATTTGGAGCCGAGCGTAATCTGCAGCCGATTGTCAACCAAACTGATTTCATCCTGCAGGAATGTGCTGAACTGATTCAGAGTGACTTGATTGGGCTGCAGGGAAACCGTAAAACTGGACTCGTTCTTGTCGCGGATCGAGCGGTAACCCAGCCCCCAAACGATTTGTTGTGAATCTCCAACGTGAAACCCGTGCTGGAAATCGAGGTCCAATATGTTCTGGTGGTCGCCGAAAAGCGAATGGTCGGTAATCGTCGTATTGTCGTAGTACATCTGCAACGACATCGAAGATCTCTCGGAAGTATGATTCCAACGCCCGAGGATGTTGCCTCCACTGTACTTCCCATCATTGGGAAACGTGTTGGAATAGGGAGCGGATAGCGACGCCACCGTCAGAGTCTCATCGAATCTGCTTCGATAGACATCTCCTTGCACCGTCAGCGAATTCGCTCCGGCTGGCGTCCAATCCGCGCGAAACCCGCCGCGCAAGGCATCCCAGCCGTCGTGAGCCGTCATTCCCGATGGGTATGCGGAAGGCCCCCAATCGAAATATTTTGTATAGGCTCTGTAGTAGGTGTTGTCACCAAGTTTGCCGCCATAACGAACGCCGCCAGCTGCTCGTTCATCCGTTCCGGCTCCTGCTGTTACGACTGCAGACTGCGTGGCTTTGGCCTTTTTGGTGATGACATTGATGACCCCGTCGACGGCATTGGCTCCCCACAGTGTTGCTCCGGGGCCGCGGATCACTTCGATCCGGTCCACGTCCTCCAACATCACATCCTGGACGTTCCAATACACGCCCGAAAACAGAGGGGTGTAGACACTTCGACCGTCGATCAGCACCAGCAGTTTGTTGTCGAAACGCCCGTTGAATCCTCGCGAGCCAATGGCCCACTTGTTCTGGTCGATCCGCGCCACTTCAAGACCAGGTGCCAGTCGCAATGCTTCCGGAATACTGGTGGCTCCCGAACGTCGGATATCATCTTGCGTTATCACGAAAATCGCCGCCGCAGCGTCTGCCACTTTTTGCGTGCGCTTGGAGACCGAGGTCACCTGCAAATTCATCAGGTCTTCCATGCTCATGGCGGTAACGTCGGGGACGCTCCGTGACGTCTGGGCCGGTGTTGGAGACGTAAGACAAACTGCGAGAAAACCAGCCAAGAGAATACGCCCAGCGCTTGGCGCCGGTCCGCTATCGTGGTTGCGATGGAACAGCATATTTAGTTTCCCTTCTAGAAACTGGACAGCAAGGCTGGCGACGGATTCCCGATCCGGGACATTACCGTACGCACTGAACCCGTCTCCCGCTTGCTGCAGCCGATGTGGTTCTTTCCTGCGGTTCATGTACAGCCCCCAGCGAGCTAAACCGGAATACCTAATCCGGCCACTAGCTCTTTTCCGAACATGGCCCCGTGCGACCCCGCACGTGTTGAGGTAGCTACTTCAGAAATCTATCTGTCGGTAATCAATGAATCTGTTCCTATAATCCGCATGTGTCTTGGGCCTTTTGGGCAGGCAGAGCTCATAAAGGCTTTTCTCCCGTTACCGTGAACACCGTGGAATATGTAAATGTGTCGGGCCGGCTGAGGTAGTCAAGAAACGCTCGTATTTGCTTTTGGGCTTCGCTTTCGCCGCCGAGCACCCTTGCCAGTTGGGGTCTTGCGATCTCTAGCTTTAATTCCCATTGCTTCAGAATCCCCGGGTCAATCTCTCCTGCGATTAGGTGATAGCATTCCACCTGAACGTCGAGATTTTTCAGACCAGCTTTCTGCGCCAACCAGAAAAGTTTTCGCCCGACGAAAGGATCAAAACCGGTAGCCGCTAGTGCAGTCACGACCTTCTCGGCGGTGCGTTGTACCCCAGCGTCTTCCGGGTAGTGCCACAGGAGTTGACCGTCCAAGTCCTGCAGCAGGACCGTGCCCCCCGGCTTGCAAACTCTCGTCATTTCCGCGACGGCCTGCTCTTTTTCCTTTAGGTATTGGAGTAACATGCGGCTGTACACAAGGTCGAAA
>Ga0210399_10001373_pt1 | contig 18996 bp, 17 predicted proteins | sample IncBWC14MmetaG_FD_150865 | JGI IMG/M metagenome (GOLD analysis project Ga0210399, IMG submission 150865) | Forest soil microbial communities from Barre Woods Harvard Forest LTER site, Petersham, Massachusetts, United States - Inc-BW-C-14-M | ecosystem: Environmental > Terrestrial > Soil >...
GGAGCCACCGGGAGCGGATCGGATACGGAGAAATACAAGAACGAGTACTTTGCAGCTGCGTTTGCCGATTCCATTTCGATCTACCTGCTCTCGCTCTACCTGGACGTGGATTATTACGATCTGCGGGAGCGGGACTATCCTTTGCTGGCGCCTTCGGCCATGGCGGAGCGGTTGCGGAAAATTTCCGAGTTATTTCCACCCAATCCGGGATTTGAGTTTGCGATTTATCACAAGCGGCGGACGTAGGGTGGCAGCGGTCTAAGAGTCACGCAAATTGATCTGCGATTTCATCTCGCTTCGTTACCTGTTCTCTTCTTTGTAGCATTCTCACGATCCAATATCCCGCAAGACCCGCAGCGATGTGCTTCAGCGTATGCCCGCTGACAACGTGCCCGAGGGCGAAAATCGATTCGTCGAAGATCTCAAACAGCTTTGCCAGAACATAGAGTGCGACGATTACGCCCAGGTCAGAGGTTCTTGTATACCGGCCGGGGAGAAAGAGCATCAGCAGCAATACCAGGACGGCGTACACCTGGACCGCGCCATAGAAGCGGAGGTCACCGTGGCTGGCTTGCTCACTCCAGCGCCATTCGAGGACGCTGAGGACACCGAGCGCCACCAGGAGGGGCCACAACCATAGTCCACATACAACGCTGATACGTTCGGCGATGATGGCCGCGACCAGCGACATAAACACCAACGCCATCGGGAGACGGTCCCAGACCAGCCGGGCATTGTCGGGTGCAAGGTGGTAATAGGCGGAGCCCGCGGCGGTCAGAATGAATCCGCAGAAGATGACCAGGTAAAACCAGCGTTCGCCGGAGTCGACGAACCGGACAGTGGCCTCCTGGGGTGTGAGTCGCGCAAGAAACCACAGCCCCCAAAGGCCAAAGATTGCAAAGGCGGCATTCGAGGCGACGTCGGCAACATTAGGGACTCCAAGCCAAGAGCGATGGTCGGCGAAGTTGTGGTAGCTGAGTGGCTGTGGCGTCCGAGGCGCCAGAAAAGCCGCGCACACGATTACCGTAGTTAGGGTGAGCAGTGCGAGAACGGCGTTCTTTGGGGACACCTTCGGTGGATCCTTTCCGGGCAGTATAGGGCACACAAAAGCACAATCAAGCTTGCAGATCGCAGTAGATATTACAATCGCTTGTCCATGACGGCCTCTGTGCGTTCATTTGCGAAGATTAACCTTGGCTTATGCATCGGCCCGCGACGGCCTGATGGATTTCACGAGCTGCGGACCGTGTACCAGACGATTGCGTTACACGACGTTCTGAAGGTGCGTGTGGGGCGTGGGTCCGGGATTGAGATTCGGTGCGCCGACCCTCGTGTTCCTACCGACAAGTCGAATACTTGCTACGCGATGGTGGAACGGGCGATCGACGCGCTCAAGGCCAAGGGACGGGTTGTTCTTGAAATTGAGAAGCGGCTTCCGGTACAGGGGGGATTAGGTGGAGCTTCGGGGAATGCTGTGGCGGCGCTACTGGGACTGGAGATGGCGCTCAAAAAGCAGCTTACGGCTTCTGAGCGGCTGCGGATTGCGGCCGAAGTGGGGTCCGACGTGCCTTTGTTCCTGGTTGGGGGAACGGTTTTGGGAGTGGGTCGGGGGGAGAATGTCTATCCGCTCCCGGATCTGGCCCCTGTCCCCATCGTGATTGCGACGCCGGAGATTGGGGTTTCCACGCCTAAGGCTTTTGCAGATTCGGACGCTCTGATGGCGTCGGAAAACCCAACCGAGCTTCGCTCGACCCCGACGGGCGGGGACCCTTCGACAGGCTCAGGGCAGGCAGCTCGTCGCTCCATTACGTACCCAAAATTGACGGGGGTTCAGCCCTCCGATAGAATGAATGCGTTCAGCCGGAAGATTTCCTCGTGGCTGGGCAGCGTTCCGCTGAAAGGCGGGCGCTTTTCCGGTGTCCCTGCAGGTGGCAGGGGCCGGGCCGAGACCCTGCTTCTCGACCTCGTCCGTACCGGGATTGAAAACGACTTCGAACAGGTCGTCTTTCCTCAATATCCCGCATTACGAGACGTAAAGTGTGCGTTGGAGCGGGCGGGCGCGGTCTACGCGTCGCTTTCGGGCTCCGGGTCGGCGCTGTATGGGCTGTTCAGAACCAAGGCTGGCGCCGAAAAGGCTGCCGTGCGGTTGCGAAAAGAAGGCATTCCGGCCCAGGCGACGGTTACGTTGACGCGCTCGCACTATTGGAGAGAGTTTCTAGTTTCGGGTTTCTAGTTTCGAGCGAACGCAGGCCAGGGCGCCCGCGCCACGAAAATCGATAAAGTTGTACTTGAAACTCGAAACTGGAAACTTGAAACTGTAGTTATTGGGCCGTCGACTAATGGTAGGTCAAGTGCCTTTGGAGCACTTTGTCTAGGTTCGAATCCTAGCGGCCCAGCCACTCCTTCAGTCGCTCGTCGTCAGTCTTCAGTCGTCAGCTGACGCGGTCGGCGGAAGTGAAGTAGTACGAAATTCGAGGCAGTTCGCTTAAGAGTTCGAATCAGGTTCACTACTTCGTTGCGGGTCGGCGGACTGGCGGATACCAACGCCGTCCGGCGGAACTCGACACCGGAACTCTACACCGGAACTCTTTAACCGGAACTCTTTAACATTGTCTACGAGAGAGCCCACATGGCAACTTTAGCGACGCCGGCGGAAAAAAAAGGCCAGCAGGTGCCTGAAGAGAAGAGCGAGCGCACTAAACCGCGCCCGCGCGTGGACGACAAATTCAAAATCTTCTGCGGAACCGCGAACGAGGCGCTCGCAGATGAGGTTTGCCACTTCCTGGGATTGACGCGTGGCCAGGCCATGATCACTCGCTTCCGGGATGGCGAATGTTACGTGCAGATCCAGGAGAACGTGCGCGGGGCTGACGTCTTTGTCATGCAGCCGACATGCCGTCCCGTGGACGAGCACTTGATGGAATTGCTCTTGATGATCGACGCGCTCAAGCGGGCTTCGGCAAGGCGGATAACGGCCGTGATTCCCTACTACGGCTATGCCCGGCAGGACCGCAAGGACAAGCCGCGCGTGCCGATTTCGTCGAAGCTGGTGGCCGATCTTCTGACCACGGCCGGCGCCGATCGCGCGCTGGTAGTTGACTTGCACGCGCCCCAATTGCAGGGCTTCTTCAATATTCCGGTCGATCACTTGTTCGGGTCGCCGGTGCTGGTCAGCTACTTTAAGGAGCTGAACCTGCCGAAACTAACTGTGGTTTCTCCTGACGCCGGCGGCGTGGAGCGGGCGCGGTTTTTTGCGAAGAAGATGGATGCGGCGCTGGCCATCGTCGACAAACGGCGAGTGGAGATGAACGTTGCGGAAGTGATGCACGTCATTGGCGACGTCAATGGCCGCACTTGCCTCGTCATCGACGACTTGATCGATACTGCCGGAACTTTGGTCAAGACAGCGTCCGCGCTGCTGGAGAACGGGGCGACGCAGGTGTACGCCTGCTGCTCGCACCCGGTATTTTCTCCGCCGGCCGTGGAAAACATTTCGCAGTCCCCCATCACGCAAGTGGTGGTTACCAATACGATCCCGCTGAGCGAAGCCGCGGAACGCGAGCCCAAGATCAAGAAGCTTTCGATCGCGGGTCTGATTGGCCGGGCCATTCAGTCGATTCACGAAGAAACTTCGGTCAGCAGATTATTCAGCTAGGAAAAATCAAATTATGGCAACAGTCACGGACAACAACACACTGGAAGCGCAGCCGCGAAGTGCGGGCAACAAGAACGAAGCCCGGCGGGTGCGCCGCGGCGGCAAGATTCCCGCCGTCGTTTATGGAGCCGGGCAGGAGTCGCTCCCTGTCGCGGTCGATCCGCGGCAGGTCAGTCGCATTCTGAACTCGGAGACCGGGCACAACACGATTTTCGATCTGGCGCTCGATGGGGCGAGGAGCAAGGCCATGATCGTCGACTGGCAATACGAGCCGATCAAGGGCAAGCTGCTGCACATCGACGTGAAGCGGATCGCCATGGACAAGAAGTTGGCGGTCATGGTGCCTATCCTGCTGAAGGGTGAACCAGCGGGCGTGAAGCAGCAGGGTGGCATTCTCGAACAGATGCTGCGCGAGGTCGAGGTCGAATGCCTGCCCCAGGACATCCCCAGCCACATCGATGCCGATGTCAGCGAGCTGGTGTTCGGCAAGGTGCTGCGCGTCGCCGACCTGCCGCACAGCGACAAATGGGACTACCTGACAGACGAGAACCAGCCAGTAGCGCACGTGACCTCGGTGAAGGAAGAGGTTGTGGCAACGCCAGAGGCTGCTGCTGCGGAAGCTGCTGCGGCGCCGGCCGAGCCTGAGGTTATCAAGAAGGGCAAGGCGGAGACCGAGGAAGAGGGTGCGGCTGCTGCTCCCGAGAAAGCAGAGAAGACCGAGAAGAAGGAGAAGAAATAAGCTACGGGCTTTGGGCCACGAGCTACGAGCGAGATGGCGTGAAACTGATCGTCGGGCTGGGCAACCCTGGAATCGAATATCAGTTCACGCCGCATAACCTCGGCTTTCTTACGATTGATCGCATCGCGGGTGATCGCGATGTGGAGGTACGGAACCGGCAGTGCCGGGCGCTGACGGGCCGAACGCACATCGGGGACGAGCAGGTTCTTCTGGCGAAGCCGGAGACCTTCATGAACCTGAGCGGTCTTTCGGTGCGGGAGTTGCTGGCCGAATACCAGCTTCGGCCCGAGGCAGACCTGATCGTGATTTACGACGAACTGGATCTGCCGCTGGGCACGATTCGCATCCGCCAGCGTGGCAGTTCGGCGGGGCACAACGGCATGGAGTCGATTATCGGGACTCTGGGCACGGAGGAGTTCTTACGGATCCGGCTGGGGATTGCGCCCGAGAAGAAGATTCTGAAGCCGTTTACCAAGCGGCAACTGAAGGTGGTGGATGAGGTGCTAGACACCGCCGCCGAAGCCGTGAAAGTGATTTTGACGGAAGGTCCGGCAGCGGCCATGAACCGCTTCAACCGCAAGAAGGAAGACGAGGACGAGCCGGACTCGAAGTAGAAGGTTTGGAGAAAAACGAATGAATCGTACTTACGAACTGATGTTTATCGTCCGTCCGGATATGGCGGAAGAGGATCTCGACAAGCTGATTTCCACGCTGGAGACGGCGGTTTCGACCTCCGGCGGCACCGTGAAGAGCGTTGAACGGATGGGCAAACGGCGGCTGGCTTATACGGTTCGCCGCTTTCATGACGGCGTCTATGTGCTGCTGACCGTGGAAGGCTCAGGCGGATTGATTCACGAACTGGAGCGCCGTTTGCGCGTGACGGAACCGGTGATCAAGTTCCTCAGCGTGCGTATTGACGAGGAGCAGAAGCGGTTGGCCAAGATCAAGGCGATCCGCGATGCTCGCAAGAAAGTCGCTCCGGCCACGCCCGCACCCGCTGCTGAAGGTGGAGAAGCGACTCCGGCTACGGCTTAGGAGCCGGCTTGCAGAGAGCAAATGCCGCGGGCGAGGGCGCCCGCGCCACATTGAGAATTTGAAGGAGCATCATGGCTGACGAAACGAAAGCACCTACTGCCACGGCGGAAGCGCCGGCAGTGTCTGAAGGTCACACTCAACGGCCACCGTCGCGTGGACCACGTCCAGGGGGCGGTCCCGGCGGTCCGCGAGAGGGCGGGCGCAAGTATTTCCGGCGCAAGAAGGTTTGTAAGTTCTGCGTCGAGAAAATCGAGAGCATCAATTACAAAGACGTTCGCCTGCTCGCGCAATTCGTGGCGGAGAGCGGCAAGATCGTGCCGCGGCGGCTGACGGGAGTTTGTACTCCTCACCAGCGACGCCTGTCGTGCGCGATCAAGCAGGCGCGAAATATCGCGCTGCTGCCGTTTGCCGGACGAGCTATGTAGTGGGATTGAGTAATTGGGAAAATTTGGTAATTGGGAAGTTTGAAACCATCGGCTAGGAGTCTCGGCTCAGCCAATTACCAAGCAGTCAGGTAGCAACTTCAATTTCCCAATTACCAAATTACACATTACACAATTTCTCAGTGTCAGGAGATTCCATGGAAGTCATTCTGAAAGAAGACGTAGCCAAGCTCGGCTCTCGAGGCGACGTAGTGAAAGTTGCGGAGGGCTATGGACGCAATTTTCTGCTGCCGCGGAAACTCGCCATTGAGGCGAATGCGGCAAATAAGGCTGTCATCGAACAGATGAAGGCCGCCGCCGTGCGCCGCTCGGCCAAGGAGAAAGGCGAAGCGGAATCGCTCGCGAAGCAGTTCGAAGGGCTCTCGGTATCATTCCATCGGCGCGCCGGAGAAAACGAGCAGCTGTTCGGATCGGTGACCTCCAGCGACATTGCGGAGGCACTTGAGAAGAAGAGCTTCCATATTGACCGCCGCAAGATTCAGTTGCACGAACCCCTGAAGGCAGTGGGCGAGTTCGATGTTCCGGTGAAGCTGCACAAGGATGTGACCGCGCACGTGAAGGTCATCATCGAAAAAGAAGTGGTCGAGTAAGAATCGACCAGTGAATCGCGGCCGTCTCCGCCATGTTCACGGGTGAGGCGGCTTTTCTTTTTGCCTACCGGGAGTTGTTACCACCTTTTTACATTTTTGTAATTCCGCTGACATCTGTAACCTGTTGAAGATGGCTTCACACCTGAGCCTGAAACGAATATTATTAATGTAATCAGTAGCTTGGGGATGGTCCGCAGGCGAGGCAAGAATCCTGCCAAACCCCTCCATTCCCTGCTCACGCTTGGGGTTCTGGCTCGTCCATTACTACGCAAACCGAAAACAGCTTTGAGCGAGGGTTTGCTGAGGATATCGGACAGACATGCCGGCCGAAGCGTGGGCAGTATCAATTACGGTTGGCGAACGTTCCTACCCGGGCCCACAAAGTGCCCGGTCGGACAAGGGTAGCGGAACCCACGACCCCGCCTTACGGGGCTACATGGCTGGGCAAGGAAACCGCATCGACGACACGATGTTGATCCGCGAGGCGCAGCGGGGAAACCACGCTGCCTTCGAGGAACTCGTTCGCCACTACGACCAGGCGGTGCTGCGCTTGGCGCTGCATCTCACTGGGTCGGAACACGACGCGCAGGATATTTTCCAGGACGCGTTCCTGAAGGCCTATAAGAACGTGGGCAGCTTCCGCTTCGAGTGTTCCTTCTACACCTGGATTTACCGCATCGTTACCAACCTTTGTCTCGATCACCTCCGCAAACGACAAGTCCGCAAGGAAGATGCTCCTGTGAGCACGGATGCTTCGGGCGAGGAATACAGCCTGCTCGACCAGGTGCCCGACGGCCGTGCCGGAGCGAATCCTGAGCGCGATCTCATGCGCCGGCAACTGGGCGCGCGCATCAACTGCGCGCTGGAAAAGCTGACGCCCCGCGAGCGCATGGTTTTCGAATTGAAGCATTATCACGGCCTGAAGTTGCGGACCGTGGGCGAGATTTTGCATACAACGGAAGAGACCGCGAAGAATACTCTCTTCCGCGCCACGCAGAAGCTGCGCGGCGCGCTGGCCGACATGCGTTAGTGCGCTAATGCCCAGGCTAGCGTCCAAAGAACGGACGCGAACCTGGGACGCAGAAGGAGTTTGATAAGGAGTGACCCCGAAGGGGTGCAATTATGAAGTGTGAATGGGTACAAGAAAACATTCTGCTCTACATTTATAGCGAGCTCGCCGACGACGCTCGTTATGAATTGGAGCAACACCTGGGACGCTGTCCGGAGTGCGCGGCCGAGTTGAAGTCGGCGCGCGCATTTCACGCGACCCTCTCCAAGCTGCCGGTTCAGGAACCGTCACCGAATCTGCTGGCGTCGGCGCGAATGCGGCTGCAAGAGAAGCTCGAGACCGCGCCTCAGGGCGGATGGTGGCAGCGGCTCACATTCGATCCGGCCAGCTGGCTGCGGCAAATGCGCTTTTCTCCAGCGCTGGCTGCGGCCATTTTCATCATTGGCTTTGGCGGCGGCATTGGCGCAATGTACAAAGTGAGGCCTGCCGACCGCGGCACGATCGCAGCTATTCAGGAGCCAAACGCATCTGCGCTCCCCACCGACCAGGCCTCCATTACCGGCATCCGCTCCGTAGTCCAGGAACCTGGCTCCAACCAGGTCACCATCAAATATGACACGCTTCACACCGAACAGGCGCAAGGCTCATTGAATGACCAGCGCATCCAGCAGCTGCTGTTGTTTGCGGCCCGCAACAATTACAGCTCGGGTGTGCGCATGGATTCGGTAGACCTGCTCACGCAGAAGCCGGACGACACGCGCGTGCGGGAGGCTTTGATCTATTCACTGCGTTACGACACCAATCCCGGTGTGCGTCTTAAGGCAATTGAGGGACTGGGCTCGTATGTGAAGGATGACACCCGTGTTCGCGATGCCGTCCTGAATGCCTTGATGACCGACAACAATCCTGGCGTGCGCACCCAGGCCCTGTTACTGCTACAGCCCGTGAAGGCCGATAGCAGCGTGCGCGCCGCCCTCCAGCATCTTGCCGAGACGGACCAGAATCAGTACATTCGCTCGCAAGCGCGCACGGTGTTGGCACAGTTGCCAGAGATTGATTAGAAAGTTTCGAGTTTCGGGTTTTCAAGTTTCGAGTAGATTGCAAGATCGAGAAGATTTCACCTGAAACTCGAAACTGGAAACTTGAAACTGACCCGGAGCTTCGGCTCTTGAAAAAGGAGAAATGCCCCATACTCAACGGGACCTGCTAGACCCTAAAAGTTTCGGCTAAACGCGCCATGGTCAAGAAGTATTCACAATTCGCTGGAGTGCTGGTCGCGGTGGCACTTCTGGTTTCGATCGCGTCGGGACAACAGACGCGAGTCTACCGCGACGGCGACTCCTGGACTGAGGAAGTCACCGGTTCTCTTTCCGCAGCCAGGAATCTTCACATTCGCGTGGACTTCGGCTCCGTTCGTGTGCAGGGCAGCTCTCAGCACGACATTACATATGTAATCCGCACTCGTTCTTATGGTTCTGATGAGAAGCAAGCCCGGCGGGAGTTCGAAGCCTACAAGATCAATGCCTCCGCCCATGGAGACACCGCCCTGATCGAGGGCGACTGGCAGGGACATCGTCATAATCTTTGTTCGGGTGAGTTCGTCATCAACGTACCCCGGAATCTCGATTTCGCCAAGATCGAAACATCTGGCGGGGGAGTGACCGTCAACGGAATTGCCGGCCGCGTAGAAGCGGAGAGCGGTGGCGGCAAAATTCAACTTGACGACATCGGTGGGACCGTCACGGCTCAAACTGGCGGTGACAGTATCGAGATCGGTACCGTCAACGGGGATCTACGTCTCGAAACCGGCGGAGGCAGGATTAACATTGCCAACGCCAAAGGAAAGGTGAATGCGACCACTGGGGGCGGAAATATTGTTCTCGTTTCCGGTGCCCAGGGGGCAACGCTCGAAGCAGGTGGCGGAAACATTGATGTCAAGAAATGCGGCGGCAAGTTGAAGGTCTCTACCGGTGGCGGCAATATCGAACTGGGGGATGTTTCCGGCCCGGTCGAGATTGAAACTGGCGGGGGCAGCATTCGATTGGGCTGGGCAAAAGGAGTCGTCCGCGCGCAGACCGGTGCGGGACGCATCGAGTTGAACGGGGTGTCCTCAGCGCACGCTGAAACCGGCGCCGGCGGAATCCTGGCAAAGTTCATTTCGAGCGGTGAACGCACCGATTCCGTGCTGGAGACTTCCGCGGGCGATATCGTCGTTTACATCGCGCCCGACGTGGCCATGACCATTCGCGCCAGCATCGATCTGGCGAATGGGCACAAGATCCAGTCCGACTTTAGCGACATTCGCGTGACCAGCGAAGGCGGCGACTGGCCTGGCCCGAAGAGTTTCACGGCGGAAGGCAAGCTGAACGGTGGTGGTCCAACCCTGAAAGTCCGGACCACGACCGGGGACATCAAGTTCCTGCGCGCCAGCCGTTAACAGTTTCACGCAGTGCGGAGATCCCCTCCGCACTGTGTTCAATTCAGCAATTCCAGGCGCCCGACGGGCGAGGACGCCCGTCGCTCCAATGCCGGAGGACTGCTATGTGCCGATCCATCCTGTTTTCCATACTGCTCGTGCTGTCCTTGAGTTTGTCCGCCTACTCCACTGAATGTCCCGTGATCGACCGCATGGGTGGCACTTACGCGCTCAGCGTGCTTTCGTCGGACACCGGCTTCACCGGGGATGAGGAGGGCACGGGAGCTTACATGGGTGTCGACATCTCCGATATTACCCCCGAGCGAGTGGGCGCGCTAAAGCTCAAGGATGAGCGCGGCGTTGAGGTGACGATCGTGGATCAGGACGCGCCCGCGGGCAAGGCCGGCGTCAAGGAACATGACGTGATTCTCACCATGAACGGCACGGCAGTCGAAAGTGGCGCGCAGTTGCGCCGGATGATCCGAGAAACTCCGGCGGGCCGCGTGGTGACCCTCGGTATTAGCCGTGATGGCCAACCGCTCACCATCAAAGTTCAGCTTGCGGATCGTCGCAAATCTAATTCGTGGATGTCGCGCGGCAAGGACTTTAAGTTCGAGATGCCACCCATGCCGCCGATCCCGGACATGGATGTTCCGGTGTCGGTGGTCGTAGTGCATTCTTCGCTGCGCAGTGGCTTGATGGTCGAGAACATTACACCGCAGCTCGGCGAATTTTTCGGTGTCAAGAACGGAAAGGGCGTGCTGGTCCGATCGGTCGAGAAAGGCAGCCGCGCAGAGAAATCAGGCTTCCGGGCAGGCGACGTGATTGTGCGCGTGAATGATCAACCGGTGCAGGACACCAGCGACTTCGGCCATGCGATTCGGTCGACGACCACCGATAGCGTGACCATCGGGGTGGTGCGAGACAAACACGAGCAGAATCTGACCCTTTCGCTGCCCCCGCATAAGACGTCGGGCGACGTTTGGGAAGAGAGCTTCGACGATTCGGATTTCAATGCCGAAAGCTTCGTCGACTTGGGCGAGCTTCGCGACGAATGGGCCCAGATGCAGCCGCAGATGCAGTTCGCCATGGACGAATCCCGCCACGCGCTGGAGCAGGTCAAGCCCGAGATCGACAAGGCGAAGCGCGAGGCAGTGGAGGAAATCGAGCGGGCGAAGCCGGAGATCGAACGGGCCTTGCGGGAGGCACAAGCCGCTACCGAACGCGCCCAACAGGAGCTCTGCAGCCAGCAGAAAGAGCTGCGTCGGCAGACCGAAAAGCTCAAGAAGGAAATTCAGAAACAGCAGTGCAGCCTAATGCAGGAGAACCGGAAGCAGATGGAGCGGCTACGGCACGAGATGCGCGGCGAGTGGACGCAGATTTAGTCGGCTTCGAGCATCGCGTAGGGGCAGACGCCCGGCCGCCACAGACGATGGCGTCTCGGGCCTACGTAGGGGCAGACGCCCCCGTCTGCCCAGCCGAGCGAAGCTCGGCCTCAGGAGTCATCGCCCGCCCGCCGAGAGACAATTTAATCCGTGCCGGCCTGCGCTGCCGCTCTGTAGCGGGTCGGTCCCAGCAAGACCCGGTTTCGCCCGCCTTGCTTGGCGGCATAGAGCCCTGCGTCCGCGGACTTCACCAGTTCGTCGCGGGTAGTTCCGTGATCGGGGTAAGTGGCGACTCCAGCGCTGATGGTTACGCATTGCGGCACGCCGGGAAACTGCCAGGTTTCGACCAGTCTGCGTAGCTTTTCGGCAACCGCGAGCGCATGTTGCGGATTGGTTTGCGAGAGCAGAATCGCAAATTCCTCTCCGCCGTACCGACACACAACATCAATCTTGCGCAATTGCTGATGGAACATGGATGAAACTTGCCGGAGCACTTCGTCGCCCAGCAGGTGTCCAAATTCGTCGTTCAGGCGCTTGAACTGATCGATATCCACCATCACGACCGCCATGCCGCCATTGAAGCGGCGCGCGCGATCGATTTCTTCCAACACCCGTAGCTCGAAAAATCGTCGGTTGAAGATGCCGGTCAGTCCATCCAGGTAGGCCAACTGCTTGACGCGCTCCACGTAGTGGGCGTTTTGAATGGCGGTCGCGCAGATATCGGCCACGGCTTCGAGCGATTCGACGTCGCCTTCGTGAAAGCTCCCGCTATGCTCGCTCTCGAGCATGAGAACGCCCAGCGTCTGCCCGAACGAGACCAGAGGGATGCACATGCGCGAGCGGGTTTCCTGATAAAAGCCCACGTACTCCGAAGATGAGCGCACGTCGTCTTCGATCAGCGTCTTGCCAAGAGCCAACGCTCGCCCCCAGAGTCCGCTCGTGGCCGGCAGTCTTCCTCCGGAAGCGGCACAAGCGGTGAATTTTCCTTGACTGGCGCGCAACATCAGCCCGTCATCATCGCGCAGCAGCACGGAGACGTGACCCACCTGAAAAGTCTGCTGGATGACCGAGCACACCTTAATGAGTAGTTCTTCCTGATCGAGGACGGCCGTGGTTTCGCGAGCGATGGCGTTGATGACTTCGAGATGCCGGGCACGCTGCCGCTCCAGCGAATAGAGCCGGGCATTCTGGAGTGCCATCGACGCCTGCGTCGAAAACAGGGTCAGCAAGTCGATCTTTTCGTTGTCGAAGTGATGGAGATTCTCGCTCTGGCAATCCAGCACACCTACCACCTCGTCGCGCACCATCAGCGGGATGGCGAGCTCCGAGCGCGTACTCCGTGCCGAAGAGACATACTGCGGGTCGTTCAAGACGTCGGGCGAGTAGATGGGGCGCTTCTGCCGCGCAGCCGCCCCAGTCACACCTTGTTCGAGCGTGAGCCGAGTGCTTTCATGGCCGGCGTCCCAGCCGATCTGGCTGCGGGGGTAGAGTTCCTGTTTCTCCTTGTCGAGTAAGAGGATGGCGACATTCTGCAGATGGAAATAGTCGCGAGCGATCTGCAAGATCTGGCGCAGGACCTCATCCAAGTCAAAGGTCGACAGCACCGCCTGGCTCGCATCGTAGAGTATGGCGATTTTTTGCATTCGGCCTGAAGGATTTTAGCTGGTTGCGGGCAGGTGACCGAGGTTCCGAAAGTAACCTCGGGAAAGCGTTTGCGCCAAGCCTACTCTCTCCGGTGCCGCCACCATTGGGCCGTCCGGATCAGGCCAAAGGCAACCACGCAGAACCAGAAGTCGACAACGAGGCCGAGGTCGACCTGGAAAAGCTTGTGCCGAGCCGCCGGCGGCAGGGATGGCATCAGCGCGTAGTAGGCTGCGTTGCCCAGCAGCACAGCCAGGAGCGACTGCACGAAGTTCGCGATCACCGATGGTTTAGACACCGCCGCGGCCTCGTGTGGCACCCGAAAATCGCGCCTCTGGGCATGAGCGCGCTGACTGGGTCCCTGTTACCATTCTGCTCGAATCCTCGCTCATGTTGGAACTCTCCACCTCGGTCCAATACATCAAGGGAATCGGTCCACGCCTGGCCGAGGTGCTGGCCGCCAAAGGCATTCGCACACTTCAGGATCTCCTTCATTATCTGCCGTTTCGCTACGAAGACCGGCTCAACCCTCGGGGTATCGCCGAACTTCGGCCGGGCGAGATGGCGACCGTTATCGCTGAGGTCCGCACGTCAGGTTTGTTCCGCACCCGACGCATGCCTATCTTTCAGATGACGGCGGCGCAGGGTCGCGCACGCCTAAAATGTTTGTGGTTCAACGGCACATATCTACGCGATCGCTTCAAGCCGGGACAGATGGTCGCGCTGTATGGCAAGGTCGAGGAAGACCGTCGCGGCGAACTGCAGATCACGCAGCCGCAGTTTGAAATTTTAGGCGATGCGGCCGAGGATGGAAGCAGCGATGGCGCCGACCGGAAGCTGGCTGCATCGCTTGAAGTCGGACGGATTGTCCCCATCTATGAGTCGGCCGGCCAGGGCCGTCTCACCGCGCGCTGGTTTCGGCGCGTGATTCGCACCGCCCTCGAGAACATGCCACCAGAGCAAGCGGACTCGATCCCGGCAGCGGTGCGCTCGCGCATGTCGCTGATTTCTCCCACCGAGGCGTTATGGAAGGTGCATTGGCCCGAACCAGGTGAGAGCCTGACCGATCTGCAAGCCGCACGTACGCCGGCTCATCTGCGGCTGATCTTCGAGGAACTCTTTTTTGTCGAGTTGGGGCTCGAATTCAAGCGCCGGCAAATGAAGGCGCAAACCGGCATCGCGTTTCGGCTGGATGATCGCGTGCGGGAAGCGATCAAGAAGATTCTGCCGTTTCATCCCACCGCAGCGCAGAAACGTGTCCTGAAGGAAATTGCTTCTGATATGGAGAAGCCGTTTCCCATGCGGCGTCTACTGCAAGGCGATGTCGGGTCCGGGAAGACGATCGTTGCCTTTGAAGCCGCGATTATCGCGATCGAGAACGGCTGCCAGGTCGCCCTGATGGCACCGACCGAAATCCTGGCGCAGCAGCATTACTTCAGCGCGCGCCGCATTCTGGAAGCTGCGGGATACCGGGTCGTTTTGCTGACTGGCTCGGTGGAGCAGGATCGCAAGCGCGACATCCGCCGCCACATCGCGCACGGAAACGCGCACCTGATCATCGGGACTCACGCCCTCCTGGAAGAGACGGTGGAATTCTCAAAATTAGGGTTGGTCATTGTCGACGAGCAGCATCGTTTCGGCGTGATGCAGCGACTGAAGCTGATGCGGAAGAGCAACGAGGAGCCGGGGGTGGGTGCAAAATCCACGCCGGGCGCGGCCGAACCGGATGTCCTGGTGATGACCGCGACTCCGATTCCGAGAACGCTGGCACTCACGTTGTACGGCGACCTCGATTTGAGCGTGCTCGATGAACTGCCTCCCGGGCGCACACCTATTGTGACCCGTCGCGTGTCGGATGAGCGCTCCACCGAGGTCTGGGATTTTGTTCGCAAACAAGTCGCCGCCGGGTACCAGGCGTATGTCGTCTATCCGGTCATCGAAGAAAACGAAGAACGCGAACTCAAGGCCGCCCTCAAGATGTACCGGGAACTCAGCAATGTCGTGTTCGCCGATTTGAAGGTCGGGCTGCTGCATGGGCGGCTCGACAATGACCTGAAGGAACAGGTCATGCGGCTCTTTCAATCGGGCGAGCTGAATATTCTGGTGGCCACGACCGTGATCGAAGTCGGCGTGGATGTTACGAACGCAAGCGTCATGGTGATTGAGCACGCCGAGCGCTTCGGCCTGTCGCAGCTGCACCAGTTGCGCGGGCGGATCGGACGCGGTGCCGCGAAGTCATTCTGTGTTCTGATGACGGGTGGCAAGGTCTCAGAGGAAGGGGAGCGGAGGCTCGACGCCATGGTGCGGACCAACGACGGCTTCCAGATTGCCGAGCTCGACCTGGAGCTGCGCGGGCCCGGAGAATTCTTCGGCACACGGCAGGCGGGAATGCCGAGCTTCCTCATTGCCAACCTGATTCGCGATCGCCAGATTCTGGAAGCCGCCAAGCGCGAAGCGGCTGCGGTCATGGCCGGCCCTAACGCGGAGATCTCGCAGCCGGAAATCGAACGCGCGATTCGGGAGATGCGAGCACGCTGGCAGAACACCTACGGCCTGGTTGAGGTCGGGTGAGTGTTAGCTTTTGAGGTGCGAGCCACGAGCCACAAGCTAAGAGCCACAAGCTAAGAGCCACAAGCTAAGAGCCACAAGCTAAGAGCCACAAGCTACGAGCCACGAGCTACGAGCCACGAGCCACAAGCCACGAGCAAACAAAAACAGAGTGAGCCAACACCTCGCGGCTCGAAGCTCGAGGCTCACCAAGCTGTGTCTTCCTCAACTCTGTCATCCTGAGCGCAGTGAGGCGCCAGCCGAACGAAGTCGAAGGACCCCGGGTAAGCTGGCAGCACTACCGGCCTCTCGGGCGCTTCTACCACGGCTCACTTTATAAGTCGAGTACTCGTGCTCCATGGCGGAAAAAATCCAGAGTTCGTCTCACTGCAAGCAGGTGAGGGGTCCTTCGACTCCGCTCGGCTGCCGGCCTCGCTGCGCTCAGCATGACAGAACTGGAGAAGGACCACCGTGACGGCGGCCACAATGTGCTCTGTGGTTTTGAAAGCGCGATACTACGGGTTCGTTCACATGCCCAACATGACCAGCAAAACACTCCCGCACGCGCACTGGCAATTTGCGGCGGAGAAAGGCCCCACACCCGCGTTCTTTCGCAAATGTGGGGCTGCACAGACTATTCACCACAAGCCGATGGTTCTTCCGCGCAGGATGCAACTTGGTTCAGCAGGTGCTGACCCTGGCTGATCAGGCGTTTGGCTTGCTGTTCGCTGATCGGGTTGCCGCCGAAGGCTGCGCCTTCCAACAGCGCCCGCATTTGATGAGCAATCGCATCGCGCTGCTGCTGCCAGGCCGCGATCGTGCCTTCCAGGCGGGTGTAAACCTCGTCATTGTCGGCGTTACTCGCCAGCGCGGCGGTCGAAACTTTAAGACTGCCGAGACCGAGCGGCCCAACGGGCGCATTGATTTGTTTGTAGGCGCGGGCAAGCTGGAGCAGCGTGTCACGGTGCGCCGTCAGGGACTGAGGAAGGGCGGATGGATTCAGAGCTTCAAACAGCACCCGGCCGTCGTGAATGTAATCGTCTTGTAGCCCTACCAATGCCAGGATGGTAGGGCGGATGTCGGTGTGATCGGAGAACTGGACCGCCGAGTCCCCATCCGCTCCATGCCGCACACCCGGTCCCACCAGGCCCAGCCAGGTGTGAACGATCTCGGGCTGAATCCCACCGTGATTCCACGCAAACCCGGGATCCTCGACCGCGCTTGCCGACCCGAAGGTCAGGAAGAAGTAATCCGGGTCAGCGAACATTATGAACGAGGGTGTGCGGGCGGGATCGGCCGTGATCATGTGGAGCAGGCCTAACTCCACCGGGTCCGCTAAAGCCGACGTCAAGGTGTCAGTCTGGTTGGTGATCGGATTCAGTTCCGTGAGCGTCGCGAAGTCCCGTTCCAGTTGGCGGGTTATGGCGCTGGTGCGCGCAGGGTTTCCGGTAATGTTGACGCTCGGCGCCATATCGAAGTGAATGCTGAAGGGAGTCGTGTTGCCGGTTTCGGCGGCGAGCAGGCCTGGAAGATTCACATCGAGTTCGCCGATATGGGAATAGGTACAGGGCACGTGCACGCCGTCACAGTTGGCCGGAGTCGGAGGCCCGCCGGCAAAATGATCTCCTTCGTCGGCCGTGATGATGAACAGGGTGTTGTGCTCGTCGATACCGTCGGTTTTGAGCCGGGCGAAGAATTTCGCGAACGCCTGATCGTAGGACTGAAGCTGAGCCACGTAGCCAGCCTGCCCTGGTCCAAATGCCGTGTCGGTCACGTGATTGTCATGCGCGTCGGCGATGTAGGAAATCGTGACCGGGATGCCGGCCTCTTGCATGGTGGCAATCGCGCCGAGAGTTTCGCTTGCGGTGGGGGAGAATCCGTTAAAGCCGGTGATGGGATTGCCGTCGATGTCACGTAACTGCAATGCCTTGTTTACGTACAAGGCCCCGAATAGCGCTTTATATCCGTTATAGCCACCGGGTTCTTGCGGCAACAAGTCGGCCACGGCCTTGGTGTTGGAGTTGGCACAAACCGAACTGCCCTGTGCGCAGTGCACGGCGATGCCGGCGAAATCAGAAAACTGGTTCGCGTCGTTTGCTTCGGTCGACCCGGCGCCAAAGATTTTGACGACGTCGAACGGCGTTCTCTCAATCACGATATTTGCCGTCGAGTACGCGCCCACATCGCAGCCGGCGCGGGTAAACGGCACCCACGGAGCCGGAGCATTGTGACCGTCTGCCGCCAGCATCCCGAAGGTATTGTCCTGGGTCGACGGATCTTCATCGCTGACCAGATCGGTCCAATAGAAAAAGGACGATGGGAGCGCGGTTGTTCCATTGGGTCGAAAGACAGGATAGCTGTTGGCAACAGCAATTCCGTGCCGATCGCTGTAGACGCCCGTCAAGGAAGGCAGGATATCGTTGGCGGTATGGGAAATCAGCGGAGTGTGATGGTTCGCATCCATGGTGCCGTTGTGACGGATGAAATTCAGCAGATGCGGCATCTGCTCGAGATCGGAGGGGACGTTCGGGTTGTCGCGCCGCAGGTGCACGTTGTCGAATTGAATGTAGATCACATGCTGAATCTTGCCCTGAGCCGAGTTGAATTGACAGAGATTCTGAGCTGCCGCCAGCACTGAGCCACAAGCGCTAATCAGCGCAGCTTCAAAACAAACCAACGCGAAACGCAACATGGGTCGGAAACGCTTCATGGTGATTTCTCCTTGCTGAAGTGCTTGGTGCACATGAGTGCACGCTTGAGGGTCCGGGAAACGAGGCACCATGTTACAGCCATCAAGGCCAGGAGATGTCAATGGAACATGAAAATTTTCGGAAGAATCCGGTTCCAGTGGTGGGCGACTCGGAGCCGCCAAACCCAGGCGCAACGGGCGTTTCACGGTTGCACTCTTTGTAATTGCAGGTGGACCGACTGGCGAACAGTCAGCCCGGAACCTTGACCGTTGGCTTTGTGCCAATCACTTCCCGCATCCTGCGTGACAAGTTCACCGCGAGTGAGCGATAGAAGCGCGAGCCGAGATGAGGATACAGTTCGAAAAGATCGAGCAGGGCGGAGCCTTCAATGGCGCACGCTTCCACATCACTGGTGGCGGTGACGTGGGCGCTCGCGATGCCATTTTCAAGGAATGCCATTTCGCCGCAAACTTCACCCGGCTCGAGTTGCGCGATCAGCAATTTGGTGGAGGACTCCACCTTGGCTCTTCCTTTTGCAAGCAGATACACCGTTTTGTGCAGTTTGCCGGACTGAATCAGAACATCGCCCTTCTTGAACATGACGCGCCGGGCGCGGTCGCCGATGAGCATCCAGTCGTTCGGCGTCACGTATTCCAGACGGTTCTTCGCCGCCCGCAATACCGAGAGAAGTTCTTCGTGAGCCGGATCTTTCTTCTGCGCTGTCATGTGGCTGTTCGACCCCGAGCAACATCGAACAGGAGTTTGGGTTGAGTGAGAATACCAGAAAGTGTCTAAAAGACGAGGTAACCGAGGATTTACCCCCACCGTTTAGAGAGGGGACGATTT
>Ga0210399_10001374_pt1 | contig 18992 bp, 23 predicted proteins | sample IncBWC14MmetaG_FD_150865 | JGI IMG/M metagenome (GOLD analysis project Ga0210399, IMG submission 150865) | Forest soil microbial communities from Barre Woods Harvard Forest LTER site, Petersham, Massachusetts, United States - Inc-BW-C-14-M | ecosystem: Environmental > Terrestrial > Soil >...
AGCTGTTGGCGAACTCGTTCGAGACCCCAGCCTTTGATGAGGCCATAGACGGCCGGGATAACAATCAGGGTCAGCACCGTCGAGGACACCATGTCGCCGATCATCGGCACGGCGATGCGCTGCATGAGCTCGGAGCCGGTGCCGTGGCTCCACGGGATTGGCAGCAATCCCGCGATGATCGCAGTAACCGTCATCATCTTCGGCCGCGCACGTTCGACGGCGCCTTGCATGATGGCTGCACGCAGATCCTCGTGCGCGAAGGCGCGGCCCTCACTGGCGCAGCGTGCGGGCCTCTCGGTCAGCGCGTGGTCGAGATAGATCAGCATCACCACGCCGGTCTCGGCGGCGACGCCGGCGAGGGCGATGAAGCCGACGGCGACCGCGACGCTCATGTTGAAGTGCATCCAGACCATCAGCCACACGCCGCCGACGAGCGCGAAGGGTACTGACAGCATAACGATCAGCGTTTCGGTGAGGGGGCCAAAATTGAGGTAGAGCAGCACAAAGATGATGACGAGAACGGCCAGCGCCGCGCGGGCGGCGGGCTCCCTGAAGGGTGTCGCCGTCAGTGAAGTCGCCCGGCACTATGCCGGCCATCACAGCGTTCTCGGCACCGGTGCTGGCTGCGTCATCGGTCATCATGAGGCAGCCAAGCACGCTCGGGAAAGGCCCAGCAACAGGGCTCGAGCAGCGAAAGCCAGGCCAGCCCAACTCGGGGCACTGACGCTCGCATCACGATGACTTGAGGTGAATCGGATCATCGAACCGGCCTCCTTCGAACTTTCGAGGCGAAGGGGATGTTAGTAGTGAACAACCCAGGAGAATAACCATGGACAAGAATCGCATTGTGGGCGCCGCTCATCAGGTGAAGGGTGCGGTGAAGGAGACTGTCGGCAAGGTGACCGGCGACGCCAAAACGCAGGCCGAAGGGGCCGCGGAAAAAGCGGCAGGGAAGGTGCAGAACGCCGTGGGCGGCGCCAAGGACACTGTCCGGGATGCATTGAAGAAATAACAGCGAAAGCGAAAATCACAGGGCTCGTTCGCGCCCTTGCACGGGAGGAAAAGGAGAAAGATGGGCCGAGGAATCCTGCTTTGGTTGTTGGGTGTACCCATTCCGATAATCATCCTACTCGCTCTGATCTGGCACTGACCGAACTCATGGCGGAGAACGGGAACGGTAAGCGGTTAATGCAGAGATGAGGCAGCAGACCGTCGGCAGGATGCGTGCGCTATGGAGCAAGCGGATGAGCAGCACTGATGTCCCTAGGCCCGGGGCCACTGGCGTAACGTCATCACAGCGCGCGCCCTTATGGGCGATCGGATTGAGCGCTCTGCTGATCGCATTCGGATTTACCCGGCGGCGGTCTGGAGATGCGCGCCCCGCGAGAGACGATCGCACGCAGGGTGAGACAGGTCGTGGCCGGTCGGCAGAGACCCCCTCGGAGATCCCGGCCCTGGGATGGAAGGATATTCTTTGGCGCGTCTACCGAGGCATCTCGGAAAACCGCATCCTGTTGGTCGCCGCCGGCGTCACGTTCTATGCCCTTCTCGCGATTTTCCCCGGGATCGCGGCTTTGATATCAATTTACAGCCTGTTCGCCGACCCGGCTAGTGTAGCCAACCATCTCGACACGGTTGCGAGCGTTGCACCGGGTGGGGCGATCGATGTTCTTCGGGAAGAAATGGCCCGTCTTGCCTTGCAGGGCGGAACAAAACTGGGCGTCAGCTTTATCGTCAGCCTTGCGATCTCACTTTGGACCGCCAACTCAGGCGTTAAAGCTATCTTCGATGCGCTCAACATTGTTTACGGAGAAGAGGAAAAGCGCAGCTTTCTCAAACTTAATGCCGTTACGCTGTTTGTGACGCTTGGGATAGTTGTCTTCATACTACTCACGCTGGCAGCAGTGGTCGCTATTCCAGTTGCTCTAACGCATATTCCGCTGCCTGGAGTGACCGCTCTCATTGTTAAAATCGGCAGATGGCCCATTCTTTTCGCGCTCGTTACGTTGGCGCTGGCCGTCCTTTACAAATACGGTCCGAGCCGCACCGAGCCACGATGGCGCTGGATTACTTGGGGCAGCGTAACTGCTGCGGTCGTATGGCTCGCCGCTTCGGCCCTGTTCTCATGGTACGTCGCGAGTTTCGGCAGCTACAACAAGACCTATGGCTCGCTCGGCGCGATCATCGGCTTCATGACCTGGATCTGGATCTCGATAATCGTCGTTCTGGTGGGCGCCAAGCTCAATGCAGAGATGGAACATCAGACCGTCCGCGAAAGCACGACCGGACAATCAAAGCCGCTCGGGAGGCGCGGGGCAAGGATGGCCGATACGATAGGGGCAGCACAGGCCTGACGAGTTCAGTCCAGTTCAGTCCCAACACGGACTTTTCTTGGTGGTCTGCCGTTCAATCGTCGCTTGAGTGGCTTCCTCCATTCTTACGGGATGACGAACTCCGACGCGAACCGAGTGTTAGTGGTTATTAGGCGGCTGAGGAAAAACGAAATGAGCAAGGCAATAATTTTCGCCAGTGCCGCAATGATCGGGGTGTTCGTCGTCTTCGGCCCTGCAGCAGCTCAGGTCGCGCCGCAGACCGTGGAGCTCGCCAAGGTCAATGTGCAAAAGCTGGCTGCCGGCTATCGCGCGTCGAAGGTCATCGGCAGCAGCGTTGCCAACAATGACAACGAAACCATCGGTAAGATCGACGACCTCCTCGTGAGCTCCGATGGAAAGGACCCATATGCCGTGCTCTCGATCGGCGGCTTTCTCGGCATGGGCAGTCGTTTGGTGGCGGTCCCTTACGACAGCCTGAAATTTATCGACAAAAAGTTCGTGCTGCCGGGTGGCACAAAAGAAGGCCTGAAAATGCTGCCTGAGTTCAAGTATGCCAGCGAGTAATTCCCGAGGCGGCGCCTGCTGGTTTTGGAGCCACTCAAGCAAATTGAGCAAACATCCAGGGGTGGAGGACGTACTTCTCAGCGGCGTGGTGGTAGCGGCAATCGTCGTGGTTGCATGGCCGGCCCGGTCTCAGTCCAGCACAACGCAGGGGGCAATCGACCCAGCAGAATGCGCCGGGCATCGGAGGCCCTTCTCAGCCGGGCGTATCGGGTTTGCCGGGAAGCAAATCCGGCCCGACGGTGACGCGCTTCTGATACAACAGCGCCTGAAGCAACCCGGAGCCAGCCAAGCGGGGATCAGAGCAAGGTTCCAGGACTCCCCGGCCGCAAATCCGGGCCGACGCTTAAACCGTCGGATGGCCAGGTAAGCGGGCTACGGCACTCGAAACTGGATCAGCCCGCAATCTGGAACGACGAAAGGCCGAGCCAGCTGCCGCAGCCTCGGCATTGTGCTGGTCAATGGTGGGGCTCGGCCGGGTCTCAACCTTGCCGGTGCCGTGCAGGCGCAAGGCGTTTAAATGAGAGGAGCCGCCCGCCACAACGAGGCGGGTAGGGTGCCTTCTGTGTTGGGTCATCGGCCCGCGTTCTTGTGGATGTTGGCGGAGCGGCGGAATGTTGACGATTGCCGAGGCGCAGCGACAGACTGAGCTCTTTCTGACCAGCCAGATGTTCGAAGCGCTACACGCGATCGAATACGAGCTGCCCAGCTTTGACACCGAGGCGCGAGAGGTGCATCTCGCAGATGTCGCGCGCTCGCGCGTCGAGATCCGCCATGTGCGCGGGGCTTCCGATGCCACCTACCTTGTCAATGCCTTTGGCGACGAGCTATTGATGCAGCTGCAGCTCAACGTGCACCGGCTCGTTGTCGTCTATCGCGTGCCGGCGCTCGATGCGCTCGATGCGAGCACCCTTGCTGTACGTCTGGAGCGCTGGCGTATTGGCGCCGAGCATGCCGGCTGGAAATTCGGCTGGCGCGATGCGCCGATTGCCGGCGATCCCGGCCGGCGCTATGTCGAAACTTATTGCTACGCCTTCGCCGGCACAGATTTTCTCGAAGACGAGCTGCAGCAGCTCTATTGGCGCACCGACATCGCGCAGATGACCAGATATTACATGATCGAGGCGGCGCGCAGCGGCATCCGCCTCTCACCACGCGGCCCCGGGTTCCCAGTGTAGTGTAGTGTGCGTCCTTGCGCTGATCTTCGGCTGGTCCGAACCTGGCAACTCGTGATTACAGGAACGACAATCGTCGCGTTCCCTCATGGTCTTGTGATCCAGAACACCCAAAGTCGCGACACGCAAGCAATGCAGCTGAAACCTGATGAGCTAACTCGCGTCAATGACGCGGAGCAAATTCCCTAATCAATTTAGATGTTCGACGTCAATGTCGGACGGATGAAGGTCGCATTTGATACACCAATGAGCTGAGCGACGCAGGTCCGGGCTTCTGCGGCACAAGCAGGGTTATAACCGCCAATCCGTGACGCACGTTAAGTAACCCGATCAGTGCATGAGGGCTGGCGGATGTAGCTTCCGCGGAGGAGAACCGGACCGGAGATCGATCAGGGTGGTCTCGCAGGTCAGTCCCTCATGTGGGATGTTAGCGTCCTCGCTAGTGGTGGAAAATTCAGTGGTGAGCGCGCGTCGGGCGTAATGCCCCATTACATGGAGCTCGGCGCACGCGTGAGCGAGAGGTGGTCACCGGGGAGGTGCGTTATGGTGGATTTGCGAGAGCCACCAGCAACGACTGAGGACCCGATGACCGAGGACAGAATGGCGCTTGTCGAGCTGCTGCAGAAGAGCGGCGACGGCGATTTCCTGCGAGCCGTGGCGGAGGCGGTGCTGCAAATCCTGATGGAAGCCGATGTCGAAGGGTTGATCGGCGCCGGCCGGCACGAGCGCAGCGCCGATCGGCTCAATTACCGCAACCGCAGCCTCGACACCCGGCTCGGCTCGCTCCAGCTGCGCATCCCCAAGCTGCGCCAGGGGTCGTACTTTCCGCCATTCCTCGAGCCGCGCAAGACGGCCGAGAAGGCGCTGGTCATGGTGATCCAGGAGGCCTGGATCGGTGGCGTCTCGACCCGCCGGGTCGACGAACTGGTCCAGGCGATGGGGCTGTCCGGCATCTCGAAGAGCCAGGTTTCCAAGCTCTGTAAGGACATCGATGAACGGGTCAACGCTTTCCTCGACCGGCCGATCGACGGCGAGTGGCCGTATCTCTGGCTCGACGCGACCTACCTCAAGGTCCGCGACGGCGGCCGCATCGTCTCGGTCGCTGCGATAATCGCCGTGGCGGTCACAACCGAAGGCCGGCGCGAGATCGTCGGCCTGGGTCTCGGCCCGTCCGAAGCCGAACCGTTCTGGTCGACTTTCCTCAAAGGCCTGGTCAAGCGCGGTCTCAAGGGCGTCAAGCTGGTGATTTCCGACGCTCACGACGGCTTGCGCCATGCGATCACCCGTGTGCTCGGTGCGACATGGCAAAGGTGCCGAGTTCATTGGATGCGCAACGCCCTGGCGCACGTGCCTAAGGGCCAACACACCATGGTCGCCGCCGCGATCCGTCAAGCCTTTCTGCAGCCCGATGCCGAGGCCGCGCAGCAGACTTGCCGCCATGTCGCCGATCAGCTGAGGCCACGCTGGCCCAAGCTCGGCACTTTGATGGACGACAGCGAGCACGACGTGCTCGCCTACATGACCTTTCCGGTGCAGCACCGCACCAAATTGCATTCGACAAATCCATTGGAGAGGCTGAATAAGGAAGTGAAACGACGCGCCGATGTCGTCGGCATCTTCCCCAACGAGGCCAGCATCACCCGGCTGATCGGCGCCGTCTTGCTCGAGCAGAATGACGAATGGCTGCTCCAGTGCCGATACATGCAGATCGAGGGAATGACCGAACTTACACCGCGCCAGCTCGACGTCGAGCTGGGCATACTTCCACCCATGGCCGCCTGACCAATGGCCATCTCAAACTCCACCCCGATTTACACCACCTTGACGGACGTGACCTGTGGGATCAGCGGGTCGAATCCTTCCTGCTCCGCATCGTAAAATATTCAGATCACTTGGTTTTTCGCGCGCCTACCAAGGCCACCCCTTAAGTGCGCCCCTCGTCGGCGTTCTTTGTCCGGAACTTCAGATGCGAGAGCTCAGTTCTCTTTATAAAGGAGGCCAGGCATGGACGATGAACACTCAGGGTCGACGAATTCGGGAAGCGGCTTCGTCACCTCCGCTCCAGTCGATGTCGCCGAGGAGAAAGCGGGTCGTGGCGCTCAGGCGGGAGCGGCCTTATCGAAAGTCGGTGAAGCTGCCCAGCGGGCGGGAAGCCACGTAAAGGAGACGGCGACATCGCTCGCCACGGAAGCCGGGGAAGAGGCCAAAGGGTTCATCGACCAGCAGGTCGCGTCAGGGGCTGACTTCTTAGGATACGTCGGCCATTCGGCGAGAGTGGCGGCGGATACCCTTCATCCTGACGCTCCGCAACTGGCGGGGTTCGTCCGCGGGGTGGCGACCAGCGTCAGCGATCTCTCCGACACCGTGCGAGGGCAGTCGCCGGAGGCGTTGTTGGAGACCGCATCCGACTATGTGCGTAATAATCCCGCGCTGGTGTTCAGCGCCGCCGCAGCTTGCGGTTTCACGCTGGCCCGACTGCTCCAAGGCGGTGTGTGGAATGGCAGCAGGTCAAACCCAGGGCCAAGAAGCTCCGGGACGCTGAGCCAGTCCAATGCCATTTGATGGGATTTGCAATTCGGCCCTGGTATGCACACTTGCCGATGTGCTGGATGACCTGCCCGACCTCCTTCAAAAAGAGGTTCGCCTTGCGCAGGCGGAATTCACCGAGAAGATCAGGGACGGGGCCCAAGCAAGCGTGTGGATGATGGTGGCGGGGCTGCTCGGCTTCGTCACTTTTTTTATCTTGATTGAGGCCGCCATTTTCGCAATCGCGAGCCTTGGACTAGCGCTTCACTGGTCCTGCTTGATCGTCGCTGCCGTGATTGGTGGATGCTCCGCCGCGGCTTTTTTCTACGGGCGTTCCACTATGCCAAATACGCTCGTACCGACCAGAAGCGTTAGCCAAGTCAATGAAGACATCAGAACAGTGAAGGAGCAGCTCACATGACGAATAACGACAGCGGCGATGTCTACGGGCGCGCAGGCAACTGGCTGATCGGTACAGCCAAGCGGCATCCAGAGGCACTGCTGGTGCTCGCCGCGGGTTGTGCTCTATTGATGCGCGGTGTAGGAGGGTCCTCCCAGGGCGCTTCCAACAGTGATGAGAGTGCGGGCTCTGATGGGCGATGGCAGAACTCGCGCGCAACGGAGAAAGCGTCCAAGGCCGTGTCCGATCTCAAGGATCGCGCGACCAATATCGCCTCCTCGGTCTCCGATTATGCGGGCGGCGTCGGGCGGACCATTTCGGCGCAGACGTCACAGATCGCCGGTCAGGCTCAGTCGACGCTGCAAACCGGTTTTGGCCATCTCTTGCGCGAACAGCCGCTGGCGCTGGTGGTTCTTGGCCTGGCCGCCGGTGCGGCCGTTGCAATGCTCCTGCCGGCGACAGAAATGGAAGAGCGGACACTGGCACCGGCGCGCGATGCGATTGCCGGTGTTACCAGCAAGGTGGGAGAAAACCTGATCGAGGCCGCAAGCGAGGCCGGCGAGCGATTGACGCAAGGAATCGCCGAACGCGCGTCCGAGGGGTTCAAGGAGCTGGTGCACGAGGTCAGCACGAAATTCACCGACAAAGTCGCCGGCAAGACCGAGAGCCCCGGCCCCTTGCCGAGCAATGTGTCAAACCTGCCGAGCCGGGCGAGCTGATGCCGCACGCCGAGCTTGACCGCCTTGAGGGCGACGTACGCGATGCGCGGCGGCGCCTGAAATCCGACCTGGAGGTTCTTCGAGCGCCTGAGACGTTTTCGAGCTTCAAGGAGGAGGTGCTCGGCGAGGTGCGCCAGTCGCGGGACGACATCGTTGCCAATGTGAAAGAGGCCGCTGCCGACCGGGCGGAGTGCCTCATCGCCGACATCAAGGAACGTGCGGCGGCCAACCCCGTCGCCGTCGGAGCGATCGCCGCCGGCGTGGCTTGGCGCATCCTTAGGAAACCCCCCATTACGACCATGCTAATCGGCTACGGACTTATCAGCCTGTGGCGAACGAAGCCCGGCCAACCGGCGCCGGGCGCCGAGACGGTCTACCGGGCAGCGGATATGGCCATCGAGGCGAAAGAGCAAGTCGAGCAATGGGGTTCCAAAGCCGGTGATGCCATCGGGCGCGCCACCGATGTCGTCGTTCCAGCAATGACAGAAACAGTCCAGCGCTGGAGCACCGACGTGGGCGAGACCGTTTCAACAGCAACCACCTCAGTGCAATCGTTGGTGGCAAGCGGCTCACAGAGCCTCCAACACATTGTGATGGATAAGCAGGAACGCGACAAAATCCTTCTTGGGGCTGCAGCCGTCGCACTCACGGCCGCCCTTGGACTTGCGTGCCTGAGGCGCGCTCAAACCCGCTAATGAATCTATAGGAATAGCTGATGCCTACCGCAAAGAGGCTTAGCTCACCAGCGGCTAACCGAATTAATCCCGCCGCCCCAGTTGCGTCAGCAGGGCGATCCGTGGCGCAGTGAGCCCGCGGCCACCAACCTTTCTGTCGAATTGTCAAAGGAGCAGAACCCGGCCTTCCGACTGGGACCAGCACGGGCGCGCCGAGAGGATCGAGCGGGTGGGAGAGCGACTCGCGCCGGCGAACGCCCAATGGCCCGAGACCCGGTCGACCAAATGGCGGATCCCGAACTGGCGCCGCTTTCTCCCTTACATCGGCGGTATCGCGGCCCTTCTCCTGTTTGCTGCCGCGCTCGTTATCCTCCATAGCCACGCACAAGCCTACCGGCCGAGTGAGGTGCGTCGGGCACTCCGGGCTCTTCAGGCTTGGCAGCCGTTCGCCGCGTTAGGCTTGGTCGCGGCAAGTTATTTGTTGTTGACCCTCTACGACGTGCTGGCGCTTCGCCACATTGGGCGGGCGTTGCCGTATTGTCGTGTCGCGCTCGCCTCCTTCACCGCATATGCCTTCAGCCACGCGCTGGGCTTCGCGAGCGTCATCGGCCCTTCAGTACGTTACCGAATTTACACGCCTATGGGACTGAGCGCCGGTGAGGTCGCCGAAACCTCGGCGTTCGTGGTCGTCACGTTTATGACCGGGATCATTGCGGTCTTTCCTCTGGTTGCGCTGCTGGACCCGTCGTCTCTCGAGACGCTCGGAATATCGCGGCCTGCCGGTATCGCGATCGGGACGCTTGGGTTGCTGTTGATGGCGGGCTACGTCGGATTAGGCTGGTGGATAGAGCGACCGATCCGACTGTTCGGCTACCCGCTCCACCTTCCGCGACCGCGGACCGCGGGCGCGCAGGTCGCCATTTCCGTCGCAGACCTGTCGCTCGTTGCCGCTGTGCTCTATGCCTGCCTACCGCATGCCTCGGCCGTCGGATATCCACACGTTCTGGCAGTGTACGTTCTGGCTTTCGTGGCCGGGTTGATCAGTCATGTCCCCGGCGGCCTCGGCGTGTTCGATGCAGTCGTCGTGGTGGGTCTCTCCGCTCGCCTTCCTGCCGACCAAATCCTCGCCGGGCTCCTCGCGTTTCGGATTGTGTACCAGCTCGTCCCGCTGGTTAGTGCAGGCGCGCTGTTCGGCGCAGTGGAGGCACTGGCGGCCCGCCGGCTGTTCGCGCGGGCCATAGAGAATATCAGTATTTGGGCCGGCGCAGTCGGGCCGACGGTTCTTGCCGGCTGTACCTTCACGGGCGGCGTCGTGCTGCTGTTTTCAAATGCGATGCCGGTGAGTAACGACCGCCTGCGGCTGGTCGAGACGGTGCTGCCGCTCACCGTGATCGAGACATCGCATTTGATGGGCAGCATCGTCGGCGTTCTGCTGCTGCTGTTCGCATACGGCTTGCAGCAACGGTTGCGGTGGGTCTGGGGGCTCTCGGCGGTGCTGCTCTTCGCCGGGGCTGTGTCGCTGATGCTAAAGGGCTTCGCATGGGAAGAGGCCATCGCGCTCGCGCTGCTCCTCCTGGTCTTGCTGCCCGCACGACGGGAGTTCCAGCTTTCGAGCTCACCACCTCCTCAACAGGGCTCATCTGGCTGGTTCGTCGCGATCGCAGTTGTGCTCACCACCGCGTTCTGGCTCGGCTTGTTTTCGTACAAGCACCTCGACGACGCGGAATGGTGGCACTTCACGCTTCACGATAATGCCTCGCGTTTCCTACGAGCCTCGATCGCGGTTGCCATTGTCGCGCTTGGCGCGGCGGCCCACTGCGTCCTCGGCGCTGTGCGGCATCGACGCCTGGCTGTTCGCTGCTGAGTGTGGCTCAAGCGGCAACGTGGAGCGAGGCGGTCTTGCGGAGGTGATCGGCACCACCGGCTCCGTCGTCGAACTGCGCGAGCGTCGTGCCCGGCTCGCAGCGGTATCGACGAGCCAGCGAAGGCAGCGCGGGTGATCACGGCTCGGCAGCCTCAGCTGGGCGTCGCCGCAAAACGGCGGCACCCAGGGCAGCACTCGCTATCATTTTTGGTGCATGCCTGGCGGAAGCGGGTGCTCAAGGAAGAACCGAACCATCTCGCCGGTGGCATCGGGACCCCGCGGAAGGGTGTAGGAACCAGCCGGGCTGCCACCCGACCAAGCGTGTCCGGCCCCATGAATGACCCATTGTTCTACCACCGTCTCTTCGTTGGCGTTGACATGCAGCACGCGGCTGTACGCGAGCCCACCCGCTGCTTGGCCTTTTTCGACCCGCTTCCTGAGCGACGCGCCCTGGCCCAACTGCGCAACGACTAAATCGGCGTTTTTAGGGTTGACCGTGGTGTCCTTGTCACCATGGAAGACGATCGCCGGGACAACTCGTGGCTTCGATCCCGCGGGCGCCGTGCGTGCGCGTCTCGGCGCCGGGCCGCCATTGCCCTGCATCGCCGCGAATGCAGAGGGCATGTCGCGCGCGGCACCACAAGCAAGCCCAGAATGCACGCCGATCGCGGCGTACAGATCGGGGTAGGCATCGCCCATGATAGCTGCCGCAGCGCCTCCGGCCGAAAGCCCCGCAATGTAGACGCATCGCGGGTCGATGGCGTAGTCGAGCATCACTTCGCGCGTAATTCCCGCGATGAGCGAGGGCTCGCCGGCATCGCGCTGCTGGTCGGCCGCGCTGAACCAGTTCCAGCATTTCTGCATGTTGGCTGAGCTGGTCTGCCCGGGGTAGGCGACGAGGCAGGTATGTTCCTCAGCCGCCGCGTTCATGCGCGTGCCGGCTGCAAAGTCGTCCGGGGACTGGGTGCAGCCGTGCAGCATGACGATCAAGGGCACAGACTGGCCATGATAGCCGCTGGGCAGGTAGAGCTTGTAGGGCCGGCTGCCGGCCTGATTGCTGAATGTGCAGGCTAGGAATTCTGCGCCGTTTGGCAAATCGGCGGGGATCGGCGTCGGCGCCCTGTGGGCCAAGCCGCCGGGCAAGTGGAACCCGCCGTGGGCTGTCTGGTCGATAAAGCCACGCAACGAATTGGCCAGCACCGGCTTAATCAGCTTGTTTTTGATGCGAAATGCCGGGTCTTCGACGGCGTCGCTGAACGTCTTGTTGCCCGGAGGCGCGAGCTTGGGCTGGGCCATTTCCGGGCCCTCGACCATGCCATCGATGGTCGGAGGACCGTGTCGCGCTTGCAAGGCTACGCTGTTCACCGGCAGCCCGGCCCCCAGCATGCGTTGCAGTGCCGCCGTCGCTTCCGTGAGCTGTCCGGCTTTGGTGAGGCGCGTCGCTTCGAGCAGTTCGGCAGGAAGGGAGAAGTTCATGGTCATGGGCCTTCTGTGTGGGACCCTGAGAGGCATCCCAGTTCGGAACCGGATCGGCTTCCGTCGTCGATAGTTGAGCGTGTTGGGCTGCTACGTTGGATCGGGTGTGGTGTGGCAGCCCCTGCTGCGTGGCAACGTCAGTGTGTTCGGTCGGCGAGCGCCGCTTTGACCTCGGAACTTGCCTGCAGGGCGCCCAGCACCGTGATTGAGGCGATGGATGCGCGCGCCAATTCAGCCGTAACGTCGTGAGCAATACTGGCGAGGCCCAGGACATTGATATGCAGCAACTCGCCCCTCGTCAGTGCCGCCTCAAGGTCGGCGCGACTATAGTGTCTGAGCCCAAGCTCAAGGGCCTTCCGGCTCACCGATTGACGGACCACGTCGGCGTGGCGATCGAGCTGGTTGCGAATGGCAGTCCGGATGAAGTCCGTCCTGTTTGAATAGAAACCGTCCCTCACCATCAGATCGACGTGACCTAGATCAACGTAGCCGAGATTGATGGTGATCTTTTCACTGTCAGCGGGCCGATGGCGAAGCTCCGGGGTGTTAGTAGGCATTGTCAAAACCATCCGTCAACCATCTGATAGGATGGTATATGGAGGGCATAAAGGTGTGTGCAAGGCCTTGGACGTTCCACGGCATGCATCTGCCCCGAACTACCTTGCAGATGAGCCCCACGAGGTTCGTCACTCTCGGCACGCACCGTTAACTCTTGCCCGCCGCCTCTGACAGCATCAGGCCGAGGCGAGAGAGACGGTCGGCTTGGACGCGATACTGCATGGCGCTGCGATTACGTCGCAGCAGAACGCTGAAGGACGTTCAAATCTCGACCCTGGTCCCGAGTTCAACAACTTGGTGCGATGGGGAAGTAGTCCGGCGCGCTGACCGCGTTGCGGACCATGAAGGCGTAGATCCGTTCCTGCCACACGGGCACCTCCGGCCGCAACGAGGCAACCGGTACCTCCCGCCCGACGAAGAAGGAAGCGGTAGTCGGATCACATCCGATTCCTCGACATGGCCGCGCAGCGCTGTCGGGACATCCGGCTTCTCGGCGAACCCAAAGCGCAACTCCACCCACTGGATACCGGCTGACAGCTCCTCCACGGTGACGCGGGCGTCCTCCGAAACGCGTGGCGCGCGCTCGGTAGTGACCTTCTATACCAAGAGATGTTAGTGTAACACACCGCTATGCTTCAGGTTGAGGGCAAGCGCCGACGGCACGACATCGCGCTGCGTGGTCAGATAGACGGCGGTGCCCGGCACGCGAATGGGTGCGCCTGGCCGGCTTAGCGAAGGCGGTGAAGAGGTCCATCGGCATCGCGTCCTCACTGCGGCGAGCCAGGGCCACAGCTCGCCCGCGCCGCCAAATCAGCATCAAGCTCAGCGTCAAAGCACCTACCAGAAGCGGAAACAGCCGCCGTCGGGAATCTTATGCAGGTTGGCCGAGACGAACATTGCGTCTATCGCGAGGAATAAACTGACGACGGGCAGCAATGCTGGCCAAGGCCATTGCCAAACCTCGCGGGCCACCATCGCGACCAACATGGAGGTGACCAGCATGTCGCCGGCCACCCCGATGCCATAGGCGCTGGCAAGGGCGTCCGAGCTGCGGAAGCCGAGAACCAGCCCGAGCACCGCGATCAGCAGCAGCAAGTTGATGTGAGGTAAATAAACCTGACCTGCCGATTCGGCAGATGTCTGCCGTACCTCCAGCCGCGGCACAGCGCCGAGCTGAATGGCCTGCTGCACGAGGGCGAAGGCGCCGGAAAATCACCGCCGTGGTCAGCACCACAACCGCAACCAACAACCCGTGCGGGAAAAGGAAAAAGAAGGGGTCGCTGGCCGCGGCCGGATCACTCAGCACCAAGGCGCCCTGGCCGAAATAGTTCAGCACGAATGCCGGCATGACGAGGGAGAACCAGTCGATGCGAATCGCTCGACGGCCGAAATGTCCCATATCGGCGTATAACGCCTCTCCTCCGGTCAGCGCCAAAAATACCGAGCCGAGCACCGTGAACGCGACCCAGCCATCGGCGTGAGCGACATAGCCGAGCGCGTAGCGCGGATTGAGCGTGACCAGAATTTCGGGTTTAGCGGCGAGATGTACGATCCCAGCAATCGCCAGCACCACAAACCACGCCGCCATGATCGGCCCGAACAGTCGACCCATCCGGCCGCTGCCCCGGCTTTGGATAGCGAACAGCGCGATCAGCACCCCGGCGGCGACCGGCACGACATACGGCTTGAGGGCCGGGGTCGTGATCTGAACTCGCTCGATCGCACTCAAGACTGAAATCGCTGGAGTGATCATCGCGTCACCAAAAAACAGCGAGGCGCAGCCAAGGCCGATCGTCAACAGCACGCTGCGCAGCCGCCCCGCTGCCGGCAGCGCGAGCGAGATCAATTCCATCGTGCCCCCTTCGCCCTGATTGTCGGCGCGCATCACGAACAGAACGTACTTGAGTGCCACGACCAGGACGACAGCCGAGAATACCAACGATAGTATGCCAAGCACCGTCGCCTGTGCCGCAGCGCCTCCAGCTGCCCTGAGTGATTCTCGAACGCGCAGATCGGGCTTGTATATCGCCGAGCACCACGCCGAGGGCGCCGACGAGAAGGGCCGGGCGGGCGCCGCGTTCAGCGGCGGCAGGCGTCGAACTGCAGCAGCGGAAGTACTCATCGGAACTCACCCCGCAGAGCGGTGCGACAGGTCGTGGGTTGGTTACCCCGGTGCCCCGGCAACCGTCCTCGGCGATCCCTAAAATGCTGGAACTGGTTCAGCGCCGGCGACCATTTCCGGCGACCATTTAGGGAAAGGGCGCGCCGTCTCAGAATCCCCCGGCAAAGCGGATGATGTCGCCGTCGAGCTATACGAGACCCGCGACGAGGCCTCTGCTCAAAGCCTCCTCGGCAGAGAGGTACCAGCCACCGTAGGCGCGACGAGCGATCTGAGGCAGCGTCGGTTGGCATGGATCTTTGGGCGGTATATTGCGATGGTTCGTGCTGGGCTCAACGCAGCATTGCCCGTCATAGCGGCAATTGCTGCCGCACGCTCAACCTCCAGCGCCGCGGAGATCTTTTGTGATACCATGCCGATCGCTTCGACCCCGGTTGATACGCTGCTGCCCGCGAGCAACGATAGTCGCGCCAAGAGAATTGTTTTCGCGATATCTGAGCGCATGGCGCTCAAACAGGCGCTTCGTTTCCGTCGACTGGCTCGCCTTGTTCGAGCGTGTGGCCGGTGAATGTCCGCGTCTCCGGCGCGGGTATGCCGCTCGTCTTATATTCACGTAGGATCGCTTCCTTCCGGGCCATCAGGCGATTGCCAAGCTCGTCCATATCGATACCGGCCGCTTGGGCTTGGGAGAAGATTCCATTCGAGCGCTTCTCCTCCTCGTGAACGTGATGCTCTATCTGTTCAGATAGCACCTTGACCTTGGCGTCATAGAATTCCTCGTTTGGCGCGCTTGCGATTAGCTCGGCTATAAACACCTTGCTACCGTCGTGCTCGACATACCCTTCATTGAGCAAGTCGTCTTCGACCTTGCCCCGGCAGGCCGGATAGAAGATTTCTTCCTCGATCACTGTATGCGCGCTGAGCTCGGTGCAGATCTTCTCAACCAGCGCCTGCTTTTTGGCTGCGCCCGTGGCGGCTTCGAACTCGGCAAACAATTCCTCCACCTTGCGATGGTCGGCCTTCAGCAGGGCAATGGCGTTCAAATGGTTTTTGCTTGGCATATCGGTCCTTTGAGCAGAAGTGGTTCGATTATCGCGCCGTCTAAGGTCGTTCGGCCTGCGACGCCGTCACTGAATTGACGGTTGACTGAAGCTAAGGTTCCAGTTGGCTGGTGCGCATGGGACCAGCGCGGACGTCATCGCTCCGCGTTCGAATGCGGATAGCTGAATATTGACGTGCTGTCGGAACCTCATCGACTTTGCACGTGTTAACCTGATGACCTCTCCACGTAAGCAGGTGTAAGATGTCGATTCTCGGATGGATTATATTGGGGCTTATCTCTGGGTTCATCGCCAGTAAGATCGTGAACCGAACGGGTGAAGGCTTCTTTCTCGACATTATCCTCGGCATTGTCGGAGCGATCGTCGGGGGCGTCCTCTTCACCGCCGTGGGCGCAAGCGGCGTCACCGGCTTCAATCTTTACAGCATGGTTGTCGCCGTGATCGGAGCGATTGTCGTGTTGGTGATTTATCACGCCCTGTTCAGGCGACATGCTTACTAACGAAAGCGCCAGGCCTTATTCGAGCAATTCGAGCACGACGAGACCACAACGCCGGGCGGGAGAAAGACCTGCCTGGCGCTGAAGGTTTCACAGAGGTACCTACGCTAATCGTCGTCGTCTAGCTTGAATCCGGCTTTGAGAGCGACCTGGTAATGCGCCATCTTGCGGTCTTCGACGTGGCCGCGCGTCTCCACCACCTCGAACCAGCCGACCTGCCGGAGCGTGCGCGAGGCGCGGCCGACGGCGTTCTGGATCGCGTCCTCGATGCTCATCTGAGAGGAACCGGCGACCTCGATTGTCCGGCATCAGCGCCTATGAGACAGAAGGGGCGTGTTGAGGAAGGGAGGATTTCTGGCCCATCGTAGCCATTGAAGGAGCGAAGATGGGACAGAAATCCGGGTCGGTGAAGGAACCGGCTAAGCAGGTTGTGAAGGGGCTTTGTCAAGTTTACGTTTTAGGCACCAGTGACGGTTGCATCGCGGGCAGAGATTATCGGGGTATCGAAACGTCATCTCCGGCCCGATTTCTCCCTATGGTTGTTTAACTTGACAACGCCCACTCGCGGCTTGCCGCCGCTGAGCCGAAGCAAACCGAACGTGCTAATACGGACAGTCAGTCGTCGCTCTGGGAAGATAGATGGTGACTGAGGTGCCACGCCCGATCTCGCTGTTTATATGAACGGTTCCGCCCGACTGCTTGGCGAAACCTGCAACCATGCTGAGGCCGAGGCCCGTCCCAATACCCTCCCCCTTGGTCGTGAAGAACGGCTCGAAGGCGCGTTCCAGGGTTTCTGAGGACATCCCGGCGCCGGTATCGGAAATGGCAAGCGCGACGAAGTCGCCGCTCAGCCCGTCGTCGTCAGGGTCGTTCCGTAAAGCCGCGTTCCGCACGTCTATCGTCAGGATGCCGCCCTTTGGCATCATCGCATCTCTGGCGTTGATGGCGATGTTGACGATCGCCAGCATTAACTGATCCTGATCGGCGTTGAGTGGCCAGAGGTCATCCGCTATCTGAGTATTTACGCTCAGCGAACTCGCCATCTGCCGAAGCATGTCAACGATTTCGTCCACAAATTTTTCGACATCGATTAGATCGGGGCTGAGAGACTTCCGTCGGGCAAACGACAGAATTTGTTGAATGAGCTTCTCACCGCGAAAGGCCGCCTTGAGGCCACGCTCAGCCCACCCCTTGAGCTTATCGTCCTGGGTTCGGTCTTTGATCAGTTCGAGATGGCCGCTGAGCACAGCGAGCAGATTGTTGAAGTCGTGCGCTATCCCTCCGGCAAGCTGCCCCAAGGCGGCCAGTTTGGACGATTGATGTAAGGCCGCCTCGGCTTGCTCAAGCGCGACGGTCTTACCCGCGATTTTGGAAATCATGCTCAGGGAAACACCAAGTAACGTCGCCATTTCGCTCAGCACCAAAGCATCGCTTCGGTCAAACTGCTTGGCGTCGTGAGACATCAGCCACAGTGTTCCGAAAGGTTTGCGGTCGCCCACGAACAACGGCACGAGAAGAGCCTCGGTGACCGGCAAGCCCGGGATATTGAACCAATCGTAATAGCGGCCCGGACGATCCATCAAGATCGCGTCGGCTTTATCGAGACACATGCCACACGGACTAAAATCTCGCGGCGTCGTTTCCCCACCGAAGGGAGCAGCCTTGCCGGTCAACGAATTCCATCGAAATATACCGGCGCTGTCCGCTTGCGGCTCGTAAACGCTGATCCCGGCGGAACCCGCCCCGCAATTCTCCTTGGCGAGTTCGACAAAACGCGGCAGCAAATCCCACGGGCGTTTTTCGACCTGTTGGGCGAGCTCGTCTAGAGCTGCCGCCGCTCGATTTGGATGCCAGCTCCTTCGGCCACGCTTTTTCAGCTCCGAGGTAATCAGGACATCATCGAGACCGATCGAAGGCGTGACGCCCCGCCTCGCACGACGCCCATCCGTACCGCCCGCTCGATTCGACCGGGCGCGTTTCGCATGGGTTTCGTCGCGATCGACGGATGGCGAGGCGCTATCTCGGCTGGTCAGCATAACGTTCGTCCTCGCTGGATGGCTTGGCGGAGGGGCGTGCGTCGATTGCAACGCGACTGCCAAATCGCACCGAAAATATCTTTAGCCTCCAGCTCACCTGTGAAGCCGAGGATGGCCGCCGCGTCGCGTGCCCGACCTTAGGGTCTGGGAAGAGCGATACGACCAGCCTCGGAATCTACTCATACTCGACTGGTCGCGGGCCTGCCGACCACGTTTGGAGAACAGGTTCGCAATAGACTCCCAGCTGGAGCAAAGGGGATTGGAACCGCTGGTCCCACGTCAAAAACGGATGGCCTGTTTTTGACCACTCTGATCCAGCCGCGCACACCCGCGCGGAAAGCCGGGGTTCTTGACCTACGAAAGTGGATTCGGGAGAGAGACAGACTCTCCGCTGGAGGGACATGGATTCGAAATTCCAGTTCCGCGCGAGAGGGGTGGCGGTTTGAGCCTTCTAGTTTCGGTCTCTATTCTCAGTTTGATCCGGTGGTGATCACCCGTCCTCTAACCAGGCGACCTTTCTCTTGCATATATTGCCTTAGCGCATCAGGGAAACGCGATACTCTCTGACCCGGATATCTGCCGCGCCGCGCACCTGATGCTGCACCAGTATGGCGACGATGCCGAGCTCGAGGCCGCGCAATGCGCTGATCGGATGCACAGACGGGGCGACCGCGAGGAGACCCTCACCTGGTTCAGGATATGGCGGACGATCGCCCCTATGCGGCAGGTACCCGCAGGATTGCCGCACTGACCGGGGCCGAAGCAGTCATTCGTTGAATCTGAACGCAGCGACCGCAAGCGTGAAGGGTTTCGGATGCCGGTCGCGGAGCGGACCTGTATTCTAAAAGCCAAACTCCCCGGGTAGGCAACTCGGCTATTTATCAAGCCACACGTCCTCCATGCGCCAGCCATTGTAGATGCTGTTGCTCATGATCGAGCCGCATCAGACGCTGGACCCGTTTGCGGTTGACGACATGGCCTTGGGTCGCCAGC
>Ga0210399_10001375_pt1 | contig 18983 bp, 12 predicted proteins | sample IncBWC14MmetaG_FD_150865 | JGI IMG/M metagenome (GOLD analysis project Ga0210399, IMG submission 150865) | Forest soil microbial communities from Barre Woods Harvard Forest LTER site, Petersham, Massachusetts, United States - Inc-BW-C-14-M | ecosystem: Environmental > Terrestrial > Soil >...
GATCAGATTGCCGCCGGTGGCAGCATCCCAAACCTCGAGAGTGATGGTCTGCGTGCTGCCGAACGGCAGATGCGTGAAGATCAACTCGAAGCGAATCTCTCGCGAAGTCGGGGGCGGAGTGGGCGTCGTGGCCACCGTCGCTTGCCCTGCCTCTGCGGTCTGCGCCGAAACGCCGTGCGGAGCGATGAGCAGTACTGCCAAGAAAAAATACGTGAGCAGCTTGCGCATAATTCCCCCTTCGGCCTATGTGCATGGGCCGAGCGTGTTTAACAGGAACCGAGGTGTTGCTAACCGGGACTGGGCGCGATCACGCTCTTTCCGGCTCTCCCAATAAGCGTAAAAGGACAACCAAGTGGACCAACTGGACAGGCGGCAAAACGGCGAATTTGGAGCTGGCCATGCAAATCTGGCGTAACCGTCATAGAGGGATTTGTGAGCACTGCGAAGTGGCGTGAACCAGTTTTCTCGCAGATTTCGCTATTTAGACGATCCGTCTACGGGGCCGAGCCAGAACTCCGAGTGTTTGCGTGCACGCAGGTTCACTCACGACCCTGGGATTTCAGGAGCCGCGGAAAGCCTTGTCCACACTTGTTTGCACCTCTTTATCGGTAGGGGGCTTGCTGTCTCCGCAGTTAAGCCATGGATTGACTTCGCCTGGCTGCTACACTATCGTTCCAGAAAAACCGCAAGTTTTTAGCCGAGTGGGAGTTGCGCGCGTGGCCGAGGCCCCATCACAATCCGTCAGCGAGCTTCTGGTCAAATGGCGAGCAGGCGATCAAGAGGCCCTCCAGGTACTCATTCCTCTGGTTTATAGCGAACTCCGCCGCATCGCTCAGCACCATCTCCGGCAAGAACGCCCCGATCACACTTTGCAAAGCACGGCCTTAGTGCATGAAGCATACATGCGCTTGATGAAGCAGGCGCCGTCGGGAATCGAGAATCGGGCTCACTTTCTTGCGGTGGCCTCGCGGCTGATGCGGCAAATCCTCGTCGACCATGCTCGCGGTCATCGGGCCGCCAAGCGCGGCGGCGGTTACAAACTCGAGCTCACCGAAGCTAGATCGTCGCAGCCGGGGTTGAACCTAGACTTGGTTGATCTGGACGACGCACTAAACGAACTGGCTCTCCTGGATGCCCGGCAGGCCCGCATCGTCGAGTTGAAGTTCTTTGGCGGTCTATCCATCGAGGACACCGCGCAAGTCATCGGCGTTTCCCGAACGTCAGTCAAGCGCGAGTGGGCCACCGCGCGAGCCTGGCTGCGACGCGAAATGGGAAAGTTGGAAAAGCGATGACTCCTCAAGAATGGAGCAGAATCAAGGAGGTCCTCGAGGTTGTCCTCGAATTGGAGCCCTCGGCACGCGAGCGCTATCTGGACAATGCATGTGCCAGCCGGGAAGTGAATCGAGTCGAAATCGAAACGCTGGTGCGTTCCTACGAAGAAAGTGGCACTTTTCTCGAGGGACCAGTGGACATCGCGTCCATGGAATTGCTCCAGGAGCCCGTCCTTCTGCCATGGGCTGGACGTCGCCTGGGTCCATATCAAATCATTCAGAAGATCGGCGAAGGAGGCATGGGAACCGTTTTTCGCGCGACGCGCATGGACGGCTTGTACGACAAAGAAGTCGCCATTAAGGTAATCCGGCACGGTCTCGACACAGAGTTCTTCATAGCGCGCTTCAAAAATGAGAGCCGCATCCTTGGCGGCCTTGAGCATCTCAATGTCGCTCGTTTGCTCGATGGAGGCCTAACAGAACAGGGCCTTCCTTACGTCGTTCTGGAGCATGTTGTCGGTCTGCCGATTGACGAGTATTGCGATCAACACAACTTGTCTACCGACGACCGGCTGAAGCTGTTTCGCACGGTTTGTTCCGCGGTGCAGTATGCCCACCAAAACCTCATTGTGCACCGGGATCTGAAACCCGGAAACATTTTGGTGACGCAAGATGGCGTCCCGAAATTACTGGACTTCGGCATCGCCAAGATACTGGATCCGCAGCACGAGGAGTCCGGCGCAGACCGAACGCTCACGATTCTTCGAATGATGACTCCGGACTTTGCGAGTCCGGAGCAGGTGCGCGGCGACAAAATCACCACGGCCAGCGATGTCTATTCACTTGGTGTGATCCTTTACCTCTTACTCACCGGCAAGCGGCCCTATCGCCTCAAGAGCAGCTCTCCGCAAGAAATGATCAAGGCCGTTTGCGAGACGGATCCCGAAAAACCCAGCACCGCTGCGCTACGCTCCGCGGCTGACCCTCCCCACACAGACAGACCCGCTCGAGAGTCAGGAGTATCCGGTGCGCATGGTGCTCTAGGGAGAGAAAGGTTACGCCGGTCCTTGAGCAAAGACTTGGATCACATCGTGCTCAAGGCGCTGCGCAAAGAGCCCACCCGCCGTTACGCCACAGTCGAGCAATTCAGTGAAGACATAAAGCGCCACCTTGAGCGTCGTCCCGTAAGCGCCCGTAAGGATACGCTGGGCTACCGGACGTCGAAGTTTGTGACCCGGCATAAAGCCGGAGTCCTGGCCGCGGTGGCCGTCGCGGCGATTCTCGTTGCGGGTATGCTAGTTACATTGCGAGAGGCGCGCATCGCGGAGCGCCGTTTCAATGACGTGCGAAGTCTCTCGAATTCGCTAATCTTCGACATTCATGATTCCATCAAGGACTTGCCTGGTTCGACTCCTGCAAGAAAGTTGATCGCCGATCGCGCCCTTCAGTATCTCAACAGCCTGGTTCTGGAGTCCCGGGGTGACCTATCGTTACAACGTGAACTTGCAACGGCTTATGAGCGAGTCGGACTTGTTCAAGGGCAATACCTCCAAAACAGCTTGGGCGACACCAAGGGCAGCTTGGCCAGTTACCAGAAAGCCCTCAACATTCGACAACAAATTGCTGCGAAGTCCAGCGATTGGAAAGACCGTTTGGCCCTTGCGCAGGCGTACCGCCTGGTGGCTAACCAGCAATGGGCAACGGGTGACCACCCTCACGCCGTGGAAAATATCAGCAGCGCCGTTCTGAACTCCGAGGCCCTAAACAGCGCCCATCCCAAGGACTGGGAAATCATCCACGAACTCGGATTCGACTACCAAGTCGCAGGCGATGTCCACTCGCCCCAATATGGCGGGGGCCCAAGCGACCGCGCGAAAGCCACGGAATACTACCGCAAGGCTCTTTCTGCGGACGAAGAAATGCTCCCGCTCAAGCCGGAGGACCTTCATGCTCTGGACGGATACGCGATCGACCTGGCGCACTTCGGCGATTCTGTGGAGGCTATCGACAAAACAGCTGCCCTCGGGTACTACAAGAAAGAACTGGAAATTGAGCAGAAGCTGCAGCAACGTTCGAGCGAGATTCGCTACGCTCGCGGTGTCGCCATTGCCTACAACAAGATTGCGACCGAGTACGAAAAAATGGGAGATGATCAGCGCGCGCTTGAAAACCATTTGCACGGTCTGGAGATTTACAAGGACCTGATTCGTGTGGACCCCAAGAATGTTCTTGTGCAGCAAGGTCTGGCGATCGCCTATATCAATACCGCAACCGAACTCGTCAAGTCAGGCGACAGAGTTCAAAGCCTGGAGTTCACGAAAAACAGCCTGGAAATCATGCGCGGTGTGGTGGCCTCCGCGCCCGAAAACAGGCGACAACGCGGCACTCTCGCAGCCATCACCGTCGCTGGAGCCTCGATTTTTCTCCGGCTCGACAAGCCTAATGACGCTCTGAAAGAATTCGAAATGGCCAACGCCAGCTATGAATCTTTGCATAGTGCGAACACGGCGGCAGGCCCCTCACTGGAGGCCGCGGCTTGCAGAGAGAAAATGGGTGAAGCCGCGGCCCGCGCTGGCAATGCGAACCTCGCTGCGGCCTATTTCCATCAGGCACTGGCCGCTGTAGAACCGCTTCTTTCCGCCCGCGAACCCGATATCGCGGTCCTGTACACGGCGGCTGACGCCTATTCCGGCCTTGGTGATTTGGAGCGTCGGGAGGCCAGCCATGCTAATCGAGATGGCACAAAAGAGAGAGATCTCTGGCTCCAGGCCCGGTCTTGGTACGTTAAGAGTCTCGACGCTTGGCATCGAATTCAACGTCCGAGCCGCGATGGCCCCAACGGCTTCGACGCTGGTGACCCGGCCCAGGTCGCGAAGAGCTTGCAGCTGTGCGAGAACGCGCTCGCCAAGGCGGGAGCCAGGCCGGGTGCATGAGTCTCGCCAAATTCAGGAAACTTCATCGCAAGAGTTCTAGAGAGTTGCCATAAGCGATTTGTTACCTATGTCTCAGAGCGCTCAACCTCTGGAATCAAGCGCTTGCAGCCATTTCTAAAACTGGCTGAGATTTTTGATTTTGGGTCCATTCAGTCCAACAACGTTATTTTTGGACAGAAGCTCGAAGCTCAAACCAATTCTTTGAGCAACTTCTTTGCACCTCGAGTGATAGGTGGATCAATGGACCTCGAAAATTCCGCTTTGGACAAAAGCAGCGCGATCGAGGCTACACCCTGTTCCGCAACCTCAAATACACACTTGGCATGTTATGTTTGCAAATTCAGGGAGGGTCCGGACCATGATCGGAAAAGCTAAATTGCAAACAATTGGAGGAGAGAATCGGCCAGGCAGTAAAGCTGTCGCGCCGGCCAGTAGCGGTGGCCTTTTTGGATGAGGCGCCGGCGGGTGTGAAGAAATTTGATGGAACCGAGCCCTCCGGCTGCAGCTTCTGGCGCCTCGCTGCGGATGGTGTGGTTTTCTACACCGCGCCAGAAAATCACTTCAACTGCGCCGTAGGCGCATACACGCACAGTATTGTGCTTTCGCCGGAGCGTGAGAAAGAAACCGAGCAAATGTTGAAGATGATGTTTGATCTCGGTTACGTGAAACCCGAAGAGGTGCCGCAGATCCCGCGTCTCCCGAAAGCACCGGCGGCGATTGTCTACGCACCTCTGGGGGATGCGCCGATTGCACCAGATGTAGTGCTATTTGCGTGTAAGCCTTCGGCGGCGATGATGCTTAACGAAGCGGCAAATCGCGCAGGTGTAGCGAGCGGCGCGCCCACGCTCGGGCGCCCGACGTGCATGGCGCTGCCGGCCTCGTTGCAGCATGGCGCGATGCTCAGCCTCGGCTGTATAGGTAATCGTGTTTACACGGGCCTCGGCGAGGACGAAATGTATTTTGTTTTGCGGGGCACAGATCTCGTCGCCGTCGCCGACTCGCTCACCATCATCACCAGCGCCAACGCCGCGTTGCATGACTACGCGAAAGGCCGCCGCTCACAGTTGGCAACAATTTAGCCGCAGTCTTCGATTTCAGGAATCTTGCGGGTCACCTATACAAAACGAACAGCAACTGATGACTCTCTCGCCGGATGAATTCCTACGTCGCTTCCTGTTGCATCTGCTTCCGGACAGCTTCGCACGCATCCGTAACTTCGGCTTCCTGGCCGACCGGCGCCGTGCCACTTTCTAGCTTCTTTGCTTTTCGTTGCTCGGTTCGGCACCGCAACGCCATAAGCTAGCGTAAGTTTTTTCTTATTGCCAATCGATCGGTTAAGAAGCAGGATGTCGAGGCTCAACCGAACACGGCTCCTCTAGAGGATCGGGAGTCCGGCGTTCAAAGTGGCGTATCGCTGTCATGACCGCGGCGGCCAGAATCTCGAGTCGCGAGCCAATCTGCGTGAGCCGAGCTGCCCGCAATTCGGAAAAACGTCTTGCGACGGAGTCGAACCAAGCCGCGAAGCCTTTCCCCGGGAGCCAATTATGTATCGGACTGTCATATTCGTTTTGTCTTTAATTCTCCCTGTGAGTGTTCTTGCGCAACAGCCGTCCTCGCGGTCGATGGACGACCTCAACTGGAAGGAATTTCAGCAGCTTGTACCCGCGAAAATCAAAACCGTAATCCTTACAGTGGGCACGCTGGAAGCGCACGGCTTTATCAACAACGGCGCGGATAACACTGTGCCTGTCGCGATTGCCAATGCGATCGCGGGTGACATCAATGCGCTGATTGCTCCGCATATTCCTTATGGCATTACCGACATCCTTGCTCCCTATCCCGGCAGCTTGCATATTCCGGAAGATCCCTTCCGCATTTACGTCCGCGCGGTGTTGGTAGGGCTGGTAGACAACGGTTTCCGAAACATCGTGATCGTCAACGGCCACGGGCCTCAAGTTCCCGTTCTGCAGCAGTTGGCGACGGAGATCTCCCTGCAGTACAAGGTCAACACGCTGCTTATCAATTGGTGGCTTCTTGCTAACGATATTACGCGTCAGGTCTTTGGTGAAAATGGCGGTCACGCGACAAATGAAGAAACCGCGATGGTCCAGGCGGCCAACCCGAAGCTAGTGCATTGGGACCTCTTCACCGGGAAGGATATGGCGACAGCTCTCCCTTCGCCGGGCGATGGATGGTCGGCGACGCCGTTTCCGTCGTCCATCCTGCTTTACACCGACGGCCAGGGATTGCCGAAAGATCGCAGCCAGGCCAAAGCCGATGAGTATTTCCGGAAAGTGGTGGCAAAGGTGAAGGCGCTGGTACTGGACACTCTCGAAAAGTGGAATGCGGCAGGATTTAAATAGATTTCGATTGGATGAACTTAGCTGATCGGTGGCCGTTGCCGATGCCAATCGGTGTGAGTTTGAAACAATCTGGCGGCCTCAATCACTGCGCGATCGTTTAGTGCTCGACCGATAAACTGTATGCCGAAGGGCAGTTTGTTTTTGTGGAAGCCACAAGGCACGCCGATCGCGGGCAGCCCGCATAGACTTGAGATTCCGTCGGGCTCGCGCCTGGCGATGGGGCCGGCGGAATCTTCGTCAGGTGGAGCATCCAGCCGCGAAGCCGCCGACGATTCTCCGGCGGCGGCCAGAACATCGAAATTGTCGAACAGCTTGTCGATTTGCTTCTCGAGAAAGCTTCGCACGCGCTGTACCTGAAGATAATCCGTCGCGGAAAATTGCTCGCTCGCATAGCCGTTGATCTGGCCTACCGCATCGACCAGTTCGGCGCATCGGCCGCTCGAAATCAAATCCTGAAACGCCGAAGCCGCCTCTATCAGAATCGTGAGCTCAGCCGCTTCTTCGTAAGGCCCGTCAGGAATCTCCACGTCCGTGATCTTGGCGCCGCTTTTCTCGAGCACGCTTAGTGCTTCGTCTACAGCTCGATCAAGGCCGGGATCCGTCTCCCTCCAAACATTTGTGAGCCGCCCGATGCGAATGGGTTTTGCGTGCGACCGGACCTCTGCCTGGTATTTAAACTCGGCCACGTCCGAGGGCAGCGAATCAAAGTCACGGGAATCGTGGCCCGCGATGACGGAGAGGATGATTCCACAATCTTCCGCGGTGCGCGCCATAGGTCCGAGTTTGTCCATGGACCAGGCAATGGCCATGGCTCCGAAGCGGCTAACCCGCCCAAAGCTCGGCCTCATTCCCGAAATGCCACACCACGCCGAAGGGCAGATGATAGATCCGCGGGTGTCCGAGCCAAGCGCCCAGGGCGCAAGACCCGCAGATACGATCGCACCTGAACCGCTCGACGAGCCGCATGTCCAGTAGTTGGTGTTCCAGGGGTTCTTCGCTGCGCCCGTCAGCGAAGCAGCACCAGTGGAGTATCCAAGTCCCCCCGCTAGTTCGATCATCGCGGCTTTCCCGATCAGAACGGCGCCCGCGCGGTTCAATCGCTCGATGACCGTGGCATTGAAGTCAAACTTCTGCGTTGCGTAGGGGCGTGCGCCCCACGTCGTAGGATAGCCTTCGACAGCTACAAGGTCCTTTACGGCATACGGAACGCCGTGCAATGGACCTCTATGGCGGCCAGATGCGATTTCCTTTTCCGCAGCGTGGGCCTGACGCAACGCCAACTCGCGCGTCAGGATTGCGTAGGCGTTGAGTTTTGGGCCCAGCTGTTCGCTTCGTGCGAGATAGCTTTCCGCGAGTTCGACGGGGGACAGTTTCCGCGCGCGAAGGAGGCCGCCGAGTTCACGCACAGATAAGAAGACCGTGTCTTCGGATAGCACGTCTCAGACCTGGTCTACTTCAGCGCCCGATAAGCCGTGCAAGGACTCGCCGGACGCCGCAGGAGATGGCTTTGCAGGCGCGGCCTGGCTGGCAAGGAGAGGTAGTTTCAAAACGCTCGCCGGCGGATCACCATTTTGTAGGGAAAAGGTGCGAATGGAGGCAAGCATCCTCTCGTTGTACGTCAGGATTCGGCGGAGATGTTGGCGTTGCTCGCCGGAAAGGCGATTTCCGTACTTGCGAACGATATTGTCCAGTCGGTCTTCGACTTCTTGCGACTGTTCCGGGGTCAAGCCGCCGCTGCTTTTGTCCGGGTTTTTGTCGCCAGACTTTGATTCTTGGTTCGAGTTTGGGTTGGAGCCGAGCAGGGTTGCGGGTGATAAGGTCATCGCCGCAGCCATGGCCGCCCGCCACCCGAAGTCGCGTCGTGAAATCGGCGAGGCCAGGGTAGCGCAGCGGTGTTCCACAAGAGTAGAGTTCGGCGGCGAAGAAGGGCGCGACACGGGGCATATCGTCCTGTATATAATATCCGCGCGTCAACAAAAATCCCTCGTACTCCCGGACAGGAACTTCTTATGGAGTATCCGGGCCGGACGCACTCCTTGGCGGAAGGACAGGGCACGCATTATCACCTGTATTCTTTGCTGGCGCGGTACCTCGAGGAGCACGGGAAAGCCGGCCCTCAACCGGATTAGGCATGGGATATATAAGGATAGAGGCATCAAGGGCGCAAGCAGGATCGAGTTGGATCCCAATTGGATATAGTATACAAAACGCCCTTGCTAGGACTCGCGTATCGCGCATCGACCAACTGGCCGGGCCTCGTGATCGTGATCACGGGAATTCCGGTGTACTACTTGCTTCGGCGCTCAGCGGCAGAGCGCCGGATGCCGGATAGGGAGTCACCTTAATTTGGTGATTTGTTTTTGCTACTCTTCTAGCGCCATGGAGTGCCGCGACCCGAAACCTTTCTGGAGGAAATTTGCAATTTGCACGAATGATTTCTGCCATTGATGCGCATGCCTGCGGTGAGCCGGGACGCGTGATCATTGGAGGCGTGCGCGATGTTCCCGGCAAAACGATGTTCGAGAAAATGAAGTATCTCGAGGCGCATGCAGACGACCTGCGCAAGCTTATGCTGCGGGAGCCACGCGGATACCCGGCCTCGAACTGCAACCTGATTCTTCCACCGACGCACCCGGAAGCGGACGCCGGGTTTGTCATCATGGAGCAGACCGAGTACCCAGCGATGTCAGGCACGAACACCATCTGTGTCGTTACCGTTCTGCTCGAAACAGGAATGATCGAAGCATCGGGAAATATCACGAAGCTTAAACTTGAGACTCCAGCTGGGCTTGTGGCAGTTGAAGCGGAGATAGCGAACGGAAAGGTGACGCGGGTTACGTTTCGGAATGTTCCGTCCTTTGCGGTGCATCTCGATAAGCCGATCGAGGTTCGAAATCTAGGCACCGTGCCCGTCGATGTTGCTTACGGCGGGATGTTCTACGTGATTGCGGACGCGGCTCCTTTGGGATTACGGCTGTCGCCGGATGAAGCGCGGGACATCGTTCGGGTCGGGGAAATGATCAAAGCTGCGGCCCAGGAGCAATTGCCCGTGGCCCACCCGGAAAATCCGGCTATCTCGGGAATCACGATCGCTCAACTGTCTGCTATCCCGGCGAATCGCGGATCCCACCGGAGAAATACAGTCATTGTTTCCACGGGAAAATTGGATTGGACGCGGCCTTCGTCCTGGACCGGAGCGCTAGACCGCTCTCCGTGCGGCACGGGGACTTGCGCAAAGATGGCGGCGCTCCATGCAAAAGGCCTCCTTCCGCTCCAACAGGATTTCGTGCATGAAGGAATCCTCGGCACTACATTTACCGGCCGGCTGGTCGCAGAAGCGCGCGTTGGCCCATACACTGCCGTGGTACCCGAGATTAGTGGGCGCGCCTGGATCACAGGCATCGCCAATTACGTGGTCGATCCCGACGATCCGTTTCCGACGGGCTTCACCGTTGGTGATATTTGGGGCGCTTCCGGCTGAGTCGCTATGGGCGTCCGATTTTGCTGGCTGCGCCGGTTGAGGGGCTCGACTGGAAACCTTCTCGGCGTTGCAGTCCGCGACACCAATGCGAATGATGGTATCTCGCGAGGATTTGTTTCAAGGCTTCTCCGTCCACACGCCGTACACGCGACCCTGGAGAGCAGTAAGGCCCGTATAGTCGTCGATGAATACGCCTTGAGCATCGAACGGCTGGTCGGTACAGGCGTAATTCTGAAAAGTGCGGCCGCCGTCGGTTGAGCGCGCCAGCGCGACAATCTGCTGGTGATTTTTCGGATCGCCGCGACGGTCATAAAAAAGGACGCACGCTGCACCAACCGGGCTAGAGAGTCACGGAGGTCACTTCGGACTTGGACGCTTTCGGCAGTCCTTGCGGGAGAGGCACTCACCCCGAGCAAGGCCGCGATCGCACTGGGCCGAGCCAATCTCCCTAGCGTACTCATCAACGTGAACGTACCGGAGTGGGTTCCCGGTCCTCATGGATTTCAAAGTTGGCGGGTGGCACTACGCCAAGGAGGTATTTGACGAAGTAGTCCCAGCGCCGGCGGACCAGGTACAAATTCCCACCCTCGCCATGATACATATTCGGAACGATCAGCATGTCGAAGTCTTTGTTTGCCTTCATCAGAGCGTCGGCAAATCGCATGGTCTCCACTACGTGAACGTTGTCATCGATGTCGCCGTGGACAATCAATAGATGTCCTTGGAGCTTGTCCGCCAGAGTGACGTTCGACTGCTCCGCATAATCGGATCCGACCGGATATCCTTGGTACAGCTCGTTCCACCAAGCCTTATCCAATCTGGCGTCATGATCTCCGGAGATGGAGACGCAAACCTTGTAAAAGTCCGGAAACGCAAGCATGGCGTGCGCGGCTCCGTATCCTCCAGCCGAGGTCCCAAAGATCCCAACACGCGTCACGTCCATGTAGGGATTTTGCGCGGCCATCTGTTGGATCATGGCCACGTGATCTTCGAACGCTCCTCCGAGATTGTGGTAAGAAAATTCGTGGAAGGCGCGTGAGCGTCCCGTTGTGCCTCGGCCGTCAACCATCACGACGACGAAACCCAGCTCCGCCACCGATTGCAGGCCCCGTATCGCTGCTCCAAACGTTTTCGGAACAAAGAATGCTTGTGGGCCGGTATAGACCATTTCGATGATCGGGTACTTCTTGGCCGGATCGAAGTTCGATGGCCGCCAGATCAATCCATAGAGGTCCGTCGTGCCGTCTTTGGCCTTGCCGTGAAACGATGACGGATACTTCCAGCCCGCCTGGAGCACTTCGCTCGCGTCAGTTTGCTCGAGGACGCGAACTTCTGAGCCGTCCTTGGTGTTGCGGAGAACGGATCGCCCCGGCAAATCCGGCCTTGAGGCGTTGTCCACAAAGAACAGATGGTCCGGAGAAACGCTCACCGTGTGGTTGGAGTTTTCGGGAGTCAGCAACGTTAAGCCCTTGCCGTCTAGGCCGGCGCTATAGAGATGAGTCTGATAGGGATCTTCATCTTTCTCACGTCCGTTGGCCAGGAAATAGACGCGGCGCGATTTTTCATCGACGTCGACGATCTGGCGCACGACCCACGGTCCCTGGGTTATCTGGTTTTTCAGTTCACCTGTCTTCTGGTTGTAGAGATACAAATGATTCCAGCCGTCGCGTTCCGAGGACCACAGCACTTCCCCGGAGTCTCTAAGAAACCGGGAGAAAGTCTCTCCGGGATCGACATAGTGATCGGATTTTTCTTGGATTACCGCTTTCTGCTCTCCCGTATCGGCATCCACGGTGCGCAGTTCGATGGTTTTCTCGCCTCGTTCACTGTGGTCGTAGTAAAAGCCTTTGCTGTCCGGGAACCAGTCGAATCCTGGTCCGCCCTGGAACTGTATCTCCAGGGCGTCGGTTTTTACATCGATGCGTTTTCCCTTTCGAACGTCGAAGACCAGCGGCTCCGCCTTCGGCAGCGCTTCTCCCGGCAACGGGTAGACAACACTAAACGCTTTGGGGCGAAGCTGGCCGGGAGGAACAAACTGCAGGTTTGTGAATCGGCCGGCATTGCGCGTGTCCATGCGATAGGTGATCAACTTTGAGGAATCCGGTGACCAAAACACCGCGGGGCGCTGCTTGGGGTCCTGGGTTCCTTGCGCTACCATGGGCCGCAGCGAGGCGATCTCCGTGGCGTAATCCCACCCCGGTTCGCCGTCGCGTGTAAGCTGCACAATCTCGCCCGTAGGCACATAGCGAACATACAGATTGAAATCCTTCACATAGGCGATCCATTCCTTGCTGGGCGATGCTAGTTCAAAGGGGCCCACGGCCGGCTCGCGCGCCTCTTTGCATTCGTACGTCTCGATGTTGCAGTTCCAGGTCGTGCTCTCGATTTGAAAATGAATGGACTTGCCGTCCTCAGAAAACTCGAACGTGTCGAAGGGAAGCTCCAAGGGCTTCGATTCGCGTTTTGTTTCTTTGGATAGGGCCGCAGCGAGTCGCGCTTGGTCGAAGGCGGGGTGGGTGGTATTTTGCGCTGAGTCGATCAAAAAGAACTCATTTCCCTGGGGGCTGACCTTGCGATACCAGAAACGATTGCTCTTGGCGATCCAATGAGGCGCCACGTCGGCGACATACAACTTGTGGCGTAAATTACCCGGAAGAAATTTCTCCGCCCTTTGATAATCGTCCCGGCTGCCCTGGGCCAGTAGCGCGGGTACCAGCAGCCCGGCGAAAACAAGAACGACGATAACGCGCCGCCCGTCGAGTTTCATGTCCGCGTAACCTCCGATCGAAGTCTGCCTTGCTAACCATTGCTCTTTGCTAGGCAGCGATGAACGCCGCACCTTGGCCTCGAAAATCCGAGAAACCAGAAATGCACGAGATGGTATCAAGCGGAAAGGCAAGATCGCTAAAATTTTTCAAACAAAATACCGCATAAATAAGGGCCAACAACTCTTCGAGACCAGTTCGCCGCGCGGTTATAAATTAAAACGCCAGTTGCACACGGAACTGAATGCTGCGCGCTCCTCCCGCTCCGTTGCCCGGATTGGCGATACTCGCTGCGGAATATGTGGAACTTTGGACATTGACGTACTGTGCCGGGTTGTTCGTGCTGCCGGAGAAGTTGTCCGTTATGTTCCAGTTCGGGTGATTGAATGCGTTGATCATTTCGGCGTAGATATTTAGCCGCAACTTTTCGAAAATCGGAATGGACTTGAGTACCGAGATGTCGGTGTTCACGAACATGGGACCGGTGAGGAAGATGAATCTTCCGAGCTGTCCGGGAGTGGTAACCGGCAGAATGGGCTGATTGCCGTTTGCGAACAGCTTGGGGTTCAAGAACACCACTGGCTCTCCAGGGGTAGGCCCGTTGAAGACGCCGACGTTGCTTTGTAGCTGGCTTTGCGTGATGCCGTTCAGAACCACGCCCGAGTCCGAAGCATCCGGGATATTTAAAGAATTATTGTAGAAGTTGTAGGAGTTAAAACCGCCCTGCAGCTTGAAGTTGCGGCCTGACTGTGCGGTCAGGATCGTCCCCATCGTCCATCCTCCCACGATGCGATTGACGATCGAGCTGCGCGTCTTGAACTGACGGTTCGTGCCGAAGGGCAGGTCATACGTCGCATAGGTTCGGAAGGTGTGGCGCAGGTCGTAGGGAGAGGGAACGCGGTTGAGACCAGGGTTGCGAAGCGTCGTAAAGTTTGCGAGCGCCGAGTCCGCCGTGAAGTAATCTCCGATGTAGCGATTGGTGAACGAGTGACTGTACGCGTAGTTGGCCATGAGCATAAGCCCGTGGCCAACCGGATGCTTCACCTGCACTTGCATGCCGTTGTAAGACTCACTCCCGGGGTCAGATAACAGCCACAGGGGCACGCCAGCCGCGTACGGATTCGCCTGGAAGAAGTTTATGGGGTATTTCCCGGCGCTGTAGCCGGCGCCGCCGCACGGCGTGAAGCCGCCCCCCACCATATTGCAGAGATAGCTGGCCGTCGACGCTAGAGTATTAGCAAGCGTACCGGCCTGGCCTTGCTGCAAAAGCGCGATGAAGTTCGGGTTGGAAAAGCTGGAACTAAGTAAAGAAGACGACGGCAGAGCCGAGCCACCTCCTCCAAATGCCGCTTCAAATATCGGCAGGGGCAGCAGTCCCGGCTTGCCGGTATTGTCAGCAAACGTTGTGCCGCCATTGATGGCCAGGTTGGTTTGGGCGTTCTTGAATTCGTTCAAGAAGCCGTTCTCGAAAATATTTACCTCATTTAGGTCGAAAGTCTGCCACATGTGCACGGAATGATTGCCCACGTAGTTGACCTCGATAACCGTCCCGCCCGTGAGTTTCCGCTGAATCCCGAAGTTCCAGCTTTCGACATACGGAGGTCGAATCTTGGGGTCGATGGTGCCGAATGGCTGGCCTCCGAAGGTAAACGAAGACTCCTGCAATGGAAAACTGAACGACTGCGGAAAAGCGTTCGGTGTAACCGTGGAAGCGAGACTTAACGAGCCTGGCGCAAACTGCCCGGCCGCCGAGCCTGGATTCAAGAATACTGCTTGCGTCGGGCCGGGATTGCCAAAAAAGGTGGCTTGTTCGAAAGTCGTCCATCCTTCGTCGAAGTGGCTGGCGCGGATGCCTCCACGAATCACCAAGTTGCCGCCCCCGGAGATCTTGCCAAGAGTTCCACTGTTCCATGCCGGGTTCCAGGCAAAACCAATGTTGGGTGCTGGCTGCTTGCGATCGGCGGTGTAAGGCGACGGCCGGAGCGTTACAACCGGATTGGGATCTCCGTTCAGCTGGCCCGGATTGAACAGCTGGGTGGAGGGGCCCAGAAGGTCGGCATAGGTCGGGCTGGCGTTGAAATTATTCGTGTTGTGGATCGCTCCGGTGAGCTGCCAGCGGAAACCATAGTTGATAGCTAGATGCGGAGTCACCCGGAATGCGTCTTGAAAATACAGACCTCCGACGGTCTGCGCCTCGCGATAGTTCAACGATCCGGCAACCTGATATTGCCGGGTTTGGCCGTTTACTTCGTTGAACCCAGAAATTCCGTTGAGCCGGCCAACGATGGTTGCGTAGAACGCCTCTGCGTTCTGCAAATCCGTTGCCTGATTGATAGCGGGGAAGTTCGAAGAATTAAACATACTGAGAGCCGGGTCGAGGCTGTTGAGCCCCAGGTTATACGTGGGCGGCGAATTCGACTCGAGTTCACGCATCGTGGAGATGCGAATATCCCCGCCGAAGGTGAAAGTGTGACGCCCATGCGTCCAGCTCAAATTGTTGGAGATGTTCCACAAAGGGTTGTTGCGCGGCAGGGGAAAAATAAATCCCGGTATCAACGGCTGAAAGATCGCACCTTGGCCTCCGGCCAGCTGCGCAGCCGCAATCTGTCTGTTCCCTTGGGACTGAAACTCATTGAAGTTATTCCCTGGATTGAATTCCTCGACGGTGCTCAGAACACCGAAATTAAACTGATGGATCAAATGAGGCGTGACGGCCCAATCAAAACCCAGCATACCGGTGTAATAAGTAGACTTGAACCCGTTGCTGGCGTGTGTGTCGCCGGGATACGGCTGGACGTTAGCGATGTTTCTCCAGTACAGATCCCAAGAACCGTGCAGCGCGATCTTCTGGGAAAGCTGATAGTCCAAGCGCGCCGTAGGATATCGATTGGTGTTGCTCCCCCGCTGGGAGAAGCTGAATTGGTTCATGTAGGGCAAGCCCGAAACCGATGTCAGCGTCTGATTCTGGGAAAATCCATTGATCGCCGTGAAGATGCTTGCGATCGTGGGATCGACCTGCGAGGGGAACGGAGTGGGCTGCGACTGCGCGAGCGCCAACAAGTTTACCGTGTGTTGAGCGCCGTCCGTTCCGACGTAGGTGAAATTGCCCTGCTGCGCTTGGGGAGTCGGAATCAGAAGCGAAGTCGTGCTGGAAAACGGATTGTCTTCCTCTTCGTAGTTAAAAAAGAAAAACAGCTTATTCTTCCACAGCGGGCCGCCCAGGCTTCCACCATAATCGTTTAGGTGGAAAGGAGAAATCTTCAGCCCGAGCGCATTATTCGTGAAACTGTTCGCATTGAACGCGCTGTTTTGTGTTTGCCAGAATGCCGTGCCGTGGAACTGATTGGTTCCGCGCTTGGTCACGAAGCGCAATTGCACCGAGCCTTCCGACCCGGCATCGGCGGTCAGACTGTCGGTCGAAACGGTGACCTCGTCGAACGCGCCCAAGCGCAAAGGCGCTGCGGTGTAAAAGCCTGTCGTCGAGGTCCGATAGCGCTGGAAGTTATCGTTCACCCCATCCACGGTGATATTGACGGAAGCGTTCGGCAGCGAATTGTACGTGGTGAAGCGTTGATCTCCTCCGCTTTGTGCGCCCGGCACGAGCTGTGCAAACGGCAGAACGTCTCGGCCGTTTAGGGGAAGCTCCTGAAGACCCTCAGGACTGATCGTTGAAGAAAGGGTATTGGTGGTCGTCTCCAAAACCTCGCCCTCCGTCGAAACGCGCACGGTCTCACTGGCTGGCCCAACTTTCAGCTGTACCTTTAGGTCGGTGCTGCGTGCAGCGCCGACCACCACATGGTCGTACACCGCGTCGGAGAAACCTGCCGCGGTCACCTTCACCTGATAGGCTCCCGGCTGCAGCGCCGGAAACACGTATTCACCCGAATCATTCACCGTGACCGTCTGGCGGAATCCGGTCGCCGGCTGGCTGACGGTAACCGTGGCAGCCGAAACAGCCGCGCCAGAAGGGTCCAAGACGGTACCACCAAGCTGGCCGGTGGTGCGGACTTGGCCGCGGGTCACGCTGGTCGATGCCAACAAAAGGATTAGAAGGAAAATGGCTCCGAGACATAGTCGCTTTGGCATTTCAATCCTCCGCTTCGAGATAGATTTCTCGACTTGTCCGTAATAACGAGTCCACGTGAGAAACTTGACCAACGCGTCCCGAGGGCACTCGACCGGAAAGCTGCGCACCATGTTTGGTGGCGAATTGTATACAGAATACGATATACTGTGTCAAGCCTTTCTGCAGCCCTCGGCACAGTCGGGCGGCCATCCTGCCATCCTGCTGCTCCCGACTTCTGTGTATATTGAGGATCGCGCCCTATCGCATCGCGGCCGTATCGGTTAGTGACGCGGAAGCGTGCCCCCGGACCATGGAGCCGACTAAATCGAAAGACTTAGGAACTGCTAAAGTTACGTCAAAAAGGAAGGAGATTGCTCTTGGGTAGAATTATGTATATTGTATGCAAGGCGTCACTTGCAGGCGGCTGCTGTGCCGTGCTCCTGATTTTCGCCTTTTTTCGGTTTTCTGTGGCGTCGAGATTCATCGAAACATGATAGAGGCTCTCGGCGCCGAAAAGGCCTAGCTATGACCAGCGGTCTTAGGACGATAGATCTTATAAAAGAGCCCTGGTGCGGTCGTTCTGTTGGGGGACAAACACGGCTCGAAACCCCATCCCAGGAGGGAGAGTGATTCCCGAATTCCATGTTTGAACAACTGGAGCGCGTGCATGTAATTGACTCACATACGGGGGGCGAGCCGACTCGCATCATCGTCTCCGGCGGGCCTGAATTGCCCTGCGACAGTATGGCCTTGCGCCTGGACGAGTTTCATCGAAACTACGATTTTTTGCGGCGAGCGCTGGTGCATGAGCCGCGCGGCTCGGAAGTGGTTGTCGGTGCGCAACTCTGCGAGCCCGTGAAACCGGGAAGTGCCGCCGGAGTAATCTTCTTTAATAATGTTGGCTACCTCGGGATGTGCGTGCACGGCACCATTGGGCTGGTAGCAACCCTTTCCTATCTGGGACGGATTGGCGGCGGGGAACACAAAATCGACACGCCGGTAGGCACGGTTTCGGCCACGTTACTGGAAACCGGCGAAGTATCGGTCGCCAATGTGCCTAGCCATCGCACTGCCAAGTGCGTCGCCGTCCACGTTCCGGGCTACGGTACCGTGCGGGGGGATGTGGCGTGGGGCGGGAATTGGTTCTTCCTCGTCAACGATCACTCCTTCGATCTCTTGATCGGCAACATTGAGGAGCTTACGCAATTTACATGGGCGATCCGCCAGGCGCTCGAGAGAAAGGGAATCAAGGGCGCCGACGGAAAAGAGATCGATCACATCGAGCTCTTCAGCCCTTCGCAAATTCCGGGCGTCAACAGCAAGAATTTCGTTCTCTGTCCCGGAAAAGCCTACGACCGTTCGCCATGCGGCACGGGAACAAGCGCTAAGCTCGCTTGTCTCTACGCCGATGGCAAACTCAAACCGGGAGAAGTCTGGCGGCAAGAGAGTATTGTTGGCAGTGTGTTTGAGGGGCAAGTCCGCATCGAGAACGGTGAGATCATTCCGGTGATCAAGGGCTCCGCATTCATCACTTCTGACGCGGATTTCATCTTTGATCCCTCCGACCCGTTCCGCTACGGCATTCAGGCATGACGCGTTCGGCCGATGTCTTGATTGTTGGCGCGGGAATCGTGGGCGCAGCCTCGGCCTTCGAACTCGCCAAGGCTGGATTGCGCGTTACCATTCTAGAAGAGCGATTTACCTCGGCCGGAGCGACCGGCGCCGCGATGGGCCACCTCGTGGTCATGGACGATTCGGAAGCGCAATTCTCTTTGACCCATTATTCTCAGACTCTCTGGGAAAAACTCCACGAGGAGTTGCCGGCCAAGGTTGAGTTCGAAAGATGCGGGACGATTTGGGTTGCCGTCGATGATCTAGAAATGGCGGAAGTCGGTCGAAAGTGTGCGTTCTATCGTGCCCGCGGAGTGCACGCGGAAATCCTGGATCCCCAGTCTTTACGCGACGCCGAGCCCCATCTTCGCGCGCCCCTGGCGGGCGGACTCCTGGTGGAAGGGGATTCCGTCATCTATCCACCGGCAGCCGCCTCTTTTCTCCTCGAAAAAGCGGTCGAACTAGGCGCATCGTTGCATACCGGAACAGCAGT
>Ga0210399_10001377_pt1 | contig 18970 bp, 15 predicted proteins | sample IncBWC14MmetaG_FD_150865 | JGI IMG/M metagenome (GOLD analysis project Ga0210399, IMG submission 150865) | Forest soil microbial communities from Barre Woods Harvard Forest LTER site, Petersham, Massachusetts, United States - Inc-BW-C-14-M | ecosystem: Environmental > Terrestrial > Soil >...
GCGACAATCCTCTCAGGTTCCAAATGGCAATTGCCTCGAGAGCCGAGACCTCGCAACGTTCGGCTGGCCGGCATCCGAGTTCGCGCACGCAAAGCGGTGGTGGCGTGATCGCAGCGAATACGGTTACCCTCCACGACGACCCGGCTCCGAAAGGGGCAAAGCAGGAGTCCGACATCAAGCACTACTCGGATCTGAAATAGCAATCCCCAAAGATGCTCATGCGCCACGCGTGCTCAGCACGAGCGGCTGACCTCGCCGCGGCGCCTCAGAATGAGCCATTCTGCACAGTATTGCCAAAGGAAATGAGCGATCCTATTGATGTCTCAAGACGGCAGTTACCCACCAAACCATACGGCCTGCCCTCCTGAGGCGGGTGTCTAGACACAGCACGGGCCGCGATCGAGAGGAGTCTCGAGGGCATGCTCGGACCACAATCGTGCCGACCCGCTGGAGAGGAAGACGCAAATGCACCCGGAAGATCTAATGAACGCCGATATGCCGAGCGAAATCCTGCTGCTGGTCAGCGGCTCCATGATTTTCATCATGTTGTCGCTGATCCTGGTGGCCGCGCTTACCCAAACCGCTGCGCTGCCATAGCAGGTTATGCAGGAGAAAGCCGATGAGGCAAGTACACAGTTCCGCAGCCTTCACACTCGCCATCATTCTGCTTGGCGTACCCGCAAGTCCTCAGTCCGTTCCGAGCAGCCAAGTCTCGGCCAACGACCTAGCGCGGAGGGTGATCACCAACGAACTAAAATTCCAAGATGACCACACCAACTGGATGTACCGGCTAGAAAAAGAACAGTATGGAAAGAAACAGGTCAAGGAAATCATTGAGACAAAAGAAGGTTCCCTCAGTCGACTCCTATCTATTAACGACCGTCCCCTGACCGCGAAACAACAGGAGGAAGAGGACCAGCGCGTGCGGGAGTTAATGACCAGTCGAGGTGCTCAACAAAAATTGCGGCGAGCCCTAGACGCTGAGACCCTACAGGGGCGACGGTTGTTCAAGATGCTGCCTGATGCATTCGTGTTCAGCTACGCGGGTGGTGACGGGAATCTGGTAAAGCTGAGCTTTAGACCAAATCCGAGTTTTCACCCGCCATCCCTGGAGGCCCGGGTTTTCCACGACATGGAGGGCGAGATGTGGGTCGATTGCAAGCAAGAGCGACTAGCTGCGTTTGATGGTCATCTCACACAGGCCGTGAAATTCGGATTTGGCCTGCTGGGACACTTGGACAAGGGAGGCCACTTTGAGGTTAGGCAGGCAGAAGTTGTCCCCGGGCATTGGGACATGACCACCCTGAGTTTGGAGATGACTGGGAAAGCTCTCGTGTTCGCGACCGTTGGTGTGCAGAAAAAGGAAAACCATCGGGACTTCCACCGGGTATCCGACGATCTGACACTTACGCAGGCCGCGGGGATACTAAACCAACCGATAGTTGTAGCGGATAATCGCTAGTTCATGCGGCAAGAGTTACAGCAACAGCGCTCTTATCACGGTAGCGGTATTTGACGCCAAACGAACCATTGAGGAGAAGGAATGTTCTTAGCCAGCAAAGCCGCGTGGGCTGGGATTGTCTGCATATTGCTGACGACAGGGATCTCGAGACCGCCACCCACGGCGCTCGCTTCGGGAGCCAACGTCAGCAAAGAAGTGCCAGCGGCTGGGAATCGGAACGATGTCAAGAGGATACAGCAAATTCTGCGGGACAAAGGACACTACCGCGGGGAGGTCGATGGCGTCTCCGGTCTCCGAACCTGGGCGAGCATTCGCGGATTTCAGAAAGCCGAGAATCTGCCAGTCACAGGGCAGCTTGATACGCGGACGGCCGGTAAACTTGGAGTCAGACCCGAGGGTCGCGAGGAGACTGGCTCCGAGACTACGAAAGGTAAACCCTCTGCAGGCATAAAATGGGCTAAAGGTTCGGGGCGAAAAAGAGATGTAGATGCTTTACATAAAGGGACGGACCGAAGCGAGCGAGCACCCTAATCTTCGATCCGGTCTTGCTATCTCGCCGTGGCGCGGGAGTATAGCACAGCCTTTAACCACCGGAAGAGTAATATGAGGTTCTATGGAAAAAGAGCGCAAATTTTACGCGCGCTACTACATTATCCGGGGACAAAAAGCTCTATGGAAGGGCGGTCCAGCGGAACATGGTTCTCAATATCGCAACATCGTCATTACTTCCAATCAGTTCACGTCGACTCAGGGAAAATTTCAGGTCTATGCACTTGAAGGGACCGGCAAAGGCATACAAGATGGAGAGTTCGCGGGTCCCGAAAACGAACCACAACTAATGTTCGACGAAGATTTCGACGGCCTCGATGCCGCCGTCGCGAAACTTGAACAGATCGTACAAGACTCCATCGTCAATGGGTTCACGCCATTCAGCCTCATGGATGAGATGGAATTGCAGGCGAGGTTGGAGAGGATGAAGTAATGCTTATCAACTCCACGTCTTCATTACAGCCTCCTCAAGCGCATCCTGCCGCGACTGCACCCACGGAGCAGAGATACTGTTGCCGCCCTGTCTTTTTGAGTGGGGAGAATATCTGAATGCTCGTCTGCCCCTACTGTGGCAAACCAAACGAGATTCCTGTCGACGCCGCATTCGACTCCATCGAGGCTGGCCACTTTACCTGCGGACACTGCAATAAGGCATTCTATGTAATAGACCACGTTCCCAAGCCAATCGAATCCATAAAAAATCAAATTCCTAAAAACCGCGCTTGCCCGGATAAGCCGAGAGCGCAGTAAAAAAGCCAAAAAGAGGCTCACCCACCTGGCGATTGCGTTGATAAGTAGCAATTGAAAGTCCTATCCTGTCCAAGGACTACTTCCCCGACATGGTCACCAATCCGGCCATCGCACCCCATTACGCCGGTGATGCGAATCGGCTTGATGTAAACAGGCGTGGCTGTTGAAAAAAGGAACCAAAGCAGTAGTTTCAGTGAATTTCAACGTCTACGGCAGACGAACATTCAACAACTTACGAACGAATCTCGCTCTTGAAATTCCCTAAAAAGAGTTTTTCAACACCCACAGGCGTTTACACTCAAAACCCTCTCCAAAGGTCGATGAGTGAAATCGGGATATTACGCCAACTGACGCGAGAGCCCCCGGCGGGGAGATTGGAAAGACTCGGGCTGATCGAATGGAATGCTCTGGGGTTGGGACAACCCGCAGCGAGAACCGCGCATCGGCTTGGAATAGAATGGTTCTGAAAGTCTTGTTTTTCGACAGCTAAGCGAAAGCGAAGGAGGCGCGCAGTGAAGAATTTATCATCTGTGACCCTGGCAGTGCTTCTAGTCCTCGCCGTCGCAAGTCTCAGTTGCGGAGGCGGCAATCACTTGGTTTCAATTGCAGTTAGCCCGAATCCTGCAACCATCGACGCCCCTGGAAGTATTCAATTCAAAGCCATAGGAACCTTCAGCGACGGAACAATGAAGGTGTTGTCCTCCGCGAACTGGACGTTCTCATCTTCATCCTCCGCGATCACAGTGAGCATTAGCGGTTTGGCAACTTGTGGTGTGCAGGGTGGGCCAGTGGCTGAAGACGCCTCAGTGACCGCGTCCGTCGCAGGTTTGTCGGGTAGCACTACGCTGTCGTGTAATTCACCCGGCGTGTAAAGCAAACGTAGCGCGGACAAGGGTGTAAGCTGCGCGGCGCAACCTATCGTATTCTTTGGGCTTCGCCCGATTCCTGGGTAGTCCAGTTGTCAGTCAATGAGAACAGGCGTTTACGCTCAGAACCCCGGTTGCCGGGTCGATGAGTGAAATGGGGATTTTTCAACAACTACAGGCGTTTACACTCAGAACCCCCAGGAGGGCGGGTCGTGAGTGTAAATGCGATTTATCGCCAACTGGTAGGAGGACTGTCATGCCCTTGGAAGGCGATGCTGTTCGAGCAAAGCGAGACCTGCCCGTGTAACGTGAACGACCTTCCGTCCCCCGGCAACATCCATCGAGACCAGGCCGCGATCTGTGGCATCTTCCCACACAGGCAGCTTTGGGCACGACGTGCGCCATGCCTCCATTGTCTCCTCGTAGGTTCTGTCCTGTTTCCCGAGCCACTCAAGAAGATCAAGAATGAGGCTTTCTACGACCGGATCAGTCATCGTCGCGGTCAATGCTACTGCGTTCCCATTACAGGGTCAAAGAGTGTAATGGGGATGTTACAACAGTAACGGCTTCTTCGGTCGCATAGAACCTATAATCGGCTCACAAATATATGGACGCTGCGTACATCGAAACTGCCTGCCAAGGCCAGAGTAGCCGCAAGCCTCAGGTCAAGCCTCAACTAGGGACACGGAATTTTGTCTCATGCATTGCAACGGCTTTGGTGTTGACCGTCATTGTCGCAACGGCACACACGTCCACTGCCCAACCGAGTGCCACGTTGCTGCAAATTACGTCGCCTGCTGACCACAGTCGAGTCGCTCCTGGGCAAACTGTATCTGTCACTGTCACATCCTCCACTGACACCTCCGTCACAGCGGTCGGCCTCATAGGGGAAAATCCCATCGGTTTCAGCGACCTAGCTACGTCCGTCCCCGCACAGTTCAGTCTTGCCATTCCCGGCGCTATCGGCTTCGGGCCTCACATGCTGACGGCGATCGGCACTACGGCCTCCGGGCTGGGCGTGCAGTCTGCCACGATTTTGATCGATGTCGAGCGCCCGGACATGCCAGTTAAGCTTTCCGCACTGATGTCGGAAATATTCTTTGAAGCCGTGGGGGAACATTTCCCGGTGATTGTCTTGGGCACGTTCTCCGATGGCAAGGTTTTCGACTTGACGAAATCGTCAAATTTGGTCTATTCATCCAACAATCCAAGTGTGGCTTCCGTTGAAGCAGATGGCATTGTTACGACGCATTCCCCGGGAAGCGGATTCATAATAGCAACCTATCGGAAAGACAATCAGAGCATTCTGCTTAACGTTCCCTTCAACCTACCTCCGGGAAGTACAACTCCGGTACAGCGAACCTCCCCTGAGCGCCCTGCATCGGGCGCAGCGTCGCTCATCACCGAGTGCCGCCTGGTTCGTCCCGGCATGTCAAAAGGTGAGGTGTTGGGCTTGTTCACACCAAAGACCAGTCTTCCTATCAACAAAGAAGTGGCATGTGTTCAATGTTTCCCGAGAGAGCGGTTTGCGCAAAACACTTGGCGCCTAGAAGGCAGGGAAATGGATTGCGTTGTGGATTTCGACGCGAACGGCAAGGTACTTCGAACGCGGTTTGTGGCCGCTGAACCGGATTAGTGGGATTCGTGTTGTTAGCGGGATTTGTTCAGTTCACCCGTCTGCGAGCGTATTTCCGCACTGGAGTTCTCCGTAACTGTTGTTAACAGGCGTTTACACTCAGAACCCGCGTCCCGAGGTCAATGAGTGAAATCGGGATTTTTCGCCAACAATCAGGCATCTTTGAGACAGCTCCGTCATCGCCAAGGATCGTGACGCCTCTTTCCTAGAGGTAAAAGGCCGAGGCCGAAACCTACGAAGTAGATCACGACTGCGGACAGCAGAACTGCGCCAAATGGCAGGGCGGTTTGGCGACAGGGGTCAATATCGCGTCATCGAATAGCTTCGAAGTTGGGACCAGTACCGGTGTGGTGGAGGTCAGCCGTGGAGTCTTACCCCTGGAGTCCGTCCCATGACCAATGTGGGATGCTGAGGCCGCTCGGCACATCATCAGCGGAATGGTGATAGCGGGACATCGTTGTGGTGGTCGCCCAAGCAAAGTAGTCGTGCAGCACTTGTCGCAGCGCACCGTCGTCGGCTAGTCCGAGATCGGCCAGAGCATGGTCGAAGCAGGCAATCGCGCGGCGATCCATTTCGTCGTGCTCTCCGTTGCCGCTGTGCGTCTTGACCACGGTGGTCTCGTCACCGTAGGAGTCGGAATACGTGCTGGGGCCACCGAGTGCCTCGGCCCAGTAAGCGGCGAGTCGCTCGACATGCTGGGGGTGGAAGCCGTGGCTGAAGGCATGGCCGACCACGTCGTCGGCCATCACCCGACGATGCCAGGCGTCGGCAAGGCGGCGTAGGCCGTCGTTGCCACCCGCTGCTTCGAAGACAGTTTGCATGCCTCCATGATGACAATCGTCCCGTCTTTGTGCAAGATGATGGCCGCGCGCGTCGAGCTCCCGGCAAAGGAGGGAATGATGATATGAAGAGGAACCGCCGCATTCTAGTCATCGATGTTGGTGGCACACACGTGAAGCTGCTCGTCACCGGCATGAAGGAACCTATTCTCATTCCTTCCGGACCGAATTAGCGACGGGACATCAACTATGTTTTCAGACTCGCAGGAATAGGCGTCTGCGGTAGAGAGGATGCCCGCTGCTAGTTGACCGTGAAGGTCAACGCTTTGCTGTTCCCGCCGCTGTCGCAACCGAGGTCTCCGGCCGGGTTCTGGCTCGTGGTAGTCGTGGTTTGCAACTGGGTGCTACTGATGACGGTGGTGGGCAATGCAGCCCCGTTCCACAGGATGATCGAATTCAAATAAAAGTGGCTGCCGTTGACGGTAAGCAGTAAGCCCTGCTGAACCTGGCTAAGGGCGACCGGGTTCGGTGCGAGCGAAGTCAGTCCGGGCTTCGGACGGGCAGTCCCGCAGAACGGGTTGAGCGCACCGCAACCGGCGAACATGATTGCGGGCAGCAGAGCAAACAGTGATTTCTGGATTTGATTGCGGGGCATCCTTAGAGTCTAGGCGAGAACGATGATTGCAACTGGTTCCCACGCCGTCAAGACGTTACCGAGGTGTTCTGGGCTACGGTGTATGCCCTGCTGCCTTGGGATAGTTCGTTGCGGTCTACGCCAAAATTAGACACCGGCTAAATCGCGATGATGAGTGAAATCGCGATTTTTCGCCAACTACCGATTGGAGCCTTGTTTGAGCCGCGTGCTACGATTCCATCGTGTTCAATCTCGGCAATCCGAAAACAGGTGGCGACTGGATCGTCCATATTGCGGGGGGATTGCTGCAATATTCCTTGTCTGGTGGATGCTGCGACTCTATGTGCTGTAGTGCCCGCCGCCATGCTCGTGATAACGAAATCAGTCGATACACCGGCGCCCGAGTTCTGGGTGTAATCGGGATTTTTCGCTAGCAACCCTCTTGAGGCCCTGCCAACTCCGCTTCTTTGACTTGCCCGTTTCACAGACGTAAGATTTTTGCGCCAATGATCGGGCTAACCATCTCGCACTATCGCATCGTCGAGAGGCTCGGTGGCGGTGGCATGGGTGTGGTCTACAAGGCCGAGGACGTAAACCTACATCGATTTGTCGCTCTGAAGTTCCTGCCGGATGAAGTAGCCAAAGACTCACAAGCGTTGGCCCGCTTTCAGCGCGAGGCTCAAGCGGCTTCTGCACTGAACCATCCCAATATCTCCACGATCTATGAAATCGGACATCAGGATGGTCAGCCATTCATTGTCATGGAGTTTCTGGACGGGTTGACGCTTAAGCATCGGATTGCGGGGCGTCCGCTAGAGATCGAGATGGTGTTGTCGCTGGGAATTGAAATTGCCGACGCCCTCGATGCGGCTCACGCGGAAGGCATTATTCACCGCGACATCAAGCCAGCGAATATCTTTGTGACTAAGCGCAGTCACGCCAAGATCCTGGATTTCGGATTAGCAAAGGTCACGCCCACTGGCAGTTCTTCGAGCAAGGCTGCAGCTCTCGACACGCAAACGGGATCGATGGACGAGGAGCACCTGACCAGTCCGGGCACGATGCTAGGCACGGTGGCCTACATGTCGCCGGAGCAGGTACGGGGTAAGGAATTGGACGCGCGAACAGACCTATTTTCGTTTGGGGCAGTGCTGTACGAGATGTCTACCGGAGCCTTGCCCTTTCATGGAAACAGTTCCGCGGAGATCTGTGAAGCCATCATGAACCGTGCTCCGGTAGTCCCTGTACGGCTAAATCCGGATCTGCCCTCCGAACTGGAACGAATCATTAACCACGCTCTGGAGAAAGATCGCGAACTGCGGTATCAGCATGCTTCGGAAATGCGAGCGGAACTGCAGCGCCTGAAGCGGGATACAGCATCGGGGCGAGTGGCAGTAGGCAATTCCGGGTCGGTGCAGGTTGCGCAGGAGAGTGGCTTTCAACCTGTCTCCCAACAGCCAGTGCATTCAGGTTCCTCTCCTGTCCTTGCGGCTGGCAGCAAGAAGCCCTGGAAGATTCTGGTTCCCGCCGCCGCGATACTCGTCGCTGTCGTAATTGTCGGAGTCCTCTACTACCGTTGGCATTCAGCAAAGCAGTTGACCCGGAGTGACTCTGGATCAGGGGCATCGAGCGTAAGCAGTCCGATCAAGCCCCGCCGCTCTGTTGCTGTGCTCGGCTTCAAGAATCTCGGGGGAAAGCCGGATGAGGCCTGGCTTTCGACTGCGCTCTCGGAAATGCTAACCACCGAACTGGCTGCCGGTGAAAAATTGCGCACGATTCCCGGCGAAGACATAGCACACACCAAAAAAGATCTCTCGATTCCAGATACCGACAGTCTTGGGAAGGAAACGCTTCTGAAGCTTCGCAAGAATCTAGGCAGCGATTATGTTGTACTCGGTTCCTATCTCGATCTCGGAAAAGAAGGGGGAGGACAAATCAGACTGGACTTGCGCCTCCAGGATGCGGGCGCAGGGGAAACTATCGCGACACTCTCAAAAACAGGTTCTGAGGAGCAGCTTCTAAGTTTGATTTCCTTCATAGGCGAGCAGTTGAGGAACAAGTTGGGCATTGCTGAAATGACTCCTAACGAGGCCGCTGGCGTGACTGCGTCTTTATCTTCGAACGCTGGCGCCTCGCGCTTTTATTCAGAGGGAATTGCGAAATTGCGTCTCTTTGATTCGCTCAGTGCTCGGGACCTATTACAAAAGGCGGTCGCCGAGGACCCTGACTACGCATTGGCGCATTCTGCTCTCGCACAGGCATGGTCAAGCCTGGGTTACGATCAGAAGGCACAAGCGGAAGCCAAGCGAGCTTTCGATTTATCGGCGAGTCTGCCCCGCGAGCAGCGTCTGTGGATCGAAGGACACTATGACGAATCCATCCACCAAGGTGACAAGGCAGTCGAGGTCTATCGAACACTGTGGGACCTGTTTCCGGATAACCTCGACTACGGGCTTCGTTTGGCCTCAGCGCAGACGAACGTCGGAAAGGCAGAAGCTCTACAGACCGTAGCTGCCATGCGCAAGCTGCCGCCCCCAGCCAGTGAGGATCCACGTATCGACTATGCGGAAGCGAAAGCAGCCGAAAGCTTGGGAGATTTGAAACGCCAACAATCGGCTGCCTCGGCCGCCGCAGAAAAGGCAGCACAACAGGGCGCCAGGTTTCTTATGGCAGCCGCTCTCTATTCCGAAGGTTGGGCGCTGCAGAATCTTGGACAGTTTCGTGAATCAATGCGAGTAGCCGAGCAATCAGAGCAGATTTCCAGATCATTGGGAGATCGGACAGGAGTGAGCCGCGTCCTGAATCTCACGGGCAGCGCCCTCATGAGTACTGGTGACGTCGAAGGGGCACTAAAGAAATATCAAGCGGCGCTCGACATTTCTCGCGAAACTGGAAGTAAACAGGGTATGTCGACAGCGACCAACAACATCGCCAACGTCCTCCTCGTGCGCGGTGACTTGTCGGGGGCTCGAAAGATGTACGGCCAGGCTGTTTCACTGTTCCACGAAGTTGGGGACAAGGACTACGAAGGATACGCATTGAATAATCTGGCCAGCGTCACGACCGAACAAGGAAATTGGTTCACTGCGACAAAAATTGCTGACCAAGCATTGCGTCTGTTTCACGAAGTCAATGATAAGGACGGAATGGCCTATGCTCTAGTTGGTGTCGCGTCCGCGCTCGAAGTACACGGAGATCTTCCCGGCGCAAGGAAGAACTATGAGGAGTCTTTGAACTTTGCGCGTGACACTGGCGACAAGAGCATTGCGGCGTATGCTACCTATGGTCTGTGCCACGTTGAAGCGCTTGCTGGCGATCTCCCCACAGCCAAAAAGCAGTGCCTGGATGCTCTCCGGACAAGGCAAGAAATGGGCGACAAAAGTACTATTGCCGAGACTCGTTCTAGATACGCCGAGCTGCTGACCGAAGAAGGTCAACCTCAAGAAGCAGAAACGCTATTGCGTCAGGCCCTGGAACAGTTTGTGGCTGAAAGACTTTCCGACGATGAAATCGAGGGGAGAGCAATCCTCGCGTGTGCTCTTGCCGCTCAAGGAAAAACCGCTGAGGCCCAGTCCGAAATTAATAATGCTCAGAAACTTGCCACAAAAAGCCAGAACGCGACTACTCGCCTTAAGCTCCAAATCGTTGCGGCGCGCCAAAGAGCAGGAACCGACTCGATCGTGAAAACGAAGGATCGACTCGAAACTGTTCGTACAACCGCAACCAAATACGGCTTCGTAGGTTACCAGCTCGAAGCCGAGTTGGCTCTGGGAGAACTCGAAATGAACTCCGGCAAAACGGCGGCTGCCCGCCTGCACCTCGCTTCTCTGCAAAGAGCAGCTACGGCGAGTGGTTTCCTTTCCATTTCCCGGAAAGCAACCGCCGCCGCTAAATAAACATCTGCAGCGATGTAGACGAAAAAACCAGAAATACTATTTATGTGCTGAAAGGATTGGTCGTGCCTAGAAGACGATCTTCGAACTTTTCTGCTACACAGGTTCCCCGAATTGCAGACTGTGGACCATCTAGTAGTTGGTGTAATGGGGCGATAACACTCGCAATCCGGTCAACGAGTGTAATTGATTCCATAACAGTGTCGGCTCCCGGGCCCGAGTAAGCTTTGGTGGTGCGAACCAACCAAAAGGCTCGGGAGAAAGGAGCCGAACATGATGATTATAGGATGCGATTACCACCCGGCCTTCCAACAAATTGCGTTTGTGGATACCGACACGGGAGAACTGCAAGAGCGGCGGCTGCAGCACCGCGAGGAAGCGGAGAAGTTCTACCGTGATCTTGCGGCCCAGGGAATAAAGGTGCGCGTGGGGATGGAAGCCAGTGGACAGGCGCGCTGGTTTGAACGTCTGCTGGTGGAGTTGAACTTTGAGTTGTGGATCGGGGACGCCGCCGAGATCCGAACCAAGCGAGTACGCAAACAGAAGACGGATCGCCAGGATGCCCAACTGATTCTGAAATTAATGCTGAAAGATGACTTTCCGCGGATCTGGGTACCGAGCTGGGAGAATCGCGATCTGCGGCAACTGCTGTGGCACCGACACCGCATGGTGCAGGCGCGCACCCGGATCATGAACCAACTGCAAGCGGTGGCGCTCAACGAAGGCCTACGGTGTAAGAAGCGGTTGTGGCGAGAGGCGGGACGAGGGCAACTGGAGGCGTTCCGGTTAGCTCCGTGGGCGAGCCGGAGACGGCGCGATCTGCTGGAGCTGATGGATCGGCTGAATCCCACGATCACGGATCTGACGCAAACCATCGAGCAGGAAGCGGAGAAGTGTCCTGCGGCGCAGCGACTGATGACGCATCCCGGGGTGGGTCCACTGACCGCACTGGCCTTCGTGCTGATCATCGGAACGGCGGATCGTTTTCAGTGTGGCAAGCAGATCGCAAGCTATCTGGGACTGGTGCCATTGGAGGAGTCGAGCGGGAATCGACGACGGCTGGGACACATCACAAAACAAGGGAACGCGCTGCTGCGTTTTCTGTTGGTGGAAGCGGCACCTGATGGGATTGTTTGGAGGCTTGCCCGCGGTACGCGCGGCCTTGCGGCCAGTCGCGATTTCCTTACGTGAATTCTAGATATTGCAACGCGTTGACTTGCCTTATATTCGAGCCTACGATTTGCGTCAGAAGGGCGACGGGATTCCGTTATGGCCGATCACGCGGTAGGCCAGGACGCGCTAGCTGGCCAGATGCTGGGTCACTACCGCATCACTCAAAAGATCGGTGCTGGCGGCATGGGTGAGGTTTATTGCGCCCGCGATGAACACCTCGACCGCGAAGTCGCAATTAAGGTTCTACCTCCTGGAACGTTAGCTGACGAACACTCCCGCAAGCGCTTCCGCAAAGAAGCTCTTGCCCTTTCCAAGCTCAATCATCCCAACATCGCAACCATTCACGACTTCGATACTCAGCAGGGCGTGGACTTCCTGGTTATGGAATACATCCCGGGAACGACACTCAGCGAGAAGATAGGCAACCGTCCGCTGCCAGAAAAGGAGGTCATTGCTCTAGGCGTGCAACTCGCCGAAGGCTTGTTCGCGGCCCACGAACGCGGCGTAGTTCATCGCGACCTGAAGCCCGCCAACCTGCGACTAACCGGCGACGGACGGCTCAAAATTCTGGACTTCGGCCTGGCCAAGTTAGGGATTCCCGTTACAGGGAGTGCTGAGACGGTGAGTCTGACCGACGCTGATGCGGCGGCGGGAACACTGCCGTACATGGCGCCGGAGCAGTTGTTGGGCACAGAAGCCGATGCACGAACCGACATTCATGCGGCCGGATCAGTGCTGTACGAAATGGCTACCGGGCGACGTCCATTCGCAGAGTTGGAGCGTTCGCAACTGATCGGGACCATTCTGCATCGTCCGCCACAACGACCCACAACGCTTAATCTCAGATTGTCCGCGGAATTGGAATGGATCATCGTCAAGTGCCTGGAAAAAGAACCCGAGAACCGTTATCAGTCGGCGAAGGAACTGGCGGTTGATCTGCGACGGTTGCAGACCGGGACGCACAGCGGACTGCAGCCGCTGCGGAGACCAATCCGCTGGTGGCCCAGAAAACCAGTTTGGTGGGGCACCGGCATCCTCGCATTTGTTCTCGCCCTGGTTATAGCTCTCAATCCGGGCCATTGGCGCAGTCGTATGCTCGGTTCGGATGAGGTACCGCACATCAGTTCGCTGGCGGTGCTCCCTCTGAAGAATCTTTCAGGCGATCCAGGGCAAGAATATTTTGCGGACGGCATGACGGACGAACTTATCAGCCGTTTAGCACGCACACGAACCTTTCGGGTAATTTCGCGTACTTCGGTGATGCAGTACAAGGGCGCGCAGAAAACGTTGCACACGATCGCGAACGAACTCGGCGTCGATGCGGTCGTCGAAGGTTCGGTGATGCGCTCGGGAAACAAGGTGCGGATTACGGCGGATCTGATTGACGCAAGGCTCGACCAGCATCTATGGGGCGACTCCTATAACCGCGACGTGAGCGATGCGCTGGAATTACAGAATGACGTCGCACAAGCCATCAGTAGCCGCATAGGAATGGTGCTCGCGGACAAAAGCGCGCCGCCTGTCCCCCCCACAACTCGGAAGGTTGATCCACGGGCCTATGAGGCATATCTGCGCGGCCGTTACTACTGGAACCAACGGACAGTGGAAGACCTTAATGAGGCGCTCCGTTACTTCCAGGACGCAATAGCAGACGATCCGGAATATGCGGCGGCGTACTCAGGGGTGGCTGATTCTTACCTCCTTCTGGAATGGAGCAGCGGAATGTCATCGGCGCAGGCATTTGCCGGAGCGCGAGCCGCAGGTACCAAAGCCCTGGCCTTGGATCCGACACTGGCCGAGGCTCATGCCACCCGAGCCCAGATCCTGCTCACCGCAGACTGGAACTGGGCCGGGGCCGAGGCCGAATTCAAGCAAGCGATCTCTCTGAACCCCAATTACTCCATGGCCCACCATTGGTACGGTCTGGAACTGGGTCAGCTCGGCCGAGTCGAGGAAGCAAAGCGGGAACTCGAACTCGCACGGCAGCTGGATCCGCTACCCGCCATCAATCAAGCCAATGTGGCATGGGCTTACTACGTCGGCCGCGACTACCAGACAAGCATCGTAATGTTGCGTAAAGTGCTCGAGCGCGACCCCGATTTCTGGCTGGCGCATTGGGGTTTGGGCTCCGCTTACGTCCAAACGGGGGAATACTCTCAGGCAGTTGCCGAGCTGGAGCGGGCCGTCTCGCTGTCCAAGCGCGACGCGGGGACCATCTCTTCACTGGCGGTGGCACAAGCGCGCGGTGGCAAACCCGCCGAGGCCCGAAAGCTGTTGTCTGAACTGCTGCTGCTTTCGCAACACGAGCGCGTCTCCGGCGCCGATATCGCGCTAATTTACGTGGCGCTCGGCGAGCGCGAAGAGGCTCTTGGTTGGCTACAGAAGGCCTACACAGCGCGTGCCCATGATCTCCTCTCGCTCAATTCGGATCCATGGTGGGACAGCTTGCAGGATGACCCCAGATTTCGCCAGCTGATCGTCCAAGTCGGCTTCCCCAACACACTAGGTGCCCGGGCAAACTGACCATGGCCATACGCCACTTACTTTCTGGAACACACGGCTAAAGTTGTGGCCAGGGTATCCGAGTCCAGGGACCAAATAACCTATAGAGAGTCTTAAGGTCCTGCTCGAATTGGCGGCGTGTCGCTTTGTGGTACTTGTATTCGCGGAAGAGCTGCTCAGCAGCCCGCTTGAGTTGTAGTACCTTGCGTGTGGGAATGATGCTGATATTGCGATCTTTGTAAAGATATACCTCTCGTTTTGCCATTACGAACCTCCTGGCGGCGCGAAGCCGGGGTTCATCGAAGACGGTCGAAGCCTAGCGGAGCAGAGGCGAGATGTCAAATAAGGCACGTTAGAAAAGCTGCCTTACTGTTCTCTCGACCCTCAAAACCTAGAGCAGTAAACGTGACTGCCTTGCCAATGTCTGGCCCGTTACGGGTTCTGAGTGAAATGGGGATTTTGCAACAACAATCGGCGGCGATGCCATAATATTGCGGCGTGCGCTACCGGAACTTATTCAGAAGTTGCGACTCCTTCCCTAATGATGCTCTTGACTGGCAGTGGCGTGTCCGCAGAGTAGAGCGGCGATGGTCGATTTGCCGACACCGCCCTTCAAGTTGATAACGCAAACGGTGACCGGTCCATTCTTTGTTGCCATCTGCCTTTCCTCGGTTTGCCCGCATAATAGTCTCTTTCCGACACGCGCCGCAATGCCGCTGGAGTGCCATACAGGGCAAAGTGAAGCGAAACCTGAAATTTCTTCTTAACGCATCTCAACACAGAGGGGGCTCGATACGGTCTCATTTAGCTCTGCACCCCCCGCACCGCACTCAGCCCCAACTCCAAATCCACTCAGCTCCACTCAGCGCCCCCGCGCCCGACAGCAGAGATGATCTGATCTGAGGTCCATGTCCAACACGATTTATAGAGGGGGGTGTCTCTGAGATCATCTCTTTCCCTTCTCCCGCAGATTCATTGACTTGCCCGTTTCCCCCACGTAAGATTCGCCACGAATGATCGGCCAGACCATCTCGCATTATCGCATCGTCGAGAAACTCGGCGGCGGAGGCATGGGTGTTGTCTACAAGGCTGAGGACGTAAAGCTGCACCGCTTTGTCGCCCTGAAGTTCCTGCCTGTCGAGATTGCTAAAGATGCGCAAGCTCTAGCCCGCTTCCAACGCGAAGCGCAGGCCGCTTCGGCACTGAATCATCCGAACATCTGCACGATTTACGGGATTGACGACCAGCACGGCGAAGCGTTCATCGCCATGGAATTTCTGGACGGGCTGACGCTGAAGCACCGCATTGCGGGGCGTCCAATGGAAACTGAGTTGGTTCTGGCGTTGGGCATTGAGATCGCCGACGCGCTGGATGCTGCCCACTCCGCTGGCATTGTCCACCGCGACATCAAACCCGCCAACATCTTTGTGACCAAGCGCGGACACGCTAAGATTCTCGACTTCGGGCTGGCGAAGGTCGCGCCCACGGCCGGTTCGTCGAGCCAGATTGCATTGGCGAATACGCTGACGGCCTCGATCGACGAACAGCACCTGACTAGCCCGGGAACGATGCTGGGCACGGTAGCCTACATGTCTCCCGAACAGGTGCGTGCAAAAGAACTGGATGCGCGGAGCGATCTGTTCTCCTTCGGTGCGGTGCTGTATGAGATGGCGACGGGCAGTACGCCGTACGAAGGCTCAAGCTCGGGAGAGATATGCGGCGCGATCCTGCACCAGAACCCGAGGCCGGCGTCGCAGCTCAATCGGCAACTTCCGCAGCAGGCCGAAGCGATCATCAACAAGGCTCTGGAGAAAGACCGCAACCTGCGTTATCAGAGCGCAGCGGAGATGCGAGCCGACCTGCAACGGTTGAAGCGGGACTCGGAGAGCGGGCGCAGTCCTGCTGCAAGCTCAGGCATCAGAGCGTTGCCTAGGAGCCTCAACTGGCGAACGTTAATTGTGGTTTTCGCAGCTCTGTTGGTCGTGGCCCTTGGCCTCGGATATAAAGTACGGCATTGGGGCGGAAGCAATGGCCGGATAGTACTGAAGACCAACCCGCGTCGTTCTGTCGCCGTTCTGGGGTTCAAGAATCTCTCGGGAAGACAGGATGAAGGGTGGTTGTCCACAGCTTTGTCCGAGATGCTGACCACGGAACTCAGCGCGGGCGAGCATCTGCGCACTGTGCCGGGCGAGAGCCTTGCACAGATGAAAGTCAGCCTTGGACTGCAGGATGCGGACGGTTACGGCAAAGATACTCTATCCCGCATCCGGCGGGCGGTGGACGCCGACGAGGTCCTGGTGGGGTCATACCTAGCTCTTGGGAAAGAAACGGGCGGCAAAGTCCATCTGGATTTGAAACTGCAAGATGTCAGAGCGGGAGAAACCACTGCGGCGATTGTCGAAGACGGGACCGAAGACCAACTCCCGGAATTGGTGTCCCGCGCTGGCGTGGCTTTGCTTGAAAAACTGGGAGTCAGAGAGCTCACCCCAGCTCAGAGCGCTGAACTAACCGCCTCTGTGTCGAGCAATCCCGAGGCCAATCGCTTTTACGCGGAAGGGTTGGCCAAGCTCAGAAACTTCGATTCGCTCGCTGCGCGAGGTCTTTTTCAGAAGGCCGTGAAACTTGACGACAACTTCGCGCTAGCCCACTCTTCGCTGTCTCGGGCGTGGGCGCAATTGGGTTATGACCAGAAGAATAAGGAAGAAGCAAAGCGAGCCTTCGACCTTTCCGCCGGTCTGTCGCGGGAGGATCGGTTGGTCATCGAAGGCAGGTATTTAGCCGCTACAAAGGACTGGCCAAAAGCGATTGAGGTCTATAAAACCCTGTACACGTTTTTCCCCGACAACCTGGAGTATGGTCTGCTGCTCGCCTCTGTCCAAACGAAGGGCGGGAAAGCCAAAGACGCACTCGCCACCATTGATGAGTTGCGAAAACTCTCGCCGCCCGTGAGCGACGATCCTCGCATTGATTTGCAGGAAGCCTCTTCGGCTGCAGTGCTCAGCGATGCCCGCCGAAAATTGGCAGCCGCGCAGCACGCCGAGCAGAAGGCCAAATCGGCAGGAATGCTCCTGGTCGCAGCGAGCGCGCGATTCACCATCGGTACCGCGCTCTACGAGCTTGGACAACCCAAAGATGCACTCGCCGCATACCAGGACGCACTACAAACGTACCAACGCCTGGGAGATCGCGTCCAGGTGGGCAACGTTTATTACGAGATGTGCGAGGCTTTGCAGGACATAGGCGACCGTGCCGCAGCACGCAAAGTGGCAGAGCAGGGTCTCGCAATCTTTCAGGAGATTGGCAACGTCGATGGACAGGCATTGATGATCAATGAGATCGGCATCATCATGCGTCATGCTGGTGACTTGCACGGTGCGATAGCAGAGTTCGAAAAGTCCTATTCGCTGAAGAAGGAGATCGGCGACAAGGCGGGAATGATCGCCGCCCACGGGAATATCGCGAACATTCTCGCCGACCAGGGCGATTTGCGTGGCTCGCAGGAGAAATTAGAAGAGGTGACCCGCCTAGCGCTGGAGATTGGCAACAAACGCTTCCAGTCCATCAACATGGGGAACCTCGCCTACAACAGGTTCAAACTGGGTGAAGTCCCTCAAGCTTTTCAGGACCTTCAGCAAGCCCTTGACCTTTCGCGCCAAATCGGCAACAAGTCTCTGACAATCTGGCAGCTCGGCGCGCTTGGGGAACTGCAGATCGAATCCGGTGATCTGGCCGCCGGCGCGAGGAGTGCCGCGGAGGCCGTCGAAATGTCTCGCAGCGCAGAAGAAAATGGTGCCATGGCCGCGCCTGTCCAACTACAGGGGGAGATTGCCTTCAAAAAAGGAGACCTCAGCACGGCGCGCCAGCTTTATCAGGAAGCCCTCGACGGGTGTCACAAGAGCGGGGACCTAAACGCCGAAGCGCAGGTCGCCTATGCCCTGGCCGACCTGGCCCTTGAGCAGGGAAACCTCGCAGAAGCCGAGCAGCTCACCCGGCGGTCCGTCACCGAGCTTGACAAGGAGAAGGCAGAGGTCGCTGCGCTTGCACATGCCACACTGGCACGGGTTCTGCTCGCGCAAGGCAAGAGCGGAGGAGCACAAAGTGAAACCGCCCTTGCAAGAACAATCAGCCGCACAACTCAAAATCTGACCGTCTCAATACCCGTGCAAATCGTTTTCGCCCGGGTGCAAGCCCAGAACGGCTCGCCCAACAGTGCCATCCAGCTCCTTCAGAAGCTCGCTCGGGATTGTGAGAGGTATCGGTTTGTCGATGACGAGTTCGAGGCTCGTCTGGCCCTGGGCGAGATTCAAATGTGGTCCGAACCAAAAGCTGGAATTTCCACGCTCCAAGCGCTCGTGCACAATGCTGATATGAGGGGTTTCACTCTCGTGTCCAGCAAAGCTAGCGGTGCCATGAAGAAAACGAGCCAGACGAACATACGGCAGTTCTTGCAGTCAGTCGGCGAGTGAACAACTCCTTGAAGTGGAGCTACAAGACCGGCAACATGGTGTGTTTTCCTCGCGCGCTGTGGCGAATGGGGTGGTGTATGTTGGCTCGCACGACATCAACGGCAGGTGAACGGCAGGTGACGCTAGTTAAGTCCTTTGTTTTGGCGGAAGCGTGTGTGAGTCGAACACACCGGCAACATCGGAGATGCCGCCCGCCGGTTTTGAAGACCGGGACGATCACCGGACCGCATGCGCTTCCGTAATTCGTTTGCAGCGGACCA
>Ga0210399_10001380_pt1 | contig 18957 bp, 12 predicted proteins | sample IncBWC14MmetaG_FD_150865 | JGI IMG/M metagenome (GOLD analysis project Ga0210399, IMG submission 150865) | Forest soil microbial communities from Barre Woods Harvard Forest LTER site, Petersham, Massachusetts, United States - Inc-BW-C-14-M | ecosystem: Environmental > Terrestrial > Soil >...
AAACGCCCTTTCCGAAGACTTCGCTCGCGTAATTCAGATGCTCGAGACCCGCGCATTTCCCGTCGAACAAGCCGTTGGCACAATTGTGCCTCTGGAGCAAGCTCCTCTCATTCTCAAACAGTGGAGCGAATCGCCGCAGCGTTTTACAAAGATTATGGTCAGTCTGGACTAAGTCGGATATACGTATACTTGATGCCTCCGATGAACCCTAAAACCGAAGAGTCCATCGCCTCATCGCCAATAGCACCGCAAGTCTCCTCCTCGCACCCCGCCGCCGCGGCATCATCGCGCCTCTTCCCAGCGGGCCATCTTGTCCCGTTCATCCTCGTCACCGTCTTGTTTTTCCTCTGGGGCATTCCCAACAATCTCAACGACGTCCTCATCCGCCAATTCATGAAGTCCTTCTCCATCACGCGCTTTCAAGCCGGCCTCGTGCAATCCGCGTTTTATATGGGCTATTTTCTCCTGGCCATGCCTGCCGCTTTTCTAATGCGCCGCGCCGGATACAAGTCCGGTTTCGTCACCGGCCTCGTTCTTTTCGGAACAGGCTCTTTCCTGTTTTGGCCTGCCGCTCTCGCTGGCAGCTACGGCTTCTTTCTCTTCGCTCTGTTCGTAATCGCCAGCGGCCTCTCCTTCCTTGAAACCGCCTCAAACCCCTTCATCGCCCAATTGGGCGACCCGGACAGCTCCGAACGGCGTCTGAATTTCGCTCAAGCCTTCAACCCCATCGGCGCCATCACCGGAGCACTGATCGGCACCATCTTCATCTTTTCCGGGGTCGAGCTAACGCCCCAGCAAACCACCGACCAGCAAGCTCACCACACCTACGAAGCCTACCTGCGCTTCGAAACCCTCCGCGTAATCAAGCCGTATCTGGTTATCGGCGCAATCGCCCTGATTTGGGCCCTCCTGATCCTCCGCACGAGATTCCCGCCCATCCACAGCGAGCACGAAGACGAATCCGGCGACCGCGGCCACTTGCGCGACCTCCTTCGCCACCCCCATTTTCTCCTCGCGGTAGTCGCGCAGTTTTTCTATGTAGGCGCCCAGGTAGGCACCTGGAGCTACTTCATCTCCTACGTCCAGGACTACGCCCACCAGTCCGAAAAAATCGCCGGCTACTTCCTCACTGGCACGTTAGCCGCATTCGGCGTAGGCCGGTTCGCCTCCGCCTGGCTGATGCGTTTCATCAACCCCAGCAAACTCATGGGCGCCTATGGCGTTGCCAACATCATCCTCCTGACGGTTGCGGTGCTGATGCCGGGACGACTAGGCATTTGGTGCGTATTCCTCACCAGTTTTTTCATGTCCGTAATGTTCCCAACCATCTTCGCACTCGGTCTCAAAGGACTCGGACCGAACACCAAGCTAGGCGGCTCGCTTCTGGTGATGGCCATCGTCGGCGGAGCCGTTCTCACACCACTTATGGGCTTCATCTCCGAGCAGACCCACAGCCTCGCGCTAGCGTACTCAGTTCCGCTTCTCGCATACGCGATCATCGCCCTCTATTCGTTCTGGGGCTCGCAGCGCCGCAACTCGGCCGCGCTTCCAGGCTAGGTCCAAGTAAACGAACAGGAGCATTCATGCCCACAACCCGCTGGCCCCGCGCGAACTCTCGATGGCTCCTTTCATTCCTGCTCGCCGTAATTTTTTCCGCGCTCCCCGTAGCCGCGCAAACCCAGCCCACCAGTTCCCAAGACGCCGAAACCATTGATCAAACCTGGCAACGCGCCAGCTCAAAATACGATTCTCAACGCGCCGCGCTCGTGAAAGAAGCGCGCAGCATCGGCTCGCAAGGTCCCTACCGCGATGACTGGCAATCCTTGCAAAAATACGAAGTCCCCGACTGGTACAAAGACGCCAAGTTCGGAATCTTCATCCATTGGGGCGTTTACAGCGTCCCTGCCTTCGGCAACGAATGGTATCCGCGCAACATGTACCGCCTCGACACCGACGAGTACAAACACCACCTTGCCACCTACGGTCCGCAAACAAAGTTCGGCTACAAAGATTTCATCCCGATGTTCAAAGCCCAGAATTTCGACCCCGCCGCGTGGGCCCGCCTCTTCAAGGAATCCGGCGCCAAGTACGTCGTCCCCGTTTTCGAACATCACGACGGCTTCACCATGTACGACAGCGGGCTCTCCGATTGGACCGCCGCAAAAATGGGCCCCCACCGCGATCTCTGGGGTGATCTAGCGAAAGCAGTCCGCGCTGAGGGCCTCCGTCTCGGCGCCTCCTCCCACCGCGTCGAGCACAATTTCTTCCTCGATGGCGGCCGCAAAATCGACTCCGATGTCAACGACCCGCAATACGCCGCCTTCTACGGCCCCGCCCACACCTGGCTCGAAAGCAAGCAAACCCTGCTCACCGACTGGACCTACGTCAGCGACGCCTATCTCGACGACTGGCTAGCCCGCGACGCCGAGATCGTAAAAAAATACCAACCCGACCTCTTCTATTTCGACTGGTGGATCGGCCAACCCAGAGTTCGCCGCCACATCGCCGAGTTCGCCGCCTTTTTCTATAATGACGCCGCCCGCCGTGGCTCCGTCGGCGTAATCAACTACAAAAACAACGCCATGGAAGCCCATTCCGCCGTCCTCGACATCGAACGCGGCCAACTGAACGACATCCGCCCCCTCTACTGGCAAACCGACACGTCGATCAGCAACAAATCCTGGGGCTACATCGAGAACGATAGTTTCAAGACCCCGCAAATGATCGTTCACCAGCTAGTGGACATCGTCAGCAAGAATGGCAACCTGCTCGTCAATTTCGGCCCGCGTTCCGACGGCACCATTCCCGAACAGGTCCAAGACGTTCTCCGCGAGGTAGGTTCCTGGCTCAAGATCAATGGTGAGGGCATCTACGGCACCCGCGCGTGGAAGATCTACGGCGAAGGCCCAACAAAAATCGTCGAAGGCGCCTTCCACGACACCGACGCCCAAGCCTTCACCGACCGCGATTTTCGCTTCACCACAAAAAATGGCCAGCTCTACGTCTTCGAACTAGCGTGGCCCACCGCCGGCGAAACCGTAATTCACTCGCTCACCCCAGCTCAACTCGACGGCCAAAAAATATCCGCAGTCTCCCTGCTGGGATCATCTTCACCGGTCACTTTCGAATCTCAATCCGACGGCCTGCACATTCACGTCCCATCACAGCCTGCCGGTAAATTCGCCTACTGTTTCAAAATCACGCTACAGGATGCGCATCCATGAACGACATTTTCCTAGCCGCTGTAGTGGCCGGTCTTCAGACCGGTTCCGATAACCACCACAAAACCGGAGAATGCAATTGAGCGGCAGACTAAAGGGGAAAAAAGCCCTCCTAACCGCCGCAGGCCAAGGCATAGGCGCAGCCACCGCCCGTGCCTTCGCCAACGAAGGCGCCCAAATCCACGCCACCGATCTGAACGACCAACTCCTGCAAAAACTAGCCGCAGAACTCCCCGGGATCCAAACGTGCAAGCTAGACGTCCGTGACATCCAAGCCGTAAACGCCCTAGCCGCCGAACTAGGCGCAATCGACATCCTCTTCAACTGCGCAGGTTTCGTCCACCAAGGCACCATCCTCGATTGCAGTGAAGCCGACTGGGACTTCTCCTTCGATCTCAACGTCAAGTCCATGTACCGAACCACCCGCGCCTTCCTCCCCGCCATGATCGCCGCAAAAAAGGGCAGCATCATTAATATGTCCAGCGGCGCGTCCAGCATCAAAGGTGCCCCCAACCGTTTCGTCTACGGCACAACAAAAGCAGCCGTAATCGGCCTGACCAAATCCCTAGCCGCCGACTTCATTCGCCAAGGCATCCGCGTAAACGCCATCTGTCCCGGCACAGTAGAATCCCCCAGCTTGGAGCAGCGAATAGCCGCCCTGGGCGATGTAGAAAAAGCCCGCAAAGAATTCGTAGCCCGCCAACCAATGGGCCGCCTAGGCAAACCAGAAGAAATTGCAGCGTTAGCGGTCTACCTGGCTTCCGATGAATCCAGCTTCACCACAGGCCAAGTCCACATAATCGACGGTGGCTGGACCCTATAAACCGTATGCTGGATAAACCGAGTGTCGAATAAACGTTGTGCACCAGGGGTCGGAGCTTTAGCTCCGACATCAGCGGCGCATCATAAGGGCTTCAGCCCCTGAAGAATTGTTCTTTCGGAGCAAGTGTAGGGGCGCGCTTCAGCGCGTCCCTTCCGTGATTTCGTCTCTTGGTCCCACGCCGCCGACCAAGTAGTGAGAAACAGCTCCGCCGGGAGGGCACGACTTCAGTCGTGCGGTAAGCTCGCGCCACGATCCGGCTTTGGCCGCTGAGGGATCTTGATACAATCGCCACGACAAACTGGAGAGGAAACATGAAACTACTTCGCTACGGCCAACCAGGCAAAGAAAAGCCCGCCCTGCTCGACAAAGACAATCAAATCCGCGACCTAACCGGAATCATCCCCGACATCGCTGCCGAATCCCTATCCCCCCAATCGCTGCAACGCCTGCTAACCCTCGACGCCACGGCTCTCCCACCGGTAAACGGAAGCCCCCGCCTCGGCCCCTGCGTCAATCACGTCGGCAAATTCATCTGCATCGGCCTGAACTATTCCGACCACGCCGCCGAAACCGGCAACCCTGCCCCAGCCGAGCCGGTCGTCTTCATGAAAGCCACCAGCGCCATCATCGGCCCCAACGACGACGTCGTCATCCCCCGCAACTCAAAAAAAACCGACTGGGAAGTAGAACTAGGAGTAATCATCGGCAGCCCAACAAAATACGTAACCGAAGCGAACGCCCTCAACCACGTAGCCGGCTATTGCGTAATCAACGACCTCTCCGAACGCGCCTTCCAACTCGAAAGCACCGGCCAGTGGACCAAAGGCAAAAGCGCCGACACCTTCGGCCCCATAGGCCCGTGGCTCGTCACCAAAGACGAAGTCCCCGACCCGCAAAATCTCAACTTATGGCTGAAAGTAAACGGCCAGCAACGCCAGAACGGCACGACCAAAACGATGATCTTCACGGTAGCCCACATCGTCAGCTATCTAAGCCGCTTCATGAGCCTGCACCCCAGCGACATCATCTCCACCGGCACCCCTCCCGGTGTAGGCATGGGCCAAAAGCCGCAAATCTTCCTCCGCCCCGGCGACCGCATGGAGCTTGGCATCCAGGGCCTCGGCGAGCAAAAACAGCGGGTCGTCGCGGACTCGATCTCGTAGTCTCTTCCCAGCTACGACAGATAGGCAAGAACACCCGATACTTTTGGATAATCGGAAGCTCACTCACGAAAGCGCAATCAGCGTTGAGTTTTTCGGGCTGCCGCGGCTACACTGGCTGCCGCCTGAAAACGTTTACGCGAGGAGTCCTCGATGATCATCGGTCGCCGCGAATTCGTCCGCAACTCCTCCTTAGCACTCGGCGCTACCATGCTCGCCCGAAAAATTTCTGTTGCGACTCCCTTCGACGCCCGCATCGACGTCATCCTCAACGAAGAGCTCGGCACTATCTCGCCAAACATCTACGGCCACTTCACCGAAAACCTCGGTGGGGTCATCTACGACGGTGTGTGGGTCGGCGAAAACTCGAAGATCGCCAACGTCAACGGCATTCGCAAAAGCCTCGTCGACGCCCTCCAAAAAATCAATTCGCCAGTGATCCGCTGGCCCGGCGGCTGCTTCGCCGACAGCTACGACTGGAAAGACGGCATCGGCCCCGCGGCCAAGCGTCCCCGCCGCACCAATTTCTGGGCCGGCGATCCCCTCGTCCGCAATCAAGGTAACATCCCGCAAAAATACGATCCCAACGAATTCGGCACCAACGAGTTCGTCCAATTCTGCAAGCTCGCCGGCAGCCAGCCATACCTCGCCGCTAACCTTCGTAGTCTGCCTGCCGTAGATTTCTACCGCTGGGTGGAATACTGCAACTCGCCCGCGGGTAGCACCACGCTAGCCGACCTTCGCGCCTCTACCGGAAGCAAGGATCCATTCAACGTCCGCTACTGGGGCATCGGCAACGAATCATGGGGATGCGGCGGCGAAATGACTCCGGGTGAATACGCCACCGAATTCCGTCGTTTTGCGGCATGGGTTCCGCAATACGGAACCGATCTTTCGTTCATTGCCTCCGGTCCCAACGACGCCGAATACAAATGGACCCGCGGCTTCTTCGAAGGCATGTTGCAAAAAGGCCCGAACGCTCTCAACAACATCTGGGGACTCTCGCTCCACTACTACTCGTGGAATCTAAGCCGCGGACGCACCACAAACTGGGATGCCGGCAAAGGCGATGCCGTAAAGTTCGAGCCCGTCGAGTGGTACGAACTGATGCGCGAAGCCGACAAGCTCGAATCGCTCATCGCAGGCCATTGGCAAGTGATGAACGAATTCGACGCCAAGTGCCGCATCAAACTAGTCGTCGACGAATGGGGCCCCTGGTACAAACCCGGCTCCGAAGTCGCCCCAACCCACATCCTCGGCCAGATGATCACCCAACGCGACGCGGTGATGAGCGGCCTAACGCTGGACATCTTCAATCGTCATCCCGACAAAGTAACCATGGCCAATTGCGCTCAACTCATCAACAACCTCAACAGTCTCTTCCTGGCAAACGGCGACTGCTTCATCACCACACCCGTCTACCACGTTTTCCAAATGTACGCCGCCCACCAAGGCGCCCAAGCCATCCGCGCCGAATTCCTATCCCCAACGATCACCTACGATCGCGACGGCCAACCAGGCACCTTCTGGAGCCTGAAAGGCGCAGCCTCCCTCCGCGGCAAAGACCTGACGATCACCGTAGTAAATCCCAACGTGAGCCAACCACGGGAAGCCGAAATCAACCTGCTAGGCGCCGAAGCAAGCTCCGGTCAAGCAACGGTACTCGCGACGACCGACATCCACGCCCACAACACCTTCGACAACCCAAAAGAAGTTCACCCGCGCACAGAGAGCTGGACGCCGACCGGCCGCGCCATAAAATACACATTTGCCCCAGCCTCCGTAACCCTGCTACAACTCAAGCTCGCATGAGCTATGCAATCCCGTGTATGGGCGCAGCGCTGCTGCGCCCCAACTTGCCCAGCCGTAAAGTATGGTGTTCTCGTGTGGGCGCCGAGCCTTGGCTCCGCCATAACGAATAGGGGTCGGAGCTTCAGCTCCGACATAACCACTCAGCAACCAATGGGCATTAGCCCCTGAGGAAACACTCCAACACTCTTGATTCATCAATCTCAAAAAGAGGCAACCATGCGTCGAATGAAAATCCTGTTCCTCACCGTCCTCCTTCCGCTTTTTCTGTTCCCCTCTTCATCCAGCGCCGCCCCACACCAATGGTCTCCCCAACACGCCGACGACTGGTACGCAAAGCAACCCTGGCTAGTCGGCAGCAATTTCATCCCCAGCACCGCCATCAACGAACTAGAAATGTGGCAAGCCGACACCTTCGATCTCCCCACCATCGACCGCGAACTAACCTGGGCCGAAAGCCTGGGCATGAACACCATGCGCGTCTTCCTCCACAACCTGGCTTGGAAGCAAGACCCCGCCGGCTTCCTGAATCGCATGGACAAATTTCTGCAAGCAGCCGACAAACATCACATCCGAATCATGTTCGTATTACTCGACTCCGTCTGGGATCCTAATCCGCAAATTGGACCGCAGCGCGCTCCGCGTCCCCACGTCCACAACTCCGGCTGGGTGCAGTCTCCAGGAGCCCAGGTGCTAAAAAACCCCGCAAGCTGGCCCATCGAAATCAAGCCGTACATAAAGGAAGTCGTCGGCCATTTCCGCAACGACCGCCGCGTCCTGATTTGGGATCTGATGAACGAGCCCGACAACGGAAACGGTTCCTATAAAACCACTGAACTCCCGAACAAATCGGAAGCCGCGCAACAATTGCTAACCAAAGTTTGGGTCTGGACCCGCGAAGCAAAACCCTCCCAACCGCTAACCAGCGGCGTCTGGCAAAAACTCGATTGGTCCGACGATGCCAAGCTCAGCCCCATGGAACACCTGCAACTCGAAAACTCCGACGTCATCACCTTCCACAACTACGATCCGCCCGACAGAATTCTCGCGAGCATAAAATCTCTGCGCCGCTTCCACCGCCCCATCATCTGCACCGAATACATGGCTCGTCCAAGAGGCAGCACCTTCGAAGCAGTCCTCCCGGTCCTGAAACAAGAAAAAGTAGGCGCCTACAACTGGGGCTTCGTTTCCGGTAAGTCGCAAACCATTTACCCGTGGGATTCCTGGGAAAAGGAATACACCGGGGAACCACCCGTCTGGTTCCACGACATCTTTCGCCCCGACGGCCAGCCCTACGACAAAAAAGAAACCGACCTGATCCGCACCCTAACCGGAAAATCCTAACCCCACGACCATCCATCGCCCACACGTCCACCCCAACTGGTCCCTCTCCGCGCTCCTCGGCGGACTCTGTGCCTCTGCGTTATCTTTAATCTTCTCTCCTCTCTCGCCTTCTCTCCCTTTCTCTCCTCTGTTCCTCTCCAGCCAACAATTTGACAAAAATCCCGCCCGTCCCTTAAGGTGAATCCTCCAGTAATCGTTTACTCGTCAGTCCGTATACGCGATCGGTAAGGTGCGAACACCATGGCAACTCCAAAAATGACAATGGGTTTGATCGTAGGGAATCGCGGCTTCTTCCCCGATCACCTCGCCAAATCCGGCCGTGAAGAAATGATTCAGATCCTTCAAGCCGCTGGAATCGACGTCGTTGTTCTCGGCCCGGAAGCGAGCAAACACGGCGCCGTCGAAACCCACGAAGAAGCCAAACGCTGTGCCGCTCTGTTCCAGGCCTCCGCGAACAAGATTGATGGAGTGATCGTTTCGCTTCCCAACTTCGGCGACGAGCGCGCGATTGCCGACACCCTGCGCCTCGCCCGCCTCGACGTGCCGGTTTTGATCCAGGCGACTCCGGACGCTCCCGCGAAGATGACCATCGCGCACCGCCGCGACAGCTTTTGCGGAAAGATGTCGGCGTGCAACAACCTGCAGCAATATCGCATTCCGTACTCGCTCACCACGCTTCACACCGAAGCTCCCAATTCCGACGAGTTCAAAAAAGATCTGGATTGGTTTGCAGGCGTCTGCCGCGTCGTAAAGGGAGTGCGCAATCTGCGCATCGGCGCCATTGGCGCGCGTCCCGCCGCGTTCAACACCGTGCGCTACAGCGAGAAAATTCTCGAAGCCAACGGCATCTCCGTTGAAACGCTCGATCTTTCCGAAGTTATCGGCCGCATCGGCCGCATGAAGGACGACGATCCCGTCGCGGTTCAGAAACTGAACTCCATCCAGAAATACGTTTCCACCAGTGGCATCCCGCAGCCTGCACTATTGAAAATGGCCAAGCTCGGCGCGGTCGTAGACGACTGGATGAAGTCCGCCGACGTGCAGATCAGCGCCGTACAGTGCTGGACCTCGCTGGAAGAAAATCTAGGCGTCGTGCCCTGCACGGTTATGAGCATGATGAGCGACTCGCTGCTCTCCAGCGCCTGCGAAGTCGATGTTTGCGGCGTCCTCGGAATGCACGTGTTGCAACTGGCCTCGGGAACCCCGAGCGCCCTGCTCGATTGGAATAACAACTACGGCGCCGATCCCAACAAAGCCGTCTGCTTCCATTGCAGCAACTTGCCGAAGCATTTCTTCAACGACGTGACCATGGATTTTCAAGCTATCATCGCGGGCACCGTCGGCAAAGACAATACCTTTGGGACTTGCGTTGGCCGCGTGAAATCCGGCGCGATGAGCTTCGCTCGTTTTTCGACGGACGACCTCTCTGGGAGAATCCGCGGTTACTCCGGCGGCGGCCGGTTCACCGATGATCCGCTGGAAACGTTCGGTGGCGCCGGCGTCGTCGAAATCCCGCACATGCAAAAACTGCTCCGCTACATTTGCGAGAACGGTTTCGAGCATCATGTCGCCGCAAATTTCTCGACCGTCGCTCCGGTCGTGCACGAAGCAGCGACGAAGTACTTCGGCTGGCAAATGTACGCGCACGGCGCATAGACTCCTTTGGGCAACTAAACACGGAGAAGAAATCGCTTGGCTATTGTGGCCGGTGTCGATTTTGGGACTCTCAGCGTTCGCGTGACCATCGTGGACACTGCGCGGGGACGCCTTGGTTCGGGTGTTGCCGAGTATCCGCTGCATCGGCGCAAGGACGATCCTGATTTCGCTACCCAGAGCCACGACGACCACATGCGCGCTCTAGCGGAGGCCACGCAGAAAGCGATTGCTTCGTCCAAAATTTCTGGCGATGAGGTTGCCGCGCTGGCGATGGATACTACCGGCTCCAGCGTCATCCCGGTTGGCGCAAATCTCGTGCCGCTCGACGAATATTATCTCTGGTGCGATCACCGCTCGGCCCGCGAGGCTGCACTGATCACCGAAACCGCGCACCGCGAAAAGCAGGAAGTCATCGATTGGTGCGGCGGAATCTATTCCTCCGAGTGGGGCTTCTCGAAACTACTCCACTGGCTGCGCCACAATCCCGACAAGCGCGACCGCTTCGTCACCGCTTTGGAACATTGCGACATGGTTGCGGCGGTTTTGTGCGGCATTACCGATCCGGCAAAGGCGCCTCGTTCGATTTGCGCGATGGGCCACAAGTGGATGTGGAATCCCGCGCTAGGTGGCTTGCCATCCGAAAAGTTTCTCACTGCCGTCGATCCACTTCTTGCGGGCGTCCGCGCAAAATTGAACGGACGATATGCGGCCAGCGACGAACTGGCCGGCACGCTGGCGCCGGAGTGGGCCGCGAAGCTTGGATTGCGCGCCGGAATTCCGATTCCTGTCGGCGCGTTTGACGCGCATTGGGATGCGATCGGAGCGGGTGCGCGCACCGGCGACGTCGTGAACGTGGTTGGCACATCGACGTGCATCATCGCGATGAGCGATGATGTTCAGCTCATTCCGGGCGTGTGTGGCGTGGTGCCAGGCTCCGTGGATCCCAAGAAAACTGGCGTTGAAGCCGGGCTTTCCGCCACCGGCGATATTTTTAACGCGATCGCGCAGCGCGCCAACAGCACCGTTGCGGCGCTTTCGGTTGGGCTGGAATCGTACGTTGCTGGCCAGACCGGTTTGCTGCGGCTGACCTGGGACAACGGGGACCGCACCGTTCTGGTGAATCCGGAACTCGGCGGGATCACGCTCGGGTGGAATCTTGCGCACACTGCGCAGGACGAGCTGTTTGCCGCAATCGAGGGCACCGCGTTTCACACGCGCATCATTCTGGAACGCATGGAAGAACACGGCGTGCCGATTCATCGCGTCATCAACGCCGGCGGCATTCCGCAAAAGAACGATGTGCTCAATCATGTGTATGCCAACGTCTTGAACAAACCGATTCTGATTCCGCAGTCCGATGTGACCAGTCTGGGTTCCGCGATTTTTGCCGCTATGGCCGCGAAAGCGTTCAACAGCCTGGAAGAAGCGCAGCAGGCGCTCTGCCCGAAGCATCGCGTGATCGAGCCCGATCCCAAAGCCGCTCGCGTGTACGAAGAGCTGTACTCGCTGTATCGGGAACTGTATTTTGGTTTCGGCAAACCGGACGCAGCGCCCATTTCCGTGGGACGCGCGCTTCCCACGCTGCGGAAAATTGCGGCGAGCGCGCGAGGCAACGCATGATCCTGAAAAGTCTGCGTGAAGAGGTTCTGGAAGCGAATCTCGAACTGGTGCGCCGCGGGTTGGTGCTGTACACATTCGGCAATGCCAGCGGAATTTCTCGCGGCGACGCACTGGTAGTGATCAAGCCGAGCGGCGTTCCCTACGAGAAGATGAAGCCGGAAGATCTGGTCGTCGTGGACCTGGAGGGAAAAACGGTGGAAGGGAATTTGCGCCCTTCGTCCGATCTCCCCACGCACCTGATTCTTTACAAAGCGTTTGCCAACATCGGCGGCGTGGCGCACACACATTCGCGATTCGCCACAGCCTGGGCGCAGGCCGGACGCGAGATTCCGTGTTTCGGCACGACGCACGCGGACTATTTCCACGGCCCGGTTCCGGTCACCAAGCCGCTGAGTCCAAAGGAGATTCGCTTCGACTACGAAGTCAACACTGGACATGCCATCGTGCGCCGCTTCGCAAAGCTGGAGCCCCTGCACATGCCGGGAGTACTCGTCGCCGGGCACGCGCCGTTTTGCTGGGGAGCCACCCCAGCCGAAGCAGCACACATGGCGGTAGTGATGGAAGAGATCGCTGCGCTGGCAACCGTCACGATCACCGCGAATCCGAAGGCCCGATCTATCTCCAAGCATCTGCACGACAAGCACTTTCTTCGCAAGCATGGGAGCACGGCGTACTACGGACAGAAGAAGTAGAAGGCCGGTGGCCAGTAAGTGGTGAGCAGTGAGTAGACGGAGATGATCCATCCGGTGGGCATCCGCTGCAATGCTGAGGAGTTGCGTCGCGCTGGTTAACAATAACACCCCCTCCCCCCTGGTTTTGTGCAAGTGCGGATTCCAAAGGACTTTAAGTCGTTTTAAATGATCACTTGCATAAGTGCGGATTCTAGATGAGTTATTGCAGTGACGTTGGGCGGTTGCGATAGATGGGATGCGGCTGAGCCGGTGCGCCGTGCCCGGCGGGGTTTTGCCGATGGCGTGTATTGCCGGCGCGGAGGTTCGCGCTTGCGAGACGAGATAGGTGAATCGAGGTTTGGTCGGCGTACACGCGAAAGAATAGCAAGAGAGCTCGCGCTGCCTAAGTGTTAAGCAGGGAACGGGCGGAATTGAGGCGTGATCGGCGCTGGAGAAGAGTTAATGGTACGAGCCGCGCTGGCCGAAAGCGAAGAACAGCGCACATGTATTTACCGCCGAGCAAAATTATCGTGCAAATTCACACGGATTTATTCGACGTCCCAATATGGGTCCAGCGGTTCCCGGCGGTCTGCTCGTGTGGCGAAACCTTTGAACAACTTCGGCCGTATGTGAGGCTAGACGCAACCCCTTAAAGGGAGGACTCATGAGCTCGACCCGCAACCCAGGGAGAGTCGCAGGATTCCTCTACCTGCTCCTCGCCCTCGCCGGCCCCGTCCGCCTGATCTACATTCCCAGCAAGCTGTTCGTTCATGGCGACCCGACCGCAACGTCGAACAACATCGCCGCCCACGAGACACTTTTCCGTCTCGGCATCGCCAGTGACCTTTTCGTTGGGACCATAGTGATCTTCGTCGCGCTAGCGCTTTACCGCTTGTTCAAGCAAGTCGATCGGAACCTCGCAAGGCTGATGGTAATCCTGGGTGGCTTGCTGCCAGCCGCCATCTACTTCTGCAACGTGCTGAACGACGCCGCCGCGCTGACGCTCGCGCACGGCGCCAGTTTCCTGTCGGCATTCGAAAAACCTCAGCGCGACGCGCTGGTCATGCTGTTCCTGCATCTGCACGGCCAGGGATTCGTTGCCGGCGAGATCTTTTATGGCCTATGGCTCATTCCGTTGGGGATCCTGACCTACAGGTCGCGCTTCCTTCCGCGTTTCCTGGGCGTCTGGCTGATCGTCAACGGCCTCGCCTATCTGACCCTCAGCTTTACCGGCACACTTTTGCCGCAATACGAGGATCGCGTCTCCAACATCACATTCCCCCTCCTCACCGGAGAGGTGGCCTTCATGCTTTGGCTCGTGATCCGGGGCGCCATCCCAAAGCCAGCGGTCGCTCCATCCTTCTCGTCGGCGGGTAGTTAGGCTGTATTCGGTGGCATTTCGAAGGAATAATTGTGTTGTAGCTGGTGGCGCAGGATCGATATACTCCGCCCGCTGTCCCCCCGAAGGCAATTGATTCTGATCACGTAAGTTATAGAGGCGAGCCGATGATCTATCATCCGCTGACGATTGGTGTGTCTGGGAACGATGCCTGCGGCGAGAATCGCTCCTGCCATCGCGTCCCTGCAAGAAGCGCGCAGCTGTGCGCAACCCTGCTGCTTTGCGCCTCCAGCGCCGCGGCACAGACCAGCGTGGTCACGCAGCATTACGACATAGCGCGCACGGGCGCCAACACCAACGAAACGATCCTGACACCTTCCAACGTCAATACCGCCGGCTTCGGCAGACTTTTTTCGCAAACGGTGGATGGCTGGGTCTACGCCCAACCTCTATACATGCCTGGAGTAACGATGGGCGCGGGCACGCCCCAGGCTGGCACAACCCACAACGTCGTCTTCATTGCCACCGAGCACGACGGCGTGTACGCCTTCGACGCCGACAGCAACACGGGAGCGAACGCCAACCCGTTGTGGCAAGTTTCTCTGCTGACTGCCGCGTACGGCGCAGTCGCGGGCGCGACCACCGTTCCGAGTACCGACGTAGACGCGCCCAACGACATTAAGCCGGAAATCGGCATTACAGGCACGCCGGTCATCGACCCATCGACCAACACCCTCTACGTCGTCGGCAAAACCAAAGAAAGCGGAACAACCTACGTGCAGCGCCTGCACGCTCTGGACATCACTACTGGAGCGGAAAAGTTCGGAGGCCCCAAAGAGATTCAGGCTTCCGTCACCGGAACAGGCAGCGGCAGCACCGGTGGCGTCGTGACGTGGGACCCACTTTGGGAAAATCAGCGCCCAGGTTTGCTCTTGCTCAACGGCATCCTTTACGTTGCCTTCGCCTCCCACGGAGACAACACCCCGTGGCACGGCTGGATACTGGCGTATAACGCGGGCACGCTGCAGCAAACCGGCGCATGGTGTTCTTCCCCAAACAGCTTCGCCTCTGGCATCTGGATGTCCGGCTCGGGGTTGGCTGCAGTGGTCCCCGATCCCGTCAATCATCCCTTCGGGCAGATGTTCACGACCACCGGCAACGGTGCGTTCGACGCCGCGGCGCCCTACAACAACTCCATGGACTACGGCGATTCGATCATCAAGCTGGACCTGGCCGGCGGCATTCCCACCATGAGCGGCGCTGTCCCGGGCGACGACTTCACACCCCACGACCAGGCCACCCTCAACACCAATGACACGGACCAGGCTTCCGGTGGTGTGCTTCTGCTGCCACCATCCGCGGGTGGTGGACAGCGCTTTTTGGTGCAGGCAGGCAAGACCGGACGCGTCTACGTGCTCAACCAGAACAGTCTAGGTGGGTACCACGTGAACAACACGAAAGACCCTGGAGAAACAGCCCAGTTGAACGGTGTGTACGGCATGCCCGCATATTGGAATGGAAACGTCTATTACTGGAGCAAAAACGATCACCTGAAGGCCTTCTCGTTCGTAAGCGGCGTACTATCTACAAGTCCGACCTCGACGTCCGCCGAAACCGGTGAATACCCAGGTTCTACTCCCACCGTCTCCGCAAACGGGACCACCAATGGGATCGTATGGGATATCCGGCCGGAGGCGAACGGTTCCACTGGACGCGAAATTCTGTATGCGCATGACGCCACCGACGTCTCGAAATTGCTCTACTCCAGCGAACTCAATGTCGCCCGCGACAATCCCGGAAATACCGTGAAGTTTTCGGTGCCCACGGTGATCAACGGCAAAGTATACGTCGGCACCGAATATCAGATAAGCGTCTACGGGCTACTGAACGGCGCGACGCAGGCAGCGAGTCCCGCGATCACACCGGGCAGCGAGTCGTTCAATTCCTCGGTGCAAGTCACCATGAACGAATCCACGTCCGGCGCGAACATCTACTACACGACCGACGGAGTAACAACTCCCACGACCAGCTCCGCACAGTATTCCGGCCCGATCACCGTGACCAGCACCGAAACCATTCAAGCTATCGCCGCAGGACCGGGCTTGCTCGCCAGCGCGGTTGCCAGTGCAACTTACACGCTCAACACCCAGGTGGCCACACCCACATTTTTGCCTCCACCAGGCACGTACTCATCCGCGCAATCGGTAGCGATCAGCACCACAACACCAAACGCCACCATTTACTACACGCTGGGTGGAACCCTGCCTACAACGTCCAGCACGCAGTACACCGGCCCGGTTTCCATCAGTTCATCGACGACTCTCCAGGCTATCGCCACCGCCAGCGGCCTCAGCAACAGCAACATTGCCAGTGGGGCGTACGCTATCAATCAAGGCTCGACGGCGATCAGCTTTGCTTCAGGATTCTCGGCGTCAGGTATGCAGTTCAATGGGCACACCAAGCTGAATGGCACGCGCCTGCAACTAACCGACACCGGCACCTACGAAGCAGGCAGCGCTTTCTGGACAACGCCAGTGAACGTGCAGTCCTTCACAAACGACTTCAACTTCCAGTTGACCAACCCCATCGGCAACGGCATCACGTTTACGATTCAGAACGCGGGCATTACCGCGCTGGGTCCCGTCGGGGGAGGGCTCGGATATGGTCCGGACTCGCCGGGCGCAACGCCCGGCATCGCCAAGAGCGTGGCTATCAAGTTCGATCTGGTGAACAATGCCGGCGAGGGGACCAATTCCGTTGGCCTGTACACCAATGGCGCGTCACCCACGGTGCCGGCCACCACGCTGGGAGGAGGTGTGAACCTCCACAGCGGCGACGTTATGCAGGTGCATATGAAATACGACGGCACGACACTCACCATGACGATCACGGACACGACCAATAGCGCCGAGACGTTCACGACCTCGTGGCCCATCAATATCCCGTCGACTGTGGGCGGCAATACCGCGTTCGTCGGCTTTACTGGCGGTACTGGAAAGTCAACGTCGATTCAGGAAATCTTGACGTGGAGCTACAGCATTTCGGGCTCGAGCTCGGGTTCGAAAACGCCGGTGGTCTATCAGACCGCGAACTTGCCGGCGGCCAGCTCCGGCCCGACGTTCCGCCAATTTACGTGGACCGGCTTCCCAGATACCACGGGCACGATCCTGGATGCCACCAATGTGGGAGACAATGTCACCTTCACCGTCAATGTCACCACTGCCGGAACCTACGACATTAAGGTTTCCGCGAAGGGCCTCAACACGCGAGGGATGTGGCAGGTCGCAATCAATGGAGCCAGCTTCGGCGCGCCGCAAGACGAATACCGAAATAGCGCCGCAGCAGGGATCTATGTTGTCCTCGATCTAGGTAACTTCAACTTTGCTACGGCCGGGAACTATTCCTTAAAATTCACAGTGAGCGGGAAGAATGCCGCCAGCATGGGTTACTCGATCTCGTTTGACGACATCACGCTGACACCTCAGTAATGGGTAGCGCAGTGCGTATCGCGCCATCCTGCTTGTGGACCGCTCAAAAGTTTCGAAGGGCTCGATTTTTGCCACGTGGGCAGACAACTGACGCTCGCTCGTGCGTCGGGCTGTAATTTTGCCAAGCCCCAGCAAGCCAGCTTACCGGACTCGTTGTTCCCGGCGCCGTCTTGTTGCCGAGCACCCACATGAGTTCCCTCCACGGAAGTCTGTGAGATCACTCGTCAAGGATTGAAGAAAGAGAAGGACGGACGAGCCGTACTGGTACGCGTACTACGGCTACGTCGAGGTACCTTTGTACCTTTTTTCCGGGACGTGCGGTCCATTGGCCGAACGGACAGTAGAAGGCAATCTGCTCCTGTCCGAACGTACAGGGTCCCGCTGGGGCTGTCTCTGGAACGAGTCTCCTCGCCGGATGCGACGAGTGGAACCGCGGCGAGGACCAGTAACCTTCGGCTAAAAGCCAGATATTGCGAGACTTAAAGGCAGTGAACTACTTGAAAAACGGATATGGCGAACAAAGACTCCGCACGAAAAGAAAAGAAGAAAGAGAGAGCGTCATGAGGTTGGTAGCTCTGTTCCTACTGTTCGCATCGGTGGCCAGCGCCCAAGAGGTCATGGCCCCAACGGTCATCACCAGCCAAGACCGAGCTCCAAAAATCACGGGTATGGCACCGTCAGGCCAAGGTAGCATGTGGATCGATTCGGGTGGAACCAGCCCGCTGGAAAGGGACTTCGCGGTACGGACGTTCGCAGAACAGAGCCTGGTCTTCCGCACCGTCGGCCCATTTGATCTTGGTGCTTACGTCAATACGACCGACAGCGTTGACCAGCACAGTCTGGACTGGAACCGTTTTGTTCGTGCCAGCGGTGGCCTCAAGTTGGCGAAGACCTTTGCATACAAGAGTGTCGGCGCTCTCGTAAGGGCCGACATCGGGTACACCGCTGAACATCGCTTCGTCAGCGGCGTAACGGCGGCGGCTCCCACTACCGATATCAACTATTGGTTAGGTTGGGGGCAGGGCGGACGCTTCCCGGGAAGCAGTTGGGGTATCGCCGCATTGAACATAAGCCCCACCGAACTGCACAACACTTTGTTCGTGGACTGCGCCAAGCAGGGCGCCGTGGTATGGAAGGATAAGGACCACGGTACGAAAAAACTCCTGCCCAACCTGATTGTCTTCGGGCAGATCACGGCCTCCAAGGACGCCAAGCACTACGACTGGAACAACTTTACTCGCGAGGGCGGCGGCATAGAAATGATGGTGCCGACGGAACATTCGACCTTCGAAGTGGGCGCGATGTACCTGTATGAAACGCGCACCGTCATGCCGCGAACGGGGACTGGTGTCGAAATATTCATAAGGTTCTGGCACGGCTGGCAAGACAAACATTGAGAAGCGTCAACGTCGCTTTGATCGGATTTTAGGTGGTCCCCCCGATTTGAATTTTTAGTTGTGCGCCAGGAACGTCGCCAGATCGGGGCCGCATGCCAAGCAGTAAAGGACGCAAAACACGTTGGGGCTGTTCTGTCGAGGAGGAAGGGTGAGCATGAAGGTGAGCATGAAGAAGATATCAATCGCGGTGACGATCTTGGCCTTTACGGCCACGCTGTACGGGTGCAGCTACTACGGCGGCCAACAACGGATCACGCCTACTGCCAGCCCAACCCCAACTCCCACTCCGACCCCGGCGCCAACTCCGACCCCAACTCCGACCCCAACTCCGACGCCAACGCCAACTCCAACACCGACACCCACTCCGACTCCGACGCCAACACCGACTCCAACCCCAACTCCGGCTCCTACACCTACACCTACACCAAC
>Ga0210399_10001382_pt1 | contig 18948 bp, 12 predicted proteins | sample IncBWC14MmetaG_FD_150865 | JGI IMG/M metagenome (GOLD analysis project Ga0210399, IMG submission 150865) | Forest soil microbial communities from Barre Woods Harvard Forest LTER site, Petersham, Massachusetts, United States - Inc-BW-C-14-M | ecosystem: Environmental > Terrestrial > Soil >...
GAAAATACTTACTCTGCCGGGAAAATTCCAGGAGGCTTTTTCAAGCGCGAAGGCCGCCCCACGGAAAAAGAGATTCTTGTATCCCGCTTGATCGACCGCCCTATGCGTCCTCTGTTCCCCGATTCCTGGCGCAATGAGACCCAGGTCATCGCCATGGTGCTTTCCGCCGATAGCGACAATGACCCCGACGTCATCGCCGTTACCGCTGCTTCCGCCGCCGCTTATTGCTCCGACCTGCCGTTCACTGACCCCATCGCCGCGGTTCGCGTCGGTCTTCTCGATGGCCAACTGGTTGTCAATCCGACGGTTGCCGAGCAGAAGACCAGCAAGCTCAATATCGTCGTGGCTGGCACCGCCGATGGCATCGTCATGGTGGAATCGGGAGCGTTCGAAATCTCGGAAGAAAAAGTCGCGGAGGCGCTGGAATTTGGCCACGCGCAGGTCAAGAAAATCGTCGCCGGCATCAAGCAACTCCACGAGCAGATCAAGCCCAAGAAAGTTGTCGTTGCTCCGTTTCCGTTTGATCAGGGCATCTATGACAGCATGAAGAAGACCCACGGTGCCAAGCTGCAGGACGCCCTGAACACCGAAAAGCATCCCAAGAAGGAAAGCTACCACCTTGTGGACGATCTCCAGGCAGAGATTCTGAAAGCCGTTCCGGAAGAGGATGAGGAAAAGCTCGCGCTGACCAAGCGTGCCTTCGATCGACTCCGCGAAGACATCTTCCGCCATGAAGTGCTCAAAGCCAAACGGCGTCCGGACGGCCGCGCATTTGACCAGGTCCGCAAGATTACCTGCGAAGCCGGTTTGCTGCCTCGCGTGCACGGCTCGGCGCTCTTCACCCGCGGCGAGACCCAGGCCCTTGCTACGTTGACCCTGGGCACCAAGGAAGATATGCAGCGCCTCGACCTGCTCTTTGCGCAGGACACCTTCAAGCGCTTCATGCTGCACTACAACTTCCCGCCGTTCAGCGTTGGTGAAGTGAAGCCGATGCGTGGCGCGGGCCGTCGCGAAATCGGCCACGGTGCACTTGCGGAGCGAGCGATTGCCAATCTGCTTCCCCAGGAAGTGGAATTCCCCTACGCTATGCGCGTCGTCAGCGACATTCTCGAGTCCAACGGCTCCTCTTCGATGGCCACGGTTTGCGGTGCTTCGCTTGCCATGATGGACGCCGGTGTGCCCATGAAGGCGCCTTGCGCGGGTATCGCCATGGGCCTTGTCGTGGAAGGCGGCAACTACTCCATCCTCACCGACATCGCCGGCGCCGAAGACCACTACGGCGACATGGACTTCAAAGTTGCCGGAACGCGCGAAGGGATCACCGCGCTGCAGATGGACATCAAGGTGACCAGCATCAGCATCGGCATGATGCGCGAAGCTCTGGCTCAGGCAAAGAAGGCCCGGCTGGAAATTCTCGACATCATGGAAAAGACGCTCAGCGCGCACCGCGAAAATATTTCGTTATACGCGCCGCGCCTCTACAAGTTGAGCATCCCCACGGACAAGATCCGCGACCTCATTGGTCCGGGCGGCAAGAAGATCAGGTCCATCATCGAGCAGACGGGCGTGAAGATCGACGTCCTCGAAGACGGCACCGTACACATCTTCTCCACCAGCGGCGCCGGAGGCGATCAGGCGTTGCAAATGGTTCGCGACGTCACCGCCAGTGCCGAAATTGGCAAAACGTATCTCGGCAAGGTCGTGCGCCTGGCGGAATTCGGCGCCTTCGTCGAACTCTTCCCCGGCACCGATGGCTTGCTGCATATCAGCGAAATTTCCGAACACCGCATCCGCGACGTTCGCGATGAGCTGAAACTCGGCGACCAGGTTCTTGTGAAAGTGCTGGCGATCGAAGGCAACAAGATTCGCCTCTCCCGCAAGGCCCTCATCAAGGAAGCCCGCGAAAAGCAGGCCAAGAAAGATGGCGGCGGCACGCCGACCCCGGCCGCAGCAGCCAGCGGCGGCGAAGGCAACTAACACATTTAAGGCCCAGCAAAATAAATGTCATCCTGAGGCTATCCGACAAGGATAGCCGAAGGACCTCAACCACTGGACCTTGCAGAGACTATTGGTTGAGATCCTTCGGTGCGCAAATGGCGCGCGCCTCAGGATGACAATTTTTGTGAGCCAGGGTGCGGGGGGAAATTGACCGGTCCGAGAGATCGAAGTTAAAGCCAACCAAATTCAAAATTAAAAGACCCCCAGTCTCCGGGGGTCTTTTTTCTTTGTAGCGGCCACCTTCAGGTGGCCATGCGTTCTCTTCTCTTAGGTCGGGCACCGTGCCTCAATGCGCCGGTGCGCAATGCACTGCATCCAACGCACCCCAAAGCGCGTCCAGTGCCTCATTCGTCGTTGCCAGGATCTCCTCTTCGCTGCCTGCCGCATGCTCCGCCAGCCAGCCGCGCCAAGCCGCCCGGTGCGCCTTGTCGGCCTCTTCATGCACTTCGAAATAAGCGAGCCCTTCCGGCGACTTCACGCCATAAAACTTCTTCAAGCCCTCAATCTTGGTCGTAGCAATCTCCGGCACCTGCGCTTCATAAGCGTAGAGCGCCGCAACCGCCTCAGCCACCGGCCGGTCGCCCGCAATTTCGCGGAACGTCTCCACCACCGCCTGCGTTCCCGGCAGGGCAGGGCAGCAGGTGATGTCGTCTTCGCCCACGCCAAGCGCCGCGGCAAATTCACGCCACATTTTCGGATGCGGCTGCGAAGGATTCTCTTCCTCCGCCAGATTCTCAAGAACGATGTCGCGGACCGGTCCCTCGGTGCGCGCCGCCAGCACCCGCAGGTGCTTTGGAAATGCCTCGACATGGCGGTAATACTGCGCAGCGTAAAGCTGCAGCGCTTCCCGGCTCAGCTTGCCCGCCTGCCAGTCCTGATAAAAGGGATGCTTCAACAAACTCTTCTCGGCGATCGCGGCGTCAATTTTGTTCAAGAGTTCCGTGTTCCGCATGGTGGTCCCTCCGGTTATGGTCCTTCGGCGAAGCCGTGTACACGAGCGCTCGGCCAACCAAAAAGCACTGCGGGATTGTAGCAGAGTTCCGGGATTTTTGCCGTGCGCTCAGGAGGTAAGGGAGTGGAGGCGCTCGATGTCTGCACCGAGGGCCTGGAGCTTTTCGACGATGCCCTCGTAGCCGCGATCGATGTGGTAGACACGATCGATGAGGGTTTCGCCCTCGGCCACCAGCGCCGCAAGGACCAGCCCCGCGCTGGCGCGCAAGTCGGACGCCTGCACGGTGGTTCCGGAGAGCTTCGCGGGCCCCCGCACCACGGCGCGGCGACCATCAATGGAAATGTTGGCGCCCATGCGGATCATTTCGCTGGCGTGCAGGAAACGATTTTCAAAAATAGTTTCGGTGATGACCGAAGTGCCCTCCGCCTGGGTCGCCAGAGCCATGTATTGCGCCTGCATATCGGTGGCGAATCCGGGATATTCTTCGGTTGTCATATCGGAGCCAACCAATCGCTTGGCAGCGTGGACGCGCAAAGTTGACTGATCCGGCCGTTCTACATCCACGCCGGCCGCCTCCAGCTTTGCCAGCACGGCGCCCAAATGCCCCGCGTTGCAATCGGAGATGGTGAGTTCACCGCCGGTGATGGCCCCGGCGATCAGAAAAGTACCGGCCTCAATGCGATCGGGAATTACGGAATGCGACGCCCCATGCAGTTTGGGAACTCCTCGAACGCGTAGCGTGGACGTGTCCTCCCCGTGAATCTCCGCGCCCATCTTACGCAACAGGTGAATCAGGTCGGTGATCTCGGGTTCGCGCGCGGCATTCTCCAGGATCGTCTCGCCTTCCGCAAGCGTGGCAGCCATCAGGATATTTTCCGTCCCGGTCACAGTGATTTTTTCGAACACGATATGCGCGCCCTTAAGCCTGCCGCCATTCGGTACGCTCGCCTGTATGTACCCGTGTTCGGTGGCAATCCGCGCGCCCATTTTTTCCAGCGCCGCAAGATGCAGGTCCACGGGCCGCGCTCCAATCGCGCAGCCGCCCGGCAACGAAACATGCGCCACGCCGGAGCGCGCAATCGCAGGCCCCAGCGTCAGGATCGAAGCCCGCATAGTCTTCACCAACTCATAGGGCGCAATCGCATCGTTCATCGATTTTGTTTCGATGGTGTAACTTTCGGCGGGGATCTCATGCGCGGAGACGTTCGCGGACATGAACGCCAACAGCCGGCTCATGGTAATGATGTCGCGCACCTTGGGAATGTTGTGCAGCGTCACAGGTTCGGAGGTTAGCAGCGCCGCCGCCATCGCCGGCAGCGCGGAGTTCTTCGCCCCGCTGATTCTCACCGTTCCGTGCAGCGGTTTTCCGCCGCGTATCCTGAATTTATCCATTTCGAAATTTGCCGAAACTAGTGGCTCGGCTACTCTCCCAAAGCTTTCCGCAAGTTCCCACGTGATTCCAGCAGGATCCTGCGTGCTTGTTTTGTGGACACTCCGCGTTTCAACATAATCAGCGCCAAACGAAGGTCGTGTCCGCTTTGACGCAATGCCCGTGTAACCACGGACACGTCTCTGGCGCTGGCTTCTTTCAGAATCCATTTGGCGCGCTCTCTAAGTTTCTCATTCGACTCGCCAACGTCGATCATCAGGTTGTCGTACGCATGACCGAGGCGAACCATCACTGCGGTAGAGAGCATGTTCAGAACCATTTTTTGCGAAGTGCCGGCCTTCAGCCGGGTGGACCCGGCTAGAATTTCCGGCCCCACTTCTGGTGTGATCGCGATTTTTGCCGACTTGGCCAGTGGCGACCGGCCATTCGCGGCCACACCGATGGTCAGCGCGCCGCGGCGATTCCCATAATCAATCGCGCCGAGCACATACGGCGTCGTCCCGCTGGCCGCAATTCCTACGACCGAATCAAGTTTAGTAAGGCGAATCTTCCTCAAATCGCCCGCCGCCTCTCCCGGCCGATCCTCTGCGCCCTCCACCGACCGCATCACGGCTTTTCTTCCGCCGGCAATCATGGCGCGCACCAGATTTGCCGATACGCCGAACGTCGGCGGACACTCCGAAGCGTCCAGCACGCCGATCCTGCCGCTCGATCCCGCGCCAACATAAATCAATCGTCCGCCCACCGTCATCCTCGCAACAATTTCGTCCACCGCTCGCGCGATCGCCGGAACCGCTTGCCCAACCGCCGGTGCGACCTTCCGATCCTCACGGTTCATCAGCCGGATAATCTCCAGCGAGCTCATCCGGTCGAGGTTTTTCGACGCCGTATTTCGTTCTTCCGTAATCCGCCTGGGATGAGAGTTCCGCACCACCTTGGAAGAGGGCATTTCTAAAGTATAGCGGGGCTTCCCGGTTCCAAGTAAGTGGGACGCGTGCAAGTTTTGCTTTCCCTAACACTTGGAACAGCAACTCTTCCGCAATTGAGTGCCTGCGGCGGGGAACAGCTATGATAGAAAAGAGTCAGTCCTATTTCTCTTGTTAATCCAAATGAGCTGGAACCAATTTCATGGACGTTTTGACCAAACTGTTTGAAAAGCATTTCCACGCACCTCCGGAGCGCATCCAGCCGCTCCAGGGAGAACTGGGCGGGTCCGGGCGCAAAATAATCCGCTTTTCACGGGGAAATCAGTCCGCGATCGGCATTCTCTACGGAGTCCGTGAAGAAAACGCCGCGTTTCTCGCCTTCTCACGGCACTTCCGCCGACACGGCTTGCCCGTGCCCGAAATTTACGAAGAAGATCTGGACCGAGGGGCGTACCTTGAGGAAGATCTCGGCGACACGACTCTGTTTGATTTTCTTTCCGTGAATCGGTCGGGCGAATCCATCGCCGCCCCGGTGATGGAGTATTACCGCAAGGTCGTTGCGACATTGCCACGCTTTCAAATCGAGGCCGGGCGCGATCTTGATTACTCCGTTTGCTACCCGCGCGGCAGCTTTGACCGCCAGTCCATCAACTGGGACCTCAACTACTTCAAATATTATTTCCTGCGCCTCGCTGCGATTCCGTTCAACGAACAAGCGCTCGAAGATGATTTTGACAGGCTGACCAATCTCCTCCTGGAAGCGCCCGGCGATTTTTTCCTTTACCGTGATTTCCAGTCCCGAAACGTGATGCTGTACCATGGGCAGCCCTTTTTTGTGGACTATCAAGGCGGCCGCAAGGGCGCTTTGCAGTACGATATCGCCTCGCTGCTCTTCGATGCCAAGGCGGATTTGCCGCCGGAACTCCGACAGCAACTCCTCGATGCTTATCTCGAAGCGCTCTCAACGCACATCAAGCTCGATCGCGAGGCATTCCTCCGCCACTACTACGCATTCGTTTATGTGCGCATCATGCAGGCCCTCGGCGCCTACGGTTTCCGCGGTTTTTACGAGCGTAAAGCCCATTTCCTGCAAAGCGTGCCATACGCCTTGAGAAATATCCGTTGGCTGCTGCACAATGCCAAACTGCCCATTGAACTCCCCACGCTCTTGAGCGCCTTTCAGAACATGCTGGGTTCAGAAAAGTTGCTGGGGCTCGCGCCGCAGGTTCATTTGCAGACGCAAAATCTAGTCGTGCGCATTTTCAGTTTTTCCTTTCACAACGAGATGCCGAAAGACGACACCGGCAACGGCGGCGGATTTATTTTCGATGGCCGCAGCCTGCCTAACCCGGGCAGGGAAGAGCGCTTTAAGCAACTGACAGGTAAAGACGCCTCGGTCATTGATTATCTGAACCAGCAGGAAAGCGTGCACCAGTATCTCGCCAACGTGGTCTCTCTCGTCGAGGCCAGCGTCGCCAGCTACCAGCAGCGCGGCTTCAAAAATCTGATGGTCTCGTTCGGCTGCACCGGCGGCCAGCACCGCTCCGTCTTCCTCGCGGAACATCTGGCAAAACGTCTCCGAGGCCAGAGCGACGTAGAGGTCTTGGTGCGGCATGTGGAGCTGGAGAAGATGGGCCGATGAGGGCCATGATCCTGGCCGCGGGGCTCGGCACGCGCCTGCGCCCGCTGACGAATGACCGCCCCAAGGCGCTCGTGGAAATTGGCGGCCGCACACTGCTGGAACTGACGCTCACCCGTCTTGCTTCCTTCGGTGTGCGCGAAGTCATCGTCAATGTGCACCACTTCGCCGACCTGGTGATCCAATATCTGAAAGCCAACAACAATTTTGGCTTGCAGGTGGAAATTTCCCGCGAGGAGCTTTTGCTCGACACCGGCGGCGGCCTCAAAAAAGCGTCCTGGTTCTTCCTCCAGGATCCCAAACGCGTGGATGAGCCGTTCATCCTTCACAACGTGGATATCGTCAGCAAAATCGACTTCCACCGCCTGCTCAACTTCCACAATGAGAATCGCGCCCTGGCAACCCTCGCCGTCCAGGAACGGGAGAGTTCGCGCTACCTGCTGTTCGACGAACAAGGCGAATTGTGCGGCAGGCGAATCGGCCACGACCAGGAACCGGAACTCGTACGTTCCGCACCGAACTTGCAGGCCTTGGCCTTTTCCGGCATTCACGTGATTTCACCGCGCCTTCTCACCAAAATGACCGAAGAGGGCGTCTTCTCGATCATTGCGACCTATTTGCGCCTGGCCGGCCAGGGCGAGAAAATCCTCGCCTTCCGCGCCGACGAATACTACTGGCGCGACCTCGGCAAACTCGACGACCTCCGCCACGCTGAACAGGACCTCGCATAGCCGACGCAGTCAGGTCGAACTGGGCAGGCAGCAGGAATTCCTCAAGCTGGCAGAACAGTTTCGTAGGAGTGAGGATCCGAAAGCAGGAAGGGAACTCGGCGAGAAACTTGGCAAGATGATTTTTGGGCGGTAGTGGCCACTCAAGATACCCGCCTCAGAAGGCGGCCTCTACATAGAACAAGAAAAGACTTCGTAACCTCCCACTACTTGATTCTCCAGAATTTAAAACTTAAAACTTAAAACTTAAAACTTAAAACTGCCTCATTTCGCCGGTGCCGCTTCCACTGCCAACCCCAGCGCCTTCATCACCGCATCATGCACTGCCGGTCGCACCTCAGCGATTTTGTGGTTCTCGCGCGTAGGATGCACGCGATTCGTCAGCAGGACCACAAAAAGCTGCCGGTCCGGATCAATCCAGATTGTGGTTCCGGTAAAACCCGTATGCCCGTAGCTGTGTGGAGAAAAATAGTGACCGCTTGAGCTGCCTTCCGTCGGCACCACCCAGCCCAGCGTGCGCGTATTTTGCGCCAGCGATTGCGGCACAGTGAACTCGGCGATGGTCGCCCGCTTCAGGATACGTTGATGCCCATATACTCCGCCATTCAGCAGCATCTGGCAGAACGCTGCCAGATCCGGCGCCGTGCTGAAAACGCCCGCATGCCCCGAGACGCCGCCGATTGCAAACGCGTTTTCGTCGTGCACTTCTCCCTGCACCAGCCGGTGGCGCAACTGGCTGTCAAATTCCGTCGGTGCTATTTCAGGCCAGATGGTTTTCGGCGGGTTATACATTGAATGCTTCATTCCCAGCGGCCCAAAAATACTCTCGTTAGCCAGCACGTCGAGCGGCTTCCCGGTAAGGCGCTGAATAATTTCGGCCATCAAAATAATTCCCAGGTCGGAGTACACAACTTTTGTTCCCGGCTCGTATTCCAGCGGCTCGGCAAAAATTCTCGCGAGCGTCTCCTGCTTGGTCGTGGACGTGCGCCAGTATTCCTTGAAAGGCGGTAGCCCCGAAGTGTGCGTCATTAAATTGCGCACGCTCACTTTGTGCCGCCACTCCGGCTGCGGCCCTTTCAACCATTCCGGCAAATACCGCTCGATCGGCGCATCCAGATTTAGCGGAGAAGGGAAGTCGCCCTCCACCAGTTTCCCCACCAGCGTTGTCGTCACCACCACTTTCGTGAGTGAAGCAATGTCATACATCGTGTCCGCATTCACCGTGGCCGATTTTGCGTCGTATTTCTGCCTGCCGAACGCGTGTACGCTTAACTTTCCTCGATAGCCGACGGCCAGTGTCGCGCCAGGGAACGCGTTGTCGGCAATAGCTTTCTCAATCACCTCAAAAGCTGCCTTCAAAAGCGCCTCTCCGCGCACATCCATCGGCTGCAACGTCATCGGATTCGCCGGTACCTGCATTCCGTAGCCCGCCTTCAGGTCAACGCCCGGAATCGTCACCGGCAAGCGGCCGCGAATGGGAATCTCTCCGAACAACGCCCGCGCCACGGAAATTTGCGCCACGTCGCTGATCCCGAACACGGAAAGCCACGTTTCCGCCTGCGGAAACCGCTCGATTAGATAAGGGCTCCCGAGGCCAACAGAAATCACCGGCTTTCCAGTTTTGTAAATCTGTTGGATTAGGGGAAATTGGTCCGCCGGAACGTCCACATCGCCCTTGCGATCGCTGACCCGCACAAACAAGGCCAGAATCGCAACGTCGTATGAATCAGGCAGAGGCAGTTTCAAATTCTCCGCCTTCGCAAATTTCGTATCCGCGCGCATCGTCACCACGGAGTCAAACCGCCTGCGCAGTTCGCGCTCCAGATCTTCTCCCGGATACGGCTCGGGATCCGCGTATAAACAAACCAGCAAGGCCCGCGCAGGTTTCGTGCCGTCCAGCGGCAGGCGACGCGGCGTATCGCGCAACAACGTAATCCCCCGGTCGGAAATTTCCTGCGACTCCGCCTGCCACACCACGCGGCCGAATTTTTCATTCAGCGCGGCAACTTCCACCAGCCGGTTCTTCTGCAAACCGAGACGCGCCTTCGCTTCCAGAATCCGCCGCACGGAAGCGTCCAGCCGCTCTTGCGAAATCTGTCCGGAATGCGCGGCCGCAAGCAGTGCTTCGTACGCCGCGTCGGGCACCGGCGGCATCAACAACGCGTCCGCCCCGGCAAGAAACGCGCGCACCGCGGCATCGCCCGGCGCATATCGCACTGTAATCCCGCCCATGTCCATCGCGTCCGTGACCACCAGCCCTTGGAATCCAAGCTGCCTCCGCAGCAAATCGCTCAACACGCGCGAAGAAAGTGTCGCTGGTGTATTGGGGTCCGGCTCCAACGCCGGAACATTCAGGTGCCCGGTCATGATGCTGCCCACACCCGCCGCAATCGCCGCGCGAAAGGGCACCAGCTCCAGCTTCTCCAGCCGCGCGCGATCGGCCCCAACCACAGGTAAATCAATGTGCGAATCCGCGGTGGTGTCGCCATGCCCGGGGAAATGCTTCGCGGTGGCCAGTCCGCCGTTCTCCTGCACGCCGCGGATAAACTCAGCGACAAACTCCGACACCCGTTCCGGATTCTCTCCAAACGATCGCGTGTTGATGATCGGATTTCCCGGATTGCTGTTCACGTCCGCATCCGGCGCGTAAATCCACTGGATTCCCGCCGCGCGCGCCTCCAACGCGGTGATCTTTCCCATCGTATAGGCGTCTTTCGGATTTCCCGCCGCCGCCAGCGCCATCGCTGTCGGAAACGATGTCCCCTCGTCCAGCCGCATCGCCGTGCCGCGTTCGAAATCCGCCCCAATCAGCAGTGGCAGCTTGGACTTCGCCTGTAATTGGTTGCTGAGCACCGCGGACGGATACGCCTGGCTCTTCAGAAAACCCAGCGGTGAGCCCTGGGTCACATTGATAAAGCCACCGACGTGCAAATCTTCCACGTCATGCATCATCTGGGCATAAGCCGCGGAGTCCGTCGGCGTGAAGCTGCCGTGATACGTCGTAAACAGCAGTTGCCCGAGTTTTTCCTCGACGCTCATCTCCTTCAGCGTCGATTCCACCCACTTGCTTGGCTCAGCCACTGAAGATTTGGAACTCGGAGTGGCCTGCGTGGCGCCTTGCTTCGCCACGGACTTCGAAGCTGCGGTTTTCGGCGGCTTTCCACTGCGTGATTGGCTGCGAACTTTCGGTGTCATAAGGGATAGAAGGACCAGCGGCACCAGCATCAACCGGGCGGTTCGCCTGTTCATATTGGAGAAATCCCTGCCGTGCCCCATGCCTCGACTGTATATAGCACGCGCACTACCCGCTCACAATGAAGGTGCGGAACTTCCGTTCCAGAATATCATTGGGAGATATGAAACATCGCTCGCGATTTCGCCGCAACTTGTGTTCCGACCCCTTCGCGTCGGCCGCCCTCCTTGCGTTCCTGCTTCTCTCATCAGGTGCGCCCATTGAAGCCCAGACCCGCGCCAAGCCAGCCAGGAGCAGGAGCCGCGCCGGCCGCGTGCAGACAGGCCTCGACGTCCTGGAAGCGGAAAAATTCGCGCCCCTGCGCGGCAAGCACATCGGATTGATCACCAACCACACCGGGCTCGACTATCAAGAGCGCACCACGATCAACGTGCTCGCCCACGCCCCCGGCGTGCAGGTCGTAGCCCTCTTCAGTCCTGAACACGGCATCGCCGGACACTCCGATGAAAAGTTCAGCTCCTCGAAAGACGCGTCGACCGGCCTGCCCATCTTCAGCCTCTATGGCGACCATCTGCGCCCCACCGACGAAATGTTGCAAGGCATTGACGCTCTAGTCTTCGACGTCCAGGATGCCGGCGTGCGCTTCTACACCTACACTTCCACAATGGCCTACTGCATGGAAGAAGCCGCCAAGCGCAACATCGCGTTCTTCGTCCTCGACCGTCCGAATCCGCTGAACGGCGACATCGTCGAAGGCCCCATGCTCGACGCCGAGAAAACTTCCTTCGTCGCCTACTACCCGCTCCCCGTGCGCTATGGTCTGACCATCGGTGAACTCGCCCAGTTATTCAACACGGAAAACCACATCAACGCACAGCTCCATGTGATTCCGATGAAAAACTGGCATCGCAACTATTTTTTCGAGAGCACCGGACGGAAATGGATTCCCCCTTCGCCCAACCTGCGCACACTGAAAGGTTCGCTGCTCTATCCCGGGCTCGAGATTCTCCAGAACGCCGGCGTCTCCGTCGGCCGCGGCACCGAAGCGCCTTTCGAAGAATTCGGCGCCCCCTGGATCAACGGCGAAGAAGTCGCCGCGGTGCTCAACGCAAAAAGTCTTCCCGGCGTCCACTTCGTGAATCAGCCCTTCATTCCCGTCAGCGGCCTCTACGCCGGCCAGCACTGCGGCGGCGTCGGTGTCCGCCTAACCGACCGCTTCGCCCTGCGTTCCATGCGCGTTGGCCTCGAAATCGCCGCCGAACTACACAAGAAATATCCCGACCATTTCGACGCCACCAAAATCTTACTGCTCCTCGGCAACGATTCCACCATCCAGCAACTCCAGTCCGGCACTCCCGTCGGCGAAATCATCGCCAGTTGGGCCAAGGACCTCGCCGCCTATGACGCAGTCCGCCGCCGCTACTTCCTCTACAAATAACCACCTGACGCCCCGCTCGAATTTGTAGCGGCCGCCTTCTGCCTGCCCGCCGCAGGAGGGAGGTGGGGGCCGTATCCTGCCGCAATCTCCTCGCCAAATTGAATTATGCTAAAGTCATGTTATGCGCATTGTTTCTTTACTGCCCTCCGCCACGGAGATCTTGTTCGCTCTCGGGCTGGATGAAGAAATCGTCGGCGTCAGCCACGAATGCGATTTTCCACTCCGCGCAAAGACAAAGACCGCGGTCGTCTCTTCCCGCCTCCCAAAAGAGGCAACTCCCGCGGAAACCGATCGCCTGGTCCGGGAGCATGTGGAGCGCGGCGAATCCATCTACGCCGTGAACCGCGACGTGCTCGAAGAACTCGCCCCCGACCTGATTTTTACGCAAGATCTCTGCCACGTTTGCGCCGCCACTCCGGAAGAACTGGGCGCCGCCCTGGCCACCATTGCCAAGCAACCAGAAATCATCAGCCTCGATCCGCACGACCTCGGCGACGTCTGGCGCGACATTCTGTGGATTGGGGAAGCCACCGGCCGCCGCGAGCGTGCGCAGGAGCTCGTAACCCACATCGGCGAACGCCTCGGCCGCCTGAAAGCGCAGGTTGCCTCGCATTCAGAAAAGCCAAGAGTCGCCGTCCTCGAATGGCTGCAACCGTTTTACGTCGGCGGCCACTGGGTTCCGGAAATGGTGGAGCACGCCGGAGGCATCGACGTCCTGGGCAAAGCAAAAACGCCTTCGCATCGCGTGAGTCTTCAGGAAATTGTGGACGCCGCGCCGGAAGTCATCTTCATCGCTCCCTGCGGCTACGTCGCGGATCAAGCCCGCGACGAATATCTTTCCCTGTCGTTCCCCGACGAGTGGTACACGATTCCCGCTGTCCGCGACGGCCGCATCTTCGCTCTCGACGCCAACGGCCACGTGTCCCGCCCCGCGGGGCGCCTGGTCACCGGCATCGAATCCATGGCCAAGGCCCTCCATCCGCAAATCGAAGTCCCCGTAAAAGCCATGCTCGGGATGCTATCCGTCCCCACAACCGCTGTACGCAACCGCGCCGCTATCGCCGGCACCCCGACCTTCTAACATCAGCGTAGCGGCCACTTTCAAGTGGCCCCCCTCGTATCTATAGCGGCCGTCCGCCGCGGCGGGGGGCCGCCTTTTCTGATTTCCTCAGCGTAGATCCAGCCGCCGGCTTCAAGCCAACTCTTCCGCCTGTTTCCGCGCCGCCCGCTGCCAATACCGATAAAACGGCAATCCCGCTAATATCAGCAACAACCCAATCGAAGACCGCCCCGGCCGCTGCAGCCAGATGTTGGTCGTCAGTGCCAACACCCCCAGGACAAACAGGCCCGGCACCCACGGATACCCCCAACACCGGTACGGCCGCGGCATATCGGGCTCCGTCCGTCGCATCCGGAAAAGTGCCAAGACCGCAAGGCCATAAAATATCGACCCGACGAAAATAAACAAACTCGTCAGCTCCTCAAACGTCCCCGTCAACGCCATCAGGCTCGCCAGCACACACTGAAAAATCAGCGCCCGCCCCGGCGTCCGGTACTTCGGATGAATCCCATCCGCAATCTTGAAAAAAATTCCGTCGCGCGCCATCGCGTACGGCACGCGTGCCCCGCTCAACACGGACGAGTTCAGCGAGCCCAGCGCCGAAATCACCATAGCCAGCGTCACCCAAGCCGCCGCTCCATGCCCCACCACCCGTTCGACTACATCCGAAGCCACATGCGCCGAATTCGCCACGCTCTCAAACGGCAGCACCTTCAGGCACGCCGCGCTGAAAAGCAAATAAATAATCGCCACCAACGAAACGCCACCAACGAGCGCACGTGGAATGTTCCGCTGAGGATTTTCGACTTCCGACCCGACCAGGTTCAGATCCTCCCATCCGTCATAAGCCCACAGCGCCGCCGCCAGCGCCGCAAAAAATGCTCCGAGCAGCCCAGTGCTCCCCGCAACCGGCCACATCGGGCCCGGCATATGCGCGCCCGTCGTGGGAAGTGCGAACGCCACCCCAACCACCATCAGCACGCTGAAAAGTTTGATAGCCGTAAGGAAAACCTGCACGCCACCTCCCAAGCGCACGCCAAGATAATTCACGCCCGCCATCAGCACCAGCCACAGCACACTCAACGGCTGCGCCCACGTGAAAACAAAATCGTAAGGCTTCAGCCATCCGGTCAATCCGGGAATCACGATGTGCCAGGTGAAAATCGGCGCAGCCACTGCCGGAATGAAAAATCCCATGAAGCGCATCATTCCTGAGGCAATCGAAGACTGGGACGACGGCCGCCCTACGATCGAATGCATCCAGCCGAAAAGAAATCCCCACACCGGGCCGAACCCGCGCCGCAAGTATGCATATTCGCCGCCGGCCTCGGGAATCGCCGCGCCCAACTCCGCAAACGAAAGCGCACCGAAAAGCGAAAGAATCCCTCCGACAATCCAAGCGGCGAACACAATGGAAACGCTGCGGCCCTCGCGCGCCATTTCCGCCGGCTTCAGGAAAATTCCCGTGCCGATCATCGTGCCCACCACGATTGCCATGGAAGCCCAAGCCCCCAGGCCGCGCACAAGTTCCAGCCGCCTTTCGCTCATATTCCCCCGAGAACCGCAATTCGAGAAAAGTGTAGCTTAACCCGCGGCGTCAATCGTCAGGAAGCCGCGGCCCGTTGCGCAAACATCCGGCTGACCAGCGCCCCGAGTACAAAGGTAACGCACGATCCGATCAGCACGTACCAGGTGAAAGCCACCTTCGTGTAGCCCAGAACCAGCAGTACACTCGCCAATCCGCCAAACATTCCCACCAGCGATCCCGTGGCATTCGCGTGCGAATCAAAAGTCCCCAGCAGAAAAAGTCCCAGCAAACTGCCGAAGGGAAGCGAGGCGACCGTCAGCCCCGCCTCCAGCAAATGCCCCCACGGAAGCAAGCCAAATAAAATCAGTACGCCGCCCCACACCAGAGTCATTCGCCGAGACAACTTCAGAAACGCTGCCGGGTCTGCTTTCTTTCCGCTCAGCGCCGCAAAATCCAACACGCTCGACGCGGCCAGCGAATTCAGCGATCCGCTGGCGTTGGACATCGCAATTGCCAGTATCGAAGCCAACAGCAAGCCGGCCAACCCTGTGGGCATCTCTCGAATCAGGAAATGCGGCAGGATGCTGTCCGTCCGATCTCCCGCCCCAAGCAGCGGCGAATGCTGCGCAAACACAAACAGCAAGACCCCCACCAGCAGAAAAAGTGCAAATTGAAATAACACAATGAACCCGCTGGCAAGCAACGCCCGCCGGCTGTCCCGTTGATTCCTGGCGGCCAACAATCGCTGCACGATCGTTTGATCCGTGCCGTGGCTCGCCATCGTGAGAAATGCCCCGCCGATGACTCCCGACCAAACGGTATATTTCGTCGCTAGATTCCAACTGAAATCGAAAACCTGCAGTTTGTTCCCATTCGCGGCGGCCACCTGTACCACTTCATTCCACCCGCCAGTAATACGGTGGAGCAATACGCCGAACGTCACCACGCTGCCCAGGAGATAAAGCAAAAACTGCGCCACGTCTGTCCAAATCACCGCTTTCATACCGCCCTCAAACGTGTACAGCACTGTGAGCGCAATCACGATGAACACCGCCAACCGCTCCGAAGTGCCCAGCGCCACGCTCACCACCAGCGCGATCGCCGCCACGCGCACGCCTTCGGCCAACGTGCGTGTCGTCAAAAACGTCACCGCGGCCACGGATCGCATGCGCTGGCCAAAACGCTTTTCGATCACTGCATAAGCCGTCAGAAACTCCCCGCGAAAATATCCCGGCAGAAAAAACAAGCTGATCAGGAAACGCCCAATCAAGTATCCGAACACCAACTGCAGAAACGTCATGTTGCCGGAGTAGGCCAGTGCCGGCGTCCCGATAATTGTGAGTGTGGAAGTCTCCGTGGCGACGATCGAAAACGCCAGCGCCCACCACGGCGCGGTTCGCCCGCCTAGAAAATAGTCACGCACGTCCCGCTGTTTTCCGCGAAAGTAAACGCCCAGCGCCGTAACTCCCAACAGGTAAACAATGACAATCGCCAGGTCCAGAAGATGGATGTGCATGCGTTTCGGACTCCGCTGCCCGCCGTGCGGCCCCGCGAAGTGTGACGAGAATAGTGGCTGCGTCCTGGTGCGTCAAGAAAGCAATCTGCGCTATGTGAGCCTCAGCAACGTTTTCAGCACCGTCTCCGCCATCGCCGTCCCAAAACTCCCCCGGCTCGCGTATGCTTTTTCCATGCGTTATGTATTGGGTCTCGATGGTGGAGGCACGAAGACGGAGTGCGTCTTGATGGATGAATCGCGCCGCGTAGTCACCTCCAGTCACGGCGGTCCGTCCAATCCGATGCGCGTGGGCTTCGGTGGCGCGCTGGCGGTGGTCTGCGAAGCGGCGCGAACGGCAATTGCGACCGGCAACGTTTCCAACGACGCGGTCGTCTCGCTCTGCGCAGGGCTTGCCGGAACCGCTTATCCGGAGTCCGCGCGAAAAATGAGGATACTCCTCGAAGAGGAATTTCCCGGAAAGCTGGTTCGTGTCTGCACCGACATGGATTTAACCCTCGAAGCTATCGGCGACGGCGCCGCCATCGTGCTGATTGCGGGCACCGGATCTGCCGCCGTCGGCCGCGACACACACAGCCACACGGCGCGCGTCGGCGGCCACGGTTATTTGCTCGGCGACGAAGGAAGCGCCTATCACGTGGGCCAGCGCGCCGTGCTCGACGCCTTGCGCCACTTTGAGCGGACAGGTACCGACACTCCAATGGGCAAAACAATCCTTTCCGAAATCGGTGCAACCACCTGGGCCGATTTGCAATCCCGCGTCTACGCCGCTCCCGACGAAGTCTTTCCGCGCTTGTTTCCCCTGGTGCTTCAGTGCGCCGAATCGGCCGATCCGGTGGCCCGGATGTTGCTCGATGACTGCGCCGCGGCCCTCGCGGAACTTGTCGGCGATCTCGCCGAGCGTCTTCAGTTACAATCTCAGAAATTCCGGCTGGCAAAAACAGGCGGTATGCTGGGACGTTCGGCCTATTTTGACGAGCGACTCGACCTATATCTGCGGAAGGCCGCGCCGCTCGCGCAGTTCAGCGCCCTGCATTTGAGTCCCGCGGAAGCGGCCGCACATCTGGCGCTGCAGCTTCTGCCGCCTTCATGAAGGAACGCACTTGACCCTGCTCGAACAGCAACGCGACCGCGCCCGCCTCGCCGTCGGCGAGGAACTGAAGTCGTTTCTTTATCACCCATCACCTGAAGTCCTGTTCGCCCTGCTCGAAAATCCCGCGGTCGACGATGCGCTCCTCGGCCTGCTGCTTTCCCGAAAGGACCTTCCCGCCGAAATCATCGAGAACATCGCCACCCGAAAAAATTTCTTGAAAACTTACGCCGTGAAGCGCTCTCTCGTGTTTCATCCAAGTGCCCCGCGCCTCGTCGCCATTCGCTTGCTACGAGATCTTTACCTCATGGACCTCGTACAGTTTTCCTTGTCGCCCTCGGCTTCCACCGAACTCAAGCGTCACGCCGAAGAGTACATTATCGCGCGCCTTCCGCAATTGCCGTTGGGGCAGAGAATTACACTCGCCCGCCGCGGCCCCGCCCGTGTTGCCGGAGCCTTGATCGCCACCGGTCACGCGCAGGTTCTGGAGATCGCTCTCGACAATCCCCGGCTCACGGAGGCCCAGGTCCTGAAAGTCCTGTGGCACGACAAACTGCCGCAGATTGTCGTGCTCACCGTCGCCAATCATCGCAAGTGGTCGCAACACTACAATGTGCGCCTCGCCTTGGTGCGCAACTCTTCGACACCGCTCGCAATTGTGCTGAGTTATCTCCCGCAACTCACGGTGGTGGATCTTCGCGAACTCGCCGCCCCCGGCATCGTTCCGGAAAATCTCCGCAAGTATCTTCAAGCAGAAGTGAACCGTCGCATGCAGGCTTCCAAACTGGAAGCGGCTGCAGAGCCTCAATCGTTGCGCGGAGAATTACTTTCGCAGCCGAAGAATCAGGATCGCTCCGAGGAAGAATAAAACCGCGGAAAAAGAAAACGCTGCCCTCGCGGATACGGCGGACCACAGAAAACCAACCACCAGGCTCGACAAAAAATCCCCCACGGCATTCACCGCCGCAAGAGTTCCAAACGCCATGCCATGCTGTTCTTTGGGAATCAGCTCGGCCGCAAGAGAATCCTCCAGCGCCTCTTCGGTCCCCACATAAATTCCCGCCAGCACAAAAAGTCCGCCCAGCAGCCACACGGAGGAGGGCGTAGTCGTAAGAAAAATCGCCGTCACCCCCGCCAGCGCATAGCCGCCCGCAAGAATCGCCTTCCGGTGCGGGACGATATCGCTGACCCACCCGCTCACATACGCCGATCCCGCATAGAAAACGTTGTGCAAGGTGTAGAGTCCCACTGCCAGGCTGGCCGCGCGCGCCGCGCCATGCGTGGGGGCAAGCATCCGTGATGCATACAAAATTAAAAGTGTATGAGAAAAATCGCCCGATCCGAATACGCCGACTCCCAGCAGAAATTCACGGAAACTTTTTGGCAGACTGCGAAGCCCCGTCAGGAACGTCACTTTTTTTCGCGCTTCGAACGGTCGCTCCCGCACCAGCAGCCAGAAACTCAGCACCGCGATCATCCCGGGCAAAAGGGTC